>Ga0181605_10000461_pt1 | contig 40387 bp, 11 predicted proteins | sample 041ome_11_FD_148676 | JGI IMG/M metagenome (GOLD analysis project Ga0181605, IMG submission 148676) | Coastal salt marsh microbial communities from the Groves Creek Marsh, Skidaway Island, Georgia - 041411US metaG (spades assembly) | ecosystem: Environmental > Aquatic > Marine > Intertidal zone...
GTATTGTGTAGAACTAACTTCACACGTTTGACCGTCACTTCGCGTAAATAACCCGTGAAGTGTTATTGTTGTATCCGAATAGAAAGTTGCGTATTCAAGATTGCTTATTGTATCTCCCTGAGAATTTGTCCAAAAAATTTCGGTAAATCCTGGTCCATCAGCCGAAACGAATGGTTTAGCTTTAAGTTCGATGCTATCACAGAAAGCTTGGTTGAATACCACGGGAGCATCTTGAGCAGGGAATTCTAAAAGAAGCCACCAATGATCCGTAGTCTGATAATTGTACCATTCCTTGTTTGTATTTAGGGTAGCCATATCATAATTATCTGTCGAAGGATTACCATGTTGTGGATTTCCTACTCCGTTTACAGAATTGCCCCACCAATTAGACCAAGTCAATTCATTGCCATCAAAATCGACCCATGTGCTCCCGTCGTAGCGAGCGCCAATCATTGCGTTACAACAGCCGTAATCACTATACTTATCCGCTAGCCAATCACTTTCGGATTTAGTCTTTGGTGTTGCCAACTTACCGCCTAATGCTTTTGCAATGGCTATACCATCAGCAGACTGGTAACTATTCTGGATTATATAATAGGCACTTCCTTCGTAATTGCCTAAATATTGGGAATTACTTCCCCAACTATAGTTTCCTACTCCACTAGGTAAAGCTGTACCATTATATACAGGTGAACCTGCCCCTTCAATAACCAATTGAGGTGCAGATTGGAAGTAGATAGCAATCGTATCCTTACCAACACAAGTATTTTGGTCTGTTACCTCCACATAATATTCATCCGTCTGAACTACCCCCACCGTCTGAGCAGTAGATGCATTGCTCCAATTAAAGGTATTCGTACCACCTCCACCAGAAACATTAGCTGTAAGACTTATGGTATTACCTGTGCCTTCGCACATACTCGTTAGACCGGAAGTACCATCACTAGCTAAAGTCGTAATGTTAACAACAGGAAGCTCATGAGAATATCCAACTACTACTGTGTCTGTAAACGTACATCCGTCTTGATCGCTTACACTTACGTAATATTTTCCTTGATAAATCGGATTTCCGTTCCAATTATCGGCATTGTATTTATTCGTTCTAGCATTTGTATTGTAATCTGAATCGAACCAATTGCCGTTGCTAGGGAGAATTACTCCTGTAGCCTGTGCCATCGACTGCAAGTAATCTACTGAGTAAGTGTATTGCGCTCCACCAATTGGATTACCGCCATAAATGTCGAATACTAAATCGCCATCATCATCTCCGAAACAAGTAACTGGAACACTCTTATTCTCAATAGCAATAGTCGGTAGCGTCGTTATTGAGATTTCTGTCGAATCAATTTTTGCACCTGTCGTAGCATCACTAGCTACAACCTTATAATCACCTGATGATAAGCCGTTTGCAGTCTGAGTACTATTCCATGTCCATGTTGGATAGGTTGTGCTCGACCATGCATAAGTAGCAGATCCGGAATAGTTCAATAAGTTAGCCGTAATAGACCCGCTATTTGATTGACAAAAGCCATTGTTATCCGCGATTATTGCGATTCCTACTTGAGGCGTATCTAATGGATTTTCTATAGCACCAATATCTGGATTACTGCCAGCCGGGTTTGGTCTGATTGTTCCAAATAAATCTAACGTTGGAGCAGTCAATAGTGCGCCAGTAATACCTTCGGCCGAGAAACTCAAATTATTTGAAGCTAAACCTTGGCCTAGTAAACCACTGACATTGGCCAATGAGTAGTCTCCGTTAGGGGCGTCTGTAAAATAAACTCCTGAAGTTAGAGCTCCGCTGATGCTCAACTTTGTTTCGTTTGATCCACAAGGATTATCGTAAACAGCATTGGCGCCACCTTCAATTACAGAAGATGCATCTGCCATTATATATTGGGTCCCACAATTAAATCCATAGAATGCATATCCATTTGTGCCTCCTGATCTACCAACTATCGAATTCAATAATCGTACAACTGTGTTATCCCAAATACCAATATTATTTTTCCCGGAAGCATCAGAATTCGAACCAATATTATTGTAGATAGTTGAGTTTATTATCCCAATTTTATTTCCATCGTAGCCTGAAAACACAATACCCGGGTACGTATTAGACGAGTTGTCAACGATTAAAGCATTAATTAACTTAAATGAATTTGACCCTCCGCTTTTCTCGAAACGACCACCACCATCTTCATTTGAGGCCGAATTTCTAATCACCTTAACATTAGTCCATTCATTTGATGTTCTCGACGTATTGCTGGAACCTATTGTATTTGAATAAAAACCACCGTAATAAACGGCACTGTTGTTTGTTATTTCAACATTAGATAATTCAGTCCAAGATCGTGACCAAAGGCCTCCGCCTTCGTTTGCTTCATTACCATCTATCTGAGTATTTCTAATCCAAAGGTCCCCTGTCAATTCAGCTTTGATGCCACCTCCTCCGAGATCAGCATGGTTACCAGAGATAATTGAGTTTGAAACGACTGCTGTAAATCCATGACCCATAAAGCCAATACCACCACCATCTCGAGCCGTATTTTCTTCAATAATCATATGATCAATTTTTATGTAACTATTCCAAACACTAATTGCTCCACCGTGACCATACCATTGATCGAAGTTCGGATTGTTATAGTTTTCAATTGTAAAACCTGAAATCAGCATTGATGTGGTATCCGCATATTGACTATTCACATAATTGATGTAAAACGCGGCGTTATTACCACCACTAAACACTGTGTTCGTTATATGACTAGAATCACCATCAATTAAAAATTCTGACCCAATGATAATTGGCCGAGAAATGAAGATTGAATCTTCAGAATAACTACCATCAAGAATAATAATGGTGTCATTTATACATGATCCTGAAACCGCATGAGCAACCGTAGCGAATGCATCATTTTCCGTTAATCCGGAATTCAAATCAGAGCCCGAAGCACTAACAAAATAGGTTTCCTGCTCTTGACTTTCAATCTTAACGGTGTCGCCAACAATACAGCCACTATTGTCTTCCACGTAAACATAATAATCACCGTCTGGCATGTTAGTGCGATTATTGTACCAGGTGTTTTCGTCTATATCCCAAACGCCATCGAATCGGCTGCCATTAGAATTATTAATAGCTGTTCTATACTCCCACCAATCGACATTATTACGTATACCACCAGTAACTCCTCCCCAGTGAATTAAACCCGTATTTCCGCTTAACGCGTCACAATTATTCGCAGTAGCAATTAGCTCAAAACGGAGCGGATCAGTTAAAGCTATTGATTCAGATATCGTGCTATTTCTGTCCGTACTCGCTGCGTATACCGTATAGTTTCCTAAGTTGGTCGCATTAAATGAAGATGAGTTACTCACGGTATCTCCGTTATAAACCCATGAAATAGAATAGTTTGTAGAGTTCAGGACATCTGCTTGTAACAAATAGCCACATTGAGAAGCGATAATAACGAAGTCCCCAATTGCCAAACTATCCTCAAAGGCTCCTGCATCTGGGTTTGAATTAGCCGGAATTGGTCGAATCCATCCACGTATATCCGAAGATAGATTGGTCAACGCAGAACTACCTATTCCGATTGCAGGAGAATTACTTGGAAGTGTGTAATCCGAATTTAATTGAACAGGAGCAATAATATTTCCCCCGCCCAAATTAGTACCTGTTCCGGCAAACGAGTTTAACGAGTTTTCTATAAGTGAATTCGAGATGGTGTAATTAAGGTTTGTAGAAACAATTTGATCGATACCTAAAATTGAGTTTGATATTGTCAGTGGAATATTTGATCCATTTAAATTAACCAATCCTACATCCGTCACACCTTTATCATTGCCGAATATAGTTACGTGTTCTAATGTTAGAGCAGCATTTGAATACTCAACATTAAAAATATCTCTATCGCTCCACTGACCATAATTATCAGCAATAACCGTATTACGTATTGTCAGTGGCGAAGACGCAACCTCAAACAACCACTGGGTAAAACCATTATCAGTGATTTTTGAATTGTTTATTTCGATTCCTGAAGTGACATTATTAAAGTTGAACGGGAATCGAGTTTCTTGCGTTTCACTACCGTTATCATATATTACTACGTTATCTGCTTGGAAATATTTGGCGTTTTCGACATTTATAATTCCACCTCTTCCACAACAATCACCAGTTGTTGCAGATTCTGTTATAATCGAATTTGCAAGGTATAAACTGGTAGAATATGAGTTTTGCAGATTTATTGCACCTTGAGAAGCGTTGGAAGTATGTGATCCATTTCTTAAGGTAAACCCTTCAACGTAAATATCTAACTCTGATGTCTCATTTGAGACGTTTATACAGATGGAACCATTTCCATTGATTTTAGTACTGGAAATTGCAGATGAGCTACCAAGTCGGACAAAGTCAGACTGTAGCGACATACTTTTATCAATATCAACAGTCTCGGTGTAAGTACCTGGCAAAACATATACTTTTCCACCAGAAGAAACCATATTAACTCCTTTATTGATTGTTAAATATGGGCTTGTAAGAGAGCCGTCTCCATTAGTATCATCTCCCGTTTTCGCTACATATACTGGCTCATAAATTTTTATAGCCACCGAATCCGAACAACCATTTTCTGTGCCGACCACTTGATAGTTACCTTCAGACGTCACCGAAATTGACGCGGTGGTGGCACCGGTACTCCATAAATATGATGTACTAGTACCCGATGAGCTCGCTGTCAGCGAAATCGCGTTGGTTCCATCGTAATCCGTGGATCCTGAGCTGTTCGTCAATGTAATTTGCGGTGTGTTATTAACAGTTATGCCAACAGCACCTGATGTAAGATTACAAGTTGTTCCATCGGATTTTGTAACGCTCACCTCCAATTCAACTGTTTCAGATGCATTAATCCAAACAGACTTACTTGTGCTTAGAACATTACCTGTGTTGTCAGTCCATTCATAAGAATCATAATCGTTATTAGCAATTAATTCTACCGAATCACAAAAGGCATCGCCTGATGCAACAATTTGATCAGTCGGATCAAACTCAATCAAAAATGGTCTAGTGTCGGTGTAGTATAAAGCTTGCCAATTTGTACCATTAACTTCCATATGAGTGTAATTAATACTCGGAACATAACTCCCTGATCCACTGGCGTATGAATTGTTGAAATAGTTTATCGAAATCTCTTCACCGTTGGAGTAGATCCACTTATTATTTTTCCATTCGATATCGATGTATGTTCCGTCACAACAATTAACTGACTGCTTTTTAGTATGAATCCAATCCGCTTCTCCCTGAGATTCAGGACGAGCCAAGTGACCACCCAAACTATTAGCATATGCTTGTGCTGCATCCCATTCTGCCCAACTTGAAACAAAATAATAATGACTGCCTTCATAGCTGCCTAAATATGTGGCATTTGAGCCTCCATAAGTTCCAGGTAAGGTTCCACCCGTATATGCTGCTGGCCCTTGATTCTTAACAACTATCTGCGGTGCTGTAGCTAGGTCAATATCAATGGTATCCTTAGCCGTACAGCTGTATTCATCAAAAGCAGTAACCATGTAACTACCAGATTCAGTAACTGTAATTGAATTACCAGATTCACCATTACTCCAAATGTAGGTGTCATAAGTACCTGATGCTGTAAGCGTGCTATTGTCTCCGTCACATCCCTGTTCAAGAGTAGCGGATAAAGAGGTTGACGGATTACTGAAAAGAATCTCTACAGTATCTGTGGAAACACAAAAATTAGCATCCAGCATTTGGACTACATATGAACCCGCTGTTGAAACTGAGATTGATGATTGTGTTGATCCTGTTGACCATTGTAAATATTGATAACCAGAATTCTCCACCTGCATTGACAATGATGATCCGCAACCAACAATAGTATCTTGTAAAGGCGCTTTCGCCGCTTCAAAATATATGTTCGGACGATAGCCTGATTTTTTTACACTTGGCGGTTGAGTTGTTCCAACGGAGGAGGACTGAGTACCATAGCCTATTAGAGTTCCGTCAAATCCAACAGATCCTATTCGAACGCGTGGATTTACATCTGTAGAAGACCAATTATCATTAACATAAGCAAACTGAATAATCAAATTCGATGTTCCGTCCCAAGTATAATCGCTGCTTAGATCAAAGTAATTTACTCCGGCTGTAATGGAAGGATAATACCAATAGTCGTCAGATGAAGCAGCCACAGAGGACATAGAATTCCAGGTGGTCAAGGTATTCGCCGTAGTCGGCTTAATGCGGATTTCAAATTGACGAACTTGCTTCGAATAGCCATCCAAAAAGTCGAATCCAATTTTACTCAGCGTGCTACCTGCGTTCAGCCCCATAGCGCTCAGTTCAGAAGCTTTAACCAGATACTGCTGGGCATTTTGCTGTTTATATCCCCCAATCGGTGCTATCCAGGCTTCTATGTTTTGGTTGAATGCCCATTTGAAAGCATTAGGCTGTCTTGTATTTGTGTCAGACCCGTTTCCGACTGAAGTGTTGAACTTTTGAGGATAGTCCTGTGAAGTAATAGCGACTTGATCCGAATTGATTGTTATGTTCTGGTATGTCGTTCCTGAACACCCGGTAGGTGTAGTTTCTTTGACATATAAGTAAGTTGATTCCGAAATATAAACGGAATCATTATCTGAAAATGATATACTACTTCCATCTTCAAACCATTCAAATGAAGAATTTACTCCTCCTCCTGCAACTAAAAGCAATGAGTCTCCTGAACATGCTGAATACGTTAAGTTGTAAAAAGCATCATATCCAGCGATAGTAGGCTGAGGTGTTGCAACAAAAGATACATCTACGGATCTAGTATCACCGTTTTTATCATCTGCTTCAAATGTAACGACTCCAGTACCATACACCTCAACCTCATTATTCCAATTAGAACAACAAAAATCGGAGGAGCTCATGTCTGAGGATGTGTAACTAAAATTTGAGTACTTACCATAGACCCACAGCCTTGTGTTTTGGCACAACACTCCACCTGAGACTTTACGATCATTATACAGACTTAATAATTCAACCTTCCCGTCTGAATTGTGCTTAGAAATTGTTGGACGAAGCTGATGAGGTGGATTACTACTTATATTATCAAATAAGTTATAATACTCCCATGCATTACCACCATAATTCTCATTACCAGTCAAATAAATGTCATTTCCATCGACCAAGAGATATGTTCGATCAACCCAATCGCCAAATCCAAAATGTTTTGAGTAGTTTATTGTGCCCGAGGTAGTTATACTGTGGAGTGTTTGATCAGAACCTTCGTTTGTCCAATCGGTAACTCCGGCAATTAGTATTTCGTTTGTGCCAGGACCTTCTGCTATTGAATAACCGTAACTCCAATTTGACCCAGAGGGTGAAATATGTGTTGTAAGTGATACAGATCCTGTAGATGCCACCTTAACAAAAGCTGCATTATTACTTATGCTATAGGGATTCGACTCCCCAGTCGCATAATAGTTGCCATCAGAAGCTTTTATGACATCATATAAATCTCTCGTCGGCGCAAAAGCCGTCCAAACCGTATCCCCAGAAGAGTCAAACTTAATTATTGTACCTCTATCCGAACTACCACCATAGCCTCCACCTACTACTATATAATTTGAACCATGTAGAGTAATAGCGTTGCCTCTATATGACTCTACTGTAATCCCAGATTGAACATTAAACGTTCTATTACCCTTTACCCAATCAATAGTTCCATCTGCTGTATCAATTTGAGCAATAAGTGTTGAATATTGCCAACAATTGTCATTTTGTCCAGTAACGACTAGATCACCAGAACCATTGACAATTGCATCATTGAAATAACCCTGTAGGGTGTTTGTACAATTACTAAATGTATTCGAATAAGTGTGGAATGATTTTGTGAAAACGGTATCTCCATTTGCTTTGAGTTTGATTATCCATGGATAATCTGAACTATTTCGCGATGTATAACCAACACCAAGGTATCCACCAGTGGGAAGCTCGACCATGCTTCTCATTCGCTCTGGAAACAAAGTCCCTTCGACATCTACCCATTTTACTGTATCTCCTGTAGAGGGATTTACCTCGGCAAAGAATGGGTCGTAGTTGTTTTTGGACTGATTTCCATAGATAACAATATTACCGTCAGAATTTATCAGTGAACCTCGCACATTGTATTGACTCGAATTATCATCATTTACAAGCATCTTCTCATACGTAGAAGATTGTCCAAAGGCTGCGTACTGCGTGAAAGCAACAAAAACCCCTACTAAGAGGAGCTTAAGTTTGTTGGTTTTGTTCAAATTCATAATTGGATAGATTCAAATAGGTTTGTTCTATGATAAAGTCTGTCTTCAAGAGGCGCTCATCATTCGAAATCACGATGGAGTATACACCTGTTGAAAGTTAAACTTTGTTAACAATATATCAGTGTCTCGATTGAGACTATTGGCGCTTTGGCATCTAGCGCATTAGAGCACTTAAAATGTTCAAGTATAGTGGCAAATCCAACAATCCCTTACTGCCTCTGAATTTGAGCACTTTTTAAGTGTTGCAGTTGAGTTATTAAAATCAATTCTATTGATCTGATTAACCTTAAATAACTTATCAAAATGATGATAAACTTATCCAAAACGCTATTATTAATGTAGGCTCTTGTTGAATTCAACTTAACTATGTTGATTAAGACAAATCCTGTAAGTAAAGAAATAATCAAGTGAATTCGAGATCTAGTTATTTGGTATATTCGTTCCTAGGACTTCCTCAGGCGCCACTTCACTATGTACAAAGATTACGTCACACTAGCCATCTCCCTGCTTGTCATCGCCTTGATATTAGGTGGTATTCGAGTGCGTAAATACAACCTCCCCTACCTCTATTTTCTTTTTGGAGTGGTTGTAGCGTCCTTTCTTTTAACCGATCCGGCCCTAGTCGGTGATCGATTCATCAGCATATTGCACCCACTTTTTGTCCCCTTTCTATTTATTGTAGGCCCTGGTATTTATGGAAGTGTCCAATCCCTTGAATCCAGAAGAAATCCATGGCACATTATTCATTATTTGCCGCTAATCATGGGGTACTTAATGCTATTTTTTCATTGGTTCTTCGCCGTTGACCACTATCGAGAAGAGGTGTTTGCAGCTCGAAACTTCATTTGGCAGGACACCACCACCTTTTACCCGTTCTCAGATAAATTCATACTCTTAGGGTACCCCATCCACACCGTATTATATTATTTACTGACCATTCGAAAACTAGGAGAACTTAAGGCCAATTGGAATAAATACATCCTTCCCGTCGGTATGTTGGTCTTCAGTCCGTTTATCTGGGATGTGGTATATCATTTTGTCTATGGCGAAGGGTACTTTATCAAAAATGCAGCCTTCCAACGCTATATACTGGTAGGCGCCGTTCTAGTGATTTTCTGGGACGTTATCATTATAAAACCGCCAACACCAAAGGAAGTAACGGATCAGCTGGATGAAAGTAGAACATTAATTGCCCCCTATCCATTCATTCAGAATTTTCCCAACGAAGCCATGGCTCTTTATATCATGGAACTTTCGGAGGACAGTAACATTGAACTCTTTCAAAAATTCAAGAACAAAGACGCCTTCATTAAAAGCACCTCCTTCAAAAACGAAGAGTGGGACCAATTCTTTACGTTCACACGAACCAGCTGGAATTACCTCAAAAAATACATTCGCGTACGCCGGGCAATTCAACTTATGGAGGAAGGATTTTTAGAGGAAAACAACATTGACGCCCTAGCCGAAGAAATAGGTTATAATTCTCGCGCCTCATTGTATGCAGCCTTCAAACAGGTCATGGGCACATCATTGCCCGATTTCAGGTTGGAGCGGGAGGTTTAGTCCTATTTAACCGATTGCGAAGCGAACGGAATCGGTCACTCATTTCAATAAAACTTCCTAAGAAATCTTTGTACCTTTCTTTTCGTTAACTTAATACCGAAGCAAATGCGCAACCTATACTTAGTTCTAGCACTTTTTCTAAGTGTTTCTTTGTCCGCATCACACTTGTTGACAGGACATTTTTCTTTTGAACATCAAAGCACGGGTACAAACACAAGTACCTACAAAGTGACCCTCCACTTATACCGCGATCTTAACGGCATCAGCTTGCCAACTAGTACGACGATTTATTACAAGAAGTTAAATCAAACTACTGCCAGTAGCGTCACACTAAGTCAGAACAGTAGCAATTCCTACAACCTGACTGCAAATTGTGGTTCAACCTTTGGCGTTGGCGTCGTAAGTTATGAAGGCACGGTTACTGTTGACAATAACAGTGGTTATGATTTCTACTATTCTACATGTTGTAGACCTCCATCCATTTCGAATCTATCAAGTCCATCATCTCAATCGACCTACATCACCTCGATCTTAGTGACCGGGAAGCCAGCTATTCGCTCTTACAACAACAGCCCCCCAATTCAGCCAGGAATTTCAACCGCATACGTCAATAATACTTTCCCTTACGAAATTTGTCAGGCTGATCCAGATGGAGACAGCCTTTCCTTTCAGATAGTACCAGCGAAAAGCGCGGCAACTACTAACATCCCTTATGCAACAGGGTATAGTAATGCTAATCCTTTGGGGGCTGGAAATACTGTAGCCATTGATACTGCGAATAGATTGATTGTGGTGAATTCTGGGATTCAACAAAATTCAGTCGTGAACGTAAAAATCATAGAATGGTCAAAGGACACGACCGGCACATACAAAATCATGGGGGTGACCGAGCGTGAGATCTTGTTTAACATCGTTGCTGCACCGTCCACCGCTCCATCTAATATCGCCGCAACCGGCGCTATGGGACTTTACGGCACACAGGACATCCTAGTAAGCACGGCAGATCCGGTATTCCCAACCTCAGCCAACTTTGATTCCGTTCAGGTCCAATTATTCGACGGCACCGGAAGCAGCGCCAACAAAGTAGTGGGCAGTTCTCCAATGAGCTCCAGCTACCAAGCCTTCACATTCAAGACCAGCGACTCATTGCAGCCTGGCCCATACACCATGGTCTTTGCCCTGAATCCTTCCGATTCGGCAGCAATCACTGGCCTGTGCGGAAAGCGTTTGATCGATACCATTTCGTTCTTCGTAGCACCACCTCCACCCGTATTGGTCGGCCCTTCCGATTCTATTTATGGCGCCAACGCTACCTACAACGTGGTCAACTATCAATACCTCGATAGCGCGTCGTTCTCGATCACGAATGGAACAGTGGTTACTTGGCAACCGGACTACTCACAGTTTGATATCGCATGGGGTCCCGTCAATGGTCCAGGTGAATTTATGCTCATCGGCTACGCCAATGGCAACTCCGACACCGCAACGGTTACTGTACAAATCAACGGCATTGGGATCGATGAATCTTCCAGAAACATTTCCATTTTCCCAAATCCTGCACGTGACCACATTAATGTTATAGGCATGGAAAATACCGCGACCTACAGCATCACAGACCTTGGTGGTCGTATTGTCGCGCAAGGGCTTTTAGAAAGTGGTCGCATTCCCGTTTCTGAACTTTCAAACGGTACCTACATCCTTCTTTTAGAAGGTGCGCAGACCCAAATTCAAAAGATTCAGATTCAGCATTAAAACACGTTCGTAAAACGTGATAAATGTTCTCTTCAAGCAGTGCTTCGCATCGTAACTTTACGGTGTGAAGCATTGCTTTTCTCCTAATACACACCAGTATGAAAGTTCTAGTTCCAACCGATTTCAGTAGCACCGCAACCAGCGGACTACAGTACGCAAAAAGTTTTGTTGCCAACTACGGCAGCGGCCACATCATCGTACTCCACACCGTCGAAAAAGAAAGCGAACGCCCCGCAGCCGAAGAAAAACTGGCAGCCTTCTGCAACATCGACCTTCCCGCGAGCATCACTCTCACGACCGCCATTGCTATTGGCGATTTCAATGAGGAAATTGGAAGGCAAGCCGAAGCACATGGATGTGCATTGATCGTCATGGCCACTAAAGGTGCCCACGGCATGCAAAAGCTGGTAGGCTCTCATGCCATGAAGGTGGTGAGCCAAAGCAACATCCCACACATCATAACGCAACGCGAGGTGTACGACGACGAGGTGCTCGACCGCATCGCTGTCCCCATAACCTTGGAGCGTGAAGACAAAAAAATCTTGAGCACAGTAGCCGCCATCGCCAAACCTTTGGGTGCTGCCGTCCTACTCATTTACGAAGACAAAGAAGACGAATTCCTTGCGGCCACAATCTCTCGTAACCTCAACTTTGCGAAGAGCTTCTTGCGCAATGCCGGTGTGAACACACAGGCCATCGACGTAGGTCACGACCTAAGCTTCGATGAAGCCATCGTGAAATATGCAGCCGCCCATCAATGTGACCTCATCGCCACGGTGAACCATCACAACGACGGAATCCTCAACCTCTTCGGTGCAAACTTTGACCAAAACCTACTCGAAAACAGCGCACACATCCCCATCCTCACGGTGGATGCCCGCAACCACGAGCAGGTCAACGATATCTTTATGACTACAAGGTAAATTACCCTAAGTGACGATTCGCCACCCTCGGGTTAGCGATCTATCTAAACCAGGTTTCTTGGAAGATTAAAGGTTATAACGCGACCCCTAGCTGCAAGCTGGGGGTTTTTTAATTGAAAATCCCCCAACTGATAAAACAGCTGAGGGATTTTACATCCAAACTAATACCTAGGTTAACATCAATCTATCAACACCACTCGGTACCTCTCTCCAGCGATGTTTAACCAATACACCCCACTAGGGAGTCCACTTAGGTCAAAGTGAGCCTCACTATCCGAAGTAGTTCCAGAAGCCACAATGGCTCCGACCATATTGTAAATTGCGTATTCTCCTAAAGCCTCTTCCCCCTGCACGACCAAACGGCCTTGGGTCGGGTTAGGGAACAACTGAATATTCGACTTCACGATATCCCCTATACCAATTGACGATATGAAAATTGTCGTAATAGAAGAATTTGAGCAATATGCATTTGAAGCAGATGCTTCAAGAATTGCGCTCCCAGAATTGTTCCAAATAATCTCGACTAATGTGGAATCCGAGCTTGATGAATGCCAACCACCAGGACCTATTAAGCTCCAACTATAATCGTATGAAGAATTAACATTCTGAATAGAATATTTAAGCGTATCGCCTACCGAGACAATCGTATCCCCAAAAATAATTGGGGCATTAGGCACACTATGCGAAGTAATTATAACTATGGAGCTCTGAGCATTACATCCACTATTCGTATCTGTTGCTATCACAAAAACCGCGCTCGTAGTAGTTATCCGAGTTTGTGAATTTGTGGATTGATTAGACCACAAATAGGACGTATTAGGAGAGAATGGCACCGAAACATATGCGGTATCACCGTCACAAATATTATTACTTGAAACCGTCAAGTTTACATCTGGCAGGTCTCCTTCTGTGATGATCAAGGTGTCCGTATTCGCACTACACCCTAACAAAGAAGTTAACGTTGCATAAACCGTATCAGTTGAATGAAAATCACGAATTGACACACTTGTAGAATCATGCCAATGAACTTGAAAACTTGGATTTAAAGCTAAAGTTGTGGTGTCCCCTGAACAGATATCAAGGCTGCCCAAGACGGTAATAGAAGTGTCTATGTAACTGTCTTGCCAAACCGTTATAGTGTCAATAAGTCTTACGCCAGAAGAATAGTAACCGACAACACCCATCTGACCGTTGAAAGAATTGGGAAGTGAATAAATAAAATCGTCTGATCCCGTTTGCCATTTAACAGAATCTAACAATGAAGATGCCATTAACTTAACTGTGTCTCCGAAACAGGCTAAAACTGAGTCTTGAACCACAATATCAACCACAGGAAAATTATTACAGCTGCTTAATTGGAACGGACCAATAGTGTCGACAGTAGATTCCACAATCATGTACCTGTTTCCCATGCTTTGATAAGCAAGAGGGCTACAAGAAGTCCAATCGTGTGGGTCTTGCCAACTATCACCATTAATAAACTTAAAAGCTATTGTATCTTGTTTTACAAGTTGAACTGTTTTAGCCCAAAGATATCCTCCAATGTGTGTTAAAGAATCCGATGATGTATTCCAACCATTGAAATTACCGGCTATATGAGGTGTATTCGATACATCTTGATTTTCAAGATTTACAATAAATGTTTTGGCTTCAACCTCTATATACACGCTATCTGTCGACCAACATCCTTCAGGACTGTTTACAGTAGCGGTGAACCAGGTTGATTGAGACGGATAAACGTCTATTGACGCTCCAGTATGTCCGCTGTTCCAAATGTATGTAGTGCTTGGATGATTCCCTGAACCACAAATAAGCTTTATGTTAGTTTGTGAATTGTTGAAAGGCATTTCTTGAATAATTGCCGCATTGGGTAAACTATTAATCACAACACCTATAGTATCGTAGCAAGTTGAATTGGCACCATCAGATTCAACCCAAACATTTTGACTAGACGCAAAATTATTTATGATCGATGCATTAGTATCTCCGGTACTCCACGTATACTGAAATTGAGAAATATACCCCTGATTGACAACCGCCAATTGAATTGGATCACCTATGCAAGCTTCTGTCTGTCCTAATATTTGAGGTTGGTTCACAAATATTAAAATGGAATCCGAATATGTCACTCCTGCATCATCGATAACGGTTAGATGTATCAGTGTGTCAGATAGCAAGGTTAACGAACAAGCTGTATCTAAAACTCCTGTTGACCAATGATAGGCCTTTGAATTCGTCATTCCATAGGTAGTCGCTGAGTACAGAGTTTGTTTCTCGCTTGAACTTAAAGCTCTTGACCAAAAACCCATATCATCAAGTGCAGCAAATGCCCCAGGTAAGGTAATGGTATCAGATAATAGAGACATGGGTGCTCCAACGATAACTGAAAGAGGCTGTGCACTATATAATGCGCTATTTAGGGTTGAAGCATCTTTTTGTTGACCATTTATGTACAACCTTAGTTTACCATTACTTTTCTCTACAATAACGTGATTCCAACTTCCATTGATTGCAGCTTCAACCCGTTCTATGGAAATCTGGAAGCTTTGAGTTGAAAAGGCCCCAACGAAGCCAATGGTGCATGAATCTGTCAAATAGCACGCAAATGAACCAGATTGCAAACTGTCTATTCTCCCGAATAAAATACCATTTGAACAACTATCTCTCTGAACCCAAAAGCTAATGGCAAATTCAGAACTATCATTTACTCCTTGATAGCTTGACATTAAAGCTACGTTTGGGCTTTGATTATATAGTAATGCCGAGTTAGTCGAATTGATGTAATAAGAAGAGTTGCTGAAGTTATCTCTATTTGGCTGAAGTGAATATCCCAAGCCTATTTGTGAAGGTAATTGCAAGCTTTGGTATTCTTGAACAGAATTAGAAAAAGGCAACCACAGAACATTACCAGACGGGAAGTTTACGGGAATGTCTACTAATGCGGAATCATATGGAATACTATCTATTGATAACTGAACCTGATCGCCATAACAATACTCCGTCAATCCAACTATGGATTCTTTGAAATCAGATTCTTCTATATTGGGGCCTATGGTTATGTAGGCTACAGTATCAATTGTTGAAGGACTCGAAGATTGTCCAAAAATCAAATAGGAGCCATAAGAAACGTTAGAGCCAACTAGCAGCCCTCCAGTATAGCTTCCAACTTGAGATATAAATGCATTGCCAACGAATGAGGTTGGTATTAGTTGAGAACTTGATTGAATACCTAACGGGGCAAAAGCGTACTGAAGGTAATTTCCAGCATTAAAATTTGATCCCGCTATGGCAATATTTAGCCCTATGGTATCGCCAGGAGAATAATAATTATTCTGGATTCCTGTGATGACAGACGAAAAAGATTGAGCGGAGAGCTGACAATTCGAGGCTAAAAAGACAACGAAAAAATATAGAATCCTGAAATACCCAGACATGGAACATTGATTTCCATTAAAAGTAACGAAACATACTGTTATTCACCATAGTAAGCTCTCCATGCATCGGGAAAAACTTCTTTTGCCTCGTAAATACGATAACCAGGAAAATCTGTCAAGTAAACTCTCACCCACCCTTTGGCAGGATAATAATCTATTTCTGACAACTCGTTTTGGAACTCCTGTAGCATTGATTCATTAAAGTATTCTTCTCGAAAGCATGCTATAATGATAAGCCTATCGTCTAAAGATTCAATTTTTTGATTCGTGGAATCGTTAATTTTTACCACTTCCGTCTCCTCTTGAATTTTTTTGACACCTAAAAATAATTCTGTTGAAGGAGGGAGATTAACCTCAGATTGTAAACTTATCGCCTCCTCAAGTACTGCTACTGGGGGAACAGTATCAGCCTTTACCTTCTTAAGTTTGGGCTCGTTAATATAGACTCCGTTAACAATAAAAATAGTGTTAAGCCCTTTTGTATAGACCTCTCCAAAATAATAGTCTATTCTTTTTGGTGACGAACTAACTGAGTTCCTTAGGTTAATTTTCCTCTGTAAGTCTTCGAATACTGTACCGCTAAACCTATCAAAGCCTTCGGTGTTAATGATGCCTAAATAAAAAGTGGTCTGTTCTTGAATTGTATCCAAGAATCTGGTATCCTTGATAGAAGATTCTGTCAAGGGATAGCTGATCGTGCTAGACGTAATGGAACACGACGACAATAGTATCACCAAACTTGACCAGGCGACATAGACTAGTTTACAGTCAAACCGCTTATATTTACCTATACTCATACCTTACGCTACACCATGTTAAGAAAAAAATTCATTTTCTGGCTCATCTTTTCCAGCATGATTTCATGCTCAAGAGGTCCGGTGTCTTTGGATGGTATCAAACCAAACCTAGAATCAAAGATAGTCGTATTTACAGACACCTTCATGTTATACGATATTCTGGATCTTTCCGGAAATGAGTTATCTCCCAACGGGGATAGCATATTTTTGATTCAAAACATTCTTGATACCAACTTTACAGGTAAAGCATTGGTTGGTTTTCAGGATTCAACATACTCAATTTCTGCCTTTTCGGCTATAAACAATTCTCCAATATCTTTCACATTAGACAGTTTAAATGAGTTTAGGGCTTTATCCCAAATAAATTTGATAAGCCTCTATGATCCGATGAATTTTTCGGGACTTAGTGGTCAAGATGGAGATACTGTCGATTCATACAATGGATTTAACTCCGTCACCCCTTCTTCACAAATAGTTGCCCCTGTTCTTGTCACAGCTGTAGATAGCGCCTCAATTTTAGATACTGTAAGGCTAGAATCATCTGTTGTGAATTCCTTAAACTTCCCAGTGAAAGGTCTTTATAAGCTATCTACTGCAGGCCAAATTATCTTTTCAAGATATATAGATTTGGACGTAGGCGAAACCTATGCAGTAGACACTGTATTGAACGGTAAAGCTTTAGGAAATAAAATAAAGGTACTGTTCGACAGTGTTACAAGTATTGGATTTTCGAATCCAACACTATGGAGCAACGCGAATCAACTGACTTTCCAAGTAACACTGTCCTCGGCTTCAGTTTCAAATGGAATAATCTACCCTCAAAATAAAAGAGTATTTATTGGCGGAAGTTCTATTCATGTGCCCGTTAAGAACAGATCAGGTGATTATGAACTTTTTATTTGCTCGGGTCAATTAGATGCTCAATATACCCTTCACGGTTTGGACGGACCTTTTTATTTAATTCGAGAAATAACAGACTCCTCTGGATTTAGCTTTTTGGACAGCAACATTATGGTTCAAAGCCCAAGTCCCTTTACGCGAAACATAATGTTCCAGAATGATTCATTGGATATTCATCAAGGAAAAATATTTAGTAATTACTATGTAAGGCCTTTATCCGGATTCCCTATTCGTATAAAGCCATTTGGCACCATTGACGCTGCTTATGGCGCTCAAAACCCATGGGATAACTGCTATTTTGAAGGGAATGTAAACAACACCATTAGTCTATATAAAAAGGTCAATAACTCAGATAACCCTAACTACAGTCATTTAATGGATAGTTTGAACTTGTCAAGTTCAGAGATTGTTGTGAATCTATTGGGTAATGGAATTGGAAACTTAGAAATACAGGATTCAGCTTATATATCCTATTCCCTCGGCGAAGCGGCATATGGAGACAGTATTTACTGGAACAGAGGATCACAGTTAATTGATTTTGGTGCAAAAAACAATGTTATCAGAAATCGGCCTTTAATCTCAATAGATAGTTCCTTAATGGGTGCTCTCCCAAAATCAATGGAAAGTGAAGTTTTAGTTAAAGCCAATTCCAATACCGGAGTTGCTTTACAAGAATTACAGCATGTAACCACCGGAATCAAGAGGCTACTTGGATATTCAGAAGGCAGAATGCGCTTTACTTCTCAAACTGAATTAACAATCAATACCAATGGAACATTAGATTCGTTGATTTTCAATGCGGATTCCGTCGCAATTTCCTTTGAGGGTGACGCTGCTGCTCAGTTCAATACATCTAGCGAATTAATCCTCTCATTGGACGATCAGCAAGGAAACAGATTAGTATACTTTGAGGGTAGACTCAATTACAATGATTCAGGCTGGTCTACAGATGAGTTCACTATCGAGAATAAATACCTTACTGGCGAAAAATTAAAATTATCCTTTATTGGATTTATTGGAGAATTGGGACAAACTTATGTCGGTATGAATGACCATTTGACGATGAGGATTAAATTATCTTTTTACTAAATGAAAAGGCTGAACTCATCCATACTTATTCTAATAACTAATTTTTGTCTGGGGCAAAACACTGTTTTGAACACATGGGCATTTCACGAGCACAAGGATACTAATGTTTTCATTTCTATCGGTGCCATTGATAGGACTGTACAAAGTGATATCAGCGCTGGAAGATGGTTTGATGGAACAACAAAACGATCTTTTGTAGGGGCCTTTGATTTAAGAGACCGCGAATTATTAAATATATCTTATTCAACACCGAAAGCAGAAATCGGTTTTTCTACTGATCTAACCAGTTTTCATAATCGTAATATTGGCGGAGATGAATTCAATGCATTGTTGAGAGGCTTGTACACTAATGACACTTTGATCATAGGAAACCTGGAGGATACTCGTTTCAGTCAAGTTTCGCATAATATAAAATTCACCAGAAAACTTGGTCATACTATTGCTCAAATTATTATTTCCGGACACCAAGTTAATGCCTTTCAAAACTCCTTCATTGAAGGACAAATTATCAAGAATGGTGAAATTTATGAAGGCCGTTACACCGGGAACTCTTTTAGGTTAAATAATCAGTTGTCTTATTTAGGCACCGTCGAAGATCAACTTGAAAGAAACCTTACATGGGGAGATTCGGTTCGCATTACAACTATTGTAAATACCCCTTTAACTCCAAGTATCGGGTTTAGACTTGTTCACAGACCTACTGAATTCACAGAGTTCCAACTACTTGTTTCAGGGCTGTCAAACATGAATGAAAGAACTCTTATTTATCAAAGCGATAGTGTGAACTTCCAATGTATTCCAACCGGAATCCCCACCTACAACTTATTTGCGGAAGAGGAAATTTTAACGTTAAACAATCAATTTGAATACCGAAGAAATAGATTGACCGAATCAGACTCAAGCGTTTCAATGAATGTTATTCCTTTCAAAACTTATTTAGCCTATCGAGTCCAAATCGAACCGTTATTATTCTTGAACTTTTCAGGAGGATATGAAAAGATCTTGAATACTGAATACTACATAGTTAACTTTTTGGCAGAGCGTAAATATCAAAACCATTTACACCTGCAAATGGGAATATCCAATTATATTTATAATCAAGCAATTAAGCCAAACTTATCGGCAGGAATCCGCTCTAAAATTTCTGAAAGATTAACCTTAATGGCATACACAAGTGCAGCGATAAGCATACCTTTTTTATCTTACGACTCTGTCCCACGCTGGACAAATCGATATCACTTAAGCGCTACTTTACAATATCAATTACTATGAAAAAGCAACTGATCTTTTTAAGCCTCTTCCTCCTCCCATTACTAGGTCTTGGTCAAGCACTCAAGATTGAGGGAAATGAATTGCTACTAGGAAGTGAAAAACTAGGGACTTTTCAGGTAGTAAGCGATACTCTTAAAATTGTAAAATTTGAGAAGTTTAATGTCGACCCCTTTATTCCAGAAATAGTTCTTTCAACCGACATAGATCCTAAAGCTATTCACTACATATCCGAATCATCCTTCATGGGGCAAGGGTCCGTTAGAGAATTAGACGTTTTTATTCCCGACGCAAAAAGAACTCCCCCGGTTAAAAATGTAGTGCATTTGAACTATAGTATAGGTAGACACACTGATCAACTGGGTATTCGTATCAAGTATTATCAATATTATGGTATCGAAGCAATTGCGGGCATCTCTCTGCATCGTGGAGATAATAAAATGAATTTCTTATATCTAGGTTTATCCAATGAAATGAATTTATTCTATCGAGCGGGTTGGAGAGGCCAGATTTCCGCAGGACCAATCCTGATAGCTGAAAGTAATGTTAATGAAATGACTGTTACAGGAGCTGTGGTCGGTAGTCTACAAAAGCGTGCAACAGAGCGGCTAACATTCGGACCAAGAGTCATTGTTGGTGGATATAATGAAGTATCAATGAGTATGGTTATTGGGCTATGAGAATACTTGGTTTAATTCTTGTCTTCATGGGTATTATACCCTGTGCTATTTCACAAACTATCTTGGTTGAAAAGAATATTTATAACTCTAGCAAGCCTATTTTCTTGCATAGCGTAAATGATGATTTAAATGAGGTTTTCTTCAGTTCTCCAAACACTACATCATTGCTTTATTACAGTATAAAAGAAGATAAAGTAATTGAAGATAAGACTGTACAGGCTTCTCGTTTCTTGGGCTACGTTAAACTAAACGAGGTTTACAGTCTAGTCCAATATGAGGATCGATTAGATGTTAAAAATGCCTTGAATAAGAATGAACTTAATACTCTTATACACCCTCGTGACAACTACAATATAACGAGCATTACATACGATAATGAATCAGGTAAATTTTTTACCCTTTCAAATAGTCGTGTTGTCAGTATGGAAATCAATGAGACAGGTATTCTCTCAGCGGATACCCTCGACTTAACATCTGAACTTCCTGGAAAACCTAATAGGATTTCATCATACGGCGGAAAACCCTTTCTAAGCATTGATCATGGACTCGATCTCAGTGATATTTATTTGGTCGATTCTGTGAAGAGTGAAAAATTGCGATACCCTATCAATTACAATGCACGCAATGTGGCAATCGAATTTTTAAATGACGATACATTGTTCGTCTCGAGAAACTTACGCCCGGGAGAGAATGAGCTGGTAATGATTTATGCCAGTAATATTGCTAGAAGTCAGGATAGTTTACTACATGATAAAATCAACCTTCGAACCCAAGAGCAAATTGATTCGATTAAAGCAGAGGCATACGTGAATGCAATGGAATTCACTGATACGGTGTCGAGAGATATAGGAAAAGGGAGGTTTAGTACCTTGATTAAAAGGACAAATGATGCCATAATTGCAATGACAACCCTGAATGCCGCTCTAGAAAATAATCCTAGATCATTTATTTCAAAGAAAGACAGTGTTTTCTTTGTCTTAGGGCCCAAGCGTAGTGCACCTTCAGACGCAAAACTTGATAGCCTATATTTTGCGGAGGCTGGTATTGCTTCTTCAATGATAGATCTTGGCAGGGATAGTGCTATTCTTCCTAATGACGTTGTCATTAGATTGAAATGTCTCGATAAAGCTACAGGGGAATATGTGGGTTTCAATGTCGATTATTACGACTATGAATCCAATACCTTAATGAAAAGTGCAAAAATTCAAAAAGGCGAAGTTTGTTACTTTTCCTATTTGCCAAAATACAATTTAGGGTTAACCATTACAGCAGAAGGTTATCTCCCACATTCAATAAGATTCGATAATAAAAAACGACTTGTGCAAATGAAGCAAGTTGAAAAGTTAGTAATGCTCAGAAAATATCAAGAAGGTTTGGTGAACTCTTTCAATTTGAATAATGTTTATTTTGACTTCGCAAAATGGGATATTACATCAGTTGCTACCCGAGAGCTTGATATTATTAAGCCCATGATTCAAAATGCGGAATCTGTTACCATCGTGGGTCATACCGATGCTGTGGGGTCAGACACATTCAATCAAGAATTAAGCCTCAAACGAGCTAAAGAAGTCCGTTCTTTTCTTGAAAAGAATGGTATTCCGAAGGGATTGATTAAAATCTCAGGTAAAGGAGAAAAAGAGCCTATCGCAACAAATAAAACCGAGGCAGGTCGAGCAAAGAATAGACGTTGCGAGTTTATTATTCTTTAAAAGGCCAGCAAACGATATAAGGCACTATAATCTGAATTACTACTTGAACGAGCGACTATCGCGTCCTTTCCTGAAATAATAAAGAAATTAAAATCATCTACTTTAGAGTTTACCGGGGCAGGAAGTCTACTAGGATAAGATCGTCTGTCAAAATCCCATGTATATACATCATAGCCTGATGTGGCCGTTAATGTCGAATAATACAACCTCCCATCATCGTGTATATAAGGATATACATCATTGTTAGGTGTATTAACTTCCTCAACCGGCTCAACCTCACCCCATTCATTTGGTCCGATTTTTAGAACTCTATAAATATCTAGCCCTCCTTTACCTCCTGGGATGTCACTCGTAAAGTATAGATATCCTGACTTATCGTCAAAGAATGGGTGAGTATATGAATTTCCAATTCTCACGAAAGGAGGGGTAGCACATTGTGAGAATCCATGACTTAGATCAATGTGTAGAAGAGTCATTCTTGTTTGCGCCATAAAATCATTGATAGAAGCATCATTAATTGCCGCTATCATGAATGAATTACTGTCGTCTACAGTGACTCCACCTACATTATATTTCAATGAATTGATTTCACAAAGATTCTTTGTATTTACTCTTTTTGACTTTTCGGAAATCAAATCCATGTTCCATAGCCTGTATTTGGAATTTGCTGAAAATGGAGAAGATGCATCACTCACATACAACATTCTACCATCCCCAACATATGTTGCGGCCAAAGAATTCTTTATTGGTGAGGTTAAACGCGTCACTTGAAAACTTTGGTTAAAAAAAAATGGCACAGAAGAAGGCCTATTCTGGCCTTTCGAATGTATTCCTACGAATAGGAACACAACTATTAAATAGAAAGTATTCTGCTTCATTTTATAAAAAGAATACTGGGGTTTCCACAATTCGATTACTAAATACTGTGGCTCGAGTAAAACCATATCGAAGTGTTGCCATATGACTCTGCTGAGAGAACATACTTAACTCAGATAATGGATAAGAATATTGATATAAGAAAGTGAAACCATTTTGACTATTGATTTTATAGACCAATCCTGCACTCGAGCTTCCAACATGTACACCACTCGCAATATAGTTCTGGAAACGAACCAGCATGTGTAAATTTAGATCCACCGGGGTATTTTCAACTATGTTCACCAAACCACTATACAAAAAATCAAATCCATAAATAGTTGGATATTCACTTCCGCCATAAAGGTGTACCACTCGGGCACCATAATTCTCGTTTAAGAAGAATGAAGTACGGACCGCATTTCTCATTGTGGCTCCGAAATAACTGTTTCTTCCATAATAAGCCCCACTGATATCAACGTTGTGATACCACTTCCGAATCACCCCATTCATGATGACGTAATCATTCGGGTCGATATACTGCTCTGAAGGAAGGTCAACATCCAATCTATTAAGGACATATCGAATTCCAGCGGAGAAATACTCATCAGGACTAATTCTCAAATGATAAGACGTCACAATGCCCACTGATGTATTTGATATGGGACCTACATCATTGCTCATCACACTCAAGTTGTAACCGAAACGACCCTTAGTCATTGCATCATAACTTAGTTCTGAAGTAACAGGAGCCCCATCAATACCAACCCAGCGCTGATCATGACTTGCACTTAACGTACCGCTCAATCTACCAGCATATGATGGTGCGATCGATACTGGATTGAACAAATAGTTATGCAGCGAAGGATGGCTTTGGGCATTCACTGAAAACCAACCTGCAAAACAAAGAATTACGATATGTAAGCTTCTTTTTTTCAACTTATCTCGCTAAGAATATGTATCCTGTTTGTGTCCATTTATTTGGTCTAATCTCAAGAACATAGTAGTAAGTTCCAGAAGGCAAAGCACCTGTGGTAGACCAAACAACGGTTCCATTCGTTGCTCCATTAAAGTTCACATTACTGTTCTCCACTTGGTAAACCTTATTGCCCATTGAGTTATATACCGTGAACATGAAGTTATTGAAATATTGTAAGCCTGGGATGAATAATGCATCATTATCTCCGTCTGAGTTAGGTGTTATTACAGAAGGCACATAGAATTCACATATATCTGGATCTAAGTAGTTTGGCCACCCATCTCCATCACAGTCGTCTCCTCCTACACCGTCGCGATTATAATCCCACTCCAGCGCATCTGGTAAACCATCATTATCACTATCCAAATCATTCGCATTTGGCAATCCGTCCAAATCAAAATCTGCGAACGTTTCGACCGAATCCATAATATTATCACAGTCTGAATCAATAGCATAAACAAAGGTCGAATCGTAAGTATAACATCCATTGGTATCCGTAACCTCTATATACCAAAGACCGGCGCTTACTGTACTATCAACTTCTGTAGTATCGCCAGTGGTCCATAATACTGAATATGGTTGCGTTCCTCCGAAAATCATGGAAGAGACAATACCAGTTGTATCCAAAGCACAGAATACATTACTATCCGTTTCTGCAAGCACGATTAAAGGATCAGGTTGAGGCACGAAAACTTTGCGTGCAGACTTATATAACGGAGTACAGCCGTTAGAATCAGTTACTGTTATATAAACGGAATCTGACGGCAACATTATGAATGCCGAGGTATCGAAGGCCGTAGATAACGTATCAAAGTTGTACAAAGGACTATTTCCACCTGTGGTCTGTACTAATATGGTACCAGTGGAGTCCCCAAAACATAATACTGGAGTAACTATGGCCGTATCAAGTTTAAATGTATCTAAGTACGCTACATGATGGAACCTAGGTGCTTTATAATCAACGTAACAGTCTGGATTAATAAAGTCTTCTAAATAGATGAATGAGGAATCACCCTGCTTTAAATCATAAAACGAAGATATTGTATCTGCAGGTGTTGCGACAAACGCAGCATCAAACCCATAAGCCAACGAATTCCCGCCAGAAGCGTATACCTCAATAATTGCATTTGAGCTGTCCCAACAGGTTACTGGGCGTGTATATACGCTATCTAACCTAATCGAATCTGGTTGTGTTATAGTTACGCTTCCTTCAACCCAACACCCCTTATAATCCTCTACATATACTGAATACGTACCTGCCCATAAACTGTCAATATCAGGAAGTATTAAAGTATCAATGAAATACCCGTACTGTCCTTTAATAGCTGATGTTGAATCAAAGCTCCATTCGTAAGTAAAGCCATCGAGGAATACAGTAGAATCTATATTTCCTCCTGTAACAACAGCCTGAATTTCACCGTCGAATTCTTCATTACACGTCAAGTCTTTTGTAATGAAATTGACAAACATTGGCTTCGGCTCGACAACAATCAGTGTATCTTGACTCGTACGCCATTCATCTGGTTTGTTCTGAAGATTGTGCCAATAGTATGCCGTACAATTTTTATCATCCTTAATAGTTGGGAAATACAACGAGTCTGGCGCAACATTAAAGAATTTATCGGACACTTGGAAGTTCAATGAGTCTATAGAATAAGAAATGATATTACCTCCTGTGGCAAAAATTTGGACATAAGCGTCCGTTGAATCAAAACACTGAACAGGAAGAGAATATACGCTGTCTAGACGCAAACTATCTGGTTGATCAATGTAGAGATATGGGTTCACCATATACTCATTCACACAACCTTTAGGATCCGCAATTGTATTCTTTAAGTTAGTAACCTTCAAATGATACCATCCTGTATCGAGGTTATTAAAGCTGTTTTGTGTCGACCAATTCTGGCCACCGTTAACAGAGTACAATAGTTGTGGCGGCACATAATTAGGGTCATCATTGTCCTTTATCATTCCACCGTGAGCGTATAATTTTATCATCGCATCATCAGAATCAAAACAAGAGTTTGGATTCGAAACCACGCTATCCAATACAATTGGACTAGGGCTGCGCAATGTATGTGAACGATTTTGATCGTAGTATATGTAACAGTTGTTTTCATCTCTTATAGTTACATAGTAATCGCCGCTGTCTAGATTCTGGAACCGATGAGAATTCGCAAAGGTGGTTGCTGAGGTATAGGTTGAACCTGAATCAACCGATACATACACATCGTTAGTGGAACTCCACGAAATATCTATTCGACCATCCTCTAAACCCCAACAACTTACATCATTGATAATAGCCGAAGACGTTAATACCGTTGGTGCTGTCTCATTTAATTTAAAATCTGTTCTTGGACCTTCGTATAATTCCACGATCATTGGAACGACTTGTGGTGTCGCTGCGGTAGTTGACGTTTTAACTTGAACAGTATCAAGATTAGTTTCTGTGGTCAACTCTACCCGATGCCATGATGCCAGATCTATTGTATACGAACCTGATGAAATAGTATCATCTACAAGATTCAAATTGAACACTGCAGATTGAGTGCTAGAGACAACACTAGGTAATTGCGTAAGAACTAAATTAGACGTGTTCCACGAAGTTTGCCCAAGATTTATGGATGTTTCTGCATGCTTCTCATATATCCTTCCTGGGTCATTAGCATTATTTGCTTCCCTTACTCTAAGTTTTACATATTGATGCACTACTGCCTCCGCATTTCCTAAGAGTTTCTTCGCATATGTAATCTCATTCTGTTCTACTGGATTGAATGGAACCGAAATTGTAGCCCATGTTGTCGCATTGCCAATTGCTATGGTACCTCCAGAAGTCCATTGTAAATCTCCATCACCCACAAAGTTTGAAGATACAGCCTTGCCAAAACCAAGTGTCGGGTTATAACCAACTGTGTCTCTTTGACCTTGTTTACTATTTCCCCCTATAGTAACCATTGTTGAACTAGAGCTATCAGGTTGAGGAGTAATATAATGAACCGGACAATCCATTGAGTCAGTCACTTCTACCTTGAATGTTCTTCTAATTTTATTAGAATTTGTTGAATTCAACGTATAAGGGCTTAAACCACCAAAGAAGTTTGAGGTTTGCCAGTTGCCGCCATCATTAATTGAATACAGAAGCTCATCATTTGTTCGTCCAGTGGCAAAAACCTGAATGTATGCGTCATTTGAATCATGACACGTTGGCCTTGAAGAAATAATATCCGTGATTCGTATTGGATCTGGCTGATAAATACTAAAGAATCTGCTTTCCAAATAACTCACAGAATTACAAGCCGCTGTGTCCGTAGCAACAATTTGGTAATAGCTAGCACCAACAAATGCTGTAGCACCTGAAGAATAACTCGGACTTCTATATCCGGTAGAATCAATATAACGCCAGGTCATAGAATAAGGACTCTGTCCATAAACTTTCAATTCCGAATCAGTATACCCGAAACAATCTAAATTTTCATAGTCAATAGAATCTACTTTCACTTGATAAACAACAGCATCTAATTCAATGGTTTCACTCACACAACCGAAAGAATCTATGTTTCGAACCAAATAAGTTGTGCTGCCAGTATCTGCTGTTGGAACGGTTGGGATTGTATCATATGACACACCGCTAGCCGAGAACCATTCTACTGATAGTTGATTCAAATAGCCTTGAGAGTAATTGCCTTGCTCAATTTTCAATGTGTCGGGACTTGTGTCCTTACAAATCCAATACGTTTTAGAAATAGGTGGGGCGGGTAATGATTTGATAACTATCGTTGATGTGTCAGCAATACTAATACATCCAGTTATTGGATTATACTGTTGTACAAAACGATAGTATGTTCCAATACTATCTGTGCTTGGAGCAGGAAGCATTGTTAATGTATCTGTACTTCCATTGACCTTATTCCACAGAAGATAGTTTGTGTTCTCAAGTGAAGTAGCCGTTATAACTGTAGAAGGCTCAAATTGACAATACAAGTAGTCATTGATCTTTGGCTGTTTTGGCAATGGCTGAACTGTGACCAACTGCTGATAGCTGTAGGCACAACCCTTATCTGTAATAATATTGACAGTATAAATAGAAGTGGTGTCAGGTCGATGAACGAAAGTTGCTCCACCCGCAGCTCCTTGGGTAAAGAATTGAGGCGCACCTTGAGCATCTGTCCATCGAACGCTCCATGTAATGCTATCAATTCCTTGGACACTTGAAAGTGCCAAACTTATTTGTTCATCCTGACAAATATTAAAACTATTGCCTGCAGCAATGATTTCAATATTTGGCTTGGCAAGAAGAGCAACGGGAGCCACAGAATATGGGCTGAAACATCCATTCGTATCCTGTTGTCTTACTAAATATAATTTTGACTCTTGTAGAGTAGACCCTGTTAATATTGGAGTGCCTGAAATCGCAGTTAACGTATCGCTTTCATACCAATGTAATATACCCGAAGCCAAAGCAACTGGGAAGGCAGTATCACGACTGCCTTGGCATACTTCGATAGGCTGAGTAAACGGTGCGCTAGGTAGTTTTAAGATATTGATAATTGCTGTATCCATTGGGCTAGCACAGCCAGTAATAGGGTTGTACTGTTGAACATATCTGAATGATACGCCATCATTAGTCGTTGATGGAGCAGGAAGGGTTTTCAACGTATCTACAGCTCCACTTGATCTAAACCATAACAATGAATTGTTTCCATCCAAGCTATCCGCGGATATCGCAAAAGCATCTTCTTCAAATTGACAATAAGTATAGTCTCGAATTGAAGGAACTCTAGGCAATGATTGAACCGTAACCATTTGCTCATAAACATAGGTACAGCCGGTTTCCGTTTGAACCTGGGCAATATATTTTGAAGTTACAGTTGGAGTGTCAACCACAGTTGCGCCGCTTCCTTTTAAAATCCAGGGGCTACCTGGAGGAGACGATTTTTGCGCATACCAAGTAACAGAATCTAAATCTGTTGTTGGACTAATCGCCAAGCTAATTTCTTCGCCCTCACATAATAGGAATGTTGAGCTAGAAGATAATATCTGCAAAACGGGTTGCTCTAATAGATTAACTCTAGCTAATGCAAACTCACTGAAACATCCTGTTAATGTATCCTGTTGTTTGACAAGGAAATTTGTAGAATCCGTCAAGGTTAAGCCATTGAATACTGGTGTGTCCTGAATAGCGGTCAAACTATCCGATTCATACCAATGAAGAACACCATGTGTAATGGTTGATTGACCCGAAGGACTTACTAATAGTGACGAATTATCGCAAATATCAATAGGCGCAGTGACAGGTTTGGTCGGAAGCGGACTAACATTAACAATGACATTTCCGTATAGCGAAGCACAGCCAGTAATCGTATCTGTTTCCGTGTAGTACAAGGTATCTGATCCAACTATACTAGTAGTTGGCACAGGGACTGTATCAAGGGCTTGAGAGCGTTCTTTCGCTATGAACCAATCTATTTGTCCATTGGTGGTAAGACTAGAGTTCAGTCCATTTGCTACTGGGCTGGATTGTTCGAATTGACAGTAGTTGTAAACTAACGTAGCAGGCGTATCTAATGGCTCTACAACGCTTAACCAAAGAATATCTTCTGTGAAACACCCGCTCGTATCTTCAATATAAATGTTGTACTTAATAGTTGAATCCGGGTAGATCGCGTTGCTAAACCCATTCAATGTATCGTATCCTGCAATATTTGAGTACCATGCGATACTGTCGATGGTGTTCGTGGTTGAGGTAAATTGAAGATTCACAGAAACCCCTTGTCCATCACACAGAATACCGTCAGAATCACTTGTAATAATATCGAAATCTGGTCCGTCCAAATATGTAACCTTAACATTGGTGGTGTCTCCACTACAACCAGTAGTGGTGTCAGTTAAAGTAGCGTAATAAATCTCCGTGTCATCTATACCATTCCATACTGGATTTGGCGCATTTGACAATGGGGTATAGCCATCCTTGTCAAACCAATTAATACGATGGATTGTGTTCGTGTCAATAATAGGCGTTAAGTCAACACCATTAAGGTCTGATTTACAAACGAAAGGTGGTTTACCCGATAATGTCGGTGGATTTGGCGGAATAGTCATTCTGAAGAATACACTATCTAAATCACTTCTACACCCTGTTAAGGTATCCACCTGACTAATCCAGAACAATTCACCATCACTATCCAAAGAATCCGGAATAGGTGGATTAGGCATTAACGTAGTAAGGTTTTTAGTTCTAAACCACTCTACCCTATACCCATTCAATGGAGTTGCTCCTAATGGGCCTACATAGTTACCGAAACATACCACTGGTTTACTTACAACTGGTGGAGGGATTACTGGTAGGACAGTAATCACAATAGAATTTGAAGGCACACCGACCGAAAGTGAATATGCCATTCTTCGATAACTGGTGGTGTTCGTTGGTAGGGAGTCAGCATCAAAGAATAATTCTTCTCCAGTATATGGATTCAGATTACTATCAAATAAGGTATCCCAAGAATTGTTGCTTAGATTAAAGTATTCCCATAGATAACGGTAATTTCTATACCCTCCTGACGCAGATGTACCTGTGATTTTTTGAGGAATATCACCATTACAAACAGACTGAGAACTTGAAATAACTCCAGGGATTAAATCAGTAACAATCACCTTTAAACTGTCGTAATTGTAACATTTCAAACTTCCAAACTGATCTATTCTATAAACTCTCCCTTCAACCCAATTTGTACCTTCTGGAAGTATGATATTATTCAGCAAAGAATCTGTTGCAGATTGTAATTGCTTATTGATTTTCCATCGATATGCCAGAGTATCTGGACTATCTCCATGTGTTAAAACGAAATCCAATGGATGTCCTGTTGGAATGGTATCGTATAATGGATCTGTGAACACAGAGACCTGTGGAGCTGGAAGCAATACAGATACTCTAATTTCATTTGAAATCGCAAATGCCGCTTGATCATAAGCCCATCGAGTAATGGTAAATCCTCTATCGAAATAAGATGGGGGTAAAACGGAGCCATCAAAAACTAACGTACTATCATCAATATGAATTAAAGTGTCCCCATTAATTGCGGCTCCTGTCAATGGATGATAGTAAGTACCCTCCGGCTTAATTTGCCACTTAAACACGAACGAGCCGGATCCTCCACTAGGATATGTCATAGACAATGCATCTGTAGGTCTTTGACCTGCACAAACCTCTACCACGTCTTGTATGTATAAGCCTTGGGTATTTGGCGTGTTTAAATATGCAAAACCTATTTCACCTGGATCGAATGGATTTCTATGTATCAATACACTATCTACACCAATACAACCTGTAGCTGCTTCAGTACCACGAACTTTATAATAGCCAGAGGTATCGGGAGATAGTGTGAGTGGGTTTACACTACCAAGAACCCCATTACTTAGATTGAATGGATCGTAACCGTACGGATCGTAGAACACATAACTATCAGCTCCTCCCGCAGTTAAAGTTGCAACACCTTGATTACCAGTAGTTGTATCGTAAGGAATGACTGCGATATTGGTCGTAAGAGTAACAGAATTAAGCGGTTCGATTTGAATAGATATTTTAGACTTTGGACCTTCACAGCCATCGATACTAACCCCTTTTACCCAATATTCTTTACTAGACTGCAATTGTGAAATATTTGGTTCCTTTTGAGGTTGACCGAATATTGAGGTGTACCAGTAAAGAGTATCATAGCTGATATTAGGAGCTACCATAGAACCTAAAGAGGCATAAGTCGCACCTAAACAGTATGACGTGTCATAAACAATAGGTGCGATCGGAGTTGGAGGTTGGGTTACAATCAACTGCTTATCTCTCGGCCCCTCACATCCGTTGGCATCGATCAATGAAACGAAGTAGCTTACTGTGTCTGGAGTAAGCAAACTGTATGAGTCATAGTATGGATTGAACGTAGTGGGAGTGTTCGAGCTATTGGAAGTATACCAATACAGACTGTAGCTCGACTTATTATACGTAACAAATGTGTCTAATGTCCCTGCCCAAGTATTTGCACAAATCTTAGTCAAATCAGGCGTGCTGACAACTGGAGTAGAATCGTTGGCATTAATAATGAGCCAAATAGAATCTCTCCCTGATTCGCATCCTGTGTTCTGATTAATCTTAGAAACTGTAATCAAATTCGCCCCAATCAACTCACCATAAACTTTCAAGTTTTGATTTGGATATTCATCCGTTGACGTTGCTGATTTCCACCAACGCAACTTCATTGGAGCGTAAGTATTATTTACGTATGGTGCTAATTCAATTGAATCCTGTCTACATGCGTAAACGGTGTCCACATTAAAGATATTTGCATCAGGACGTTCATTTACTTTAACCTGAATTAATTGCTTATCACTCTGACATTCTCCATCTGTACTAGAAATGAAATAATAGAAGTTGGTGTCTTTCTGAGTTGAAATCGATGGAACTGAGCCTGTTCCGTTTAGAGAATCTTGATTTAAATCATACCAAACCAATGTTTTCCCTTGATTCAAGTTTTCAACGCGAGATAAAAAGTCAACAGTAGGGTCTAATTCGCAATATTGCAATACTCCACCTGTTGGTTTGGTAGGTCTTGGAATAGTGAAGAAGGTCACCCGAACCCATTGACTCTCGCAAATGACGTTTTGAATTGGCACTTTATTTCGAAGGGCATAATAGTAATCGTGTTGCGTTTCTGCAGTATCACTATTTATATTTATGTATTCATTGGTTCCCAATTGTACCGAGTCCAACGTATACTTAACCAGGTTGTACTTGGTTAGATCATAGCTTGCGACATCATTAATGTTAAACGCACCCGTTCCATTACAAATTCTTACTGGATCTACTGGAACATCCGGCACTGGTATACTATCAATTTTCTTAATCACCATCTTCGCCATTGGAGAATGACAACCTGTAGTAATATCTCTATAGGTTAACCATAACGAATCTTTAATTGGGTCATTAAAGGCCAAATGGGATACATTGGCATCTTCAAAATACTGATCCGGGTAGGACGATCTTGTTAAATACCAATAAATATCGACAACATTGGTATTAGCATTAGTATGCTGAGCTAGGTCGTGCTCATAATCATCATAACAAATGAAAGGATTCGTTACCACCGGCGCTGGTGGCGCACTCAATAGGCTTACTGTAATAGGGCTCGATTCATCAGATTCACATGTCACCCAGACATTAGCGTTCTGCTCACTCTTAAATGCAATTGCTTTATAAATACCCGGTAAGGTGATCGCCAAAGCTCTTGTCGTATCCATTATGGTAACAGGACCGTTCCCTGTCAATGGATAACGCTTCCAGTAGAATTGATAGCCAAGCTCTAGATTTATATTGGTAACTCTTAATGTATCCGTTTCGCCCGGGCATAGATCAACAAAATGCGGATTCGGCAGAACATTTGGAGCTTCCACTGAGTTGTCACGAATCTCAAAATAAGTAGTATCGCTACTACATCCGCCAATACTTTTTCCTATAACTCCGTAATTCCCCTCTGTCACAAACTGAACCTGAGCGGATGGTGGCGTAGTATAATTTGTTTGGAATTTTAAAACATTATTATCCAGATCATACCAATAGTAATCGACAAGTGGTGCTGGCGAAGCAATTGTAATTGTTGCTGCGTCATCCTCACATTTCCAAATAGGATCAGATTGATTAACTAGTATTGGAGTTGCAGGATTTGTACCTACTGTTACCACTACATCGTTTGCACCTCGAACAGTACACCCAGGATAGTTAGTACCGTAGGATGCTTTGACATAATAGGTACCTGCTTGCGATACTCTGTATCCATCGTTTTCGTCGGTCTCATCGGTAAAGACTTTAGTGTCTTCTACCGTTGCTTGGTTGGACATTCGATAATACGAATATGTTATTCCAGTCGGATAACTGGTCACATTCGTATGATTTTCTACGATGATCACTCTTTCCTCACCCGGACACAATTCAATAGTGTTCGGGGTTAATACCGGTTGAATGATCGTATCGCGTAAAATTTGTAAGACTTCTGAATAAACAGGATTACATCCTTGATTACTCTTCGTAGCTCTGACTTTATACTTGCCCGGTAAAAGCCCCTCGAATCTCGTATCAGATTCTGGTAAAGAAGGATTATAGGTGAATATTTTACCTGGTATGGGTTGCCATGAATTGTTCAGTACCTCTTCCATTAATGCGTACTCTACGCCTACTTCCATTGTAGAGTTGACAATTATTGTTGCCAAATCTCCTGGACACAATCCGTCCCAGATTCCAACCCAACTTCCATCGGCAGCATAACCTGTCCAATTAAAGTTAGCCTGTAAAGGACGAATTTCAGGCTGATCTAAAGGCTTATACTCAAGGGTAACTGGGTTTGATAGTAAAGACCAGCACCCATTCACCTTGCGTTTAGCGCGGTATTTACCCCCAACATTGGTATAAATCTGATAAGCCGAGTCAGGACTGGTAGCAATAGGTTGCATTCCATTTCCATCAAACACATCTCTGTACCACTGGTAGGTTCCGTTAGTGTTAATGAAATCCGTAATAGTGTCTATTGCTCCTGAACATAGAGTAATTGTAACCGGTTCTTCAGTTAGGTTATTTAATGATGGGGTTGTGGGTCGCTGAGTTGCTACTATTGCAACACCGTTACTTGAAATTTCACAATTTCCTTCAGTAATTCTTGCGTAATAAACACCGGAGTTCTTCGCATAGTGAGATGTTCCACCATCACTATCTAAGGTCTCATGAATTACTCCTCCTGAGATATAGTACCACTCGATAGATTGGGTGGTCAAGATTGATGGTATCTCAATTAATGTAGAATCCCCATCACAAATAGTATTTGTAAAGCCCGTTCCAATAGTAGCCACAGGAGGAGTAATTGTGCGCTCTTTTACACGTAATATTGAACTGTATTTCACAGTACATCCACTACTTGGATCACTGACTTCTATCTTAAAGTCATCGTAGTTCGTTACGTTGTTATCTATAGTAATTCCAGTGAATGCTGCGTCATTCAAACCATCTGCAACCACAACATATGGATCGCCCGATACCGGATGGTTAACCACTGAATAACCGGATAGGTTGTCGTCCTTGTACAAAGTATATGTCAATCCAGAGCCTGCCGAATTCGGGGCATAAATTGTGAATTCTTCACCAACACAAACTTCATGTGTTTCAACACCTGATTGATTCACTGTAAGACCGTTACTCACATCAATTAAAGGCGTAGATAGACTGCGTAAAACAAAGACCTGTAATTGTGAAGTATCTCCTATACAACCAGTGTTGTCATTTCTATTAATAACCTGAAGTCTTTTGAACGGTGCAAGCATTGGTCCTGATGCCGGTAACCAAGAACCTTCATTTTCAATATCTATAGTTGTATTCGTGGTCCAATTACCCGCAACGCCATTTACAATGTATTTATAGCTGCGATCTGCTTGGGAATTTGATATTGTCACCGCACTAGAAGAGCCTACGCAAACCGTATCATTTGTGAATGTAATTGTCGGTGTTTCTGGTTTAGGGAACGCAAGAATAGTATCAATGGGCTCACTATATTTTGTACAACCTTGGTATGTTTTGGATACTCTATACGACCCTTGACCGATACTGCTAACTGTATTAACTCCACTATTAAATATGGAATCAGGTAATTCGCCAAGTTCACCAAAATACCATTGGTAGTATGTACCTAATGGATCTGACGATGAGGATGTCACTGATAGTGTTACTGAGTTTGGTTCATTTGAACATAAGCCCAAACCGGATGGTGTTATTTGTGGTTTTGTCAGGTTAACTCCCACAATTTCTACCGTATCCGACTGAATTGCGCTTCCTGTGACACTAGGATCATCAACTTCAATATAATAAATACTTGGTGGTACCGAATGGAAGGTTTTATCAGTACCACTGTACACAAAGTCGAATACATCTCCGTTAGCTTTCAAAGCTTTTTGCGAAGGCATATTAACCGTAGGGATTTCCCACAATGTATAACGTTTACCCATTTCAGGACCAACAACTGTTAAGTCAGAAACACCATTTGAACAGATGGAAATGGTCGCGTTTTGAGTTATTGGAATTGCTTGGGCGGCCAATATTGTATCAACCGGTTTCAATAAGAACTGGGGCTCGAGTAATGACCGATTGGTAAATTCTGCAGCTCTAGAGGTATCGCTTATACAGCCAAGATCGTCTCTTATAATTACAGCGTAATCACCCGCGGTCGTTGCTGTATCGTCATAATTCCCCTCAACCCAAGGCCCAGGAACGCTATTAAAGAACCATTGATAATCATAAATGTTTTGTGCGGGAGTTGCCTGGACAATTATTGATTGATTAGGATAAAGAGCATTATCACCAGCGTAATTCAATGTTGGAGTAATTGGTCTTGGCGTAACCGTTAGGGTAAAGCTATTCGACTCTTTAATACACCCATCCTTAACATACTTCGCAACAAAAATACCGGTTTCGGTTGCCGAAAAAGCGCTAGACTGACTCAAAACAGTGTTAGGGTCGTTTTTATTAATCCATTGGATACCTACATCGTTCGGAATAGTCGAAACGATACTATAATTAACGTTTTCACCTTCACAAATTCCTGATATACCCGAATAACCTAGGTCATAATCTATTATGGGTGTAGTTCCAGTAATACTTTCATCAACTATAATATAATCACTTGACCAAACTCTAGTACATCCTGGCATGGTCGCTCTTACCCGGTATACACCTGCACCGGAACGAATAACTAATACCGGATTAACCCCAGGTCCAGCTGATATTTGTTCAATAGGAGAAACTGGATTAAATCTATCGTCCACTATGTTTGGATCACTAGCCCCGAACCAGCTGAGGTTTGAGCCCCCTCCGTTCCAATTATTCCATTTTTCTAAGGCATAAGTAACACCATTCATAGTGTCCGTAATGTTCAAGCTAACAGGTGATCCAGAACAAATTTTTACCGTGTCGAGTTTCGTTGCCCAATCTGAGAACCCTATTGGGGTTAACTGTGGAATTGGGATATACTTCTCAAAAATATTTACATCCAAGGAAAATTGACTTTCACAACCAGTAGTTTGATTATATGCAGTAACATTCCAAGTTCCTCCATCATCCAGAGTTGTATAATTGTCCCCGTCTGTGAAATTATGAACACCGTCTCTGTACCATTTGAATTGTGTCCCTCCTGAATTAGTTATCGAGAAGGTTCTTGTGTTTTCATTACTACATATAGTGTCTGAATAGAAATCAAGATCCGGAGTATTAGGTTTTGAAGCTATCGTTATCAAGCTACTTATATTACTATATGTACAGCCCGGCTTAACTGATGACTTAGCATATACTTTGTAATACGCAGCATTACTTGGAATGTAATTTGTTAAAGTATTAGAAGACGAAAGTGTGTCCTGTAATGTTGCGCCAGATGTTGTTTCCACCCATGCGTAATTCCAACCCCCATTATTGTTTTGAGGGACAGAAAGCGATAGGCTTTCGCCTTGACATGCGGTTAAAGAGCCTGTTATATTTAGGTTCGGATTGGGTAAAGAATGGATATCAATTCTATTGCTAAAATTACTCGATTCACAATCTCCTTGAATCGTTTTTATGTAGTAATAACCCGGCTGGGTAACCGTAAATTGTAAAGGAACCACTGAGCTTGGATCATATGTTATTGGCAAATGTGTAGCTGAGGGATTATTTCCCAAATAAAGTTCAAAAGATTGTCCTGAAATCAACTCTTTCGGCTGGACTTCAATTACAACCGAGTCTCCATTACATAAATATCCTACGGTAGATTGATTGTATTTAATAATCGCGTCTGGTGCCCGGACATCAGCATAATCAACAGCAATGGCGGATGAATAAACAGAAGCACATTGATTCGTCTTATCGACGGTTTTTGCGGCATACGTTCCTGCGGTTCCGTTGACGGTGTATTCATCATTTGGAGCAGGGTTTAGTTTGCTCGTTCCTCGGTACCAATCATATTGATATTTGGTTTCATCCGGCGAATTAATGTTTAACGTATGTGGTTCTCCCGGACAAAGATAAACGTTCGCTTGTGTTCCATATTCATTTTCAATTGTTGGAGCACTAGGGGCTTGATACACCGTTATTGCCAAAGTATCGGATACACTACAAGATGCATTTGGGAACAATCCCTGGTCTGGGTATATAGTTACAATGTATTCTTTAGTTGCTTCACCATTCGAATTGAACTGCAAATTGTCATCAGAGTCCATTGGTCCGATGTAATTTGACATTTTGTACCAACTATCTCGGATAGGGTTCAAATAGTAATTACTAGTGCGAGTAACATTGCCCTCATAATCAATATCTATACAATCCCACCAGTTATAAGACCCTACATTGTACGTAGTCATGTTATTAGCCAATTTAAGCCTAAAGCGACTACCGTTTTCACAAATTTCCGTTATCGCTCCTGCCCCAGAATTCTCCAACTCGGCCTGGAGAATTGGCTTTGGCATAGGTAGAGTGGTAATGTAATAACTCGTCGATATCACATCTGATAAACACGTGCTTTTAAGTGCTCTAACCCTGTAATTACCGGCAGTAGTCAACGTAAACTTAGCTGATGCGCTAGTAGTAGGACTTATTGTGTCAATTCCATTACCCTGATCGTTGATAAGCACAAAGGATACTGAGTTATCATAGTCAGAGTAATTTGCAATTTCTAACTCATAATTTGTAGTAGCCGATCCACATTGATAAGCAGTATTCCCGGTAATACCATTCCACGTCAATTGAACTTGGGGCAGGTCCAAATCATTTAGTTCAAACGGTACTGACAAGTTGGAACGACAGCCGTAATCACTTCTAGCTGTTACATAGTAGTTATAGCCACTTAAGTCAAGTGGCTGGGCAGAAATCGACTCCTCATCTGAGTATAGTGGATTATTAACAGAAATACCTGTTTGTGATACTGATTTATTCAGTCTATACCAATCATATTCGAGGTCTGTACTGTTTGGGTTTGCCACCTCGATAGTTATTGCAGTACATGATTCTACACCACTCAACTCCCCATTTGATCCTATAATACTCGGGGCGGATGGTGTTCCGTGAATAGTTACCGTCTCCGTTTGTGAGGTTGGAACTGTACAGCCGTTAACTACGACAGATACGCTAAATTCAATATCATCACTGTTTGCGACACCAGATACGGTTTTTGAATTTATCGTGAATGAACCCCATTGACCTGAAGAACTGTAAGTTCGTGTTACAGTACTAACCGTTGGGTCGTCACTCGTCCATATATATGATGCGTTTAACTGAGGATTTGAAACCTTGAAGTCTAATTCATTGACATTACAAACTCCGTAGCTTGGTAAGGAAATTACCGGCGCCGGGATATTTTGAATCTCAACATCTACTGAATTGCTGAATTGAGTACATGCCGATGATTGTGACTCCTTCAGAGCTACTCTGTATTGAGTCGATTGAAGAGGTAAATAATGTCCTTGATTATTTGCATTGAGAACAACCCAAACTTGATTGGTAGCGTCCCATCTCTGCCATTGAATAAAATATGTGCCGCTAGTATCTGCTCCTTCTATTTCTAATGGATTAAACGTACCTGGACAAACGTATTGTGTACCATTGCCATTATTCGTTTCTGTTCTCAGAGACAATACGGGAGTTGGAAGAGGAGATTCAATGATTTCAACATAGTTTGATTCACCAGACTTACAACCGGTTGTTGCATTAACTGCTTTCAAGAAGAATTTTCCTGCCTTGTAAACTAAATATCCTGTATTCGTTTGATTTGAAATCGGAGCACTTTCCTTAGTTGGGTTAGTCGAGCCTGGAGCCAAATACCACAATTCATCATCGTGATTATTAGTAACTAGAATTTCAATACCATCAGCGAGACACTCAGTAGTTATACTAGCAAGATTACCAGCTAAGGTAATAGTCGGTGCAGGAGGAGCATCGTTAACAGCTATGGTCACCGCGTTTACTCCTGTATAGGGAGATGTTGTGGAACAGTTTAAAGGAGCCGGGTAATTGTCCTTGACATATATCTTCGCCCCGTTAAAGTCAGAACCGATCGTAGTAATTGTATCTGGATTACCACTTAAATCTCCGTCTA
>Ga0181605_10000465_pt1 | contig 40331 bp, 45 predicted proteins | sample 041ome_11_FD_148676 | JGI IMG/M metagenome (GOLD analysis project Ga0181605, IMG submission 148676) | Coastal salt marsh microbial communities from the Groves Creek Marsh, Skidaway Island, Georgia - 041411US metaG (spades assembly) | ecosystem: Environmental > Aquatic > Marine > Intertidal zone...
AATTCGAGGGGACCGGCTTCAAAAGTTTCCATTTTTTGAATGGGGAAATAAAGTACTACGGCTTTTTTTACCCACTCGTTAACGGTCCATCCAGAAGCATTTGGGCTGGCTACTCTGAGGCTGCCTTCATCCAATTGTTGGATTACTGTACGTATTGCGTTTTGTGTATCTTCTTCTTTTAGCAAGGCTCGATTTTCCCAAGCCGCTTCTATGATCTTTTGCATTCCAATTATTTTTTTACAAAGGTAAAGAATTCAAGGCGATTGAAAACTATTGATTTCCATTCGAAAGCAATATCTTTGCCCACAATATGGGAAGATTAGTCGCAATTGATTTTGGAATCCAACGTTGTGGTTTGGCATGTACCGATCCTGAACAGCTTATTGCGAGCGGCTTGGATTTTCGTGCCACTAAAGAGGTTATTCCTTATTTAATTGACTATTGTAAGACCGAAACCGTGGATACTTTTATTGTGGGACAACCCCTGCAAAAAGATGGATCTGATTCCGCAGTAGCGAAGGAAATCAAAAAATTTGTGACACAATTACAAGCTGTTTTTCCAAAACATTCCATCACCCGCTATGACGAGCGTTTTACTTCTAAAATCGCATTTCAAACCCTAGTTGAAAGCGGTGTTTCAAAAAAGAAAAGAAGGGAGAAAGGACTGGTGGACAAAATAAGCGCCACCTTGATTTTACAATCCTATATGTCGTATCAATCCAATACACTATGATATTACCTATTGTTGCTTATGGAAGCCCAGTATTGAAACAAAAGGCGGTACCCTTAACTCAAGATTATCCGGATTTAGACCGTTTGATTGAAAATATGTGGGAAACCATGTATGCTGCCAGTGGCGTAGGTTTGGCGGCTCCTCAAATTGGACGTTCTATTCGCCTTTTTGTAGTTGATGCCACTCCTTTTGTGGATGAAGAAGATATGGAAACCGAAGAAATCAACCAACTAAAAGGATTCAAACACGTCTTTATCAATCCCACCATTTTGGAGGAATCTGGTGCGTCATGGGATTTTAACGAAGGTTGTTTAAGCATTCCCGACGTTCGTGAAGATGTTTCTCGAAAAGAACAGTTGACCATCGAATTTTTGGATGAAAAATTCAAATCTCAAAAATTAACACTCAACGGCTTGGCTGCTCGTGTTGTTCAACACGAATACGATCATATCGAAGGGATTTTATTTACCGACTATCTGACGCCCTTTAAAAAAAGAATTTTAAAAGGGAAATTATCCAATATCAGCAAGGGAAATTGCAACACCGATTATCCCATGAAATTTCCAACAAAAACAAAAAGAACCAAATGACTTTAGATAAAATAGTTTCCATTTCCAAACGCCCAGGCTTGTTTGAATTAATCACTCAGACGCGCAACGGGATTGTTGCTCGTTCCTTAGTGGACGGTAAAACCATCACCGTAAACATGAATAGTCAAATCAGTGTGCTTTCAGAGATTCAGGTTTTTTGTCTTGAAAATGAAATTCCGCTGACAGCGATATTTGATAAAATGCTCCAATTCGAAAAAGGAGTCCAAGCCCGTGTGGCTCCCAAAGCTGCTGCCATCGATTTGGAAGCCTATTTTTTTGAGGTAGTTCCCGAATACGATGAAGATCGCGTTTACCCCAGCGATATTAAAAAAATCATTCAATGGTACAATATTCTTTTGTCCAAAGAAATCTTGAAATGGGAAAGTGAAGAAAAAAAACCAGCTAAAAAAACAGCTTCTAAAAAAACAGCAAAAACAGAAACACCCAATTCGGAGGAAGCATGAATACGAGAGCCCAACAACTTGAAGCTGTAGGCAGACTCTTGGATATTATGGACGAGTTGCGAGCGCAATGCCCTTGGGATCGCAAACAAACCTTTGAAAGTTTACGGCATTTGACCATCGAGGAAACCTATGAATTGGGCGATGCTATATTGGATGGGAATTTAGAGGAAATTAAAAAAGAATTAGGGGATTTATTATTGCATATCGTTTTTTATGCCAAGTTGGGCACAGAGGAAAAAGCTTTCGACTTGGGCGATATCGCAGCCTCCATATCCGAAAAATTAATTTTTAGACATCCCCACATCTACGGTGATGTGCAGGTGAGCAGTGCCGAGGAAGTACAACAAAATTGGGAAGCGCTTAAATTACGGGAGGGCAAAGAAAGTGTTTTGGAAGGAGTGCCCAAAGGACTTCCGGCAATTGTAAAAGCACAGCGGATTCAAGACAAAGCTGCCGGTGTGGGTTTTGATTGGGAACACAAAAAAGATGTTTGGGACAAAGTGGAGGAAGAAATGCAAGAATTGCAAACGGCCATTGCCCAGCAAAATAAATCCGAAATTGAAAATGAATTGGGGGATGTTTTTTTTGCACTCATAAATTATGCGCGTTTTGAAAACGTATCTCCTGAATCTGCCCTAGAACGCACCAACAAAAAATTCATTCAGCGTTTTCAATATATTGAAAAACAAGCTTTAAAGCAAGGTAAGAAACTCCAGTCCATGACCATTAAAGAACTGGAAACCCTATGGCAAGAAGCCAAAAATTAACTTTCTTCGTTGGCTTCTTCCTCTGCAGTTGCCTCTGTTTTTTTATTGTAACTGTTTAAAAGTTGTTTCAATTTGATGTAGCGATTTTTCTCCTCCTCCAAAGTAGTTTTACAGGCTTCGATTTTGTTTTCTACACTTTTAAACATGGGATTGTTGGCACTGGAATTGCTAAAAAATGCCAAATTGTTCTCGAGTTGACTCAGTTCACCTTTCAAGCCACTGATTTTACTTCTCAGCGCATTCATTTCGTTGCTTATCGATGAAGGATCGTTTTCCAACCATTGCAGTTTAAAGGCTTCCAAAGCTGCAATTTTATCGCTGGCTTTCAAGGCGGAGGCATCAATTACAGCGGTCACTTTTCGCTGAAAGTCCTTGTTGAGTGGTTCGTCCAAATAAGGTTTTAAATTCCCAAGTGCCGTCCAATCAGAAATCTTTTGCTCGATTTCACTCTTAAATTTAGCCAAGGTTTTTGTGGCTTTAAGGGTGTCCATTGCTTTGAGAAATTCATTTTTCTGATTGACAAGTGTCTCTTCTTCTGGATTCATTTTTTTGTATCCGGATTTTAAACGATCAAAATACAGGGTGTTTAAGTCAGAAAATTCTTTCCAAAGTTTATTGTCGATTTTTCTGGGGATAAAACCAACGGTTTTCCATTGTTTTTGAAGACCCTTCACTTCACCCGCTTTTTGATTCCAATCCTCGGCATCAATGAATTGTTGAAGTTTCGCAATCAATGCCCTTTTGGCATCGATATGCATTTTGTTTTCATTTTTTTGATTTTTGTAGAAAATATTCTTTTGTTGCATGAATTCCTTGCTGATTTCACGAAACTCCCTCCAAGATTCTTTGCTGTCTTTGGAAGGGATATAGCCCACATTTTTAAAATTTTCTCGAAGTTCGTTGAACGTTCTTAATGCTCCTTGCCAAGCTTTGTGACTGGATGGCAAAGGATCCATCATGGTCTTCATTTGGGTCAATAATTGCGTTTTTAATGCAATGTTATTCTTAATAGCACCAACGCGGTCTTTTTGATATTCCTGTTTTCTTTTTTGAATGGTTTTGGTCGCTTCTTGAAAACGATTCCACAAAGCTTCCCGATGCTCTTTGGCCACCAGTCCCAAATCATTTTTCCAAAGGTTGTGAAGGGCATTTAAGTCGCGGCTGGCTTTGATAATGTCGGGATGCTCCACCAATGCCTCTGCCTTTTCAATAATTTTTAATTTTTCATCATAATTATGCTTAAAATCGATCTCTCTTAACTCGCGATTCAAGTGTAAGAAATCGTAAAAACGTTCTACATGATGTTTATAGGTTTCCCAAAGATTTTGACTTTCAGCACGAGGAACAGCACCGGTATCATGCCAGCTTTCTTGTAGGGCTTTAAATTGTTTATAGATGGAGTTAATGTTATCCTCAACATTAATCAATTTTTTTATTTCTTCAATGATTGCACGTCGACGCTCCAAATTGACTTTTTGTTGCGCTTCTTGTTCTTTGAAATGCTTTCTTTTTTGCTGTCTGTATTCGTAGGAAAGCTGAACAAACTGTGTTTTATAATCGGGTTTGAAGTAGAAGTCAATTTCATTGCCACCTTCGGAAATAAACTTTTCTTTTTCTTCGGCCATGGCCTCTTGAAAGCGTTCCTGAAATTGAATATCAATGGATTTTAAAGTTTTTCCTTTTCGAAACCAATGTTCTCCTTGACTAATTTTTCTGTATTCAGAAATCAGTTGTTCGGCAGAGAGTTTGTTGAAGTTGTCCTCTTCTTCATCTTCATGATCGGAATGATCTTCTTCCTGATCCTCATCTTGATCTTCTTCATCCGCATCATTTGTTTCCTCAGCTTCCGTTGCAGTGACTTCCTGGGTTTCTTTAACCGAAGGTTTTTCCTCTGATTTTGAGACTTCCTTCTCAGAAGTTTCTACAGTTTCGGGATCCGATACTTCCTCGGGAGCGGAGGCAGCGGTTACACTTTCTTTTGAATCAGCAGCAGTGGTCTCTTCCGACAGCTTTGAATTCTCATGCTGCGGCTCTAAGTTTTCCCCCGCAGTAGGGTCGATGGTATTTTCCTCCATGTCTTGAGTTTTTTGGGAGTTTCTATAACACCCCCATTAATATGGGGTTAATATAAGCATTTCAAAATTAATTACAGATTCCAAAGCTCCCAAGCTTTTTCCGCTTGAAATACCAGCATTTGCGAACCATTCAAAATTTGAGCCCCATTTTCTTTTCCCTTTTTTAAAAAAAGGGTCTCCGCAGGATTGTAAATGAGATCAAAAAGTAAATGCTTTGGACGCAACAATCCATAGGGTAGGGAAGGAGCAACATCGGTATTGGGAAAGGTTCCTAATGGAGTTGTGTTGATGATCAAAAAGGTGGTGTCTAACACCTCTGCGTTGATGTCATCGTAGTGGATTTCTCCTTCAGATGGACTGCGGGATACGCTTGTGTGGGCAACTTGATGCTGATCCAAAACAAATTTTACTGCCGCTGCAGCGCCCCCCGTACCCAATATGAGTGCTTTTTCAGGCCATTGGGGGAGGATTGCTTCCAACGAGCGCTCAAAACCATAACAATCGGTATTGTACCCTACCCAGCCTTCATTTCTTCGGCAAATGGTGTTAACGGCATTGATTTGTTTAGCCTCATGTGAAATATGATCCAAAAAGGGTATGATGGCTTTTTTGTAGGGAATGGTAACATTCAATCCGGCTATTTTTTGAGCTCCGTTCAAGATTGCTGTCACTTGGTCAATTTCTTTGAGATCAAAATTATCATAACGACAATTGGGAAGCTGCTCCCGCTCAAATTTTTCAGCAAAATAGCGGCGCGAAAAGGAATAATCAATATTTCTCCCGATCAGCCCAAACTGTCTAACGTCTTCTTTTTTGGTCATAATTTTCTAATAATACAATTACAAGTGCTCCCAAGGCCATAAATAAAAAGATAAATAGCGTTTCAAGGGATGAAAAATCAGGTGTATAATAATCGAAGCCTGTGATTTTTGGATTTCCAAGTTTATTGATAATCGGATTTCCCTTGGCATCCAACTGCAGGATTTGAGCTTTCCAAGGCCAAACAATGCGCAGAGTACCCACGATAAACCCTATGATGACTGCTATGGTGATTTGATGATATTTTTTTAAAACAAAACTCAACAGATTGGAAAGTAGAATCAAACCACAAATCGAACCCAAAGTAAAAGTAACAAGCACTTTTAGCAAACGAACGGTCTCCGGAACTTCGAGAAAAGAAAAGTCCCATCGAATGATGCTCCCAAAAGTGTAATACAGATTGTTGACGGCATCCACCAAAAGCAGATTGTAATTTCCCAAAATCAATAGTAAAAAAGAGCCGGAAAGTCCGGGCAGTGTCATCCCTGAAACACTAATCATCCCACAGAAAAAAACAAAAATTAAATGGTCATTTTCGGTCGAAGGAGAAACAAAAGTAATGGCGATTCCAAACAAAAATCCGAGAAGTAGTGTGAGCAACAGCCTTTTTTTCCACTGGAGTACTTGCCGGTGAATATAAAAAAGCGAAGCAGTAATCATTCCAAAAAACACCCCCCAGACACTTTTTTCATAGTGCTCAATCAGGAAATCCAACAAGAGGGATACACTGAAAAAACTTAGGAGTACTCCTGCAAAAAGCCAAACTAAAAAACGACCGTTTACATACTCCCAAAACAGTCGGTACCGCTTTTTAAATAAAAGCGAAATTGCCTTAAAATTGAGGTGCTGTAAGGCATAAATCAGTTCTTCATAAAATCCGGCAACAAAAGCTACGATGCCTCCAGAAACCCCCGGAACTTTGTTAGCAGCTCCCATTGCTACTCCTTTCAGCAGTAGCAAAAGATCTTTTTTTAAGGTTGGACTAGCTTTGGGGCGTCGCATTTTTTTTTGAAATTTTTATTCGTTCTAACAAAAACAATAAGCCAAAACCAATACTGATAAAAAGGAAAGCTTTCAACAGTTGTGGATCACCTGCTTGATATGCACTTGGTAAAACAGCTTGGGTGTTGATTCGATCAGGAAATTGGGGATCGATGAATTGATTTTGCCAAGGCCAAATTTTATGCAGTGCTCCCACAATCAACCCCACCAAGGTGGCCAAAGTTGCTTTTGGATGTCTTTCCAACAACCAATGCAAAAACTTAGCAAAAACTTTAATCCCGACAAGGATTCCCAAAATGAAAACTCCAAGAACGGTAGCAATATTGAAAAATTGAGACGCATCGTAATGTTTCAACAAATCCAAGAGCTCACGAACGTTGGAAAGGATATAGGTGTACACGCCTAAAATAAACAACAAATAGGCCCCAGAAAGTCCAGGTAAAATCATTGCGGAAATACCGATAAATCCACAAAAAAATAAATAGAGCAGACTGGGATTGGTTTCGGTGCCACCCAACTTTGTAGCTAAAAAACCAATGATCACCCCAATGGAAAATTGTACCAAAGTGGAAAGTGATAAAGGAAGCAATTGTTTAAAAAGATAAACAATACTCGCCAAGAGCAAGCCAAAGAAAAACGACCAAATACTGACGGGTTCATTATTGATCGCCCATTCCAAGAGGCGTGCAAAACTGAAAATACTGGATAACATCCCGGCAAACAGAACCACCAAAAAACTACCGTTTATGTTTTTCCAAAAAGCAGTAAACCCCTCTTTGGGCCATTTTTTGAGAGCCGATAGGGAAAACCCATTGATGCTACCCAAGAATTCTTGATAGATTCCCGTAATCAGTGCAATGGTTCCTCCCGAAACCCCGGGAACTAATTCAACAGCACCCATTGCCATACCTTTAAAAAAAAGTAAGAGGTAGTCTTTTAATCCTCGTTTCATAACATTTTTTTGTACGGGCTAAGTTAATAAAACCCAATAAAGGAGCAGCCTAATAGAAAGAGGAATCTAGTGGGAAATACGGTTTTCTTCCTTTTTAAATTCGGGGAAGAAACGCATCACAACAGGGACAGCGGCATCTCTAGTGTTCTCAAAAAAGAAAGCAGCTTCAGTCATACGACCCAATTGCAGGCAACATCCCCCAATTCGGTATTCCAAGGCTTCTTTGTTTTCAAATAAATTCAAAGCACTGTAGGCAAGTTCCAAAGCTTCCTCCCATTCTTGCAATTGAATGTTCCCGTCTATACAAGCCAACCAAACCTCCCATTCGGAACAGCCTAGGTCGATGGCATTTTGATAGGCAAAAACGGTTTCTTCTTTTAAGAATAATTGTTCGTGGATAACACCACTTTTTTTCCACAATTCGATGGAATCGCCGTTTGTTTTTAGGGCTTTTTGAATATAATATTTGGCTTTTTGAAAGCGTTCATTATCAATATAATAGGAAACCAAAGCAATCCAAGCTTTTTCATTATTGGGTTCCACTTTGATGGCTTTTAAGTAAAAATTTAATGCCAATTTATCATTGCCTAATTTTTCGTGGCAGCTGCCAATACTTTGGTAGATAAAAGCACTGGTATCACTAAAATTTAGGGCCAGTTCAAAATTTTCAATAGCTTCATTAATGCGTCCGTTTTGCAACAAAAGTTTTCCTTTCTCAATATAAGCTCCCGTAAAAGAATCGTCACTGATAATGGCAAAATCAAAAGCAGAAAGGGCTTCTTTAAAGTTCCCGTTGGAAGTAAAAATTTTCCCCAGTTGATGCCAAGCAATTTCATTGTAGGGATCTTTTTCCAACAAGTCGTTGAGAACGCTAATGGCCTCGTCCGTTTCTTTCAATTGCTCATAGCAATACAACAAATTGTAGAGCGCTGGATAATCCTCGGTGTCTTCCAACAAACAATTTTTGAAAAAGTAAAGGGCTTCTCTAAAATTTTCTGCCAAAAGGTGTTCCATTCCCAACAGGTTCCATATTTCTATGGGTTCATCCGTAATTTCTAGGGCAAGATGCAAAAGTTCGATGGATTTTTTATGATCTCCTTTTTTGGAAGCAATGGCAGACCGTTGCAAAAGAACCTCCTCGTTGAGCGGGGAGATTTTTTCTACATAATCCAAGAGTTCTACTGCGGCTTTAAATTTTTCATCCATGATGAATAATTCACTTTGCAAAAGCATTAATTCTATATTAGAAGGATGCTGATTGAGACCAAGTTGCAGGGCTTTTTTGGCTAAGGAAATGTCACCAAAACTTAAATAATGTACAATCAAATCTTCAAACTCCTGCGCGTCAAAAAAAGAGACACGATTGGTCTTAAGCATTTGCTCGAACTTGGTAATGGAAGATTGTAATTCCTCAGAATTAGAATTCAACATATGTGCTGTTTGAATCGTTATATAAATTTAGGGAGTAGTTCACAGATTAAAGGTATAATCAAAGTTTATTTTCAACAAAGTAATTAACACTTTTATAACTGATCCAGCACCCTTCGAAGGATGTCACAGCCCTCTTCAATTTCATTTTTACTGATGTTGAGTGGTGGGGAAATTCGCAATGCTCTTTTTTCCCAAAGCAGCCAAAAAAGGATTAAACCTTGATTGAGACATTCCAAAATCACCTGATCGGCCAATTCGGGACGCGATAAAATCGGAGCTAACATCAAGCCTTTTCCTTGGATACGTTCAATTTTAGGATGTTTCAAAAGTTTTCTAAAGAGGATTTCTTTTTCCTCAATTTCTTTTAAATGAGGGCCATCACGAAGCTCCTTGAGTGTCGCCAAAGAGGCAGCGGCAATGACTGGATTTCCTCCAAAGGTAGTGATGTGACCCAACTTTGGATGGTCTTCCAAGAGGGTCATCAAGGTTTTGGAACTGCTGAAGGCACCCACGGGCAGCCCACCGCCCATACCTTTTCCCATGACAAGGATATCGGGTGAAATGCCATAGTGTTCAAAGGCAAAAAAGGGTCCTGTTCTCCCAAAACCGGGCTGAATTTCATCTAAAATCAACAAAGCACCAACAGCTTCGCAGCGGGCTTTGACTTTCTTTAAGTAGTCTGATTCTGGGACGATGAATCCGGCTCCCCCTTGGATGGTTTCTAAAACGACCGCAGCTGTTTTTGTAGTGATCTGTTCCAATTGATCTGCCACATTGAAGTCGATAAATCGAATACCGGGCAAAAGCGGTCGAAACGCCTGTTTTTGTGTTTCGGTGCCCCAGAGGCTTAACGCACCTTGCGTACTCCCGTGATAGGCATAGTGAGCCGCAAAAATCTCAGCACGTCCTGTGGCACGTTTGGCCAATTTTAGTGCACCTTCGATGGCTTCCGTTCCCGAATTGGTGAGATATACACTTTCGTGATTCGAAGGTAACAAGTCCACCAAGGCTTTGCAAAGTGCTACTGCAGGTTCCTGAGCAAATTCTCCATACACCATCACATGCATATAGCGCTTAATTTGCGCTTCGATTGCAGCGACAACCTTGGGATGACAATGCCCTAGACTACAGGCGGAAACCCCGGCAACGAAGTCCAAATATTTTTTTCCTTGCGTGTCGTAAATATAGGACCCTTGGGCTTTGTCAATGGGAATTCCCAAAGGATAAGGGGTTGTTTTAGCCTGATATTCAAGGAAGTCATCAACGAGATTCATCAGGGTTTGTTTTGATTGGGTTGTGGGTCGGGTGCTAGGGGGTATTGAAAACTTTGAATGGCTTTTAAAACCGCTTGATCGTTTTCGTCAAACAAATCTTCCACAGTTTCCGGCCGTTCTTCTTCCCGCCAAATAAATCCTTTCAAGGTGCGATCGTTTTCGGGCAAATCTTCCTCGGGATAAACATCACCGTCGGGAGTTACTAAAAAAGTGATGTCGTTGATTTGACCCTCTAAGAAATCCATTTGGAGGGCACTACAAGTGGTTTTATCAATACCAATGAGTTGTTGATCTTCATCGCTGTATAGAAAATACACCATCTCTGTATTCTTTACAATATTGATACGATCCAATTTTCCCTCTTTAAAGCTTCCCTTCAAAATGCCTCCCTTGATCTGATTATAGCCCAGATTTCCAACGGTGTCTTTTTCAATAATAAAAACGTTACCATCAATTTTTAAAGAGTCTAACTTTTTAGTTTCCAAATTAGAAATCAAGAAAATTTTATCTCCGGTCATTTGGCTCTTGTCAAACCACAATACGGGATTATTTTTATTGTTGTCCGCCTCTGTGAAAATTTGCTTCTGCTGCGAGGTTCGGGGTTTGCTCAAGAGTTTCGTCAAACCGATAGATTCATCCAAATAGAGGGAATCGGATTTCCCACGAATATCACTTTTTAAAATCCGAACGTCGTAGTAGGCGCGTAAGATGCGTTGCTCTTTGGGTCCTGTGGCGACTAAAGTATCCGCATGAATAAAAAGGGAATCCTTTTCCAATATATTGATTGCCAAAGCGCGTCTTGTGATGATGGCAGAATCTTGCGCTTTAAAAATCTCGCCATAGTGCCCTCTGATAATCGAATTATTCAGCGTGTCTATGATTTGAATATTATTGGTTGCAGCGGCATAGTTTCGCGCACTTTCAAAATAGAGGCTGTCTCCACTGATTTCTTTATTGTCGTAGAAGATGACCGCATTTTTTTTAAAAATACCCCGTTCTACATTTAAATCATAAAAACCTTGTTCACAATTGATTTCATAACTTTTCCCTACAATCTTAGACCTTCCATACAGATAGGCCTGATTGCGTTCGGTGAAGTAGTCCAGTTGTTGCGAATTCACGGTGTATTCGGGATTGACAATATTGACGTTGCTCAAAAAGCGATATTTTTTTTCATTTAAAAAATAAATCCCTCGATTACTGGTCAGCGTGCTGCTACTGTCCACGATCACTCCTTTGGTGTTGTAATATGCCTTGTCGTTGATGCGATCCAAATAAAGAGTATCCGTTCGTAGAGTCATGTCCGGACGCTCGAGGAAAACTTTGCCCGAAGCAACGGCTGTTTTGAGTTTTCCATCGTAAAAAATGGAATTACAGGTCATCCGTAAGCTGTCTCCTTGTGTAAAAACAATATCCCCTTCCGCCTGAAAATTATTTGCTTTGGCATAAAAATAGGCCAAATCCGACTTAATCAAAGCCCCTTCATGAAACAAGTGCACTCTTCTGTTATCCGTCTTAAACAAGATGTTGGCCCCAGGAAAACGTACCTCATCTTGGGTAGACCCTCCGGCTTGCTGGATTTCAATGATTTTGGGTTCCTGAGCGGAAAGATTTCCAGCGAGGAAAACCAAAGAAAGGGCGCAAAGGATTTTTTTAATCACAGAGGGTATTAGCGAAAAATGGTTTGTTTTCGATCGGGTCCTACGGAAACGATGCGGATGGGAGTTTCCAACGCGGCTTCTAAATAGGTGATATAATCCAAAAATGATTTTGGAAACTCTTCCAAACGTGTCATGGCCGTTAAATCTTCTTCCCACCCTTCAAACTCCTCATAAACAGGAGTGATGGGTTCTGAGGCAATGTCATAGGGTAAATAATCGATACGCCCTTTAGGAGTATCGTATGTCGTACAGACTTTGATGGTTTTAAAACCGGAAAGCACATCCCCTTTCATCATCATCAACTGGGTCACCCCGTTGATTTGTATGGAATATTTCAGAGCGACCAAGTCCAACCAGCCGCAGCGTCTTGCCCGCCCAGTGGTGGCTCCAAATTCATGTCCGGCAACTCCCATTTGTTTGCCGTCTTCATCAAAAAGCTCGGTGGGGAAAGGACCGCTTCCCACGCGTGTGGTGTAGGCCTTAAAGATACCAAATACCTCTTTGATTTTGTTGGGCGCAATTCCTAATCCGGTACAAGCACCGGCAGCAGTGGTGGTGGAAGAAGTAACAAAAGGATAGGTGCCAAAGTCTATGTCTAGCAAAGACCCTTGAGCTCCTTCGGCCAAAATTTTCTTACCCGCTTTTTGAGCTTCAAAAATATATTGTTCACTGTCCACCAAAGTGAATTCTCGAACGGCTTTAACACTTTCAAAAAAAGCTTCTTGCATACTGATCAAGTCGTATTCAATTTGGGCGTTAATACCCTCCAATAAAGCCAAATGCTTCTTCAGCAGGCGTTGGTATTTTTCTTCCCAGTCGTCAGCGAGCAAATCGCCCATTCGCATGCCGTTTCTCCCGGTTTTGTCCATATAGGCAGGACCGATTCCTTTCAAAGTGGACCCGATTTTAGCTTTTCCTTTTACGGCTTCCGAGGCAGCATCCAACAAACGGTGGGTAGGTAATATGAGATGCGCTTTTTTAGAAATTAAAAGTTTGTTCTTAAAATCGATTTGGTAAGGAGAAAGGTTTTCAATTTCTTTCATGAAAATAACGGGGTCAATCACGACTCCGTTGCCAATTAAATTGACTGCTTTAGGATGGAAAATCCCTGAAGGAATTGTGTGTAAAACGTGTTTGTTTCCCTCAAATTCTAGGGTGTGTCCAGCGTTGGGTCCCCCTTGAAAACGTGCAATAACATCATAGGAGGCTGTTAATACGTCCACAATTTTTCCTTTCCCTTCGTCTCCCCATTGGAGTCCGAGTAGTAAATCTACCGCCATGCTTTTTGGATTGTTTTTTATTTCTTTTTAGTGCCGTAAAAATATAAAGAATGCTTTTGAATATCGACATCAAAAACTTCTTCTATGGTTTTTTTTATTTGTTGTATACGAGGATCGCAAAATTCTTTCACTTCACCGGTATCGGTAAAAATGATATGGTCGTGCTGATGATCAAAATAGGATTTTTCAAATTGGGCTTGATTTTTTCCAAACTGATGCTTGCGCACCAAACCACATTCCAATAATAGTTCAATGGTATTGTAAAGTGTTGCGCGACTTACACGATAGTTTTTGTTTTTCATTTTAATATACAGCGACTCAATATCAAAATGGTCTTTACTGTCGTAAATTTCATAAAGTATAGCAAATCGTTCCGGGGTTTTTCGGTGCCCGTGCTGATCGAGAAAGTTGATGAAAACTTCCTTGACAATGTCCTGATTTGATTTTGCTGTAATCATTAGAAGGCAAAGATAGGGCTAATTGAATTATTCCCTAACTATTTTGTCAATACCCTTCACTTTGTAAAGATTTTTGACCAACTTATCCAGTATGGTTTTGTTTTTCACACTAACTTGAATGACTCCGGTGAAAAAACTGTCCTGACTGTCAAAGTTGATTTTATTAATGTTTACATGCATATTGTTGGAAATCAATCGCGTGACTTCATTGACCAGCCCCATGGTATCTATGCCACTGAGCTTGAGTAAGGCATTGAACTCTTCGGCAGAGGAATCTACCCATTTGGCAGGGATGACTCGATAGGCAAATTTGGATTGCAAGCCTAAAGCGTTGGGACATTCTTTTTTGTGCACTTTGATCCCTTCACTAACGGTGATAAACCCAAACACTTGATCGCCGGGGATGGGGTTGCAACAAGGGGCAAAACTATGAACCAAGGATTCTTTTTCTTTCCCGAAAACGAGTTTGTCAAATTTTTCCGTAATCCCATCGGTTTGGTAGGGGCTTTCCACGGGTTTTCGCGATCGAATTCGTTTTTTAAAGAAGTTGAGAAATTTGTTGTTATAATCGCTGGCAAAATTCTTTAATTGCTGATTGTCTAGGGTTCCCAAACCAATGCGATAAAACAAATCTTGGGTGGATTGAAAATTAAAATATTTAATCATCAAATTGTAGGTCTTGTCGGAGGCTTCGATTTTCAGCGGTCTTAATTTTCTGCGCAAAATTTCTTTTCCTTCTTCTGCAATTTGCTTTTTCTCATCGTTTAAGGTCGCCTTGATGATGGATCGAGCGCGGGAGGTAATGACAAAATCCAACCAGTTTTTGGAGGGTTTAATATTATCAGACGTGATTACTTCCACCTGATCTCCACTTTTCAGTACGTTGCTGAGCGGAACCAACTTACCGTTGACTCGAATTCCACGGGTTTTCTTTCCCAATTCGGAATGAATTGCAAAAGCAAAATCCAAGCCTGTTGCCCCTTGAGGTAGCGATTTGAGATCGCCGTTGGGGGTAAAGACAAAAATTTCCTTGGCGTAGAGATTAAGTTTAAAATCTTCCACAAAATCCACGGCATTACCGGTATTGTTTTCCAAAACCTCTTGAAGCTTGTTCAACCAGTCTTCAATACCAATATCTTTTTGATCGCCTTGTTTGTATTTATAGTGAGCCGCATAGCCTTTTTCGGCGATTTCGTGCATCCGCTCCGAGCGAATTTGAATTTCCACCCAGCGATTGGAAGGCCCCATCACGGTGATGTGCAAGGCTTCGTAGCCGTTGGACTTAGGAGCAGAAATCCAATCTCTTAGGCGGGTTGGGTTGGGTGTGAAATGATCTGTAACGATGGAATAAATTTTCCAAGCGAGTAATTTTTCTTTGGCTCGTTGACCGGAGTAAACAATTCGAATCGCAAATTTGTCATAGACCTTGTCAAAATCGATGTTTTGCTTTTGCATTTTCCGATGGATGGAATAAATGGATTTACTCCTTCCTTTGATCACATAATTGAGGCGTTCCTTTTTTAAGGCTTTCGACAAAAAATCAGAAAACGATTTGATGTAGGCTTCTTGCTCTTCTTTGCTCTCCTCAATTTTGTCTTTGATAGACTGATAGCGCTGGGGCTCTGTATATTTCAAACTTAAATCTTCCAGTTCCGTTTTGACATTGTACATGCCGATCCGGTGTGCTAAGGGTGCATAGATGTAGAGGGTTTCCGAAGCGATTTTCACTTGCTTATACTCGGGCATGGCATCCATGGTTTGCATGTTGTGCAACCGGTCCGCAATTTTGATAATGATGACGCGAATATCGTCATTCAAAGTGAGTAACATTTTTCGGAAATTCTCCGCTTGAAGAGAAATGTTTTTGTCTTTTTTGAGATGGGAAATTTTGGTTAATCCATGCACAATTTTGGCAACAGTACCGCCCACCAGCCGTTCAATATCCTCAAAGGAAACACCGCAGTCCTCAACCACGTCATGCAGCAGTGCTGCAGCGATGGAGGTGGCATCCAAGCCAATTTGAGAAGCTACAATTTTGGCTACATTGATCGGGTGAAAAATATAGGCTTCCCCGGATTTTCGTCTTTGGTCACGATGCGATTCAACAGCCATATCAAAAGCCAAACGAATCATCTTTTTGTCTTCGTCGGTGAGCGTTTGATAGCTAATACGCAAAAGTTCTTTGTATTCTTTTGCGATTTGTTTATTCTCGATTTCCTCGTTTACTAGCATGAATGAGGTAAGTTAATCAATATTTGTTGAATTAAGATAATAGTTTTTTTTCTTTGCTTCATACATCAAAATCCCTGCCGAAACGGATAGGTTCAAAGAATCCACTTTTTCACTCATCGGGATGATGATATTTTGATGTGTATTTTCCAGCCAATCGTCATGTAGTCCGGTGTCTTCGGTGCCCATTACCAAGGCACATGGTGTTTTAAATTCAAATTCGTGATAGGGGAGTGCCCCCTCCTTCAGGGCGGCAGTTGCAATAAAAATTTCATGATCCAACAAATAGGTAATCACCGCCTTGGATTGATCCAAAGCAATAGGCATTCTAAAAATACCGCCCACACTTGCGCGGATACTGTTGGGATTATACAGGTCCGTTTTGGGATTGGCAATAATCACAGCATCAAAGTCGGCCGCAGCGGCAGTTCGTAGCAAGGCACCAATATTTCCTGGCTTTTCGGGTGCTTCGATGACGAGAATCAAAGCGTTGTCCTTTAATTTTAAATCCGACAAGGCATGCGATTTGGCTTCTGCAACTGCAATCATTTTTTCAGTTCCCGACCGATAGCCGATTTTATCAAACAAATGAGCTTCAAGGATATAGCTGAAACTCGAAGGATCTAATTCAGAATAATAATCCCTTTTTTCAGGCGGTAATGCTTCGTGAAAAAAGTATTTTTGTACGGTATAGCCACCCGCTAGAGCACGCCCAATTTCTCGTTCTCCTTCAATCACAAAAAGCTTTTCCTTTTTTCGGATTTTTGCTTTATCAAACAGCAGGCGCAAATGTTTGATTTCCGGATTTTGAATGCTGGAAAGTAGTTTCACAGGATTTTTTTTAGTCCCATAAAATTACATTATTAAAGCATATGTACTAGGGTTGAAGTAGGAAAGGTGCTTTTTTATGATAAGCAATTACCAATGCTACCATTTCATTATAGCTTTGGATGCCTTGAGCTTGCCCGTTTGCTTTCAGATAGGAGTCGTATCCTTTTTTCAAATAAGGTTCAAAAGGATTTTCATATTTTTTCCAATAATCAGAGAGCGTAGAAAAGTTTTTGAAAATGCCCGGGTGTAATTTTTTTATCATCGTTTTGGCTTTTTCTGGATTGGCTTTAAATAATTCACTGTAGGTATACCGCAAGGCAAAAGTGTATCCAGCAAATTGTATAAAGGGATTGCTGTGATTGATGGTGACATAGAAAGCAATAAAATTGGCTTCGTTTTCTGCAGCGATGCCCAGTTGATGTGCCATTTCATGTGCGGTGGTAGTAATATAACTCAATTCTGGCAATCCTTTGTTCACTTGCGACTCAAGGGTGAAGGGGTTCAGGTATCCGGCATAACCCATATAACTCAAAGGAATACTCCACAAAGCATTTTTGGCATGGGGTTGGAGGTATTGAAATTCCGATTCAAAACGAAATTCTTTCGTAATCATCGCAAGGATTTGATCTTTTGTATAGGGGATTGAAACAGGCACCGTATCGTTTTCAGTCAAACGAATTTGAAATTGGTTAGAAACTTCTATAAGTGCTTGCAATGTATGACTGAGGCTTTCCTCATCGTATTTCGTTTCATAGTTTAATTGTTGATGCAGCGGAATGCGATAATAATTCAATCCCCAACTGAGATGAAAGATCAAACTCAATAAAGAAAGTCCAGCGGTAAGGGAAAAAAAACCGGATACAATTCGAAAAGGACGTTTTTTTAGACCGAGATACAAGGCACGAAAAACCAAAATAATCACCAGTCCGTAGAGCACATCTCCCAACGAAAAAGGAAGGGCTTTAAAAAACCATTTTTGGAGTTCATAATGATGGGGATAGTAGCCCCGAGCATAATACGCTTCAATCCATTCCGGATGATTTTTACACCACCACAGAAAAACCCCCTGAAGTAGGAGGAGGAGATTTAAACCAAACGTTACACCTTTATGTTTCAAGTTAAAAAAATAAGACCAACGAATGTTGGCCTTGTTGCGTGTTTATTAAAGGTTGATTTTGACGATCTCAACTTCAAAAATCAGATCCGATCTTGGAGGAATTCCTCGATTGCCCTGTTCTCCATAACCGAGATTGTAAGGAACAAACAAGGTGGCTTTATCTCCTTCGTTCAACAGTCGTAAACCTTCTTTAAATCCTTCGATCATTTGCGCTTCTGGACCCACTTCGGCGGGGATAGGAAGGTATTGCCCAGCATTTTTTCGGGCGATGTCTACGATGTCATTTTGCTCAGCAATTTCCAATTTACTGGTTTCTAAAAGCGTTCCGTCGGTAAAATAAACGGCGTAGTTTACGTCGGCTTTAGAAGTAGAGGTGACGGCTGCGCCATCGCCTTTCTCTGTAACCAAATATTGCAAGCCACTGGCGGTTGTGGTGGATTTTGCTTTTTGATCTTCAAAACGCAATAGATTGACTTGATTGATGGCGGCTCTTTTTTCTTGGCGCTCTTTTTCAACGGTTTCTTTGTTTTCAAAATATTCAGAAAACACTTTGGGAGCATCGAAATTTTTGGCTGTTTTTCCTTTGCGGATAATTTGGATGGTTTCAATGGTATCGTTTTGAACAATACTATCTACCACATTTTGCCCTTCTACAACATGACCGAAAACAGTGTGTTTACCATCCAACCAAGGGGTTTCTTTGTGGGTGATAAAAAACTGACTCCCGTTGGTTCCAGGACCTGCATTGGCCATGGAAAGAATGCCTGATCCATTGTGGCTCAGGTCGGTGATTTCATCGTCAAAACGATAGCCGGGACCTCCAGAACCCGAGGCTGTGGGGTCGCCCCCTTGAATCATAAAATCGGGGATAACGCGATGAAAAACAATACCGTCGTAGTATTTTTTGTTTTTAAATTCTGACGAAACATAAGGGTTTTCGCCTTCACTTAAGGACACAAAATTGGCCACTGTAATGGGTGTTTTTTCGGCTTCAAGTTGCACAATAATTGCACCTTTGTTGGTTTCGATATTGGCATAAAGACCGTCTTCCAACTCTGGATATTGTGACTTACAGCCAATCATTAGGCTCACGGCCAGAGCAGTACATAAAGAATAAAATTTCATAGGGATGAATTAAAAATTATTTGTAATCGATGGATAAAAGTTTTAGGGTTATTCGTAGGGGCTGATTGATGCCTATTTTTTCGCCATCTCCTTGATATCCATAGCAAAGGTATGAAGGAAAAAGAAATACTACAACATCTCCGGGGCGAAGTATTCGGATTCCTTCTCGAAGGGCGGGTAAAAAATTGTCTTCATCCACCGGATAATCAACAGTTCCCAATTCCTCCTCACTGTAGATAAGTTCTTGGGAGAGGTTTTCTATTTGGTAGCGAAAATGTGCAATATCTCCTTTTTTGGGGAGGGCTTGGAGCGTGTCGCCCTGAGCTTTATAAGCCAACCAAAATCCCGATTGGGAAGGGCGGTAATCCAATTCCTTTTCAATGGAAATTGCTTTTTTGATGGCTTGTTCCTCTTGGGTGAATTGAATTTTATTTCGCGCTGCGGATACTTTTATAAAATCGTCTTTTGTTTTGTTTAAAGGTTTTCTGGGTTCAAGCTCAGTACATTGCGTGAATAAAAATAAGGCAAAATAAAAGGGGAGTAGTCGCATCTTATTCAAATTTGGCCTTGTTTTCGAGCACTGCCTGTTCAAACCTTTTAATCGTATCCTCCATGGAAGTCAAAGACATTCCCCCGGCTGCATTGTGATGTCCACCCCCTGAAAAATAGGTTTTGGCAAATTCATTAACCGAAAAAGCTCCCTGCGAGCGAAAGGACATTTTTATTTTTCCTTCTCTTTGATTTTCAATCATAATGGCAGAAAAAACAATTCCCTCCAAATTTAAGCCGTAGTTCACAAAACCCTCGGTATCTCCTTTTTGATAATTAAAACGGTTTAATTCTTCCTGGGTTAAATACATATAAACGACAGGTGTTCCTTCAATTTTATGAATTTTAGAAAGCGTCAATCCCAACAATTGAATTCGACTGAAATGGGCTGTGTCATAAATTTGTTGATGAATGTCTGATCCCTTGGCACCTGCATCAATCAAAGCGGCGATGGCTTTGTGCGTTGCTGAAGTAGTGGAAGGAAATCGGAAGGAACCCGTATCGGTCATGATACCCGTGTACAAACAATTGGCAATTTCAGGATTAAACGCAGTTGCATCGAGTGCAGCGATGAGATCATAGACCATTTCGCAAGTGGAACTCATTCCGGGTTTTGAATACATCAAAGTGGCGTAATCGGAAGGATTTTCGTGATGATCAATCATGATTTTAACGGCCGAAGCGGCTTTTACTTCTGCTTCCATTTCCTCAACGCGCGAGAGATCATTAAAATCCAAAGTAAAAATCAAATCGGCCGCTTCAATATGTTGCAATGCGAGCTCCGTTTTTTGATTAAACTTAATGATTTGCCCCTGTCCGGGCAACCAGTCCAAAAAATAGGGGTATTCATTGGGAGAGATCACCACAGCTTGATGCCCTTTGGCTTGTAAAAAATGCATCCATGCCAGCGTGCTTCCAAGCGCATCGCCATCGGGATTCCGATGGGGTAAGACGACAATTTTTTTAGGTGCTTGCAGCAATTGATTCAATCCCTCTAAAAATTTCTTTTCCATAGGGCTCAAAGATACCACTTTCCGTAAAGATTTTTTGTGCCTTTTGGGGAGCTCTTACAATTAAAGAAACGAACGGAGTCCTGTAGGGTTTGATTTAGTTTATTAAATTTGCAAAAAAAAAGATGTCAACCACCACATTAATGATGATTAAACCCGACGCCGTAGAAAACGGTCATATCGGGAATATTCTTGAAAAAGTTACGACTTCCGGTTTTCGAATCAAAGCCCTAAAACTGACTCAATTGACCCGTTCTGATGCAGAAGCTTTTTATGACGTGCACAAGGAGCGCCCTTTTTTTGGTGAACTGGTCAGTTTTATGACCCGGGGTCCTATCGTTGCGGCGATTTTAGAAAAAGAAAATGCTGTGAGTGATTTTAGAACCCTCATTGGGGCCACCAATCCGGCCGAAGCCGCTGCTGGAACGATACGAAAATTGTATGCCACTTCTATGGGAGAAAATGCCGTACATGGGTCTGATAGTAATGAAAATGCTGCCCTAGAGGCCGCCTTTCATTTTTCGGGTAGAGAACAATTTTAATGTAAAATAATTTTTTTTACAAGGGCTTGCTCCAAATGTGTGTTGAGGTTTTCAATACAGGTTTCAATTTGGTATTGCAATTCCATACGCAGCGGAGCAGAACGCAATTGGATATAAAGTACACCTTTTTCAAAACGCATTTCTTCTGTGTAAGAAAAAACATTTTTCCCCATCACTTTTTCCCAAGCTTCCTTCACTTTTGTACTTTGTAGCCCCCCTTGAAGTTGGCGTTGCGCAGTGATTTGTTCCAACACTTCTTTGATGCCCTTGGGGTCAAAATGCTCCTCTTTTTTATTCATTGGAAATGGGGTTTGGACGGACGCGCTGATAAAAATATTTTCGGGCACCCTCCTTCAAAATCAGTCGCTGACTGTCAAGTTGTACAATGTTCGATTCCCAGACATCCCACTGGGATTGATAATGTAGAACAAAGGAGTGATTGTTTTGATTAATGCTAAAAGGAATTTCGGTATCAGAGGTTTGTAGTTTTCCTACCAAGGCAGGAGCGACTTTCTTCTTAAAACCTTTTTGATTTTCAACATAATAATAGTCGTAGAGCGGAGCAACCGCCTGGGGAATAAATTGTTCGCCTTTTTCTTCTACAAATTCAATTTTCCAATAACCGTTTAATAAGGCTATAGCAATAGGCTCAGGAGCATTGCACGTTAACACAAGTGCCCCCATAAAACTAAAAAATAAAAAGTGAGAAAAACGAGTCATCATACCTCCATAAAAGTAAACATTACAAACGAAAAACTTCAAAACTAGAAGCTACTTTTGAAAGCACTTCCTTGGTTCGCTCCTCATGCGTATCGGTAATAAAAATTTGCCCAAAAGCATCGGTGTTCACTAAGGTCACTATTTGTGCCACACGATTTTGATCCAGTTTGTCAAAGGCATCGTCCAACAACAAGATGGGCGGATGACCAAATTGTTTCTGTAGAAAGTCAAATTGCGCCAATTTAAGTGCAACTAAAAAAGATTTTTGTTGCCCTTGACTGCCGAGATTTTTGATGGGGCGATCGGCCAATAAAAAACTAATATCGTCTTTGTGAATGCCCACAGTACTGTGTTGCGCCAATTTGTCTTTTTGAAGCTGTGCTTCAAGGAGTACCTCCAATTTGTTTTCTTGTAAGTGGCTGCTGTATTCCAAACGCACCTGTTCTTTTTGATTGCTGATGGTTTGATAGCGCGCCTCAAAAATGGGGCAAAATTGTTCAATAAAAGCAGATCGTTTTTCGAAAAGGGGTTGACTGAGTTGCGCCATTTGCGCATTGTAAATCCCCAAGGTGGTAGCATCAAAGGTTCGATTGAGCGCAAAATATTTCAGTAGTGCATTTCGTTGGGCAAGTACTTTGTTGTAATCGAGAAGGTTTTTTAAATACAACGGATCCGTCTGCCCAATAACCCCATCAATAAATTTTCGCCGAGTGCTGCTCCCTTCAATAATTAAATCCTGATCGGAAGGGGAGATGATGACCGTGGGAATCAAACCAATATGATCGGCAATTCGGAGATATGCTTTACCATTTCGTTTTATAGTTTTGCGATCCCCTTTTTTCAAGCTACATACAATTTTTTCTTCCTCAAGGTTGGTTTTGTAACGCCCTTCTAGCGCAAAAAAGTCTTTGTCAAACTGGATATTTTGTTGGGAAGCGGGATTAAAATAGCTTTTCCCAAACGACAAATGATAGATCGCATCCAATACGTTGGATTTGCCCACCCCATTGTTACCGATAAAACAATTGATCTTAGGATTAAAATCAAATCGCTTGCTCGTAATATTTTTGTAATTGGTAATGGATAAATGCTGCAAAATCATAGAAAACAAAAATAAGAAGTTAGAAGCGATCATTTCACTTTTTGAATTAGAATAAAAAGACTAATTTTGAATGCTCAAAAAAAAACAAAGATGGCAACATATAAAAAGCGCGGTGCAAAGAAATCACAAGCGACTCCCAATCAACCCCTAGTGGATCAGGACAGTACTACGGCGGAAGTATTTGAGACGCTCGACGTAACCGCTTCCAAAACAGAAGCCTGGGTAGGGAAATACCAAAATATCATTTTAACGCTTATCGGTGTTATCGCAGTGGGGGTATTGGGTTATTTAGGATACAACCGTTATGTGGTGGAGCCCAAAGCCGAAGAAGCGGTAAGTGAACTCAACCAAGCACAATATTATTTTGAGTTGGCCGTGAATAGTGTTCAAAGTGATTCTCTTTTCTTGCGTGCCTTGAATGGTGGAGAAGGGAAATACGGTTTTTTGGATATTATTGACAATTACAAAGGAACTCCGGCAGCAACGCTTGCTACCTATGGCGCTGGGATGTCCTATTTGCACCTAAAGCAATATGAAAATGCCATCACCTATTTAGATAAATTTAATGCGGACGACATTCTTTTGAGTGCGCTGTCCAAAGGAGCCATTGGAGATGCTTTTGCAGAGATTGGTCAGTTGGAAGATGCTTACGATTATTATATGAAGGCTGCTGCGACCAATAATAATTTGTTCAGTACTCCCAAATATTTATTCAAGGCGGCTATGGTAGGTGCCGACTTAGGCAAAACAAAACAGGCTTTAGCGTTGTTGGAGCGTATCAAAAATGAGTTTCCGCAGTCTCCAGAAATGAGTATGGTGGAGGTTCAAATTGGACGTTTGGAAACCCTAAATCAATAATGGCCACTGCCCACAAAAATCTCTCTCATTTTGATCCCGACCAACTGCCCGCGGGCAAAGGGCTCAGTATCGCCCTTGTCGTGGCACAATGGAATCATGAAATTACAGCAGCCTTGTACGAAGGAGCCAAAGCCACTTTGCTTAGTGCCGGGGTGCAGGCAGCGGACATCACAACCTACCGAGTGCCCGGAAGTTTTGAGCTTATCTATGGTTCCAAACATGCGCAATCCAAAAATCCAGACGCTGTCATTGCCATTGGCAGTGTGATTCAAGGAGCGACCAAGCATTTTGATTTTGTCTGTCAAGCGGTCAGTCAGGGAATCAAAGACCTGAATGTACAATCCAATATTCCAGTGATTTTTTGCGTACTCACCGATAATACCCTTGAACAAGCCCAAGATCGAAGTGGAGGAAAACACGGCAACAAAGGCGTAGAAGCGGCTGAAGCAGCGCTTCAAATGGCCGATTTAAGCAAGCATTAATTTTTCTTTCTTGTTGACAATTATTGTTCTTCCCAACTAGGGAATGTTTTATGATTCTTGTACATTTGGATTATGTTTAAATTGAACGTTTTCAAACTCCGAAAAAATCGTAGATACAACTACACCCCCCGCTACTATAAGGGAAAAGAAGAAGGAAACATTTACGATTTTGACTCAAAGTTTGCCAAGTATCGCGACACTTTCAACAGCAATGACTTTGGAAACCAATGGCAAGAGGCGCGGCTTCAGATGCGCAATCGAAAAAACAGATCCGTTTCCTTGCGTTTGTTGTTGATTATTTTGGCTTTGGTTTTATTATGTCTTTTCATTTTAGATTTTGATTTGACAATCTTTTTTAAAGAAGCCTAATGCTGGACATCATTACGCTTTTGCCGGATCATGTGGCCAATCAAATTGCAGCTGGAGAAGTTATTCAACGTCCTGCTTCGGTAGTCAAAGAATTATTGGAGAATGCTATAGATGCTGATGCCAAAAGCATTCAACTGTTCATCAAAGATGCCGGAAAAACACTCATTCAAGTGGTGGATGATGGAAAAGGCATGTCTCCCACCGATTTACGTTTGGCCTTTGAGCGACATGCTACTTCAAAAATTAAAATAGCCGAGGATTTATTTGCACTAAAAACCATGGGTTTTCGCGGGGAGGCTTTGGCGTCAATTGCGGCCATTGCACATGTGGAAACGCATTCACGGCGTGCCGAGGATGAGGTGGCAAGTTGTCTAAAAATTGAGGGAAGTAAAGTCGTGCTCCAGGAACCCTCTACGCAGTTGGTCGGAACTTCTATTGCCGTGAAAAACCTATTTTACAATATCCCTGCCCGACGTAATTTTTTAAAATCCAACACCGTTGAACTGCGACATCTGATCGATGAATTTCAACGAGTGGCACTAGCACATCCTGAAGTTAAGTTTAGTTTTTTTCACAATACCGCTGAACTTTTTGATCTTCCTGCGACCAACTTAAGAAAGCGCATCGTTGGTATATTAGGAAGTAAAATAGATTCACATTTAGTGCCTGTAGACGAAAACACTTCCGTTGCCCAAATCAAGGGCTTTGTATTGAAACCCACCCAGGCTAAGAAAACACGAGGACAACAGTTTTTATTTGTCAATCAGCGTTTTATAAAAAGTGCTTTTTTACACCACGCCATACAGGCTGCCTTTGAAGGGCTTTTGCCTCCGGGCTTTCATCCGGGTTATGTGTTGTATATGGAACTGGACCCCAAAACGATTGACATCAATATTCATCCCACCAAAACTGAAATCAAGTTTGAGGACGAGCAAAGTTTGTATGCCATTTTGCGTTCTGCCATCAAACATAGTTTGGGGATTTTTCAGGTGGTGCCCACCCTGGACTTTGAACGCAATCCGGACATGGATGTTCCTTATTCCTTTAGGAACAAAACGCCCAGCAGTCCTCCCATCGAGGTGGATTCAAATTTCAATCCATTCAAAGAACACAGTCAGCGGAAACCACAAAAAGATCCGCAATGGGAAAGCCTCTATGCCGGTTTGAAAACTGACGATTTGGCATCTGATCACAAAAACGAGACAGAAGGTCTTTTGATGGCAGTGCAACCTGCGTCAAGAGTATTTCAGCTCTATTCAAAATACATCGTTTGTCCCTTGCAAACCAGTATGTTGATCATTGATCAAAACCGCGCACATCAGCGGGTCTTGTACGAGCGTTTTTTGTCTGCCATCACCACCACCAAGGGCACGAGTCAACAACTTCTTTTTCCTCAAACAATTCAGTTAAGCCCTTTGCAGTTAGAGGTTTATAAAACCGCAGCTGACATTCTGGAGTCTTTGGGCTTTCATCTGAATTTAGAAAAAAAGAATCAGCTTTCGATATTGGGAGTACCCGAGTTTTGCCCCCAAAAAGACATCACCGAAGTGATTCTCGATGCCTTGGAAAAAGAAGAAGAAAATGGGGGTGCCGAATCTTTCAGCCAGGCGGATTTGATGGCCAAAAAAATGGCAAAAAAGTTAGCCATCAAAACTGGAACAGTTTTGGATATACAAGAACAACAACATCTTTTGGATGACCTCTTTGGATGTAAAGAAACAACAGTATCTCCTTTTAACCGTAAGATTTTCCTTACTTTAGAAAAAGAAGAAATTGAGCAAAAAATGATGTAATGCAGAAAATTACCGAGACCGTTAAGCATTTATTGATAATCAATGGAATCTTTTTTTTGGCGACCCTGGCATTGGGAGATCTAACCTATGATTGGTTTGCCCTGCACTATCCTTCGAATCCAAAATTTCAACTTTGGCAACCCTTGACGCATATGTTCATGCATGGCGACATTTCGCATATCTTTTTCAATATGTTTGGGTTGTGGATGTTCGGAACTCCTTTGGAGCAAATGTGGGGAAAAAATAAATTCATTTTTTTCTATATCTCCACCGGATTGGGTGCCGCTGCTTTACAACTCATTCTTTATTATTTTCAGATCAATCACCTAAACGACCAGTTAATAGCTGCCGGACTGAACAGTTTTGAGATCAATAAATTTTATCAAACCACTGAGCTGCCTTATCGTTTGGTGGAAGCGTTGGGCAAAGACAATTTAATGAATGGGTTACGGGCTTTTAATTCCGTAATGGTGGGAGCTTCCGGAGCCTTGTATGGTATTTTGGTGGGCTTTGCCATGTTGTTTCCCAATGCTCAATTGATGTTGCTGTTTCCTCCCATTCCGGTGCGGGCCAAGTATTTGGTTCCACTGCTTATTTTGGGAGATTTATTTTTTGGATTTACTTCCTATTCGATTGGTCCAATTGCACATTTTGCGCATATTGGGGGAGCCATTACTGGTTTGCTCATGATGTGGTTTTGGAAACGCAATCAGTTTAACAAAAACCGTTGGTATTAATGCAATTTTGGGATCAACTTAACGCTCGATATCGTCAATTCAACAGTGCAGAAAAGCTCATTGTTGTCAACTTGATCTGTTTTATTCTACCACTATTTTTAAGAACCTTTTTATTCTTGTTCAATATCCCTTTTGAAGATTTTTTACAATGGTTTGAATTGTCCGCCGGGATATCCGATCTCCTCTGGAAACCCTGGAGTTTGATTACCTATAGTTTTCTCCATTCCGGCTTTTTCCATTTGTTTTGGAACATGCTCTTGTTGTATTATGCAGGACGCTTGTTTCTCAATTTATTTCCTGCTACAACCTTCTACAATGTCTATTTTTTGGGGGTATTGGCAGGAGCGCTTATTTTTATTTTGAGTTATGCTATTTTCCCTGCATTCAAAGGAGTATCACCGGTCATGGTGGGGGCTTCGGCAGGAGTTATGGCGGTATTGATTTTTTCAGCCACCTATACGCCCGATCAAGAAGTACGGGTTTTCTTTTTCAATCTCAAACTGCGTTACCTCGGAATGGCCTTTGTCCTCTTGGATGTAATTCAAATTCCCTATGGAAATGCGGGAGGGCATTTGGCGCATATTGGTGGAGCAGCCCTAGGGTTTTTCTATGCGCGAAAACTGGGAGAGGGGGTCGATATTGGAGTTCCTTTTGAAAATCTAATGCGGCGGATGTTGTCTTTATTCAAAACTCAACCCACTTTACGCACGGTTCACAAAGCACAAAAAAGTAAAACCCCACCTGCTTCGTCCATCAAAAACAAAAGCGAACGTCAAAAACGGATCGATCTAATTTTGGATAAGATCAGCAAGTCGGGGTATGATAGTTTGTCCCAACAAGAGAAAGACGAACTGTTTCACGCCGGTAAAGAGGATTAGTAGGATAGAATGAAATCAAAGTTCCTTCAACGCTTTCTCGCACTTTTCAATGCTGTTTTATTGTTGTTGCAACTTTTTGCGATGGGTGTTTTTGGATATGCTTGGGAATACCCCTTGTTCACCTTATCGGTTCCTTTGCTTAGTTTGGTCAACCTCCTTTTTTTTATTTTTTGGGCGATGAAGCTGCGTTGGCCGGCACTCCTTTTTGTCATGGCATTTTTGCTTTCATTTCAAGAATGGGGAAAGTTGTATCAATGGCCGAACAATTCGATTCCAACGGACAAAGGACTTCATGTGATGAGTTTTAATGTCCGAACATTCAATCGGTTTCGCTGGATTGATCGCGATGATATTCCCAAAGCTGTAGAAGCGTTTGTCAACGAAGCGGCTCCGGATGTGGTCTGTTTCCAAGAATATGACAATAGCAATGCGCCTGAATTTTCAAAGTATCCCTACCGTTATTTTCATTCCACTAAAAACAACAAAAAAATTGGGAGTTGTATTTTATCTAAATATCCGTTGTTTAACAAAAACACGGTTTCCTTTGAAAATTCAACCAATGGAGGGGTCTATGGGGACATAAAATGGGGGAAAGACACTTTGCGAATCTACAATATGCATTTTGAATCCCTGCGGATTCTTCCCACAGACACTTTGTTTGCAACGGAATATTCCGAAAAATTCATCAAAAAACTGGATCAGGTTTTTGATAAACAAAATTCTCAAATCCAACAGTTTCTACAAATTAATACTTCCGTTCAACATCCCATCGTACTATGTACCGATTTGAACAATGTCGCTTTTTCGTCAGCTTACAACCAAATACGGGCAAACAATAAAGACGCTTTTGTAGCGGCGGGGAATGGTTTGGGTACCACCTACAAATTCTCGGCTTTGCCTTTTAGAATTGATTATATTTTCACGGATCCCCGTCTTAAAGTAGCCCGTTTTCAAACGCACCATAAAATTAAATTATCGGATCATAAGCCCATTTCGGCACATATCCTTTTACCTTGATTTAAGAAGGGTTATTTCGGAGATAGGCCTCCGTTTCAGGCCCTAAATTGAATAAGACATCTACGACACTCAAATTGGGAATAAATCCATATTTATTAGAAAACACTTGTGTGTACGCAGGAAAGCTCGGTGTTTTTTGATTTTTGGCAAGAATCAGTGCCTCCATGCGTTGGTGTTTTTCTTGTTCAAAAGGAACGCAATGGTATTCCCAATCGATTTCTAAAAGGGTGAGAATTTCTTCAATGAGGTTGATATTAAATTCAAAAAGACAGGTTTGCGGACGATGATAAAAAGGATAAAATGCGTCTTCGTAGAATTCAAAAAAGGGAGCGGAACGATAAGCCGCACAAAAGGATTTCCAATGTTGTTGCTGCCAAGGAATCGTATCTGAAATGACAACGTCAATATCGTGTACATGCGTATTGGAATGATGTGCAATGGGAATGGTCAGATTGAGTTTGCCATTCGCTCCATAGATTGCAGTACGATTCCGAAAGGTTTGCTTTTGATAGTGATCGCTGCTGCTAAAATATACTTTTTCTTGCTTTAACAGCCATTGAAAATACTGCACATTGGGAAGATAAGCAGGACAAACGACAGGGATCATTTTTTGACGGCCTTGGCTTTGCGTTTACGTCGGATGATGACAAATGTTTGCCACAACACTACAAATATGGCAAAGTGAGGAAAGTAGGAAGTGCGTTCGCCTGCTCCTCCGACGGTGGTAAATACCCGATCCCAACGAATCCGCCAGTTTTTAATTCCATCGTTGATTCCATCAATACTGAACCATATAAAAATGGGTTTCCCCACAATATGGTCTTCGGGGACAAACCCCCAATAACGACTGTCTTCGGAGCGATGACGATTGTCGCCCATCATCCAATAATAGTCTTGTTTAAAGGTATAGGAATCGGTTTTTTGTCCGTTGATAAGGATGGCATCCAGCGTGGTTTCCAAAGTATTCTTTTCGTATTCTTGAATAACTTTTTTATAAATCGGTAAATTGTCTTTGGTAAGCTGAATGGTCGCCCCTTTTTTGGGAATATAAATAGGACCAAAATTATCTTCATTCCAATCGAAAGGCAATTTGTTGGGAAAGAGACTTTCATTCGGTGTTTTCTGACGTGCAATTTTTCGTTGCACACTATCGATCCAAGGTTGTTGTGCTAGAAGTTCCCCTTCTTTAAGAGTGAGTACCATTTCTTTTTTGGTTTCCAACAATTCACTCACTCGTAAGCCAAGTTTTCGAACCAAATCTTCCGGCAAGCCATTATGATTGGTAATCACTAGGAAATTTTCTCTACTCCTACCACTGCTGCCAACAACATAAGGAAGAATTTGTTGGTAGGTACTTTCTGTGATGTTGTCAATTTTATAGCGTCGATAAAAATCGCGATAACCCAGCCCAGCAAGTTTGCGAGAGGAAATTCCTTTTTCGGCATAAGCGGTATAGGAATATTGTACACGCGCACGATCGGGAAGTAGATTTTTTTCATTGTTGTGATACACAATACCATCAATAATTTGAAGCGAATCCCCGGGGACACCCACACAGCGTTTGACGTAGTTTGATTTTTTATCGATGGGTTTTCGCACCCCTTTCTCTCGAACAAAAAACTTTCGAACCGTATCGGCAGGCCAGCTAAAAACAACAATATCATTTCGCTTTATTTTTTCCAGCCCAGGCAATCTCAAATAGGGGAGTTGGGGTTGTTTTAAATAGGATCGCACTTTTAACACGGGTATGGTATCGTGCACCATTGGAAAAGATACTTCCGTCATCGGCACTCGGGCTCCATAATGAAATTTGCTCACAAAAAGAAAGTCACCAATCAATAAGGATTTCTCCAAAGAACCCGTTGGGATAATGTAAGGTTGTATAAAATAATTGTGTACCAAAGTAGCCGCCACTACAGCGAACAAAATGGAACTTACGGTCTCACCAAAATTGGTTCTTGGCTTTAAACTCCGATCGGAAATATATTTTGGGTTTTTACTATAGTTGAGTGTGCATATATAAAAACCAAAAGTGATTAACACTAAGAGCGTGTCTTTGGCGGTATTTCTTCCAAAACTCCTCATGATTTCCACCCAAATCACGCCAAACATAATCAAATTGATGGTCGGAACGAAAAGGAGAATCACCCACCATTTGGGGCGACGAATGATTTTCATAAGGATAAGGGCGTTGTAAACCGGAACCGCTGCCTGCCATGCTTTATAGCCCGCAGCAACGTACAGTTTCCAAGTGCCTAAAAAATGGATGCCTTGAACCAGTAAAATAAAAAGAAGCCATTGGGAGATTGTCATGCTGTGTTTTTTTCAAAGTTAAGGGTATTGGAGTAAAGTGCTTTCATATTAAGAAACATTTAAAACATCTTCCATGGAATAGACACCCTGCTTACCAGCGAGCCATTCTGCAGCGACCACTGCTCCAAGGGCAAATCCGGTACGACTGAAAGCCTCGTGTTTGATTTGTATTTCATCAACGGCAGAAGTGTAGTGGACCGTATGTGTACCGGGCACTTCTCCAGTACGAACGGCGTGGATGGACAAATCGGAATCTTGATCACTGTCCAAGGCCCATTGCTTGTATCGCCCAGTTTCTAGGATTCCCTCGGCCAAAGTGATGGCGGTTCCACTGGGAGCGTCCAATTTGTGAATGTGATGGGTTTCCTCCAAACGGGCTTGATAACTGCTGTGAGGAGCCATCCATTGCGCAAGGGCTTTGTTGAGTTTAAAAAACAAATTAACGCCGATGCTGAAATTAGAAGCGTATAAAAATCCACTTTGCTGTTTGTGACAATAGGCTGTAATGGACTCGTAATGTGCTAGCCAACCGGTGGTGCCGCAAACAACCGGAACTTTAGCGTCCATGGCGGTTTTGATGTTTTGAACCGCCGCATCGGGGATGCTGAAATTGATGGCAACTTGAGCTGCCTGTAGCGTTCCTTCTTGGAGATCGAAATCTTGCTTGTAAACGATTTGATGGCCTCGTTCCAATGCAATTGCTTCAATGGCTTTTCCCATTCTTCCGTATCCTAAAAGGGCGATCTTCATATCTTAAAATTTTATGGATAAGCTCAGTCCGGTTTGCCTTGAATCCATGATGATGTTAGGATTAAAACTCAGATCGTTACTTACGTTAAATTGTAATAAATGGGCGCTGACATTGGCGTCAAGAATGTTGAGCATATAGGCCGCTGCAGCTAAAATTAATGCAATATCTCTGTAATTTTTATGAAAATTTAATCCTAAGAGGAGGGTTTCCTGTTCGGGTATGTTTTCGAGATACTCATCGTCAAAAAAACCATTATTTCTTCTTTTGTAGGCAGTGCGGTACTTATTTAATTCTTTGTCGTTGGTCACATAATAGTAGATACTCGCTCCCAAGGCACCATAAACAATTGGCACTTTCCAGGCTTTTCCGACATAGATTTGTCCCAGTCCGGGCAATACGGCGGAATAGAAAGCCGCTTTAGCAGGGGTCAGCGGGTCAGCAATCAGGCGTTGCTTCCGCAAGGAGGTGTTGGCTTTAAATTTTAAAGAATCGGGGACGGCCATAGGCATATCGTTTACTTCTTTTTTGGGCGCATCAGTTTCTTGAGCAAAAAGTCCTGTACCCAAAATCAGAAGCAATAAAAAAAGTAAATGATTAGGACGCACCTTTGATTTTGTTTAAAATAGCTTGTAATTTTTTTTGCGAATCGAAAGAGATTTTAATCGATCCTTTTCCTAAAGTGTTTGAAGTAGCAGCCACTTTGGTGTCAAATAATTGTTCCAATTCTTCGGCCACTTGAGTAACAAAAACGGGTTGGTAGGCAGCGGGTTTTGATTTGGGGTTTTTATACTCCCGAACCAAAGCTTCAGTGGCACGTACGGAAAGCCCTTTTCGCAATATTTTTTGGTAAATATCCAACTGAACCGCTGTGTTATCCACATTGATTAAGGCACGACCGTGTCCCATGCTCAAAAATCCATCCCGCATACCGGTTTGGATGATGGGATCTAATTTTAATAAGCGCAAATAATTGGTGATGGTAGAACGCTGTTTTCCTACGCGATTGCTCAACTGATCCTGGGTGAGTTCAATTTCATCAATCAGGCGTTGATATGAAAGTGCAATTTCAATGGGGTCTAAATCTTGCCGTTGGATATTTTCCACCAAAGCCATTTCCAGACTTTCTTGATCGTTGGCCAAGCGAACGTAGGCAGGTATACTTTCCAAACCGGCCAATTTGGATGCGCGAAATCGTCGTTCTCCAGAAACTAATTGAAATTGACCATCTTCCAAACGTCGAACGGTGATGGGTTGGACAATACCCAATTCCGAAATGGATTGTGATAATTCTCGAAGGCGTTCTTCGTTGAACTGTTTTCGAGGTTGGAAAGGATTGGTGTTGATCAGGTCTAATTGCAGATCAATGATGTTTCCGATCACTTCGTCGGCATGTTGGTCGGTGGCGTTTTTAATGGGTGTATCGGGATCGTTCAACAATGCTGATAATCCTCTGCCCAAGGCTTGTTTCCGATTTGATTTTGCCATGATTAAGTGGTGTTGCGTTTTATAATTTCATTCCCCAAAGATAAATAGCTTTTGGCTCCCCGACTTGATGCGTCATAGGTAATGATGTCTTCGCCATAGCTTGGGGCTTCACTCAAGCGGATATTTCTTTGAATGATGGTTTTAAAAACCATTTTTCCAAAATGCTTTTTCACCTCTTCCACCACTTGATTGGACAAACGAAGACGGGTGTCGTACATGGTGAGTAGCAGCCCTTCGATATCCAAATTTTTATTGTGAATTTTCTGAACACTTTTAATGGTATTCAACAGTTTTCCCAATCCTTCGAGGGCAAAATATTCGCATTGAATGGGAATGATGACGGACTGCGCTGCGGTGAGCGCGTTTAAAGTAATCAATCCCAAAGAGGGGGCGCAATCGATCAAAATATAATCGTAATCTTCTTGGATGGTTTCGAGTGCTTTTTTCAGCATCCACTCGCGATCTTTTTTGTCCACCAATTCAATTTCACAGGCCACCAAATCGATGTGTGAAGGGATGATGTCTAAATTTGGGCTTTGGGTTTTAACAATCACCTCTTGGGGAGTGACACTGTGTTCCAAAACTTCATAGGTGCCCGCTTGCTTTTGTCCCATGGCCACACCCAAGCCAGAAGTGGCGTTGGCCTGTGGATCGGCATCAATGAGCAGTATTTTTTTTTCCAATACTCCCAAAGCGGCGGCGAGGTTGACTGCGGTAGTCGTTTTTCCGACCCCTCCTTTTTGATTTGCGATAGCGATGATCTTGCCCATGTGGATTTTTAAACGGGTTTAAAAATACGATTATTTAAGCGGTTACAAAACAATCCACTTTTTTAAAAAGCGGAATTTTACAGAAGTTTTTAACGACTCGATTATTCGTTTAAACTATCCCGAAATTCGATGTAAAAAATGGTTTCGTTTTCTTTTTTATGCCCGTATTGCTCGCGGGCAAATCGCTCCAAACTATCCGTATTTTCCAAATTTTTAATGGTCATACGATCCTCTTCAATGAGCTTTTGCAGGGCTTCTTTTTGCATTTCCAATTGTTCCATCTCTTTGTTGAGTTCGGAATGGATTTTCCATGAGTGGGTATCCAAAAAGAACATCCAAATAATAAATCCCAAAAGAATACTGCCGTAGGTGAAATACCGTTGGTGTTTTTTGAAAAAAACTTTAAAACGTAAAAATCGGGACATTTTTAAAGATTATTTGGCAATATTAGCGACCCGTTCCGGACTAATTTGGATTTCCGAACTGTTGTCCCAACTATTGAGAATATAATTCATTACATCGGCAATTTCTTCATCGTCCAAACCCTGGCTGGCCATAATTCCAGCGTAGGTTTCATCATTCACGACAATGTTCCCTTTCAATCCGTATTTTACTCCTCGAATACTTCTATCGAGGTCTTCAAAAAGATAATCGGATTGATTGAGTGGGGGGAAAACTCCGGAAACACCGGCTCCCGTTTGTAAATGACATTGCACACAAAAATCAGCATAAATTTCAGCCCCATCCGCCATGCTTTGTTCCAGCGTTTTTTGTTGATAAAAACGCATCACCAGAAACTCAACAATAATCACATAGAGGAGAAATCCGTATTTCATGCTTTTGGAACAATTTTAAGGATTCCTTTGCCTTCTACGGCCACATACAAAAAGCCATCAGGACCTTCTATTACATTGCGTACACGACCAATTTTGTCTAATACCTTTTCGCGTTTAACCACTTTGTCTCTTTTAATGACCAAGCGTTCCAAATATTCAAATTTGAGGGAGCCCACAAAAAGGTTGTCTTGCCAATCTTTGTAGACACCTGAAGTGGAAAAAGTCATACCACTGGGACCAATGGAGGGCACCCAGTAATAGAACGGTTGTTCCATACCTTCTTTGGCTGTGATGTCGGTGATGGGAGTGCCACTGTAGTTGATCCCGTAAGTAATCACCGGCCATCCAAAATTCTTACCACCGACAATACGGTTGATTTCATCTCCTCCCATGGGACCGTGTTCGTTGACCCACACTTGTCCGGTTTTAGGCTGTACGGTCATTCCCTGTGGATTTCGGTGACCGTAGGAAAAGACCGCTGTTTTTGCGGCATCATTTCCCACAAAAGGATTGTCGTTGGGAATGCTTCCGTCTAAATTTAAACGATAAATTTTACCTCCATCGCGTGTGATGTCTTGTGGGTTTTCATCTCGATTTCCACGATCACCGACAGAAAAATAAAGATGTCCTTCTTGATCGAAAGCAATTCGAGAGCCCCAATGCTGTCCTTTTTTGGTGTTGGGTACCGCCTTGTAAAGCATTTTGACCTCACTTAATTCCGTACCGTTAATTTGCGCACAGTAAAGTGCTGTATTTCCTCCTTCTTCTTCGCCTTCTAAGTGCATGCCAAGCGTAAAATAGAGGGTGTTATTTTCTTTAAAATTGGGATGCAAAGCTACATCTAATAAGCCTCCTTGTCCACGGACATAAAGCTCGGGCAAGCCGTTCACTGCTGTTTTATTTCCGTCAATCACACGATAGAGCGTTCCTGTCTTTTCAGTAACCAAAAAATCATTTTCAGCAATAAAAGCGAGACCCCAAGGGATATCAATTCCGTCTACTATGGTTTCATAGGTATAGTCCACTTCGGTGGGTGTTTCAATGAGTGGGGGATGATTTTCTTGTGCGCAACTCATATGTGTTGCAAGAAGCAAAAATAGTGTGGATAGTAGTGAATTCTTCATTTTTAAAAATTGGATTAATGACTGCTAATGTACAAATTTATTCATTTGAGCGATGTATCGATTATCCGAAGCATTGGAACAACAATTTTTAAAGATAAAAGGGTGGTGCGCCTTGTTGTTTTTCACCACCTACCCGTGGCACCGCCACCGCCACCCATTCCCCCGCCGAAACCACCGCCAAAGCCGCCTCCGAAACCACCACTGCCACGTCCGCTTCGGTAGCCTCGCCGACCCATATTGCTCAATATAATGGCTTCCAACAGCTCGCCGGCAGAGACTATGTTTCCTCCGTTTTTGTCCTTGTTCCGTGAAATCAGAAAAATAATCACCAAAACGACAATCAGGAGGAATAAAAAGTTTTTCTTTTTTTCTTCTTTTGGTTTTTCTTTTGCGGTGTATTCGCCCTGTAAAACCTGAAAAATTTTATCCGTCCCCTGATCCAACCCTTTGTAAAAATCTCCGGTTTTGAATTCGGGCAAAATATCCTCTTCAATGATTTGTCTGGAAGTAAAGTCGGTCAGTACATGTTCAACCCCATAACCGGTATTGATGTTGATCAATCGGTCGTCTTTTGCCAAAGTGATGAGAATTCCATTGTCTTCATCCGCCCGTCCAATCCCCCATTTGGCCAACCATTGGGCTCCCAAATAGGCGATGTTTTCGCCTTTGGTCGTTGGAATAATAACGACTACAATTTGTGTAGAGGTGGAATCGGCATAGTGAATCAATTTTTCGGTTAACGCGTTTTTTTCTGACACGGACAGCAAATCCATATAATCATAAACGCTGGTTTGAAGTTCAGGTTTAGGCGGAATTTCAAATTGGGCAAATCCCCAATGCGCCACCCACAAAAGCAAGAAGATTATGCCAATTTTTAATGATGGACGTTTCTGCATCTAGCCTTTTGAAATTTCATTCGACAATTCATCAACATCTTCTTTTTGATAAGGAAAATAGCGTTTTAACGCCTTTCCTGCGACTTCAATCCCTGTGGTGATACCCGCTTTAAATGCTCCTTTTTGAAAATGCGTTTGGATACTGTTTTTGGTAGCCTCCCAAAAATCATCTTCCACAACTTCATTGATGCCTTTGTCTCCATAAATGACAAACTTTTTATCCAAAACAGAGATGTACAGCAACATGCCATTTCGAGCTTTGGTTTTGTGCATTTTTAAATGTGAAAATATTTTTACGGCACGTTTATAATGATCTTTTACCGCTTTGGCTTCAATATGAACCCTAATTTCACCAGAGGTATTCCGCTCAGCAGCTTGGATAGCAGCAATAATTTCCTGCTCTTCTTTTGCACTTAAGAAGTCTTCGACAACTTGCATGGAGGGTTAGTTAAAATCAAAATTGACTTCGGGTGCATTTTCCGAGCCAGGGTCGGACTTATAGCGTTCCATTGCAGAAAAACCAAACCAACCGGCGAGTATTTTGTTGGGGAAAGTGCGGATGTGAATATCATAGGTGTTCACGGTTTCGTTATAGCGATCTCTGGCAACATTGATGCGGTTTTCAGTGCCTTCCAATTGACTTTGCAACGAGAGAAAGTTTTGATTGGCTTTGAGATCGGGATAGCGTTCTACGACCAACAAAAGTTTTGACAAAGCACCACTTAAACCGGCTTGGGCTTGTTGGAATTGCGCCATATTTTCTGCGGTTAGTTGGGTCACATCGATGTTAGTAGCAGTGGCTTTAGCACGGGCTTCAATCACTTGTGTGAGGGTTTCTCTTTCAAAATCGGCGGCTCCTTGTACGGTTTTTACTAAATTTCCGATCAGATCGTTCCGTCGCTGATAGGCACTTTCAACATTTGACCAAGCGGTTTTGGCATCGGCTTCCAAGCCAACGGCCTGATTGTTGAAACCAACCGCCCAGCGATAGATTCCAAAAGCAATGACTGCGATAACGATGATTGGGATGAACCATTTTTTCATAAGTGTAGGTTTTAGAATAAAAAAATATCCTTGTGATCGGATTTGAGGATTTGTTCTTGAATACTAAAGTATTAAATTTTTTATAGAATTGGGTTGCCTCTTTCGTTTCAAATTAAAATTAGTGGAGGATTATTTTATTCCCGTAACGACCAACGTACCTGCCCAGTTTTCTTTTTCGTCCACACGCCAAGATTGAGTTTCTTTAAAACCAGCATCCTCAAAAAAATGGAGCCAAGTTTTTTCGGGAAACAGTTTCATAATACTCACCCCACAATCTTTTTTCCAGTGGTGTGAGGCGGTGTTTTCAAAATAATGATCGATTCCCATGATCAAGCGACCCTGAGGTTTTAGCCAATGCTTGAAGACATGCGCAATAAGTTGATCGGGATTTTCGAAATAGTAAAAAACCTCCATGGAATGAACCAAATCGACTTTTTGGACGGGTTTCCATTTTAACAAATCCTCACAATAATAATCATTTATGGGGTCTATGGCTTTGGCTTTTTCAATCATGGCTGCAGCTCCATCCACGCCGATGGCTTTTTGACAATGCTGCTGTTGTGCCAAAAGGCGGACCACCCAGCCGTTGCCGCAGCCAGCATCGATACAGCTAAAGGGGGTGGGCTGCGCCGTGGAAAAGGCAATCATGGCTGCCACCGCAGCTCGGTGATTGTCTTCCATGCCTTTGTCTTTTCCTTGTTCTGCCCATTGGCCAAAAACTTCAATCGGTGATTTTTCCACGAGTATTTTTTTTAATATTAATTAATAATCAAGAATTCTATTTATTGGGCTTCTGCCATGCGTTGTTGATTGAAACGACTTCCTGAAGCCCACCCGCCTCCATGAACCAGTAAAACGGTGGGGAGTAAAGCGTCTTTTTTATTTTGGGTGCATAAATGTCCAATTGGAGTACTGTTTGGTTCAGAGTTTTGTAAACGATATCCTTTTCAGTGGAGTAGAGTGCTGTGTCTAGCGGAGCAATGCTTTTGATAAAGGGATAGTCTTTTTGTAGTTTAATCAAAGAAGTTTCCGGACTGTAGGGAGTAAATTGGGGTTTGTTTTGTGCCGCAATTGGTATGGAAAATAGTGTCCACCACAAGAACAAAATAGGAGTAGCTTTCATTGCTATACGTTTTTATCAATAATAGGTATTTTTTTGGGAATACTGCTTTAAAAACAAATTTCGATTTTTTTGGATTTAAAAGTAAAAAACGAAATCCTTCCCCAATAAAAGTGAAAAATAGTAGGAGGGAGCTGATTTTATTTTCCTCAAGCTCGGGTGAGATAGAATATCTAAGGAAGAATCAGCGATTTATCACAGCTTTCGTTATATCCAACTTCCATAAGTTCCATGGAAACTTTCAGATAATAAATAGGCGTGGATGAAGATTCCCCCTCATTCGTGGTGGAAGATAATTTTATCCAGCCAAAATGTGTTGCATTATTTACAGTGAATTGAACACCTAAGAATTTATCATTGAAGTGAGCCGCTTGACCGTTGCCTAAATCACTAAAATTAAATTGATTAACAAATACATCGGTGCTTTTGATGGCATCTCCGGAGTTTAAAAAGATTTGATCTTTTTCGGTGGGAATACGGATTTTGTTTTCGAGAAGCGATCCCTGAATAAATGGGTTGAAACGATTTCCTGCCGGTTGCGAAAGAAACTCAAAGTCAGTGATGCCATCTTGGTTGATGTCAACAAGGATGCTTGTGTCCGAACCAAATTCAAAAGAGACGTTTACTGAAGTTTGAATGAGCCTACTTGGAAGTGTTGTACAGTTCAACGAATTTTCTTTATTACTACAGGATGGAAAAAGCAGTATAAAAAGGGTGTTAAGAAAAAATAGGAATCGTTGAACAGAGCCTAAAAGAAAATGACTTTTGATTGAATTAGGTTTAGAATGGAGCATGTTACGATTAATGATAGAGGGCAATAAAATTAGATTATTGCCATCTAAATTAATGCGTAATTGTGAGGAATTCAAATAAAAAAACCTGCACTACTACAGGTTTTAGAAAATAAGTCGGGATGACAGGATTTGAACCTGCGACCCCACGCACCCCATGCGTGTGCGCTACCAGGCTGCGCCACATCCCGAGTTGATGTTGATTTTTTGTCGGGGTGGCAGGATTCGAACCTGCGACCTCCTGCTCCCAAAGCAGGCGCGATGACCGGGCTACGCTACACCCCGAAAAAAGTGTGCGCAAATATAACATTAAATCATTTTCCTGCAAACCATGTT
>Ga0181605_10000469_pt1 | contig 40029 bp, 35 predicted proteins | sample 041ome_11_FD_148676 | JGI IMG/M metagenome (GOLD analysis project Ga0181605, IMG submission 148676) | Coastal salt marsh microbial communities from the Groves Creek Marsh, Skidaway Island, Georgia - 041411US metaG (spades assembly) | ecosystem: Environmental > Aquatic > Marine > Intertidal zone...
TGCATTCTGCTTGATTTCCACAGTTACAGTAGCTTGATTTTCATTTGAAATGGAGGTGACACGATCGATGCCTGAAGTTCCTTTCAAATTATCCTCAATTTTCAGTACAACGGATTCTTCGATTTCTTCAGGCGAAGAACCCGGGTAAACCGCCTGAATGCTAATAATGCGACTGGGCACCTCTGGGAAAAATGTACGCCTTAAACTATTTAGACCAAAGAATCCGAAAATGAGCACCAGAGCGAGAATCACATTGCCCGAAATGCCATAGCGGATGAAATATTTTACAATACTCTGCATGCTTTCTTATTCGATGATTTCAACTTCCATTCCGTCAAAGGCACCAGGAACTACTTGGTTAACGATTGTCGTTCCATCGGCCAGTCCTTTAACCACCATCACATCCTTGCTCTGGTGAATAACATCAACATTGACTAAGTGAAGCTTGTCGTTTTCTACAGAATATACCTGTGACTCATTTACCACCAAGTATCGCGGAATGCTGGCTGCCGAGTCCAGGGCAACACCTTCGATAATTCCGTTTAAGTAAACACCCTCATAGAGCTTGTTGCCACTAACGGAAAGGTATACTTTGACAGTTTGGGTGGCTGCATCAACAATTTCACTGATGCGCTCCACTTTCCCAACCCAATTTCCTTGTAATTCAGTGGAGGAAAGCTGAGCTTCGCTACCCACCTTCACCTTGTTTATATCAGTTACGCTGACTCCAGCCTCCAATTCATAATTGCTTGGATCCACAAAGACACCCACACGCTGACCAGCGCGAATGATAGTGTTGGCATTTACGTTTGCCTCACTGACAATGCCATCAAACGGGGCAATGATGGTGAATTTTGCTAATTGAGCCTCTTGGCTTTTTATAGAGTAGAACAGATTGTAGACCTTTTTTGCTACGAGAAAGTTCTTTTCTTTTTCATCGGTTACTTCCGGTAGATCAGGCAAACTCTTCGTGGCATCAAATGCTGCCAAATAGTTTTTCCACTTATCGAATCCATCTTCGTAATCAATTTTTAAATCAGGTAATAAGCTTGTGAGCGTGCTTTGAAAGTTACTTCTATTGGCCACAATGTTATATCGGGTATCTGAATCGTCTAATTTCAGTAGAACTTCTCCATTTTTAAATGCAGTACCATCCTTAAACGGTTTTGCTCCAGCCACCAGTTTTCCATTTACTTCAGAAAACACATCGATTTTACGTTGCGACATTAATCGACCACTGAAATAGATATTGGCATTTTGCGGAATATTCTCCACGATGCGAATTTGTACAGGGGCGATGGTGCTCTTGGGAGGGTCTTCTTTTGGTGGTTTCTTCATGTCAGCAAACGTTTGCTTAATAAAAAAACCGAGTGCTAGAATAGCTATTGCAGCCACAATGGCCCATCTGCGTTTGATGTAGTCTTTCATTTTAGTTGGCTTTAATGTCTTTTATTAATATGGCAGTCACTTCTTTTTTTCGGTTAGTGATAAGTGTTTTGTATTCTGCTTGTGTCATGTCGTTCATGAACATGATCATTGGTTTAGCGATGAGCGGAAACAGAATAAGACCCATCATGTTCATTATGAATTGTTCTGAAGCGAAATCCTTTCTGATCAACCCTGATTTCTTGTTTTCTTCCAATTCAGCAACCAAGGATCCAAATGGAGGATTAACTCCAGCTTTTCGCATGCGCATCATGTGTTTTTCTGGATTTCTATTCATTTCTGTAATGATGAATAGGGGCAGGCGCGGATATTTAATCAGAAAATCAGAGTATTTATCTACAGCCAATTCCACTTTTTCGAACAGGGGAGCATCCGATTGAAATACCTCCTCAAGTGATACAAATATTTCGCGGAAGGTTTTTTGAAACACCTTGATGAGTAAGGCTTCTTTACTCTTAAAGTAATAGTGAAGCAATCCTTTGTTTATCTCAGCTTTTTCAGAAATACTGCGCATACGAGCACCTTCAAAGCCTCGTTCAAGCATTTCATCTTCAGCAGCCTGTAGTATTTTTTCCTCTGTAGTCATAGTTACCCGTTTGGGTAAAACAATGCAATAGTAGAAAACTAAACCGCTTCAAGAATAAGATGTTTAGTCATTTGGGTAAATATCGTGTAAGCGGTTAAAATCAGAGGATGAATGAATGCTATTTGATTCGCGATTGAATGCTCAAGACATATCTCAAACAAAAAACTTTGAACTCGTTACATAGCCATTATATTTGCTCGCAAAGCCTCACACATTATGAAAATGAAATTGTTCCCAGTTGCTGCTATGAGCCTTGTGTTATGGTCATGTGGCGGAAGCGGAGAAACTGAAAAAGCACACGAAGAAGAAGCGGTAGTTGAAACAGTAGCGGAAGATCAAGGAGAAGAAGTCAATGATCTTGCTGATTTCAAGTTTCACACGATGATTGCCAATTTACCTAGTCCGTTGGAAACCTTTCATTTAATATCGGATGTGAGTGTGGGTATGGATGGAGTGGGGTTGACACCTACCGCAAAATCGAAGGAATTAAGCACCATGTCTTCTAAAGCCTACGGTTATGGTATGTATATGACGGACATGGGTTTCATGGCCTATGAGCATCAAAATCAAAAAACGATCGAATATTATCAAACTTGTCGTGAATTAGCGCAAGCCTTGGGAGCAGGAGATGTATTTGATCAAACGATAAGCGCAAATTTTGAAGAGAATACTTCGAGTGAGGAGAAGTTTGTCAAAATGATGGATGAAGCTTTTAACGCAATGGATCAATACATGGTGGACAATGAGCGATTCGTAAATGCTACTGAAATTTTTGTTGGAAGCTGGGTTGAGACACAAATCATTGCTACGAACATCGTAATGGATGAACCATTGAATGACTCAAATCGACCTATCTATAACGGAATTTATGAGCAAAAAATGCACGCATCTAATTTGATGAATGTGCTAAGTGAAATCGAAACTGAGTTGAACGATGATGTAGTGAATCATGTGGAGGACATAATGATGTTTTATGCTGGGTTTACATCAGTTGAATCCATTTCGAAGGAAGACTTAGTAATACTAGATGGTAAGCTTAAATCGTTAAAGGCTGCGTTGATGGCTTAAATCGTCAAAAAGTTTATTCGGAAAAACCCTCACGTTTTAACGTGGGGGTTTATTATTTCTATCAATGATTACCTGATTAGATGTAGGTAAAATCATTTACAATTTATTCAAAGTTGAGCTTCGTCAAATTGTCTTTATCTGTGTACGTTTGAGGTCAAATTTTCAATCATTATGCTTAAGAAATTATTGGTAGGAGTCGTTATCGTTTTTGTTGTGATAATTGCCTCCGCCATTGTGCTACCCATTGTTTTCAAGGACGACATAATTGCTTTGGCACAAAAGGAAGCGAACAATAACATCAATGCTACTTTAGAGTTTGGGGATATTGGTTTATCTCTATTTGAAAGCTTCCCTGATTTTACGCTGACCATAGAAGATATTAAAGTCACGGGAGTTGATCAATTTGTGGGAGTGAAATTGGCTGACATTGAAGCTTTGAAACTAAGTCTTGATTTAATGAGTGTGATCAATGGAGGTAAAATTCAAATCAACACTATTGGATTGGTTACACCCAAGTTTCATGTCATTGTGTTAAAAGATGGTACAGCAAACTATGACATAGCCAAAGCCACGGAAGAGGGTGAAGAAGAAATAAGCGAAGAACTGGAGGAAGAGGGAGTGGATTCAGATGGCGGTTTTAGCATTGGATTAAGTGAATATTATATCCGTAATGCTAATATCATCTATGATGACCGTGCTGGAGGAATGTATGCCCATCTCGTAAACTTCACGCATGAAGGCTCGGGTGACTTTACACAAGATGACTTTCTACTTGAAACAATGACGGATGCAGATGCTATCGATTTCAAAATGGATGGAGTCACCTATTTAAGCCGCACAGCGTTGGATATGAAATTCGATATGAATATGAATCTTCCAAACATGAAGTTTGATTTTGTAGAAAACTACGTTAAACTGAATGCTCTGAATCTAGGATTGGATGGCTCCATGGCCATGCCGGCTGAAGAAGGCGACCCTATTGATTTCGATCTTACATTCGAAACCAAGGAAACGACATTCAAAAGTATACTGTCTATGGTACCTGCCATTTTCATGACGGATTTTGAAGACATTGAAACGGACGGAAATCTTGCCCTAAGCGGAATGGCAAAGGGTAGAATGGTTGGAGATCAACTTCCAGCATTTGCACTGGATTTAACCGTGAGCGAGGCTAGATTTCAATATCCTGATTTGCTGAAGGCTGCAGAAAACATTTCGATTGATTTGCATGTCAAAAACCCAGGTGGATCTGATGATAACACAATTGTGGATCTGAATAAATTTCATGTTGAGTTTGCTAACAACCCAATAGATATGGTGCTTCACATGCGCACTCCTATATCGGACCCATACATTGATGTCGATATCGATATGAACATGGATTTGTCTTCGCTGGCTGACGTCATTCCTTTGGAAGAAGGTCAGGCGATTACAGGACAAGTAATCAGTGATATTCAATTGAAAGGGAATCAAAGTGCTTTGGATGAGGAGCGCTACCAAGACTTTGAAGCTGGTGGTTCGTTGGTGCTAAAGAACCTTGACTATAAAGATCCTACAATGGCCTATCAAACACTGATTAAATCATGTTCCTTGCAATTCACACCGGCATCCGCCAAATTGAATGAGTTTGATATGATGGTGGGTAAATCCGATATTTCATTGACTGGACACGTAGACAATATTGTAGAATGGTATGTTGCTGATAAACCATTAATAGGAGCCTTTGACATGAGTTCCAAGTTTATGGATATCAATGAATTTATGGGTGAAGAGGAAGCTTCTGAATCAAGTTCGAACGAAGCAGAGGCAGAGGAAGCATCAGGTGGTGTGGCTCAAATTCCTGCAGGATTTGATTTTGAATTGGATGTAGCAATCACCGAGTTGATCTACGATAACTTAAACATTACCAATGTATATGGTGAGGTATTAATGAGAGACCAAGCATTGGATATGACCAATTTGAGTATGAATATGTTGGAAGGTGAATTGAATATGAGCGGATCTTATTCTACGCTCAATCCAGTTGCACCCGACTTTGATTTGAATTTATTAATCTCCAGATGGGATATTCCATCCGTATATAAGTACTTGGATTTGGCTAAGAAGTTGGCCCCAGTAAAGGAGAATGCAACAGGTGCCTTTTCATCTAAACTGACCATGGCGGGCAAGTTGGACCAAAACATGGAACCAATGCTAAATACCTTGGATGGTAAGGGTAAGCTAACAACTCATAAGGTTTCTCTTAAAAACCCTCCTGTGCTTGCAAAAGCGGCAGATGCAGTCAAGTACGATGGCTTGAAAAACATGGAATTGGATAATGTAAATGTGAGTTTCAAATTTGAGGATGGCCGTGTTGCTGTTGAGCCAGTGGATTATACCATCGGTAAAGAAATTCCTTCCAAATTTAGTGGTAGCCATGGATTTGATGGAACATTGGATTATGTATGGGCACTTGATATTCCGACCAAGTTGATGGGTGGGCAAGCTACTCAAATCGTTTCAGGATTACTTTCAAAAGCGAGTGCAGCAACGGGTGTGAACGCCCAAATGCCTGAACGAGTGAAAATAGATTTGGATATCACCGGAACCAGTGAGGATCCTAAAGTTACACCTCGTATGAAAGGTACAGAGGGTGGTAGCGCTGCGGATGATCTCAAAGGCCAAGCGATGGACGAATTGAATAAGAAAAAGGATGAACTAGAAAATAAAGCGAGAGACGAGGCAGACAAAGCAAAGGCTGAAGCAGAAGCTAAGGCCCGGGCAGAGGCTGATAAAGCAAAGAAGAATGCTGAAGCTACTGCTAAGAAAGCAGCCGATGATGCAAAGGCAAAGGCTGATGCCGAAAAGAAAAAGGCGGAAGCAGCAGCTAAGAAAAAAGCCGAAGAAGAGAAGAAGAAGGCAGAGGAAGCTGCAAAGAAGAAAGCTGCCGATGCTGCCAAGGACAGATTAAAAAAACTAGGTAAATAATCAGTTTTTTCTCACAAAATGACTTTCAAAGGCTTCCACTACTGAGGCCTTTGTCTTTTCAAGATCTTGTTCCACGCTAAGTTCTTTTTCAATACTTGTCACACCTTTATCATCAATTCCGCATGGAATGATATGATCGAAATACCTTAGATCGGTATTAACGTTGAATGCAAAACCATGCATGGTAACGTATCTGCTCGCTTTGACACCAATAGCACAAATTTTCCTTACCTGGGCAGTGTCGATATCAAGCCATACACCGCTTGCCTCCTCAATTCTAGCACCTTTTAATCCCAGTAGCTCGATCACATCAATGATGGCCTCTTCAATGCTCCAAATGTATTTGCCGATGCCCATATCTAACTGCTCTAAGTCAAAAATTGGATACCCTACTATTTGGCCGGGACCGTGGTAAGTGATGTCGCCACCTCTCGTGGTTCTATAAAATTCAGCTCCAATTGATTTAGGATCGTGAATTAGGTTTTTTTCATCACCAGACTTTCCTAGTGTATAAACAGGGTTATGCTCGACTAGCAACAATACGCTGTCATCGTGAGATTGGCCTTTCCGCTTTTTGTCGAGGATGCCGTTAAAATGTTGCTCCTGGATGGCCAAAGCCTCTGCATATGACATCCTTCCAAGATCTATTGTTTTAAAAGCATCCTTCATAGAGGTTAGTCATTAAAAATTTGAGTCTTTGTGCTATCCGCAACAAAACCTACCTCAATGAAGTTGCGCATCCAACCCGCATTGTCATTTCGATAAATAGCCAAAGAATAAGCTTGTCCTTCCTGAAGTCGAGCATCTGATAATGTGGGGGTAAAGTTCTTTGTGACGTTTCTTAAATTGTGGAAAAGGAAACTCAAATTATCAGTTTCTACTGCGCAAAATGGAATTCCGGTTTGGTCTTTAATTATGACTAGGTTTTTCCAAGGTTCATCGATTCCTGCACCGCTCCAATTGATGTATGCCCGCCCACCTGAAGTGGTCTCGATTTCTAAATCTGTGATGAATTTTGTATTTGTGCTTTGGATATCAGACCGAAGCACTATCGAAGGACTGATATAGAGTGAATCACCAGCTAGAAAGCTTACCCTAGCCAACCTTGGGCGATTATCATTTATATACTTAATCGCGAATTTTCCGAATAAACCTCCGGACTCAATCTGGACTTCTTGATTCGATGTTCTGAAGAGCTCTAAGCTGTCCTGATATTGCACCGAGTCGCAAATATGAAGCTGAATATCCGAGGCATTTATGGGGAGAGAGACTCTGATGTGGATTTGTCGTTGATCCGTTTCCCGCTCAAATGCCGGATGATTGCCAGCATGCAACCACACATTATTGGTAGTTTTTTCAGAATTAAAATACCCGATGTATTCCGCCAATTGAGATGGTGAAGTAGGGGTGGAGACAGTTGGATCCTTTTCACAACTCAGCAAAAGAAATATACCGATAATGAGTGTTAGTTTATTCATTAGAATTTCACAACCAATTTAGCATTAACACGCCTTCCTGTCAAATAGTTAGGGACGCCATATTCAATATTTCGTGAATCTTTAATCCACAAGTAGCTGATCGTGTTGTTCACCGCGAGAAGGTTAAACACCTCTAAACTAAACCAAGCTGATTTAATGTAGTTCATGGCTGGAAATTTAGACTCCTTTCCTTCCTCTTTCAAGCGAGCACTAAAGCCAATATCCACTCTTCGGTAGGGTGGCATTCTAAATACATCCTTATATCGCGTATAGCTAGGAGGACCTGTTGGTAAACCAGTGCCAACTATGATGCTTAGATGCATTTGAATGAATTCATAGTTTGGAAGATAATCCTGGAAAGTAAGGGCGAAATTCATTCGCTGATCAGTAGGTCTTGGAATCGCTCCTGGGTAAATGGTTGTGCTGTCAATGGTTTGGTCGTATTTAATAGGAGAACCAATAGCAGTATCGTCAAATGCAGTAAAATACATTTGATACTGATCGTTTTTTATGTCTTCCATTGTTTTCATGAAAGAAAGGCTCAGAAACGATTCGATCCCCTTGACAAATTGTCCATTCAGTTTTAAATCAATTCCAGTGGCATAACCCGATGCATTATTATCTGCATAGTAGCGTATTCTAACGTTATCTAATTCATAGGGAATTATGTTTTCCAATTGCTTGTAATATGCCTCACCCACAAATTTGAATTGTCGCTTCAACATCCTAAAATTGTGATCTGCTCCAATGACATAATGGATGGAAGTTTGTGCTCTGATAGCAGGATTGACCTGTCCGAATAAATCGCGCATTTCTCTGTAGAAAGCTGGTTGATGATAATAACCCCAACTTGCTCTAAAAAGCCAATCTCTGTTGTGATAAATGGTTGTATCGCCAAGGTCTAAAGTGTCGGCCCAATCCGGTTTAAATGCAGCTTGTAATCGCGGACTCACTGTGGTCTCATTGTTCAAATCCCAATAATTAAATCGAGTGCCGGCTGTGAAATACAAATCGCTGTGATTAATATCAAAGTGCCAGTCGCGCTGTACATATCCCATCACTCGATTTGTAGCGATATGGTTGTAAGAGCGAATGGTCTCGAATAAATTTACATCCTCACCATCATAGGGCACAGAAAAACCAACGGAGTCAATCATACTCCATTCACTCAACTCGTCTTTAATGTCATCCCGTTGGTATCTTAACCCCCAAAGCCAGGCGTGCTGGTTTGGCTTGAATTCTCCTTGAATTTCGGTTGATATAACCGAGGCATCTAAATAGTTTCGAGCGTGATCGAGATATGATCCCGTTCCGATTATAAAAGCTTCATCTCCAAAGCTTTCTTTGCTTAAATCGGTTTCAAGTTCTGATAGACGATAGGATGCTTCAATATCAAAAGTTTCCGATTCCAATGACCTGAAAGCTGAGGTAATCCATCGAATTTTAGTGTCATAACGGGGAGTCCACGTAGTGGTGAAAGCTCCGAACCCAGTACGATAATCGTCCACTTCCTGTCCATCAAAAAAGGCGTTCAATCCTATCGCACTTCCTATTGTGCCGAAGCTTGCCTGCCTGTTTTCTGGCCTAAACTGATATTTGTTTTGAGAGTAATTTCCGAGGAATGAAACTTCCCATTCTGTATTGATAGAATAAGTAAGGTAGGTCTGATAATCAATGAAAGAAGGTCGATATGCCCCTTGAACGTCTGTTGAGGCCAATAAATATTGGTTGGTGAAATATCGGAATCCATGTAATTGGGTGAATCTCTTGTTATCTGAGGCGTTTTCTAAGTGAACATTTGCTCCAAGTAGTCCTGCCGAAACGGAACCAGCGAACTTCTCAGGCTTTTTATAGGTGATATCAAGTACACTAGACATTTTGTCCCCATACTTCGCTTCAAATCCACCTGAGGAGAAACTTATATCCTCTACTAAGTCACCGTTCACAAAGCTTAATCCTTCCTGTTGACCGCTGCGCACGAGAAAAGGTCGATAAACTAAGATGCCATTTACGTAGATTAAATTCTCATCAAAGTTTCCCCCGCGCACTGAATACTGTGAACTCAGTTCGTTGTTGGTTGATACACCTAGCGCCCGACTGGGCAGCAAGGATTCCACGCTGCCGGTGATAGACGGATTCAAACGAACATCACCAACTTCGATGATTCGCATTGGTTTTTCTCGAAAACGCTCTTCAGTAAACACGAACTCCTTTCCTATCATAGCTTCGCTCACCATTTTTAGATTGCGTTCTTCTACAGCACCTTCGTCTAAATTCAAGGTCAGTTCAAAACTTGAGTATGAAACATGATTAAATAGAACAGTTACATCCCTGTTTGCGGGAATTTCAAGACTGTAGTTGCCATTTTCGTTGGATGTAGTTGCAAAGCCAGTTCCGGGCACACCAATGTCAGCATATGCAATTGGCTCATTTTCATCACCTTTAAGTACACCTTTTACCGTAGCTGTCTGTGCAAGAGCGAAGTTCGCAACCACAAAAAGGACGGTTGTAAGTAGTATTTGTTTCAATAAAATCAATGAATAGACCCGCTTACTTTTTCTCTTTGAATTTGCCCTTTTTCCATGCATTTACGAATTGTGCCCAAGCAACAGGGTTCAATAAATTTCCACTAGGCATTTGACCTTGTTGGTATAAACGCGTGTATTCTCGTTGTATTGCCAAAGCAGAATTGGCTTGGGCACTTATTGGCACCCCCTGGATTGCCATTCTTACATCTTCGTTGGTTAGGTTGGCAAAAGCTCGGTCGTAATCATCTTGCGTGGTGTTTAGCGTCAAGAATGACTGACGAAATTGTTCTCGACTAGGCCATGGATAGACCTCCATGGTAGGCAGTAAAAGGGTGTCGCGTTGCAACATTTGAATCATGGAGTATCTTGTGTCAGATAGCGTGTCCTCGATTCTAACAGTTGCCTCAGTGTACCCAACGCTCTTAAACTCGATAGTGTCATTCTTTCGCACGACCAGCGAGAAAAAACCAAAATAGTCACACATTGTTCCACGATTAGATCCCTTGATCATCACGCTAGTAAACGGAACTGGTGTTAGGCTATCTCCAGAAACGACCACTCCAGATAGTTGTAAAAGGTCCTTGCTTGGTTCATCCTGTGCTATTCCTTTAAATCCATTGGTTAAAATGAATAAAGCACATATGAATTTTAAAAAACGCATATCTTATCGTTTATAGAATGTTCCTTCAAATGTGGCAACATTTCCTGCCATATCGACAACTCGAAGAGATAAATGTTGTTCCTCGGATTTGCTGGTGAATTCCATTGGGTTTATAAATAGTAAGTTTTCTTTGGGTTCATACTCAGCTAAAACCCATTTTCCATCCACATGGACTTCAAACTTTTCAATACCACTCAAATTATCTTGAATGTCAAATGTCACAGATGAATTAGAGACGTTCATCCCGTTCCTAAAGTTACCAAGTCGAATAACTGGTGGTGTCACATCTGCCGTTAATCCAAATGTCCCGAAGGATTTAGATTCTGCACTCAGCCAATTTCCATTCCTTTTTGTCACCAAGACTCTGGATACCTTACCGCTGCTATTCATAAGGCCTATTAACTCACCTTTTCTTTGTTCTGGAGAGTAGATCTGAATTGAAAATGGCTTTTGAATCGGTATTTGACGCCTTAGTATTTCCAGGGTATTCTCGCCTTCATTTAATGACAACTCAACGTTATCATAAAGTGCACCACGAGGTATGTGTATTTTATACTTATCGCTTTCATAAAAATAATCGATGTTCCATGGTATTAATTCAGAGTTATCCTCTCTAGTCTTTGTTGTTGTTGAGTTACTCGATATGGTGAATTCTAAGGTGGTTGAATTTCCTGAAAAATCTGATGCTACTATTCGCACCTCATGCTGTCCTTCGATTAGATTGAGATAGCCGTTATTTTTAAACCACACGTTTTCTAGTGAATTGCCCGGTAGCCGATATAGTCGCATAAATCGTTGACTGGTTCTGTAATAATGTTCATAATCGATTAATGCATTCATATATCGACTTTGATCAAAAGGAATAGAGTCAGCTACAAATCGTCCATACTTTTGACCATCAATAAAGCATTCCAATAGAAAGATCCCATTTCTATTTGCGGCTCCATCTTGTTGGTCATATCCGCTTATTTCAATTCCAATTTCACCGGAAGTTTCAATCTGAGCATGACCTGCAATTTTTCCTGAACTGACACGGAATCTTTGAGTTGTGCTGCGACCTTCAACCTTGCTTTCAGGTTTTAATGGAACAATTGCAACGGCCTCGATTACCGGATCCTTTTGATCGGATAATGGAAATTGAAACAACAGTGGATTTCTAGGCACTTCAGAATCGGTTTCTCGGACTTCGAAATGAACATGGGGTCCTCCCGAACCACCAGTATTACCCGAGTAAGCGATAATCTGGTCTTCCTTTACTATCAAATCTAGTTTACCAGGAGACACATCAATTGCAAAGGACTCTTGTTCGTATTGAATCCTTCTGGCATATCGCTTTATACTGTCATTAAGTTGGTCTAAGTGTCCGAACAAAGTTGTGTAACCATTTTCATGGGTGATGTATACCGCTTTGCCATAACCGTAGGGCGAAATTTTAATTCTGCTGACATATCCTGGTGCAACAGAATGAACAGGAAGTCCAGTTTTACCTCCAGTTTTTAGATCCAGTCCAGCATGAAAGTGATTTGGTCGTAACTCTCCGAAATTTCCAGATAAGATGGGTGTTATTTCAAGTGGGTTCTTAGCATTGAAATCAGAATCTTGGCACTTCAATTCAGTCATCGCATGAATGAATACTACAAATATTAACCATGAAATAATGTGAGTTCTAGCCATGTTTTTGTTAGCGCGAAAGTATCAATCGACCTTGTGGTATAGGTCCAAACATTTTTAAGCTTTTAAACAATGGACTCGAATATTTTATAAATATTTGAGCGGCTCAACGTGAGTTGAGATTCTTTCAGTAATTTTTTGATTGTGAATGATTTAAGTGAAACCGTTGAAACCCTTGCTAAAAAGACTGAGTCGCTCATTGGCGCTCTGAATGGTGCGAAGGATAAAATGAAATCACAGGAGAGTGAAATTCTGAGGTTGAGGGGGAAATTACAATCCTCCGCCAATGAAATGGAAAAGCTGAAGGAAGATAATAAAGTGCTGAAAATGGCTGCGGCTTTCAAAGGTGACGAGAAGGTCGTCTCTGAAACCAAGCGAAAAATCAGCCAAATGGTGCGGGAAATAGACTGTTGTATAGCCCAATTGAACGATTAATAAAATGAGCGAACTATCCATAAAAGTTTCAATCGCAAATCGAGTGTATCCACTTTCTGTTCTGATGGAAGAAGAGGAAGAGGTAAGAAAGGCCGCGGCCTACATAAATGAGCGAATTAAAGCATTGGAATCGAGTTTTGCTGTAAAGGATAAATTGGATCTTTTTGCGATGTTAGCCTTAGAGTTAACACTTGAAAAGGGACATGGTAAGGAAGAATTAGTTAATCAGAAAGTTTCTGATCGCCTTACTCAATTGATCGATCGTATTGACTCGGAACTAGCAACAAAATAGTTGTTCTTTTAAAATATTCCCGCATAAACCTTTTGGTTTTGTAACCTGAACATTTATAACGCTGGGGCGAATCTTAGCGATAGTAAGGGCAGGCCTGTTTACCTCGATTTATTTCGGGGGATTTTCCAATTTATTGGAAGACACTGGTCGTCCGCGCTGTTGGGATAGCTCCAATTCTTAGCTTTTCAGGAGGTTACAATTCTCCCGGTTTATGCGGGTTTTTTAATTCAAAAAAATCACATGATATTAGAAATTGTATTAGTAATTATTGGTCTTGCAATTGGAGCTGGACTTACCTATGTGGGCTTAAAAAAGGGAGTCGATGCCGACAAAAAACGCATCATTTCTGAGGCCGAAGCCGAGGGAGAAAGAATCAAAAAAGACAAGTTGATTCAAGCCAAAGAAAAATTTGTTCAGCTAAAATCCGAACATGAGAAGGCCATTCTCGAAAAAGATAAAAAAATGAGTGAGGCCGAGGGACGAATTAAACAGAAGGAGAATAGCCTAAACAATAAACTAGCTGAAGTCAATAAAAGGGATCAAAAGCTAGATAACATTAGGCAGAATCTGGAGAGGCAGCTTGAAACCAATCAGAAAAAGCAAGAAGAATTGGATAAGCTTCATTCGAAGCATGTGAAACAATTAGAAGCGTCTAGCAATCTTTCAGCAGAAGATGCCACAGAACAACTGAAAGAAGTGTTGATTAGCGAGGCAAAAACCCAGGTTATGGGTACAATTAAGGACATTGTAGATGAAGCTAAGATCAATGCCAGTCGCGATGCCAAGAAGATTGTGGTAGAAACAATTCAACGAATTGCTACCGAACAAGCCATTGAAAACTCCGTCTCCGTTTTTAACATCGAAAATGATGACGTAAAGGGCAGAATAATTGGACGGGAAGGTCGAAACATTCGTGCATTAGAAGCGGCAACAGGAGTTGAAATAATTGTAGATGATACCCCAGAGGCCATCATACTATCTTGCTTTGATCCTATTAGGCGAGAGATAGCACGTCTTTCCTTACATCAATTGGTAACTGATGGAAGGATTCATCCAGCACGAATTGAAGAGGTTGTAACCAAGACTCAAAAGAGATTGGACGAGGAAATTGTTGAAACTGGAAAACGTACCTGTATTGATTTGAATATTCACGGACTACACCCAGAGTTAATTCGAATGGTGGGAAGAATGAAATATCGATCATCCTATGGCCAAAACCTATTGAAGCACAGTAGAGAGGTAGCTAATCTTTGCGCAACGATGGCTGCAGAACTCGGATTGAATGCTAAGGTGGCTAAACGAGCCGGATTGCTTCACGATATCGGAAAAGTACCAGACGAGGAAAGCGAATTACCACACGCATTGCTTGGGATGAAGTTGGCGGAGAAATACAATGAAAAGCCCGATGTATGCAATGCAATTGGAGCTCACCATGATGAAATTGAAATGACAACTCTAATATCACCTGTTGTTCAGGTTTGTGATGCAATCAGCGGAGCACGACCAGGTGCAAGACGCGAGATTGTTGAAGCATACATTCAACGGATCAAGGATTTGGAGAATCTAGCCATGGGTTATGAAGGTGTAACAAAGGCATTTGCTATTCAGGCGGGTCGAGAGCTGCGAGTGATGGTCGAAAGTGAAAAAGTGAAGGATGGAGATGTGGAAAAGTTGGCGTTCGAAATCTCTGAGAAAATTCAAGACGAGATGACTTACCCTGGTCAAGTAAAGATTACGGTAATCAGAGAAACAAGAGCCCAAGCTGTAGCAAGATAGACTGATTTAAATGATTGAAAGAAAAATCACTGATTCGAGAGTCTTGGTTACAGGTGTAGCTGGTTTTATTGGTTCCAATTTATCTGCTGATCTTTTGCAAAATGGCAATCAAGTAATTGGCCTAGACAGTTTTATTACCGGTAAGAAAGCAAACCTTCAGGCTCTTTTAAGAGATTCAAATTTCACCTTCGTTGAGGGTGACATAAGAGATAAGGCAACTTGCGATAGCGTTTGCAAAGGAGTAGATTATGTACTTCATCAGGCAGCTCTGGGTTCCGTGCCGAGAAGTATAGAAGATCCATTTCGAACAAATGACATTAATATTAATGGCTTTTTGACCATGCTAATTGCAGCCAGAGACGCCAAAGTAAAGCGCTTCGTGTATGCGACTAGTAGTTCTGTTTATGGTACCGAAAAGCGACTACCGAAAGTAGAAGAGAAAATTGGTGAACCGCTTTCACCTTATGCTATTACTAAGAGTGTCAATGAACAATATGCTAAAGTTTTTGGGCAGCTCTATGACATTGAAACCATTGGATTGCGATACTTCAATGTGTTTGGGGCACAACAAGATCCGGACGGAGCTTATGCTGCAGCTATACCCAAATTCATACGGCAGTTTGTGCGGCATGAGTCACCAGTAATACATGGTGATGGAACTCAGTCGAGGGACTTCACATATATTGACAATGTCATCCAGGCCAATAATTTGGCGGCAATATCCACCAATCCTGATGCTCATAATGAGGTTTTTAACGTTGCGTTTGGGGAAAGCACCAATTTGGATGAACTTGTGCAATTATTACAAGAATTGCTTTCCGAATTTGATCCTAAAATTGCGAATGTTGAAATCAAGTATGGTCCAGAAAGAATAGGGGATGTAAGACACAGCTTAGCTTCGATAGTGAAATCAACCACTCTATTAGGATACAAGCCTGAGCAAGACCTACGTACAGGCCTCGAAAAGGCAATTGCTTGGTATTGGGAGAACCTTCATTAATACTTTAGCTGCAAATAAAAATCATTTACGTTTGCCCTGATTTAAAGAGATCATGAATAAAGTAACATTTGCCGTTATCGGCTTCGGCCATATTGGAAAGAAACATGCAATTATGGTGCATGGTACACCGAACAGTGACTTGCTAGCTATTGTTGACACTGATGAAGAGAAACGGAGAGTAGCCTCAGAAACATATCCTGATATTAAGGTATTTGATTCCATCGAATCAATGTTCAGTAATGATATTCTACCTGACGTTGTGAATATCTGTACTCCTAATGGATACCATGCCAGTCAGGCCATTGAGGTATTGGAACAGAAATCTCACGTGGTTATTGAAAAGCCAATGGGGTTGACTCGACAAGAATGTGAAGAGGTGATCTTTAAGTCATTGCAGGTTTCAAGACACGTATTTTGTGTCAAGCAAAACAGGTACAGTCCATCCTCAAAATGGTTAAAGCAAGTGGTTGATCAAGACCTATTAGGGGAGATCAATATGGTGCAATTGAGTTGTTACTGGAATCGCGATGCTCGTTATTACAAAGCAGGAGGGTGGAAAGGCACACAAGAATTGGATGGTGGCGTGTTATTCACTCAATTCAGTCATTTCATTGACATAATGTATTGGTTATTCGGTGATATTCACAACATAGTAGCTAAGAGCAATAACTTCAACCATAAAGAAGCGACAGAATTTGATGATTCAGGTTTAGTTCAATTTGAGTTTGTGAATGGAGGATTCGGTTCTATAAATTACTCTACTAGTATTTGGAATATGAATTTTGAGAGTAGCATCATCGTGATAGGCGAGAAGGGAACAGTAAAGGTTAGCGGTCAGTACATGGATCAACTAGAGTATTGTGACATAGAAGGATATGAGATGCCTGTTCTTGATCCTCCAAACCCTCCTAACGATTATGGAGATTACAAAGGAAGTGCCGCCAATCACCATTATGTAATCGAAAATGTGATTAATGTGCTTACAGGCAAATCACAGATTTCTACCAATGCCTTAGAAGGAATGAAGGTCGTTGAAATGATAGAACGTATTCACAGAAAGCAAAAAGGCTAGGACACCCTACGCCTTAGCATATTGCAGAATTTGCCTGTATAGCGGTGTTCTGCTTTTCCAAAGTCTATGATTGAAGTTTTCTGGGTGCCATAGGAAAACGAATTCCCCATTATATTTTTTGCATTCATCCACCAATTGTCTCGCTATACGAAGCGATTCTGCATTTCCATTGTAAGAATTCACTAATGGACCTTCCATAATAACTAGAGGTCGTTCAATCAGATTCAGTTTTTCTCTTTTTGTAATGTTGAAAACAGGATAATCTTGGCAAATACCCGCTCTAAACCCAACGTTCAAGGCAAATCCAACAGTGCTATCAATCGTTAGACCATTCTCATTCCACATATCCCAGGTTTCTGGATTAGAAAATCGTAAATAATGCTGCCTTCCTTCCTGGACATTTTGAGCAACGTTCCTTAACCGTTCTACTTCAATGCTAAACTGTGAAGGCTTTAAAAAGGTGTTATAACTTGGATGAATCCCAACAACATGATTCCGGTTTTCAATATTTTCTAAAATTCGCGATAGTTGTGAAGATTGAATGTCATAACGCGAGTCGTGTTCATTTGGAAGAGATGGGATAAAGTAGAAATGACTCTTTGTTTTGAACTCTTCAGAGATATCCATTAACCAATCTGTAGTATCGTAATTGTCTCTCCGAAGCCCAAGATTCACGAGTAGATATTGCCATAAAGTCTCAAACATTAGAAATGGATTCTTACGCAGAATTAAGTCACCACCTAAAGCGTGGATTAACTTTTTAACCGAATCATATCTAGCTACAGCATCAACATCATGGGTAATTCTTAGACTGTATTTATGATCCTTTCGTTTCTCATTATAGCCAAGGTTTAATAGCAATTTCCAAAGGAGTTCAACCCATTCATTTACAATTGGCCTATGATGCAAATTGTGTTTGACCGCAAACATCTCCTTCTCAACAGTTCTTCCGTGATTGTCTTTTTGTACAATACATGCTTCTTCCCATCTGCTTAGCATAAAAAATGTGGAGGCAAAAACATCGATATGACATTCTAATACATTGTCTCCAGTTTCATGTATTACATCTTCCCCGAAAATCAACTCACACCTGTCAGTGTACTCATTTAAAAGAGTATGCGAGCTCTTAGGTATGTTTTCTATTGATAAATAATCGTCACCAACCTTAGAGAAAAAACTATCCTTAATAGTCAAGCTAGAACTTCCAAATTCCAGTATATAGTCATTGACCAAGTCACTCTCAGTTATCTGAATTTTTAGGCCAAGGATGTGCTCCAGTATTACTGAAACAGAGTACTTCCTTTCGGGCAAATAGTTATTTGGTATGGTGACTTTAATCAAAGCTTATTGAAGAGATATACGAGTTTACAAATGTTTTTAGACTGAACAACTAATACGGTTATTCTTGTATCGTGAATTCGTTTATTAAATCTAAGCTTTCAGCAATTAATCAGAAGTCGAGCGGGCTGGCTAGTGGTGGTGCTAAACTTCTTGTTTTTAGGTTGCTGGCTTTGTTTTTAAGCTATGTTTTCACTTGGTACGTTGCAAATTACCTTGGGTCTTCTGTGCTTGGTGCATATGCGCTAATGAATGCAGTGGTTATGGTTGGTGTCTTGATTTCTAGACTTGGTCTAGATCAACTCTTTTTACGAGAAGTTTCCAGCGTAAAAAAAGACAATAACGATTACTATGCTGATACATATCGCCAAATGATCGGCTTGCAGTTTACGGTTGGTCTGCTGGTTTCCATTTTACTTTTTTTGGGTGCTGATTGGCTTGCAGCAAACTGGCTGGAATCAAGCGATATGAAACACATTTTAAGGTATGCGTCAATCATAATCATTCCGCTCACACTCAACTTGCTGCATGCAGAAGGTTTTAGAGGACGAAGGCAATTGTTCAATTATATATCTATTGTTAGAATTTGGCCTTTGATACTCACCATTGCATCGAGTGCTATCATTATCGGTTCTGATTCAGAACCAGATTTACTGTTCTTTTATCTCTATTTCGGGTCTGTGATTACGACTACCCTTATTGGCTTTATCATTTGGAAAAGAAGCGCTGGTGTTTCCTTGGTACCATCTTTTGATTTAAGTAAATGGAAGAGTTTACTCGGTCAGTCGTACCCTATGATGCTTGTTGGCAGCATGTTTCTAATAATGGGTTGGACAGATACATTTATGCTTGGTCACTTTGAGTCAAAGGAGTCTGTTGGCTTCTATCATGTGGCTTTAAAGGTCAGTAATGTAGTCTCATTGGTGCTGTTTGGTATTAACGGTATTGCCGCTCCAAAAATCTCTTATAGCTGGGCAAATAAGCTCACAGATCAATTCAAATCAATTATTGTTAGTTCAGCATCCTTGTCATTTTTATTCAGCTTGCCGCTAGTATTCATCATCATTCTTTTCAGAAATGAGCTACTTGAATTATTTGGTGATGGAATGATTGCTGCTTCGCTCGCCTTAGTTTTTTTAGCAATAGGTCAGTTTATAAATGGAAGTTGTGGGTCGGTGATGAATATTCTTCAAATGACCCACAACCAGAAGTATTCCCAATACATTCTAGTTATAGCTGCGTTTATCAACGTTGCACTCAACAGTTATTTCATACCCAAATACGGAATTGAAGGAGCTGCTTTTTCAACAGCATGCAGCACAGCATTCTGGAATCTGGCGGCAGTAGGTGTCGTTAAATGGAGATTAGGAGTTTGGTCCGTTCCTTTTGTGGGCGGCTTAAAGTCCGTGCTTCAATTGATTCGAGATAGGCGATCTTGAAAACCGATTATCCACTTTATCAATCGAATAGGGTATTGTATCAAAAGATGAGCAATAACCGGTAATGGATCTTTTGGATCATAAAAAGCATGAGCCTTTGCGCCTCTCCACGATTTAAACAGTTCTCCTAAGCTTAGGTTTCTTGAGAGAATAAAATGGTAATAGAAGTCTTCCAGAAAATAATGCCAATAGATTCCATTAACTGAATTGACGATGGGTTCAGCAGGTATAATACCTGATTCAAAAGCATCGAGTAATATACTGGGAAGATCCACACCCGCTGGTTTTGCTAAACCGTGCCAACTCCATGATCGAGGGTTCATTTCTATCACGTAATATTCGCCATCATGATGCTTAAACTCAATTTGGGACAAACCAGTGAATTTCGATTCGGCAACGATTCGTTGAGCGTATTCCACGATTTTAGGACAATCGGTTGCCATAGCTAGAGCAGCTTGACCAGCAGTGGGAGGAAACTGCCTAACTTTTTTTCCTGTGAAGCAAGCCAAAAGCTGTCCATTCTTAGCTGATACACCAGCGGTATAAAGTTCATCGTCACCTCCAGGAATCAATTGCTGAATGATGACGTGAATTTTGTCTCGTTTAAGCTCCGAAATAAATGCCTTGGCGTCATCTGCGTTTTCTGAGATTTTAACCTTGAATATCTTCTTTCTTAGATTTTCAACAGTATTCCGCTCGTCTGGTTTGAAAATAATGGGATAAGAAACTTCATCGGCAAGTACATTTTCCATTGTGTATTCGGCAGGCCTTGGAATATTTATTCGTTCGCAAAACCTGGAGAAAACCAACTTATTAGTGACATCTTCTAGGGTGGCATTGTTGATTTCGAATAAGGGAACATACCATTCTGATAAACGACTCCAGTGCAACGCAAGTGAACGAACATAGGTATCATTGACTGGAAGTAAATAATACTTTGTGTCGGTTTTGTTGCTTTTCCCCACCTGAATTAAAGACTTAATGAAGCCTTCTTCGTCAGCATGTGGAGTAGGGACAAAATGAAGCTTTTCAATGTGTTTGGAGTAAATACCTGGGCTTAGTCTGCGATGATCTAAGGCAATAATTTTATAACCGGATGACGACAATGATCGAATACACGCCAAGCCATTTCTGTTGCAGTCAATTATTACAATTTTCGGCTTCATAAGTCAATGGATAGTAATTCTCCGTTATTTACCTCCAATTGATTCATTCTATCAAGGGAGCCAAATCGCACATAAGAGTTAAGCCCCCTGATATAGGCGCCATGGCTAATAATGAGGGTGTTGGAATCTCGATTCCGCATACTTGTTACGAACTCCTTTATCCTAATTTCAAGTTCAATTAATTCGGGTTTAAGACTAGTTTGCATTGGGTTATTTTCCCATGCACCTTTAAAGTCTTTAATCATTGTCAATTTAGGCTTACCCTCGTATTCACCAAAGCTCATTTCTCCAATAATTGGATTAACCGAAAATTCTGAAATCCCAAGCATTTGGGCGGTTTCAATGGCACGATTAAGTGGGCTCACCATCACTTGATCAAATTGAATATCCTCAATTTGTGCTTGAATTGAAGCAGCCAAATCCTTGTTTTGCTTTAGACTTGTATCAATGGAGATATCAGATCTACCTTGGAGTAATCCTTGGGCGTTCCATGGGGTAATAAAATGTCTGATTGCATAAATCACTCACTGCTCAAATGAAAAGTTTCACTTCTAAGTCCAACTCTTTGTGCTTCAAGCACAGCCAAATCCAATGGGCTTACGTTTCCAAGATTCACATTGGCGCCCACCTGATTTATGAAAAACATTTGCATAGAAGAGGAGGGTGCCTCAAAAATCAGCTTCTCCGTATCAACTTGAGTCATTATGTCAGAAACAAGTCCAGTTCTAATTTCTCCACTCGGTCTGTAAATACCAGCCGTACCACTATCTCGTCCTTCAGTAATTACGTACTTCGCTCCAGCCTCTAGCAATACCTTTATTTCTCCAATCCACTGAGACGGAGGCATAATGGCATCGGCATCCTTAGATCCAACCTCTGAAAGCACGGTATAATTACTAGTTAGCCTCTCTACTAACTTACATCGCTCTTCAATTTCAATGTCAATGGTACCTGTAGAAACCTCCAGCATATTGATTTCATGTTGGTCAAGAAATTTCAAAAAATCATCCAGCTTATTTTGATGGTAAAACTTTTCAAAAAGTGTCCCACCTAGATATACTTGCACTCCAGCAGCTTGATATAGTTTAATCTTCTCCTTTAGATTCGGTAAAATATAAGCTACACCAATTCCAATTTTTGCGATATCAATAAAGTCAGAATAATCGTTCAAGATTGATTCTAGCTCACCCGTGCTAAGCCTAGTATCCTGAACAGATGTTAAGCCATTGGTTCTGGGTTTAGAGGTTCTTTTTGGTAAGTCTAGCATATCGAGTGTTTTTACAAATATGCAATTGTTTTAAAGTCCCAAATAAGGAGGTTTGAACAGATGTCAGCATCTGATTCTTAATAAAACTAGGCGAGGTTAACATTCAAATTTGTGGCGATTTTCTGCGTTATTCGATGATACATGTTAGGATACATACCAATTACGAACAAACTAAGAACAATGCCATGCGTAATCAATGAAACAAATAGACCAGTGTTTATTAGAACATGGAATGCCATAAATACCATCGGTATTGTAAAGAGTCTGTTTTTGTTAGCGCAGACATAGTCTATTGCCAAATAAAGGCCTGGTAATATTATAGCCATGAGCACATAGCCTAAATATCCTGCGTTGTGAAAAACATCCGCAAACACGTTGCCATTAGCATATACGTCGTCATTAAATCCGAAATATTCTCTGCCAATTACTACGGGAGCAGTTTCAGCATAAGTTGATGTCAGAAAGCTTGAAAATGGAAAGTTGTGAGCAAAAAAATTAATGCCATTTTGCTCATAAAACTCACAGTAATAGTAATATATCTGGCTTGGTAAAAGGAGGGATCTACGAACAAATAAGGACGAAGTAAGTGAGTAACCTTTTGTAGAAAACTGATCAAATACCAGTAATAATAAGAGGCCAAATGATAGAAACAGAGCCAAAGAAAGGTTAAAGTCCTTTCTCAACAACTTCACTAGTATCATAATGGCTATGGCGAATGGAACAGCAAATAAATATGACTTGTGGCCGCCAAGAGAATAGAAATAGGAAACGCCTATAAGGCCAAAAAAGAGCAATACATACTTACGATTTATGGTAGCGTATAAAACAAGAGCAAGATTCAATACGCTTGCTAACCAACTTAGAGCATACTTCACAAACTTGCTCGATTCAATCGCTTTAAACTCCTTTCGCTGGGTATAAACATCACCTATGTCGGGCATGTTAAAGGACAATCCATATTTTGATAATACTACTAAACCAAGAGCGATGTAAATAGAAGATAAAACGAATATAAATTGACGCCTACTCATCGAAAATTGCTTCAGCGCTATTTTACTATCAAATACCTTTTGCAAAATTCCAACGGCAAGAAATACACTAAACAACCCGTAAAAAAAGCTGCCTTCAACAGTTGAGTTAAAAGTATAAATGACCGTGCTCGGAACAAAGCAAACAATGTAGAGCAGCAGGTGTACTGAGTTACTTACCTTCTTATCGCTAAAATCGACAAAGAAAGTTGAGCTAACTACACAAAGCCATGCGGCAAGGATTTCTAGACTTCCACGTGGGTCATAGACAACTCCATAGTATGCAAAATCACCACTAAAAATGACATAATAGGCATCAAGAACTAGCTTGTATATTACTATGCAAAGGCAAAAAAACAATTGCCTTTTAAGATATTTCCTAGAAATGACCATTTTCAGTTCGGCAATATTAATATTTGCCCACACAGTCTAGAGATTAAAAACATATAGTTTTTAGCTCTAGGGAAATTTGATATTATGGATGAAAATGTGAAATATGTTTTGAAAGATGACGCTGATGTTGAGCTTTCTTTAAAACGTATAGCTGAGATAGTTTTTGACAATAGGCTGAAAATTGCACTTTTTAGTTTGCTAGTTGGTCTCGGTGGCTTTATTTACAACTTGAACAAATCGCCATATTACGATGCTAATGCTACTTTGGCCTCTACTATGTTTGGCGAGGAAGAACTTATGCCTATCCTAGAATCATTTGATGAATTAGTAGCAAAAAATGATTTTATTGAGCTTTCCAATGAGTTGAATCTACCGCTTGAGACAGTGAATAACTTGGAGGCTCTTGATGTTACAATAATCTCCACTGGAGGCGATTTTTTTACATGCAAGGTGCATATGCAAGTATTGGATACTGCGATAATTGAGGACATAGAAAATGCGGTTATTACCAACTTGTATAGCAACGCATATTTAATGGATAGGTACGATCGCAAGAAGGCCCAGCTCAGTTATTTACACGGGGTTTGTAGTATTGAAATTGAGGAAATGAAATCATCTAAGAAGCGGATTAACCAAGTAGAAGGTGGTGATCAAAATGCATTAAACTTGTTTCTGTTAAACTCACGCTCGGAGATTGTCCATTTAGAGGAAAAGGCATCACTACTTAAATTACAATTGGACATGCTTTCTATTGCATATTACTTGAGACCAGCCATTATTCCGAATGAGAAAAGCGGGCCTCACACAGCAAAGAACACACTCGCGATGCTCATTGCAGGAGCATTTGTGTCAATGTTGTTTTTTGTGGCATTGGAAGCCTTTAAATGATCGTTTGAGATGGTTGTCAGACTTTAATGTTGCTTTAGGCACAAATCATGGTAGAGAAAAAGGTTGTTTGTCACATTACCACTGTCCATATACCTAAGGACATTCGCATTTATCACAAAGAGTGCAAGACTTTAGCGGATGCAGGTTATGACGTAAAGCTTGTTGTAGTAAATGCAGGTGATGCCGTATCTGATTATGATGGAGTCGAAATCATTAATGTGGTCGTGGATACCTCTTCGAAGGTGAAACGAGTAATAAACGCATCTAAAAAGGCAGGGGCAGTTGCAGAAAAGCTCAATGCAGACATATATCACTTTCACGACCCTGAATTTCTCTTTGAGGCAAGGAGATTAAGAAAAAAAGGATTCAAGGTGATTTATGACGTTCATGAAGATGTTCCGAGACAAATAATGAGCAAGGCATGGATTCCAAAACCGCTAAGAAAGCTGATTTCTCTTGGAATGACCTTTATTGAATGGACGATTGTAAGAGACATGTCTGCGGTGGTGACTGTTGTACAAACGATAGTTCAACGATTTGCTAAGATTAACGAAAGAATCGAGCTTATTCAAAATTTCCCACAATTAGAGGTCTTACCTGAGCCAGCAGACTGGTCATTAAAGAATAGACAAGTATGTTATGTAGGTGACTATACTCGAATCCGCGGTATAAATGAATTGCTGATTGCGATTAGACAAAATGGTAAGCAACTGACAATGGCTGGAAGATGGTCTGATAAATCGTTAGCCCGAGAATGTGAGGAAAGGGGATTTCCGGAATCATTTGAAGAGTTGGGATTTGTGAGACGTGATGAAGTCCAAGAAATTTATGCCAAAGCCAAAATTGGTACCGTTCTATTTCACCCTGTACCAAATCATATTGATGCACTTCCGAATAAACTGTTTGAATATATGGCAGCCGGAATACCAATAATTGCTTCTGATTTTGGCTGGTTAAAGAAAATTGTTGAGGAACATGAATGCGGTTTGGCAGTAAACCCACAAAATCCTGAAGAAATTGCCAAAGCCATAGATTGGTTAATCGACAATGATGAAGAAGCCCAAAAAATGGGACAACGGGGTAGAGAGGCAGTGGTGGAAAACTACAACTGGGCTACAGAAGAGAAAAAGCTCTTGTCTCTATATGATTCCTTATTGAGTCAATAGATCATCTAGGTATTCTACAAAATCGTCTGACACTGATTTTCTAGAAAGTTTATTCCGAATTGCCTTCGTTTTTAAACTCATTTCATGAATCCGATCTGGGTTTTCGCTCAGATGTTTAATGCATTCTACAATCGGCCGAGCTTGCTCAGGTGAGAATTGAAAACCAACACTAGAAGCTTCGACAAATTCACCGGCCTCGCTTATTGGGGTTACAATAACAGGGATCCCAGAACCTATAAACTCCATGACTTTGCTCGGAAATGAGTTCTTGCTTATTTCGGTATTTCCCTGAAAAGAAATACCCAAGGATGTATGCTTTAGAATATCCGGAATTTGATTGTGACTAAGCTCTCCTTTGTGCGACAGATTGCTTAGTTGTGGTGCTGCGTCTAAAATAATTTGTGTTTGGTTTCCCCAACCATATACCCAGAACTCGACATTCAATTTTTCTGACAAACAACCTTTCGCTACTTCAACAATAAGCTGAGGATTTTGAAACTTACCCATGTTGCCATGAAATAGAATTACGAACGGATTGGTAGATATACGATCAAGCGTGGTAATATGATCTGCATATCCATTCCGTAATAAATAGATTTTGTCGTCTTGTCCAGATTTGGATTTTAACTTGGTGACAATGCGCTCAGTAACTGTTGTTGTTACAATAGAATCCTTATAAAGATTGGCTTCAATACGTTTGAGCATCTTTCCAATTTTGCCTTCTGGGTTGAGCAGACCTTCGATAAAGTAGACTTCTGGGTATTCATCTCTAACATCAAAGACAAATTGTTTGCCTATAATTTTACATGCCATTGCAGCCGCATAGCTTATGGTAAATGGCGGACTTGATATGATGAAAAGCTTTGCAGGATGAAATAAAACTCGTAAGAATATCTCCGCTGAATAAATGAGCTCTTTTGCTAATCGGAGGTAAACGTTGTCTTTGTTGGTGGAGACTGGCGTCCAAGCACATTGAACTTTGTATTTGTCAACACCTTTAGATTTGGAGGAGGTGAGGACAGACGTTTCGTATCCAGAATCCATCAGGGCGTTGACAAGGAACTTAGTCCGTACAGCCATAGCTTGATTTTCGGGGTAAAAAAGTTGAACAACAATACAAACAGACTTTTTCATGCTATGCTGATATTCGCAAGGGTTAACATCATATTTCTTGACAAAAATGATTCATCCATTTTCCTAAAAGCACATTGTTTATTATACTTTATCAACAGTCAATATCCATCAAGTTATAGAAATACATTTGCCAAACACTCATGGCACTAACGAACGACTCTAAGTTTCTTACGCGCAAATACGCTCTCATGTTTATAGACATGATGCTGCTATGCGTGTCGTTACTTATATACCTGAAGTATTTTTATGAATCTGATGTTTGGCCAAGAAAGACCTTATCGCAAAATGCAGTTTGGTTTGTCGTGCTCTGTGTTCTTTGGGCTATATACTCAAACCTTTTCAGGTTATATAATGCACTTTACGCATCGACTCTTTTTGCTTTTGTTCAGCGTACCTTCTTTGTCGCTTTCATCACGAGCCTTTCCTATTTATTAATTCCTTTTCTAAGCCCACTTTTTCCTACATCGCGCCTTCCATTTTTCATTTTCATTTCACAATCGGTTGCAATTCTTACTGTTTGGCATTTGATTTTCGGCAAGTTTCTAAACAAACCTGCAATATCAAAACGGGTTTTAATACTGGGCGCAGGATGGTCTGGCAAGAGAATTGCCCAGATTATTTTGGATGAAGATTATAGCAATAAGGGCTATGATATTGTTGGTTTTATTGATGACGATGATAATAAAGTAGGTGGAGATATTGATGGTGTTAGAGTGATAGCATCTAGTGACGATATGTTCATATATGCCCGCAGGCTCAAAATCGATTTAATAGTATTAGCAGCGCATACGGCTGAATCAATTAACGGAAAACTATACAGCCATTTAACCAATTGCCAGAATTATGGCATTGAAGTAAGACCAGTAAATCTTTTGTACGAGGAGTTAACGGGTAAACTGATGGTGAAAGAGAGCAATGAAAAACTCGCACTTACATATGAGTATTATTCTAAACCCGAAGACCTAGTATATCGGATAGTGAACCGACTGTTGAATGTGTTTTTTGGAATTTTCGGATTAATAATTTGTGGTATTTCAATCCCTTTTGTTTGGTATCTGAATGCCCTATTTAGCAGAGGGCCTTTGTTCTATTCTCAAATAAGAACTGGGAGGAACAATGAAGATTTTAGAATCTATAAGTTTCGGACTATGGTAATCGATGCTGAAAAGGGTACGGGTGCCGTTTGGGCCGGAAAGAATGATGCAAGAATAACAGGTCCAGGAAAGTTTTATCGAAAGACCAGAATTGATGAATTGCCACAATTTTGGAATGTGCTAAAAGGCGATATGAACCTCATAGGACCAAGACCTGAACGTCCAAAATTCGTTGAAGAACTCTCGGTTAAAATTCCATTTTTTAATTTGAGGCATATCGTAAAGCCAGGCATTACGGGCTGGGCACAGGTGAGGCATAAATATGGAAACACTGAAGAGGATAGTTTAATTAAGCTGCAATTTGATTTATACTACATAAAGTATCGATCGTTTTTTCTAGATATGTCCATCATATGGAGAACAGTTGCTGTGATGTTGAAATTTAAAGGAAACTGATGAAGATACTGACAATAGTGGGTGCACGCCCTCAGTTTGTGAAGGCTGCCGCGCTGAGCCGGGCCTTAAAGAAGCATGAAAACGTTGAAGAATATATAGTTCATACTGGGCAGCACTTTGATGCGAATATGAGTGACGTGTTTTTCGAAGAAATGCAAATACCAAAACCTGCTTTTAATCTGAACATAAACTCACTTGGACATGGAGCCATGACGGGAAGAATGTTGGAAGGCTTAGAAGGATTGTTCATTTCGGAAAAACCTGATATGGTTTTGGTATATGGAGACACAAATAGCACCATTGCGGGTGCTTTAGCCGCCTCCAAATTGCATATTCCTATTGGTCATGTAGAAGCAGGATTGAGAAGCTTTAATATGAAAATGCCCGAGGAAGTCAATAGGATTCTTACTGATAGAATTAGTGATCATCTTTTTTGCCCAACGGATACTGCAGTGAAGAATTTGAAAAATGAAGGTTTTGATTCTTTGCCGGGGATAGTGCACAGAACAGGCGATGTGATGCAAGACGCAGCTATCTACTATTCAGAAATGTCGGATGAAAAGGCCACAATTATTGGGAAAGCATCTATATCAGATGACATCGCGCTCGTGACTTTGCATCGTGCTGAAAACACCGATTCTCCGCATCGACTCAAGGAAATTATTCGAGCGCTAAATGAGATAAATAAGCGTATCAGAATTATCTGTCCCATTCATCCTAGAACAAGGAAGATTTTCGATTCATTGAACATTACACCTGAATTTGATATGATAGATCCTGTTGGATACTTTGATATGATTGCTTTACTGAAAAGATGTTCCATAGTATTAACGGACAGTGGTGGTCTGCAAAAGGAAGCCTTCTTCTTTTCAAGTCCGTGTGTTACTCTTCGCGATCAAACTGAGTGGGTAGAGCTTGTGGAAAATGGTTTCAACATGTTGGCTGGAGCGAATCAGGATGAAATTATAAATGCCTTCAATTCAATGATTAAGTCCAAGCCCGACTTCTCGTTAGATTTGTATGGAAAAGGACAGGCATCTGAAAATATCGCTTCTATTTTGAGTAAATGCTGAATGCACAGAGTATATTAAAGTTTCAGAATTGGTCCTTGATGGCCATTTCATTTTGCATCCCCTTAGTTCCTAAACTAGTTCCTGTTCTATTATTCATATTTGCTTCTTTGTCTATAACAGCTTTAATCAAAGGTTATAGGAGAGTTGAGATTACCGAAGTGGGCATCTTACTTATTGGTCTATATGTTTTGCATGTTATCGGCATGTTGTTTACCGAAAATGTAGATCGAGGACTATTTGATCTTGAGGTGAAATTAAGTTTGCTTGCTCTTCCTATAAGTTTCATTGGCTATGGAAACCTAGACAAGGTACACTACGAGAAGATTCTGCGGGCATTTCTTATTGGAATAACACTCGCGGCTGTTTTTTGCTTAGTCCAGAGTGCCTATAAAGTGTTTGTATTGAACGCAAAGTATTTTTATTTTTTGTCTAGTCGCTTTTCAGTGATTATTCATCAGAGTTATTTTGCCATGTATTTAGTTTTTGGAATAGCCATTCTTACCTATTTGGAATGGCCAGTTTTCAGGCGCATTAGTCCTCTAAGAACCTTTGCCTCAATTTCACTTATGTTGTTTCTTTCTATTTGTACCATTCTTACTGGATCCAAAATTGGTTTCATTATGTGGGTCATTGTAATGGTAGCGATAACCGGTTTTTTAATAAAGGAATTGAAACAAAAATGGATGCCCGCGGTGATGCTAATGGGATTTATGAGTGTTGGTCTAGCTTTCATTCAGTCAACCCCCGAGCTGAAATCAAGAATATTGAAAGTAATAAGGTTGACAGATGGGCAACTGAAGGAGGATGCAACTGGAAATATTGAAAGTACCGCTGCAAGGTTGTTGGTTTACAAAACTGTAGGGGATGTATTAATTGATCAACCTTGGTATGGTTCTGGAACGGGAGATTTTCAAGATGTTCTGGATTTAGCGTATGAAGCAAAAGGATATTCAAATTTGAAGGAGCGCCACCTGAATGCGCATAACCAGTTTTTTCAATCTTGGCTAGGATTGGGTATTCCTGGTCTCGTCTTATTGTTCAGCATTTTTGTCGTTATTTTTCAGCACGCCTTTTCTTCTGGTGAACGCGTTTACCTTGGTTTCGCAGCACTCATTGCCCTTATCTCATTGACAGAAAGTATGTTGAACGTGCAGGCGGGTGTCGTATTCTTTTCCTTTTTTGTGATGGTGTTTTCTAGACATACCTTACCTGAAGGTTAATCATCTCAGATTATTAAATTCAAACCAATAGGTGCTGAATTTCGTCCGATTTATCTAAAATACCCTTGATTTGAAACGTATAGCGCTTTTGATTTTTTCCATTATTCATATTCATGGAATAGCGCAAGACAATCTTAATGTTGTTCATAGTGATAGCGCTGGCAATGAAATTCGCTACCTTAACTTCCTTGAGAAAGGTAATGATATAATTGGATTTGGAAGTGCTGAAAACAGCTCATGGATAAGCTGTTTTTCGAAGGAATCACTTCAAGTAAAGTGGGCGAAGCGATTGTCTTATTCCTCTCCATACAAAGTTCTTCCAATAGAATTAATTGAAATGCCCAGTGCTATATGGGCTTTTGTTTTAGTTGATAATACAAACAATGGAAATGATTTTGCCGCTTTAATTTCCTACGATTTAAATGGCAATCTAAACTGGTCGAAAAGATTGGATATTGATCCAGGCCTTGATGGTGGATATGATATTTATAAGACCTCAGAAAACAAAGTAGTAGTTACATGGATTTATGAATATTACTCAATAAGACAGTTGATCTGTGTACAGTTGGATGATCAAGGAAATGTTGAGTTCGAACTAGGAATTAGTACAGAAGGTGGCAACTCAACTGGGTTCGCTTCTGATACGAATGATTACAACTACTTGGCAGCAGGAAGTATGATATATAAACTTGATAGCAATTTCAATCTAGTTTGGACTAGGCAGATTAAGTTTATATACGGTGGATCAGAGCACCCTGTATATATATATCCACATAAATTCATGAAATGGATAAATGGTGTGTTAATAATAGCCGGAACATTAGACAATTGGCCATATTATCCGCCAGTTTTACTCAAAGTAGACAGCAGTGGTACAACTATACTTGCCAAATCCTTTGAAGGAGGATCGATGGATCCTGTTCGTTGGTATTATAACTCGAATGAGAATACTTTGTCTTGTTTTGGTTTAACCACTTTCGATGATACAGGCACGCCTCCATTCTATAATGAGTTAGCGATTGATATCGATTCGTTTGATCAGGTTGCTGGTTTTAAATATTTAGGCGCATGCGAAGGTTGGGATTTTTGTGACATCGGTATAGCGGGAGAGGGTCAACGAATGAATGAAGGGTTTCTATTTTCTACAAATCTGTTAACTGAACGGAAGGATCCCTTTTGGACCTCAACATTTGAAAATGTGCTTTCGCTGCATTTTAATTACGATGACCAGTGCTACATCGAAAAGGTGAATGACAATGACTATGTCGGTGAAGTAATTTGGCAAACCGAAACTATTGTGATAGAGGAAGATCAAGTTGAACTTGATACGGTAACATTTCATTCAATTAAGATTTCAAAAAGTTCACAATTGCAATCGAGTGAATTTTGTGCGTTTACATTAAATAATGTCGAAGTAGAATACTCAGATCACCAAACCTATCGATTTGTTGATCATTCTTTATTTCTGTCTGGGGCAGAAACAAAGAACCTTGACATAAGGTTATATGACGCATTGGGGCGCACCATAGAACGCTATTCAGGTCCAGTGTCAGGAAAATACAGCTTCAAAAACATCAGGCAATCCGGAATCTATTTAATTGTTGTTTTAGAAAATGAATCGGTCATATTTTCAAAGAAAGTAGTTCAATATTGACCATTTTGAAATTTAGTATCAAGGATTCTTGATTTAAATGTGCCTGAATATCTATTAATTCGTAACCATGTTAAAGAAAATCCCATTGCACTGGCAGGTTATTGCTGGTATTATTCTCGGGGCATTGTATGCTTGGTCTAGCATCACCTTTGGTTGGAACCAATTCACGGTTTATTACATCAAGCCCCTTGGAGATATCTTTATCAATGTTCTAAAGCTTATAGCGGTGCCCATGGTGCTGTTTTCAGTCATACTCGGTGTAACATCGCTAAAGGACATCAATAAGCTCGGTAAAATGGGCTTGAAAACGCTTGGCTTGTATTTAGGAACGACCATGTTCTCGGTCACCATTGGCTTAGTATTAGTCAACGTAATAAATCCTGGAGGTTCTCAAGACGATAATATTCGGGCTAGAAATAGAATTAGCTACGAAATGTGGCGAGATGCAAATGGTGTTATGAAATTGGACGACATGTGTTTGAGTTGTGATGAGACATATGCTGAGATTAAAAATGAGATTGCATCGAGGAAAGAGGAGTCAAATGAATGGGTAGAAGACAAGATTCAAAAGGCAAAAAATGAAAAGAAGAGCAAAGAAGATTTTGGACCGTTAAAACCGGTTGTTGATGTTGTTCCAACCAATATTTTTCAGGCTTTAGCGGATATGTCGATGCTGCAGATTATATTCTTCGCGATTTTCTTTGGATTGGTATTAGTGATGATTGAACCTGCGAAAGCAGAGCCTGTGGTGAAACTTGTGGATGGATTGAATGAGGTGTTTGTCAGGATGATTTGGGTCGTCATGAAAGCCATGCCCATTTTCGTTTTTGCACTTATGGCGGGGCAAATTGTTAAAGCAGCTGGCACCGATCCAGAACGATTTTTTGAACTTTTAGACTTCTTGTGGCGTTATTCGCTGGTGGTGGTGCTTGGTTTATTTCTTATGGTTTTTTTAGTCTATCCAACTTTTGTATCAGCCATTGTAAAACCAATGAAATATGGCAAATTCTTATCAGGCATACGAGATGCACAAATCACTGCTTTTTCAACGAGTTCCTCGGTTGCAACGCTTCCGGTTACCATGGATGTAGTTCATAATAAGTTAGGTGTATCGGAACGTACCAGCAGTTTTGTGCTGCCCATTGGTGCTACAGTAAACATGGACGGAACTAGTTTGTATCAAGCTGTGGCTGTTGTGGCCTTAGCCCAATTTCACATGGTAGATCTAAGTATAGCCCAGCAATTGACGATTATCATTACAGCTACATTAGCATCTATTGGAGCCGCGGCTGTCCCAAGTGCTGGTTTGGTTTTAATGATCATAGTACTTGAGTCTGTAGGGTTAAACCCTGCATGGATCGCACTAATTTTTCCAGTAGATCGGATTCTCGACATGTGCCGAACTGTAGTTAATGTCACGGGTGACGCAACCGTTTCCACTATTGTGGCCTACTCAGAGGACGAACTCGTTTTGGAGGAGCCACATAATTCATAATTGCCTTAAACAATTGCTCACATTCGCGGTCATTTTTAAGAATGAAGTCCGAGCGAATCATATTATATCTTCTTGCCGCATCGCAATTCACCCACATCATGGATTTCATGATTATTATGCCTTTGGGAGAAATGCTGATGGAAGAGTTGAGTATTGGTTCTCAAGAGTTTTCATTTCTTGTTGCATCCTATACTATTATGGCTGGGATTACAGGATTGATCAGCGCATTCTTTGTCGATTCATTTGATCGTAAGAAGTACTTTCTTGTTGCTTATTTGGGATTTGCAATTGGCACGTTCTTATGTGGATTTGCCGATACATACACTGGCCTAATTACGGCAAGAATTATCACAGGTGCCTTCGGTGGAGTGATTAGTAGCACAGTAATTGCCATAGTGAGTGATGTCATCGCTTCCGAACGTAGGGCTTGGGGCCTTGGGATAGTTATGACGGCCTTTTCTATGGCCTCCGCACTAGGACTTCCTGTTGGACTATATTTTGCCTTCAATTTTGGTTGGAATTGGCCATTCGTTGCATTGGGTACTCTTAGTCTTGTAAACGCAATAGCTGTTTATTTTACCCTGCCACCCGTAAGAGAACATCTAGATAATCCAGAACCTGGTATAGATTCTTTAGAGTTTATACGAAACATTCCTAAGAATAAAAACCAATGGATGGCCTTAACCTACACGATGTTACTGATGTTTGGACATTTCGCAGTTATCCCATTTATCACCCCATACTTAGTAGAAAATGTGGGTTTTGAACGTGATCAAATAACATTTGTTTACCTAGTAGGAGGAATAGCAACCATAATTTCTAATCCGAGAGTGGGGCGTTGGGCTGATAGGTCGGGTAGGGCAAAGGTTTTTAATATTATGGCATTCTCCTCTATTGTTCCAATTGTCCTTTTAACAAATCTGCCAGTGGTGCCTGTTTGGGTCGCTCTTATTGTAACAGGTCTTCTCTTTGTCCTAATTGGGGGTAGAATGGTTCCTTCTACTGCTATAGTTGCATCTGTGATTAAACCAAGAAATAGAGGCAGCTTTATGAGTTTAAACTCCTCAGTTCAGAACATGACCGCAGGGTTGGCGAGTATAGTAGCTGGTATTTTGGTGACAATTCCTAAGGGTGGACATCACGTATTTGGATTTTGGAAAGTTGGCATATTAGGCGCACTTTTCACGTTGATTGCCATTTGGATGATGAGCAAGATCACCAAAATTTCAACTCAGAAGAATGATCAACTCTAGTTGTTATTAGGTTCTTTTTAGAGAAAAGATATCTAACCTTCTGTCTTTTAAGTTCCTGACACTTCCAAATTGGTTCAGCTCTCTAAGTAAGTCAATATCCACATCGGCAATTAAAATCATCTCAGTATTCGGTGTTGCTTCTGCCTTGATACCATTTGTAGGGAAAGCAAAATCACACGGAGTAAACACCATAGACTGCGCAAATTGGATGTCCATGTTGTGCACGTTTGGCAAATTCCCGACACTTCCAGCAATAGCTACGTAACATTCATTCTCAATCGCTCTAGCTTGCGCACAGTTCCGAACACGTGAGTAGCCGTTTTGAGTATCGGTCAAAAAGGGTACAAACAGAATGTCCATGCCATCATCCGCAAGAATCCTGCTTAATTCAGGAAACTCTGAATCATAGCAGATTAGGATGCCAATTTTACCACAGTCCGTGTCGAATGTTTTGATTGATTTTCCTCCTTGCATGCCCCAAACTTTGCTTTCATCAGGAGTTACATGGAGTTTCTCGTATCGCTCAATGGTTCCATCTCTTTTGCACAAATAACCCACATTATATAGTGTGTCATCCACTATTTCAGGCATGCTCCCCGAAATGATGTTGATATTATATGAGATTGAAAGATCTGAAAAACGTTGCACGATATCTGCCGTGTGTTTGGCCAATTCACGGATTGCCTCCGACTCTGAAAGGTGATTGTTTTCAGCCATCAATGGGGCATTAAAGAATTCTGGAAACAATGCGAAATCTGATCGATAGCCTGATACAGCATCCACGAAATATTCCACTTGCTGCAGCAATTCCTCCAAGTTTGCGTAAGAACGCATTTGCCATTGTATCAAACCGAGTCGAACTACTTTCTTTTTGGTAAATGCTTTTTTAGAAGGCTTTTCATAATAGATATTGTCCCATTCGAGCAAAACAGCAAACTCATTGGAAGCAGAATCTCCTTCCAAATAACCCTTCATAACCCTTGAGGGGTGAAAATCATTTGACATTTGAAAATTCAGTACAGGATCATTGATTTCTTTGGACTTTACCTTTTCGATATACTCTTTTGGAGAATATTGTTCAGCGTATTTGTGGTAGTTCGGAATTCTACCACCAAAGGCAATACCACGCAGGTTAAGTTTTTCACTTAATTCTTTTCGATAATCATACAACCTGCGACCAAGTCTAAGACCCCTAAATTCAGGCTTGATGAAAACATCTATTCCATATAGAATGTCTCCTTTATCTGTGTGAGATTTAAAGGTATAGTTGGCAGTAATATCTGCATAAGTGTTATGTCTTAAGAATAGTTCGTTGTCAATTATTATCGATAAGGCACAACCGGCAATCTGTCCATTTATTTTAATGATAACCTGTCCTTCAGAAAACTTGGTAATCAAGGTTTCGATTTGATGTTCGCGCCAATATGCATCGGGCATAGTAGAATATGCCGAAATCATAGTGGCTTTTAACTCTTGATAGTCTTCGATACTTAGATAACTAAGCTCGATGTTTTCAATTTCTTCAATATTCATAATGGAAATTGGCGGCTGCCATTCAGTGATTTATAAAGTGCCCAAAATTATTTTAACCCAATCGTATTCGTTGGTTTTTCTTGACTATTGTTTCAAACAATTGGAGATTAAGTAGTTACGTGCAACAAAAGTCGTTTTATTTAAAACGCGGTGTCTTCGATGCCTATTTTTCGATTTCGGATAAATTTCTTTTCAGGGTTTCCTTTTCTTCAGTGCTGAATTGTTCCGATATTTCTATTCGAGATGAGACCTTGTCGAGCCATGTGGATTGAATTGCAAATAGTTTACAGACACCACATATAGATAAGTGAAGCCATAGCTGGAACCGTTCCTTTAAAGATAGTTTCCCTTCAGATTTTTGTATTGTGAATTCAGACGCTTCTTTGCAACTAATCATGTCATCCAATTTTTTTCAAGGCAACTACGCAGTTGTAATTTGGCTCTATGCACCAAAACCCAGTAATTAGAAGAGGTGATATCTAGCTCCTTACAGATATCCTCTGAAGTTTCACCATCAATGAACTTTAGAGTGAAAACGGATTGTTGCATGTCGGTGAGCCTACTGCGGCATTTATTTAAAACGACCATAAATTCCTTCGATTCTACCATTCGATCTGCATTCCATTCTTTTGGGGCAGTGTCGGCTTTCCATGCACCATTCTCAAGGAAATTATCTCCCTCACCTTCATCATTTCGATTATTCTGTAATTGGGATTCAGTAACCTCTTTCTTCTTCTTGTAATGATCTAGAATTCTGCTTCGAAGAATGAGATACAACCAATTTTTTTCTGATAACTCACCTCGATAGGTTTGCCTAGACCTTAATGCAACAAAAAATGACTCCTAAACCAAGTCTTTTGCCAAGTCACGATCTTGAACTCGAGTTATAGCATATCCCAGCATTTGATCAGAATATACATCAATCCACGTATCTGGATATAATTCATGTTTGGCCATGATTCAAAGAAATAAAAAAGACGACCAGAGCCGTCTGTTTAAACTATAAGATATTCGAATGCTATTTGTGGTGATTTTGCATTTTATTCCTATTTGCATTCTTTCTTTTTACGTGAAAATCCTTATAGGCCTCACGTTGATTTTCATTTAAAACTTGTATTATTTCCTCTTTTTGCTGAGACTTTAATGCTTTCATTGCTAATATTCGTTCGTCTTCAATTTCAATTTTTTGAACATCAATTTTGCGAGTCTTATAGTCTGAATTAATCCTTTCTATTTCTGACACTTGGAATTGAGTTAAATTCAACTCGGAAGCCATTTTTTCAAGCTTGGGACTTCGAGCTTTATCTCGTGTAGACTTTTCCTGGGTTTGAGCAAGCATTATGATCGGCATTGCAAAGAGGATGGTGAGAACTACTGCTAACTTTTTCATGATATGTTTTTTGGTTTAAAAACCTAAGCCAAGTAGCATGCCAACATTAAATAATTAAGGAAAGTTCACAACTAAAGATGAAGATAGAATGGTTTTAAGATGGTGGCAGTTTCATTTGATAGTTTGTTTAAGTCGCTGTAAACGATAAGTTTAGTTGCTAAAGGATTTATTTGTGAAAAGCCTATTTCTGAAATAAAGCGATTTGCCTTTGAATTGGGTTTAGGATGAATTTCGATGAAGCGATGTTCAAAAAGATTGGCCAATTCAAGAAGTTTGAGAAAATTTAAGCGTCTTGACATAGGTAGGATAAGTGCAATTTTTCCGTTTGGTGAAAGAATTTTTTTCCCTGAATTTATAATGTCGGCCAGGGGCAACAATGCATCATGTCGAGCGATTCGTTTGTGCTCGATATTATTTTGAAGCGAGTTTGTGAAGTAGGGCGGATTCGAAATAATCAGATCATATTCTTGAATCTGGCTATTGACATATTTATCCCATGAGACATGCAGAACGTTCAATCGATCATTCCAAGGGCTTTGGGCAAAGTTAGTTTTCGATAATTGATAAGCACTTTCTTGGATTTCAATAGCAGTAATCTTTGCGTTCGAGTTGCGCTGCGCGATCATAAGTGAAATCACTCCTGTACCACTTCCAATTTCCAGTACGTTTAATACATCCTCTTGATTGACAGCAGCAGCCAAAATGCAAGCGTCTGTACCAACCTTAAAAACATTTTCGGCCTGTTGAACTTGAAATTCTTTAAAACGAAAAGGTAAACTCAATTCTTATTCTTGGCTTCGATTGATATAGAAACTATTGGCCTGCCCTAGGCTTGTTACAACAAGGTCATTGATACATAAATGTGCTGGAAGAGTAGTGGAGTAGTATACTAACTCCGCGATATCGGTTGCGTCCATCGGTCTGTAGCCAGAATATGCTTGCTTAGCGCGCTCTACGTCTCCATGGAAGCGAACAATACTAAACTCAGTTTCAGCTGCGCCAGGAGCTATTTGTGTGACCTTTATTCCATGTTGAAGGAGGTCAATTCGCATAGCTTTTGAAATTGCATCAACCGCGTGTTTACTGGCGCAATAAATATTTCCTTTTTCATACACTTCTTTTCCTGCAGTACTCCCAATGTTAACAATGTGTCCTTTTCCCTGTTCTATCATCATTGGAATTACAGCTTTGGATACATAGAGTAAACCTTTGACATTGGTATCAATCATTTTGTCCCAATCCTCCGTATTTCCATTCTGCACTAAATCCAGTCCACTTGCCAATCCAGCATTGTTTACTAGCACATCTATTTTACGCCATGATGCATCAAGGCTTTCAATAGCATCAAGAACATCCTGATTGGACCGGACATCAAAACATAAAATGTGTGCTTTACCGGATTGCTGCGAGTTTATTTCATTTTTCAAGGATTGGAGCCGATCCAATCTTCGTCCGGTGATAATTACGTTACATCCATTTTTTGAAAATAGTCGAGCAATGGCTTCACCGAAACCTGAAGTTGCACCCGTGATGAGAACTGTTTTTTTCATACCGATTTCTTGAGAATCGGCAAGATAGAAAGGATTTTAATCCGAGGCGTATTGCCGAATCATAAAAGCAGATTCTTGCATTACTGTTCGTTTCATTTTACGATGAAACGCATTTATGAGCTTGTTATGGAAGTAGGGGTAAAGCACTCGGTCACGAAATTGTGAATCGCTTTTTATTTTAGATCGGTGTGTGATTCTTGTGTATCCATCGTAGGTAGATTCCATGGTTATCCACTGTTTACCTTGATTCACTCCACTTTCAACATAGCTGATTTCAATCATCGAGCTGTCATCTTGAATATTCGTTATCTCCATGGCAGTTGCCAGGTTATAGATACCCTTGATGAGTCGAAGATTTAGGTAAAGTACTTGACCAATGGACGAGCCATAGCAGCTATCCTTAGAATAAAGAACCATATCTGAGGGGCGGTCATAGATAAGACCAACCGCAGATTTACGCGTTTTCCAAGATGTAGATGGATTCGCATTTATATAAGTTGCCCAAACTTGAT
>Ga0181605_10000482_pt1 | contig 39255 bp, 36 predicted proteins | sample 041ome_11_FD_148676 | JGI IMG/M metagenome (GOLD analysis project Ga0181605, IMG submission 148676) | Coastal salt marsh microbial communities from the Groves Creek Marsh, Skidaway Island, Georgia - 041411US metaG (spades assembly) | ecosystem: Environmental > Aquatic > Marine > Intertidal zone...
GCCTTCGGCTTCCGCCTGAAGGACCCGAACCGCTTCGCTCTGACGCTCCACGTCGGTCGAAACCCGCTCTAAATCGGCTACTGCTTGATCACGCTCGGCAATGAGCTCAACACTGCTGCGCTGCTGACCACTTCCTGCCTGCACCAGCGTCTGCGAAAACAGCTCCCCCGCTTCCGTGACGATGTGAACATCGGCGGGCAGGTCAGTGCGCCCCACCCAGTAGCGCTTGATCTCGGCGAGGCTAGAAGCAATGAACGTGGTGCGCAACAGCCGCATCACGCCGTCGGGACCCTTCACCACCGAGGTGGCAGGAACGAGACCCTCGAGCTCAAGCACTTCGCGTGGGGCATCTGTCTCATCGACGACGAGGCTCAGCTGGCCTTCTTTACCCGAGACTTCTTGAGAGAGTTTGTAGGCATCTGAGCGAGAGGCCACGACCAATGCGTCAGCGAGCGCACCCAGCGCTCGCGCGATAGCAGTTTCATACCCCGGGGTGATGGAGAGTAGTTCGGCCACGCGGCCCTTCACCCCCGGGCGTGAACCCACCTCGTGCTGCGTTTCGGACTCTAGGGCCAACGTGAGCGCTTGTACTTTCGCAGCCAAAGCGTCTTTCTCACGCTCAATGCGGTGAAGCTCTGCCCGGCCAGATTCCAGCTGAGCGGTGAGGGCCGATTCGCTGCCCCACGCCTGCTGCAACGCTTCTTCGGCGTCGGCCAAGGCCTGATCTGCTGACCCTCCTCCGTCGCTCGCGAGTTCTCCCACCCGCGACTCCAATTCGGCCACCCGCGCTTCCGCGCTCTCTAGAGCCTCCTTGGTGCGCTGCACTTCGGCCTCCGCCGTTTCGACCCGCGAGTTCGCGACGGCAACGGCTTCTTGTTTGGCTTGGGCGGTGGCGCGCCAGGTCAACCACGCCTCACGAGCACCGCGTACTTGCTCGTCGTGGGCGTCTAACGCGGCTTTTGCCCGCGCGGTGACGGCGGCGAGTTTCCCCAGTTCCTCTTCGACTCGGGCGACTTCGCCTTCCGCCTCTGAAATGGCCTGATCGGCAGCGACAATGTCGGCCTCGCTCAGGGTGGAGAGTGGCTGGCTTGATTGTTCGCCGGATCCCAACAAGCTCACCCGCTCGGTGGCGAGAGCGTGCAACGAAGAAATCCGCTCGGCAACCCGACGCAGTTCATTATCCCGCTGGCGCACCCGTTCCACGGGGCTTTCCGCGAGGGTTTTTTCGGCCACTTCACGCTCTCGACTCACTCGGTCGAGTTCGTCTTTGACCACCTGGCGCTCACTGGCGGTGTTCCCCTCGCTGCGCTGGTATTCGGCGAGTTCTTCACGCAGAGTGTGCACGTCATCGGCGAGCAGTCGCGCTTTCGCATCGCGAACCGTCGCTTGGATGGTCTGCGCTTCCCGCGCCACTTCTGCCTGCCGGCCGAGGGGTTTGAGCTGACGACGAATCTCGTTGATGAGGTCTTGGAGGCGAGTGAGGTTAGCTTCCATGGACTCGAGCTTGCGCACGGTCTTTTCTTTGCGCCGCCGGTGCTTGAGAATTCCGGCGGCCTCCTCGATGAAGCGACGACGGTCGTCGGGGGTGGCATGCAATACGCCATCGAGCTGTCCCTGGCCGACGATGACGTGCATTTCTCGGCCCAAACCGGTGTCGCTCAGAAGCTCCTGAACGTCGAGCAGTCGGCAAGATTCGCGGTTGATCGCGTATTCACTGGCGCCATTGCGGAAGAGGGTGCGCGAAATAGTGACTTCGCTGTAGTCAATCGGGAGGGCGCCATCGGCATTGTCAATCGTGAGGCTCACTTCGGCGCGACCTAATGGCCCGCGCGATTGGGTTCCCGCAAAGATGACGTCTTCCATGGAGCCACCGCGGAGGCTTTTCGCCCCCTGCTCACCCATCACCCAGGAAAGTGCGTCGACGACGTTTGACTTACCCGAACCGTTGGGGCCCACGACACAGGTGACGCCCGGTTCGAAGACGAGGGTGGTCGGTTCAGCAAACGACTTAAACCCCTTGACGGTGAGGGATTTAAGGTGCACGGGAACTCCTGAATCTGCATCGACCAGCCCGCGTGGCGTGGAAGATTACTACGCTAACTTACCCTCTGTCGCGGGCGCGGCTGACAGCGTGGACAGCGAAACGACGAGCGATTCATAAACGGTTCGCGCACAATCGTGCGCCCGCAGCGCGGACAAGGGCGACCATTCTGGCCATAGGCGTTGAGCGATTGAGAGAAATAGCCCGACTGGCCGTTGACGTTGACGTATTGCCAGTCAAAACTGGTTCCGCCCTCTTGCAGTGCTCGAGAGAACACGTCACGCACGTTGGCCAGTAGCTCCCGCACTACGGCTGGACGAAGCCTGTCCGAGGGATAGTCGTAATGCAGCTTGGTGGCCCACAGCGCCTCGTCGGCATAAATGTTTCCCACCCCGCTGATCAGCCCCTGATCGAGCAGTGCCCGCTTGATGCCGGTGCGTCGAGCACGCAGTCGCGCGGCCAGCGCCTTGTCGTCGCTGTGCGGGTCGAGTGGGTCTCGGGCAATGTGGGCGGCTTGGCTGGGGATGCGGGGGTCCTCACCGCCGTGGCCCGCCGGATGGGTCACACCGGTGTCAACGAGAGCGTCGATTGCCAGTGAACCAAAGAGCCGCTGGTCGACAAACCCGATCATCATGTCTCGACCATCCGGGTGACGCAGACTCAGCGCGACACGGAGAAGTGGCCCAAACTGCTCAGCGCTCTCTCCCAGGAGGAGCTGTCCCGACATGCCCAAGTGGCATAGCAACGCCCGCCCCGCATCTGTGCCATCTCTGGAGAGGGGAAACCACAGGAATTTTCCTCGTCGAAGAGCGCCCTGGAGGGTGGTGCCCGTGAGCAGCTGAATGAAGTCCTCTACCGGGCCTGGGTGGCGCTTAAGAGCACGAGAGTCAAACACCTCGACAGAGTCGATGACCCACTCACCGCAATAGGGCTCGACGCCGCGGCGGACAACCTCGACTTCGGGAAGTTCAGGCATTAGGCGCCGTGGAGAGAAGCGAGGGCAGCGGCCGCCGCCTGAATTTCCGCGTTTTTCTTACTCGACCCCACGCCCTCCGCGATAGGGCCCGAGGCGAAGTCGGGGTGGTCGATATAGACCTGCGCGGTGAACGTGCGGGAATGGTCTGGCCCCTCCCCACGCAGCTCATAGCGCGCAGTGGGAAGCCCGGCAGATTGCAGCCACTCTTGCAATGCCGTCTTCGGGTCGGAGTGGTTCACGAAGGTGTCGGGGTGTTCAATAATCGGTCGAAAGAGCCGTTGCACCAGCTCATCGGCGGCCGAGGGCCCGGCCGCGAGATACACCGCACCGATAATCGCCTCGATGGCATCGGCAAGCAGTGAGGGTTTATTGCGCCCATCGGTGAGCTGCTCTCCGCGTCCTAAGCGCAGGTAGTTACCCAGCTGCAGCGACTGAGCGACCTCGGCCAGAGCCGTGGTGGACACAATCGCGGCGCGGCGCTTCGCCAGCTCACCTTCGGGGAGATCGGGAAACTGCTGAAAAAGCATCGAGGTGACCGATTGACCTAAGACGGCGTCGCCCAAAAACTCCAAGCGTTCGTTGTTCTCGCCGCCGTTTTCATAGGCCCACGTCGAATGCGTCAGGGCATGACGAAGGGGCTCGTCCTCTATCGACACTCCTAAGGCGGAGCGCAACGGGTCAAGCTTGGGGAGTTGGTCAGACACTCCCACGTCCACAGTGCTTAGGCGTCAGCGACGCGACGGCCCTTGTACTCCATGAACAGCGGGGTACCGGTCGAGTCTTCGACCACGTGGGCACGGTGCGGCATGCGGTAGACGGTGCGACCGTTTTCGACCACCTTCACCAAGGTGGGGATGTCGGTCTTCCACTGCGAACGACGTGCGTGGGTGTTCGCACGTGACTTTCGACGCTTGGGTACTGCCATGGTCTGCCTTCTTTTCTATTTCGAAGCGTCTGCTTCGTCGTCTTGGGGGTTTGACACCAGCTTTTCTAGCTCCGCCCACCGTGGGTCAATGTCGGTGTCTTCGGGTGGTTGCCACCCCTCCGGCCGTTTTTCTCCGGTTTCCGCGTCAAGACCCGCGCAATCGTCGGAACACACCGGCTGGAAGGGTAGTTGCAGAACTACCTGGTCGCGAACGACTTGGTCCAGGTCGATGGTCTCGTCGACCACCAGGTAATCGTAGCCGTCACCGGCCGAAAATGCGAATAGCTCCTGAAAATCAGCGTCAATCGGCAACTCGAGTGGTTCTAAACAGCGCACACATTCGGCGTCCGCGGTGGTGTGAATATCTCCGGAGACAAAGATGCCTTCGTGGACACTCTCTAACCCCAGATCAATACCCACCTCGCGGCCTTCAGGCACCACAGCGACCGCCTCGCCATAGTGGGTGGGGGCGGGAACATCGAGGTGCTTCTCGCGCATGTCGCCGGGTTTTCCGATGAGGTCGCGCACAGACACCTGGAGCGGATTGGAGGTGGCCACGGCCAGCAAGCCTAGCGGGTGAGTTCGGTCAACACCCGATCGATAATTCCCAGACCCTCGGCAACCTGCTCGGGCGTCACCACACACGGCGGCACCACGTGCAGGCGGTTTTCTGCCAGGAATCCTAGAAGGCCGTGGTCCATCAGCAGCCCCTTCAATCTCGCCATGTGGTCAGCGGAAAGAGGGGACTTCGTCTGAGGATCTCCGACCAAATCGAGCGCCCAGAACACTCCCATTCCGCGGACCTCTCCGATGATGGGGTGTTTCTTGGCTAACTCATGCAGGCCTGGACCCAGGTGCTTCTCGCCAATCATCTTGGCGTTGTCGACAATTCCTTCTTCCTCCATCGCATCAATCGACGCGATGATCGACGCCATCGCGAGGGGGTGCCCGGAATAGGTGAGGCCGCCAGGAAAAACGGTGGCGTCAAAGAAGGTGGCGATGTCGGGAGTCATAATCATTCCGCCAACTGGCACGTAGCCCGAGTTCACACCCTTGGCGAACGTGATGATGTCGGGGGTAATGCCGAAGGCGTGGTGAGAGAACCAGTGTCCGGTGCGACCAAAGCCCGCCATCACTTCATCAGCGATAAAGACGATGCCGTAGCGGTCACACAGCTCCCGCACACCCTCCAAGTACCCCGCCGGGGGAACCAACACTCCGGCCGTTCCCGGGACAGTCTCTAAAAGAAGTGCCGCGATGGTCTGCGGCCCTTCTGATTGGATGACCCGCTCTAGGTGGTGCAGGGCGCGCTGAGATTCTTCCTGCTCGCTGGTCGACCAGAATTCGCTGCGGTAGGCGAAGGGGCCAAAGAAGTGCGCGTGCCCAGTCGCGTATTCGTTGGGCATCCGACGCCAGTCGCCGGTGGCGACAATCGACGAGCCAGTGTTGCCGTGATAGCTGCGGTAGGTGGAGAGCACCTTGTTGCGGCCAGTGAACAGCCTCGCGGCACGAATCGCGTTCTCGTTGGCATCGGCGCCACCGTTGGTGAAGAACACTTTGCTGAACTTCGGCCCCGCCTTCTCCAACACCCGCTTCGCGGCCTCACCGCGAACCAACACCGCGTGCTGCGGCGCCACGGTGGCCAAGGTTTCAGCCTGATCTTTAATGGCTTGAACCACCTTGGGGTGAGAGTGGCCAATGTTGGTGTTCACCAACTGACTGGAGAAATCAAGCAGGCGCTTGCCCTCGTGGTCGAAAACCTCACAGCCGCTCGCCCGCGCAATCACCAAGGGATTCAGCGCGCCCTGGGCGGACCACGAGTGGAATACGTGTTCGCGATCGAGCGCGAAGGCGCGCTCATTAGTGCCGGTTGTCTCACTCACCGGTTATCTCCTCTTATCTACCGCGACACCGCGGTGAGGTTAGCGTAGCGTCAGAAACTAGGCGGGTAATCCGTGGGTATCGAAAAAGTCTTTGACCGCTTTGGGCACGTACGACGTAATGTCTCCGCCGAGGCTCGCGACCTGGCGCACGAGCGAGCTGGAGACGTGGGCGTGGGCCGGGTCGGGCAGTAAGAACACGGTCTCAATCGACGCGAGATCCCGGTTCACAATCGCCATCGGAGTTTCATAGGCGACGTCGGTTTCCGAGCGGATGCCTTTGACCAACACCCTCGCACCCACCTCGGTGCAGTAGTCGACCAGCAGGCCCACACTCCACTGGGTGACGCTCACACCCTCGACGCCCCTCTCGGAGAGGGCCTTTTCCAAAAGCGTCACGCGCTGCGCAATCGGCAACATGGCGGATTTTCCGGGGTTGTGCACAACGACGACGTGAAGTTCGTCGAAGAGGGACGCCGCACGCTCAATGACGTCGAGGTGCCCGAGGGTCACCGGATCAAAGGAGCCAGGAACGACGGCGATCGTGCTCATGCGGGAAGCCTACCGAAGCTCTCCACTCATGCCGGGACATCAACTGCGGTCGAGGAATTCCCGATCGACCTGAGCCAACCGTCGCTCCAGGTGCTCCACCAAGGCTGGGAAGGCAGCGAGGTCGGGCGAGCGCTGAAGCAGTTCTTCGGCGTCGTGACGGGCCTGATCGATGACGTCACCGTCCTGGGTAACGCGCAGAAGCTTGAGGCCGCTGCGACCACCCGACTGGCTGCGACCGAGCACATCCCCCTCCCTGCGCAACTCCAAGTCAGCTTTTGCCAGCTCAAAACCATCGGTGGTGGCGGCCACGGCGTCGAGCCGTTCTCTCGCGAGGGTTCCCTCCTCTTGGTGGGTGACCAATAGACATAACCCCGGCCAGCCTCCTCGTCCGACGCGACCGCGCAACTGATGCAACTGAGAGATACCGAAGCGGTCGGCGTCCATCACCACCATTGCTGTGGCCCGTGGCACATCCACTCCAACCTCAATCACTGTGGTGGCAACCAGCAGGTCAATGTCGCCAGCTTGGAAGCTCGCCATCACGTGGTCTTTGGTCTCAGAGTCCATCCGCCCGTGCAGCACCGCGATACGCCGGACGCCCAGTTGGGGGTGATCAGCCAGTTCTTTGGCCAACTCGGTGACAGAGGTGAGCGGGGCGGCGGGCTCTTCCTCTAAGTCCTCAGGCTCCTCCGCCTCACCCGCCTCGATGGCGGGACAGACCACAAACACCTGATGCCCATTGGCGATTTCTTCTTCCGCTCGCGACCAAATCCGGCCATACCAATCCGGGTGTTCCGCGAGCGCGACCAGGTGGGTGGTTATTGGTTGTCGGCCTTCCGGCACACCTTTGATGGTGGAGGTGTCGACATCGCCAAACACGGTCATTGCCACCGTTCGCGGTATCGGTGTGGCGGTGAGGACCAACACGTGGGGGTTCGTGCCCTTGTGCCGCAAAATGTCGCGCTGATTGACGCCGAAACGGTGCTGTTCATCGACGACGACAAGACCCAAATCGTGAAACTGGGCAGAGGCGCTCAACAGGGCGTGGGTGCCGACCACGATGCGCGCCTGGCCCGACGCGATGGCGAGTTCGGCGCGTTTGCGCTGTTCTGCGGGCATACCACCGGTGAGCAGGGTGGGCATGAGCCGGGCGGAGAGGTCAGGGCCGAGGGTTTTCACGATGGAGCGAAGGTGTTGTGCGGCGAGCACTTCAGTGGGGGCAAGCAGGGCCGCCTGACCCCCGTCTTCTGCGACAATCACCATCGCCCGCAGGGCCACCACCGTTTTACCCGAGCCGACTTCACCCTGCACCAGCCGATGCATGGGGTGGCCGGAGGCCAAATCGTCTTCAATCTGGGCGTTCACCTCAGATTGATCCGGGGTGAAGCTGAAGGGAAGAGCCGATTCAAATGCGGCAGTGAGCTCCCCCGCGCGGCGCACGGGAGAACCGGCAGAGCGCACAGCCTCGCGCTGCTGCAACAGCGCGAGCTGCATCAGCAGCGCCTCGTGAAAGCGCAGGGTATCCCGCGCTGCGCTCCACTGCTCCGCCCGCTCTGGTCGATGAACCAGGCGCAGAGCCTCGTCATAGCGCAGAAGAGAATGCTCGCTCCTGAGCTCATCCGGGACAGGCTCCTCCACAGGATATAGCTGGTCGAGCACAGTGGCGATGGTTTTTTGGATTTGCCAACTGGCGAGCGATTGCTTCGCTGGATAAATCGGAATGGGAGTCTCGGCCCACTTCTGAGACGCCTCGGTATTGGGCGCCTCATCGAAGAGTTCATAGTCGGGGTGAGCAAGTTGCTTGCCCCCGCGGTAGTGGCTCACCTTTCCCGCGAATATTCCCCGCACTCCCGGGCGGAGGTCGCGCGCCCTCCACGCCTGATTGAAAAAGGTCAGGGTCAAGAGCCCCGTGCCATCGGTGAGGGTCACTTCCAGAAGTGATCCCCGTCGCTTCTGCATCGGACGCTCTGACGTGGAGACGACTTCGGCGACGATGGTGACGGGTTCTCCCACGGGAACTCCACTAAGTGCCGTGAGTTCACCCCGAGTGGCATAGCGGCGGGGAAAGTGCTGGAGCAACTCGGCGACGGTCGTGTAACCGAAGGCTCGCTTGATGGCGCGTTCGGTTTTCTCACCGAGAAGCCCCTTGAGGGGGCTGTCCAAACCAACCACGATTCACACGCTACCCGTCCCCCTCTTCGCACGAGCGGTATAACGTGGCCTGGTGGCAAGAATCATTGCGGGCGAGGCGGGGTCACTCACCCTGAAGGTGCCGCAGGGTCCCACCCGACCCACCAGTGATCGGGTGCGCGAAGCCATGTTTTCCTCGCTGAGCCACCGGATTGCCTTTGACGGTGCCACAGTCCTCGACTTGTACGCAGGTTCGGGAGCTTTGGGGTTTGAAGCGCTCTCCCGGGGAGCATCGCGACTGATTGCGGTGGATTCTGACCGCAGTGCGATGGTCGCTCTCAAGGCCAATCAACGAATCATTTCGTCTGCGCTATCCAGAGACCTCGATATTTCTCTTCGCCAGCAGAGCGTGGCCGCGTTCATCGACCAGAATTCCGTGCTGAGAGAGATCGATCTGGTGTTCATCGACCCGCCCTACGCACTGCCCAACGCTGAGTTTGAGTCTCTGTTGGGCTCTCTATCTGCCTCGCTCGGTCCCGATGCCCTCATTGTTGTGGAGCGCTCAGCGAAAGATCCCACGCCGCAGTGGCCCGATGGCGTGACGTGCGTGGCGGAAAAAACCTACGGCGATACGGCCGTGTTCACACTCGAACTATCTCGGTAGGGATCCCACCCTCCGCGACTGACCGCCAGAGCTTCACCGCCCACCGTCACAACGTGTTCTCCTGGAGCCCCCACCACACCGACTGCGCGGAAACCCTCGGGAAGGGCGCTTCCCTCGGGAAAGCATGCGAGGAGACCGTGGTCTTCACCGCCCATCAGAGCTTCCTCGTCATCTTTTAGCGCTCCATCAAGGTTGATGCTGACCCCACTGGCCTCAGCCATCCGGGTGGCGTCCAACACCAGCCCGTCGCTGATATCCATCATGGCGCTCGCCCCTGCCTGCGCCGCAACCACTCCCAAGGCAATGGGTGCGGTGGGGGCGAGGTGGTGGGCAACTTCGGGGTGGCGATCACGAAGCACATCACGCGATTGCTCACTGAGAACTTCCCCCGCCTGTTCGGTGTGCTCAGCCAGCACCCGCAATCCGCGCTCGGAGACGCCCAATTCCCCAGCAACCGCCACCACATCACCCGGCTGGGCGCCCGAGCGCAACACGGGAGGGTGTCCCGCCAACTCACCGAGGACCGTTACCGACAGGCATAGCTCGCTCGCGGTCGAGAGGTCGCCACCCAACACCCCACAGCCGGGGGCCATGGCCTGAAGCCCATCGGCGATGCCCCGAGCGATACCTTCCAACACCTCAATCGAGGTCTCGGCTGGGCAGGCCACAGCGACGATGACACCCGTGGGAGTGGCCCCCATCGCTGCCACGTCGGCGAGGTTGCTCGCCATCGCCTTCCAGCCCACGTCGTGGGGGGTAGACCAGTCGAATCGGAAATCGGGCCCCTCAATCATCATGTCGCAGGTGGTCACCACCGAGCCACCCTCCAACGTGGACACGGCGGCATCATCACCGGGAGGCACCAGCGTGGATCGGGCAACGGGTAGTAGCGGAAGGATGCGCGCGAGGGTGCCGCGCTCACCGAGCGCGCGAACGCTCACAGTCTCCTCGGTCGGCTGTGCCATACGCCCACGCTAGCCTGAAGATGATGACCACACGACGTGTAGCACCCGCACTGATGGTGCTGGCTGCGACTCTCTTGAGCGCCTGCGCCCCAACGGTTCGGCTCAAGCCAGCCGAGGCGGCAAACGCCCCCGAATGCGCAAACATGATGGTGCGCCTTCCCGAAACACTCGCGCAACTACCGCGTCGTAGCGTGAATGCCCAGTCCACGGCCGCGTGGGGTGACCCGGTGGCCGTGATTGTGCGCTGCGGTCTCGCACTTCCCGACCCCTCGGTGCTGCCCTGTGTGAGCGTGGAGGGTGTCGACTGGCTGATTGATGAGAGTGGTCGCCCCAGCTATGTCTTCCGCAGCTACGGCTTAGACCCCTCCACGGAAGTGATTGTGGATTCTTCAGTGGTGTCGGGTACCGAAGTGTTGAGGGAGCTGGCCTATCCCGTGGGAAGCCAATCGGCTCCCGTGGCCCAATGCCTCGACGAGACCGACGTGTTGGGTTAGCTCCCGCTCATTCCCAAGAGCTTGCCGGCGATTCCCCCTGCCGCCTTGAGGGCGACTCCTTGAGAGAAGCCGGCCTGCGGCCATCGAATCCGTCGCTGGATTGACTCGGTGAGCGCGTCAGAGAGAACCTCGGCTGGTGGACGCTTCGGACTCCACAGATACAGCGACATTGCCCCGGGGATAGTGTTCACCTCGTTGACGTAGACCGTGTCATCTGCAGGGTCCCACAGCAGATCCACTCGGACAATTCCACTGAGTCGGGTGACTTCGGCAACTTTTCGGGAGAGCGATTGAGCTTGCTCGTTCACTGTTGCAGGAACCTGCGCGGGGAATTCTCGCGGGGCGTGGGTCAAACCAGCTCCGCCGCCCGAGCCTGAGAGGTATTTCTCCTGGTAGCTATACATTCCCGAGGATTCATCACCGCGCAAGGGCTTTTCTAAGTCGGTCAGTTCCAGCTCGGGGTAGGTGCGGAAGGAAATGTTGAGGTCGACGATTCCCTGTCGATACGGCTCGATGACCGCGCCGTTCTTCAGGTGCGGGCTCGAGGCCATCAGTGCCCGCGCGGTCGCGATGTCATCGACGATTTCGATGCCGATCGACGATCCGCCAAAGCGAGGCTTGACGATGTAGGGACCGGGGAACCCTGGCTCAGAGTCTGCGCTCAGGTGTTGACGGGGAAGTGAGGGAATTCCGGCGTTGATCATCAGACCCGCGAACGCCAACTTGTCCATACCGACCGCGCCGGCATAGAGGGAGGAACCCGTCGCGGGAATCTCGAGAAGTTCAAAGAGTGCCGCGGCGCCGCCGCCCTCGCCAAGTCCGCCGTGGAAGCACAGCAGCGCCGCTGAAATGTCGAGTGGTTTCGAACCCAGACCCTTTTTTTGAAACAGCCCGGGCGAGTCACCCACTTTGACCTCCAGCGGGGTCGATTTCGCCGGTGCTCCCTCCAAGTAGTCTTTCGCTTCAGTTCCCGAGGGCACCAAGAACCACGCACCCGTCGGCGCCACATAGATCGGCGCGATGCTGTGTCCGGCGTCGGTCAAGACGCGTTCTGCCTGAAGGCCGGTGAGGATCGAGATCTCGTGCTCGGGGCTTGGCCCACCAAAGACGACGGCCCAGATACCCGAATCACTCATTGATGGTTTCCCCTATCCGGCGCCCAACGCACTGTTTAGGGGTAGTGGTCGGGCAAATCGTTTTCATAGAGAATAACGTCGCCACTGCCCGCCACCTGGTTGACCGCGCCCACCGCGTCGTCGCGGGTGAGGAAGAGTTGCGCAGCCTTCGACGACCCATCGACCAATGCTTTGCGGTTGGTCAGCCCCACCGCATAGAGCGTTCCACCGGCTTCGGACACCTGCTCGGCCAGTTCACGATTGCGCTGGTATTGCAGTGACCCGAGCTCCACCATCCCTGGAGTGACCACAAAGAGTGACCCTCCACGTTCTTTCGCGAGCGCCGCCGCGGATTCTATGGCGCGCTTCGCCCCGGGAGGGTTGGAATTATAGGTGTCATCCACGATGGCCACGCCGCGGTCGGTTTCGGTCAACTCGCTGCGGTGTGAGGCGGTGGGAAGGAACTGCAGTTGGCTGAGCACCATTTCTTGGGGCACGTCGAGAGCCCAGGCGATTCCCATGGCGACGGCAATGTTGACCCCGTGGCCAAAGAGGGGAATGGGAATCTCGACAGGTTCCGCTGACGACCCGTAGCGCACGGTCTTTGCCTCCGGGTCAATTGAGACATCAGCGTCTTTCCCGGTCGCACTCACGCTGACCACGATGGTGCCGCGGGCGCGGCACGTATCGGCGAGGGCATCCAGCTCGGGTTGGTCAATCGGAAGGACCACCACGGAGGCGTTTTCGGTGATTTCTGATTTCGCTCGAAGGATTGCTTCGTGGGAGCCCAAGCGTTCAAAGTGGGCTTCCCCCACGTTGGTAATAGCGGAGATGTAGGGCGGGAAAGCCTTACACAGCTCTCGAATGCGACCCTCCGCATTCATGCCCATTTCTGCGACGAACACTTCTGTCCCGGGGGTGAGCTTGTCGTTGATGGAGCGGCTAAGGCCCATCAAATTGTTGAAGCTCGCGGGTGAGGCCATCACCTGATACTTCGACGAAAGCAGGGTGGCGGTGTAGCCCTTGGTCGACGTTTTTCCGTACGACCCGGTGATGGCGACAATTTGGGGGTCAACCTTTTTGAGCTTCTGTTGGGCATCCACCAAGAAGCGCTTCTGCAATCCCCGCTCGACCGGCCAGGTGATGGCCAGTAAAACGTCGGTGATGAGAGCCTGCAACAACAGTGGCACCAGTGCCCCGGCGGGGCCAAGGAACCACACAGAGAACGCGCCGATGGCCACGAGAAGCACGGCATTCATCACCATGAGTCGAACCAGCCGAGAGGTCCACGCCGTGGACTTGGTGGTTCCCAAAATCGGAAGCCGCCAGGGAGTAAGCGAAGCAATCAGCGGTGCTGCGGGAATGAGCCAGACCACAGCGGGAACACCGATGACCGGCGTGAGGTATCCCACGAGCGCTGCGGCAATGGCCAGAGTCCACCACAGGATTCCCAGCGGTCGACGCGCAAACCACAGACGCTCGATACGGCTCACTTCACCCGGCAGGTACTGCACCCTTTGTGCCACACGCAACCACTTCAGCTGCCCCACCACGAGGGCCGCGAGCCCGGCGAGCGCGGTCACCAGGACCACTCCGTCTAACGCAAAACTCACTGTGAACTAGCTCCCCACCTGTGTGGCACGCAGACGCTCAATCGCGTCGCGTAAGTGCCCTCTAAGTGTGTCATCGAGAAGGTGTTCAGAGCCGTCTGCCACGGTGAGTCGGCCGTGCGCAAGCCTCTCCAAGGCAATTTTCGCCACCTGTAAAGGCGCGGGTCGATCAAATTCGCCCCAGACTAATTCCACGGGCATGGAGAGTGTGGCGACGTCGTCCAAATAGTCTTCACCGACGGTGTGCACGAGCACGTCTCGCATGACACCAGTCGCTGCCCGGTAGTCGGCCGAACCAAATCGGCGTCGGGCAGATTCCATCTGCTTATCGCTCACGACGCCCATGCCATGGAGTGAGCGAATCAGGGCGTAACGCCAATCGGGGCCTTTTGCCTGATGCAGTTTGGTCAGTGGCACGCCGGTCAACGCCAACCCCGACACCCGCTCCGGGTGACGGGCGGCAAGCCTGACGGCAATGCGGCCGCCGAAGGAGTGGCCCACGAGAATCGGGGGCCGCTCAGGGTCGAGGGCGGGGAGTAACCATTCGGCGTAATCAGCGGGAACCCATGCTCGAGGCGGCGGGTCGATGGTGCCAAACCCGGGCAAATACACCGATGCGGCGTTATAGCCCTCGAGTACTTTGGAGAAATCTGTGGCGGGGCGCCCCCAACCATGAAGAGCGACAACGTCGATCGGGCCATCACCGTAACGCTCGACGATGACCGAGCCGTCTGCGAGGGAGCCGAGCACCGCCTATTCGCCTTCGGGCTCGTCGGAATCAGTAGCGAGGTGCGGGGCGAGCTCCGCCGGGTCCAACGTGCCTTCGAGCACCTGTCCCACCTGCAAGACAATCGGCATCGACACGCCTTTTGATTGGGCGAGCTCCAACACCGGTGTGACCGCTTGGAGGCCCTCGGCGGTTTGGTTCATCCTGCGCACGACATCTTCTAATCGATATCCCTGGCCGAGCAGTCGCCCGGCCGTGTTGTTGCGAGAGAGGGGCGATTCACAGGTGGCAATCAAATCCCCCAGGCCCGCGAGACCCGCCATGGTTTGTGGTTCTGCTCCGAAGGCGGCCGCGAAGGCACTTATTTCCGCTAAGCCGCGGGTAATGATGGAGGCTTTAGTGTTTTCGCCGTAACCGACGCCGTCGGCGATACCCACCGCCACAGCGATCAGGTTTTTCAGCACGCCACCGAATTCTGTGCCGACCACGTCGTAGTTCACAAACGTCTTGAAGTAGTGCGTCGTCGACGCCTTGGCCACCGTGGCGGCTGTGTCAGGATCCACTGACGATGCGACGGCTGCCGTGGGCTGCTCTTTGGCAATCTCGAGCGCCAAGTTCGGACCACTCACCACAGCAATCCGGGAGGGGTCGACACCGCCCGCCTGAGCAATCACTTCCGACATCCGCAGACCCGTGCCGGACTCGACGCCCTTCATCAAACTGACGACGATGCAGTGAGATAGTTCCTCGCGCAACGATTCGAGATTGGCGCGAAGCGTTTGGCTAGGCACCGCCAAATACACCTGCTCGGCTCCCGCTAGGGCCTCTTTCGCATCCGAGGTGGCGCTGAGGGAGGCTGGGAGGTTGATCCCCGGCAGGTAGTCGCTGTTGCGACTGGTTTCCTTAATTTCGCGAGCGAGTTCCCCTCGCCGCGCCCAGAGGGTGACGTCGTTTCCGGCGTCGGCGAGAATCTTGGCAAAGGTGGTCCCCCACGAGCCCGACCCCATCACTGCGACGCGTGTCACGCTGACCTCCCCGGGTTGATCGTTCCTGGTTGAAAGATGGATTTCGGCGGTGTCTCGCCACGCAAACTGGCAACAAGCTCCTGAATGGCGTGCATGAGTTCATCCGTAAGTCGATCGACCAGTTCTTTGGAAATTTCTTTTCCGCGATAGGCAGAAAGATCCATCGGCTCCCCCACGACCACATCGATTTGTGGGCGGGGTTTCACCGAGATCTTCTTGCCGTATCGGGCCATCAGCATCTGAGTGCCCCAGTGTGCCGCCGGGTAGAGGGGGATGTCGCCCTCCAGCGCCATACGAATGGCGCCGCTTTTGCCCCGCATCGGCCACAGGTCGGGCTCACGAGTGAGGGTGCCCTCGGGGTACACAATCACACCCTGGCCCGATTCCATCAAACGGTGGGCCGCGTCGATGGCGCTGTTGCCTCGCGCTTCGCGCTCGACAGGAATTTGACCAGTTTTGCGTAAATAGAAGCCCAAGACGGGAATGCGAAACAACGAGGCCTTGGCGAGAAACCGGGGGGTGCGACCCATCCGCCACACCGCGACACCCATCACAATCGGATCGATTTCGCTGTAGTGGTTCGGGGCGACGATAAAGGGCCCGTCCTGTGGAAGCGAGGAGCCCGGCTTAATTCTCATCGTCACGAAAGCACTAAAGAGAGGCAAAATCACCACTTGGGCGAGACGCCACCAGGGGCCGGGGCCCTTTCGCTTCGTCGACACGCCCCTAGTCTCTCAGCTCGAGCGTCGCTCCCAGGGATTCAAGCTTCTCTAGCAGGTGTTCGTAACCGCGAGAAATGATGCCCACGTTGGTCACGACCGACTCACCTTCGGCCGCGACCGCCGCGATGACGTGGCTGAATCCACCGCGCAAATCAGGCACGCGGATATTGGCTCCGTGCAAGGGAGTAGGTCCGTTGATCACAGCCGCTTGCTCGAGAGGTCGCCGGGGAACGCGGCGGGTAATACTCGCGATGCCTTCGCGGTAGACCTTAATGTCAGCACCCATTTCGTTGAGGGCATCGGTAAAACCAAAACGGTTTTCGTACACCGTCTCGTGCACGATGGACTGTCCGGTTGCCTGGGTGAGGGCAACCACCATGGGTTGCTGCCAGTCGGTCATGAATCCGGGGTGCACGTCGGTCTCAATAACCACGGGGTGCAAATCGCCACCGGGGTGGCGGAATTCGATGCCGTCTTCGGTGATGGTGAACTCGCCGCCCACTTTCCGGTAGACGTTGAGGAAGGTCATCAGATCCAGCTGTGTTGCCCCGCGCACGAAAATGCTGCCGCGTGTCGCCAGGGCGGCGGCCGCCCAGCTCGCGGCTTCGTTGCGATCAGCAATCGCGGTGTGCCGGTAACCCGAGAGGCGATCCACACCTTCAATCAGGATCACACGGTTGGTCTCCACCGAAATGATGGCGCCCATCTTCTGCAAGATGGAAATCAGGTCCATGATTTCTGGCTCGATTGCCGCATTGCGCAACTCCGTCACACCCTGGGCACGCACCGCGGTGAGGAGAACCTGCTCTGTCGCTCCCACACTCGGGAAAGGCAATTCCACCTGGGCGCCGCGCAGTCGCTGGGGCGCGCGCAGGGCAATACCGGCGGGAGACTTTTCTACCTCCGCCCCGAAGGCTCTCAGGGCATCGAGGTGGAAGTTAATGGGGCGATCTCCAATGTGGCATCCCCCCAAGTCGGGAACAAAGGCTTCCCCCAACTGGTGCAGGAGGGGTCCACAAAAAAGAATGGGAATACGGCTGGAGCCGGCGTGGGCGTCAATTTCCGCAAAATGCGCACTCTTCACCCCACGGGGGTCGAGAGTGAGTTGTGCGGGAGCCGAATCGGTGACGTCGACGGCGTGAGCTTCGAGGAGGCCGCGTACGACAGCAACATCGCGAATGGCCGGAACGGAACTGAGCACACTGGGCTCGTCGCCAAGGAGTGCAGCCACCATGGCTTTAGTGACGAGGTTTTTTGCCCCGCGCACTTCCACACTGCCCACCAGAGGTTTGCCCCCCGAGAACGCGACCGTGTCGGCTTCGGTGGCCTTACCCTTCGGGTCAGTGTTATTCACCGCAGCCTGGGCGGGAGTCATTCAGCCCTCCAGGATGGGCAGAGTTTTGGGCCTCCACGATGCACGCTGAGCTTCAAACGCCGTGATGGCGTCTTCGTGGCGAAGCGTGAGTCCAATGTCGTCGAGTCCTTCCATCAGGCGCCACCGGGTATAGTCGTCGATCTCAAACGGCGCGGTGACCGCACCACAAGTTACCTCACGCGCGGCCACATCGACCGCTACCTCACGGCCCGGGTGTGCCTCGAGTTCAGCCCAAATTTGCTCGACAATCTCTTGGGGAATCACCGCGGTCACAAGACCCTGCTTGCCCGCGTTGCCGCGGAAGATGTCACCGAAACGCGAGGAAATCACCGCACCAAAACCAAAGTCGCGCAACGCCCACACCGCGTGTTCACGGGAGGAGCCCGTCCCAAAGTCAGGTCCGGTCACCAACACCTTGCCCTGGGTATAGGGCTCAGTGTTCAAAATAAAGCTCGGGTCCTGACGCCACTCGTAAAAGAGTGCGTCGTCATAACCGGTCTTGGTGATGCGCTTGAGAAACTTTGCCGGGATGATTTGGTCGGTGTCTACGGTGGAGCGGCGCAGGGGAACGCCGACGCCTTCCACGCGAGTGATCTTGTCCATTAGGCACCCACCTTCGCCACCGAATAGCTCGGCATGTCGATTCCCAAATCCGAGGGGCTTGAGAGGGTTCCGCGAATAGCCGTGGCGGCAGCCACCAGGGGTGAGACCAGGTGGGTTCGCGCACCAGCACCTTGCCGGCCCTCAAAGTTTCGGTTTGAGGTAGAAGCGGAGCGCTCTCCTGGTTTCATCTGGTCGGGGTTCATTCCCAAGCACATCGAACATCCCGCGAAGCGCCATTCTCCGCCGAACTCTTCAACAATCTTGTCGATGCCTTCCGCTTCCGCTTCCAGGCGCACTCGGGCAGAGCCAGGTACGACCATCACGCGAACACCCTCTGCCTTCTTCTGCCCTTTGATGATCGACGCAAAGGCACGAAGGTCGTCCAGTCGTGAGTTCGTGCACGAACCCATGAAGACCACATCCACAGGGATGTCTTTCATGGCTGTTCCCGGGGTGAGGTCCATGTACTCCAGGGCACGCTTCGCCGCCTGGCGGTCAACTTCGTTATCAAACGAGCCGGGGTCGGGCACCGACTCATTGAGCGGAACGCCCTGTCCGGGGTTGGTGCCCCACGTGACGAATGGCTCCAATTCGTTGGCATCGAGGAAGACCTCGGCGTCGAACACCGCGTCGTCGTCGCTGCGCAGCGTCTTCCAATACTCCATCGCCTCGTCCCAGTCTTTGCCCTTGGGAGCGTGGGGTTTGTCGCGCAAATAGGCGAAGGTGGTCTCATCGGGTGCGACCATGCCCGCGCGGGCGCCCGCCTCAATCGACATGTTACAGATGGTCATTCGACCATCCATCGACAGCGAGCGAATCGCGCTGCCGCGGTATTCCAAGACGTAGCCTTGCCCCCCCTGCGCACCAATCTTGGCGATGACGGCGAGGATGATGTCTTTCGCGGTCACACCGGGACGCAGTTCGCCTTCGACGGTGATCGCCATGGTCTTGAAAGGGGTGAGCGGAAGGGTTTGCGTGGCGAGGACATGCTCGACCTCACTGGTTCCGATGCCAAAAGCCATCGCACCAAAGGCGCCGTGGGTGGAGGTGTGTGAGTCACCACAGACCACCGTGATTCCCGGCATGGTGAGACCCAACTGTGGGCCGACGACGTGGACGATTCCCTGTTCTTTATCGCCTAGTGAATGCAGGCGAACCCCGAACTCTTTCGCGTTATCGCGCAACGCCGCCACCTGAGCGCGCGAGTTGGGCTCGGCAATCGGCTTATCGATATCCATGGTGGGGGTGTTGTGGTCTTCGGTGCCGATGGTGAGGTCGACGCGGCGCACGGGTCGCCCGGCCTGACGCAGACCGTCGAAGGCTTGGGGACTGGTGACTTCGTGAACGAGGTGGAGGTCGATGTAGATGAGGTCGGGCTCACCGTTTTCACCTTTTTTGACCAGGTGATCAGCCCAGACCTTTTCGGCCAGGGTTTTCGGTGTCGAATCAGTCATTGTCCTCAATGTCCTCGGTGATGGGCCCGGCTACACAAGCTCTTCGCCGGATGGTTGTCGACGGCGATGGCGCACCTTTTAGGGTAACACCGCGGGCTGGGCGAGCCCCTAGTCGCGGGGTTTCTCCGGGAGAGTGATTGCCCCGGTGGCGACCTCTTGCCGCAGCTTCCACACGCTCGCCAGAACCGCCACGGCCATGGCCACAACAATCACCGCGAGTGACGTCCAGGTGCCGATATCCGGTGCCCATTCAACGTGCTGTCCGCCGTTGATGAAGGGCAGCTCGTTTTCATGCAAGGCATGGAGGACAAGCTTCACGCCGATAAAGCCCAAGATGAACGCGATGCCGTAGTGAAGGTAGTGCAGCTTGTCGATGAGGTCACCCAGGAGGAAGTAGAGCTGACGCAGACCCATCAGAGCAAAGACGTTGGCGGTGAAGACAATGAAGGGGCTTTCCGTAATGCCATAAATCGCCGGGATGGAGTCCACCGCAAACACCACATCAGCAGTGCCGATAGCCACAAACACGATCAGAATTGGGGTCCACTTGAGTGAATCCCCCACCTTCACACGCAGTTTCATGCCATGAAATTCGTTGGTCATATCGAAGCGGCGACGGAGGAAACGAATCACGGCGTTTTCCCTCTCGACGTCGTCATCGCGCTCACTAAACGCCTGTTGCCACGCCACCACAATCAGGAAGGCGCCGAAGACGTAGAAGATCCAGGAGAAACTCGCAATGAGTGCCGCGCCCAGGAGGATGAAAATGCCGCGGAAGACAATGGCGAGGAGGATTCCGACCATCAGGATTTCTTGTTGGTATTTTCTGGGCACCGAGAACGACGCCATGATTAACACGAAGACGAAGAGGTTGTCGACCGACAAGCTGTATTCCGTCACCCATCCCGCGAGGAACTCAGAGCCATATTGCGCGCCGGCGAAGAGGAACATCAGCCCGGCGAACACCAGGGCCAGTGCTACGTAGAAACTCACCCACAGCGCTGACTCTCGGGTGGAGGGCACGTGGGGGCGCCAGACGACGAGAGCCAGATCGGCAATCAGCACGAGAGTGAGCACCGCGAGCGAGCCGATCTCGAACCACAGTGGAAGCTCCACGCTCACCTCAGCCACCTACTTCCCTCACCCCACAAGGGTAGGGCCCGCGAAACCACACCGGTCGATTGACCTTCTGACTGTGGACGAAATGGTGACCCCAGCGGGATTCGAACCCGCGTTACCGCCGTGAGAGGGCGGCGTACTAGGCCGCTATACGATGGGGCCCAATTCGCAACGTGCTCTAGTATCGCACGCCATTGGCCACCCACCAAACCCCTTTAGCTCAAAACCTCCAAAGCACCCTGTTTCACGCCGATGTGGACGGGAAGGGTGCGGTGCCTCTCCCCATCGAAGTACCCCACGATGTCGTCGACGTCGATAGACACCGATTCACACCGGGTGATTTCCACTGCGGGATGACTCACGTGGGTGCCGGCAAAAACGCGGGGGAAGATTCGCAAGAAGGTAAGCCTGGGCAGGGGGTGCAACACGAAGACCTCGATCTTCCCGTCGGTCACGGACGCCTCCGGGACAACTCGCATTCCTCCGCCGAAACTCGGCCCGTTTGCCACCGCCACCAACAGCGCCTCCACGCTGCGGGTCTGACCGTCGATGGTGAGCGTGTAGCGCCGTGGGGTGAGTGAGGCGAGTTCGATGAGGAGCGCCACGATGTAACGGGAGGCGCCTCGAGGAAAGCGCATGGCATTGGCGCGCTCATTCACTATGGCGTCAAACCCCGCTGAGCAGACGGCGGCAAAAAAAAGCGCCTGATTTTCACCATCGACGACCCCCAGGTCCACCCGGCGGGTGGGCCGAGCGAGGCTGGTGAGGAGACGCTCAATTGCCTTTTCACTATTGGTGGGAATACCCCACGAGGTAGCGATGTCATTGCCCGTCCCCACCGGGATAACCCCCAAAGGGCACACCGGGTCGTCCCCTAACGCGTTGATCGCCAAGTGAACGGTGCCATCACCTCCAATAGCGACCACCGCATCAGGAGAACTCGCGAGTTGCTCACGAAGACTGCGCAGTAGCTCCTCCCCCGAGGATTCTTGACACAGCTTGACCTCGTGCCCACGTCCCTCGAGTGTGGCGATGACCCGCGGAATGATGGCTGCTGCTCGTCCGCCGCCCGCCGCCGGATTTGCCGCCACGAGGATGCGCCGTCGCCTAGTCACGGGATAAGGCTAATCTCCTGGCAAAGACGAAGCACTACCCTCGAGCCATGGCGACAGTTGTCATTGCCCCCGATTCGTTCAAGGGGTCACTCTCTGCAGGCGACGCCGCACAGGCATTGGCCCGCGGATGGCGCTTAGTTCGACCGCACGATTCAGTGTTCCCATTGCCGATGGCTGATGGTGGCGAGGGCACGCTCGACGCGATTCACTCGGTGCGACCAGATTCGACGGTGCATTTTGTCGAGGTCACAGGGCCCGAGGGCACACCTGTTCAGGCGACCTGGCTGGAGTTGTCTGATTCAACGGCTGTGATCGAAATGGCGCAGTCGAGCGGTTTGCCACTGATGTCACAGCTTGACCCCATCGGGGCGACATCGCGCGGCCTGGGGGAATTAATTGCCGCGACTATCGACCAAGGCGTGGACCGTGTTCTCGTGGGACTCGGGGGTTCGGCGACGACCGACGCGGGAATCGGCGCCCTCGAAGCCTTAGGCGCGCAGGTGGTGCGCGAGGCTGAGGGGGCCCCGGGGGTAGTGTCTATTGATCCGAGGGGACTGCCCACTCCCCCACGCGAGGGCATCACAGTTCTGGCCGATACGCGTGCGACTTTCACCCAGGCCCCCGAGATTTTTGCACCACAGAAGGGTGCGACCACCGCGCAGGTGGCCGAACTTCAGGCAGCGTTTGAGCGTCTTGGTGCCGATTCTCCTTCTTCTTCCGCGGCGCGCATGCCAGGCTCGGGGGCTGCGGGCGGCACCGGCTGGGCACTCGCGGCCTACCTCGGCGCGGTCATCGTGGAGGGGTCGCGCTATCTGGGCAACATGCTCGGCGTCGGTCGGCTCCTCGACGGCGCGGATTACGTGATTACCGGTGAGGGGCGTTTTGACGAGACGAGTGTGAGCGGAAAAGCGGTGGGGCATATCCACCAGTTAGCGGGGGCCTATGGCGTTGCGGGAGCCATCGTGTGTGGAGATTCCGACACGGAGGAATTCAATCAATGGCCCGTCATTCGCCTCGTTGATCGGGCTGCCAGCGTTGAAGACGCCTCTCGCCACGCCCCGAAATATCTAGAAGCGGTGGGTGCGGAGCTGGCCCAAACCGCTGTCACCCACTAGCGCACGCTCTCGAACATAACTGCCTGCCGAGCGAGAAATTGGCTGGGGTGCCTGGACTCGAACCAAGAACAACTGAACCAGAATCAGCCGTGTTGCCAATTACACCACACCCCAAAAGGTGGTGAGACGGTCAAACCGCCTGAGCTACTCTAGCGCACCTCTAAAGCGTCTGCCGGAGAGCGCGGAGCCTGACAAGCGTCGACTCTCGACCCAAAATCTCCATGGACTCAAACAAGGGCGGGCTCACCCTGCGGCCAGATACGGCGACCCTGACGGGACCAAATGCATGGCGGGGTGAAAGTCCCAGACCCTCGACTAGCGCCTCGCGGAGAACTTTTTCTAAGGCTTCGGTGGTCCACTCGTCACTGGCTTCCAGCGCCGAGAGTGTCGCATCCACCACCTCGGCTGCACCCTCTTTCAGAGTGGAGCGTGCGTCATCGGCGATGACCAGGTCGGCATCCGCCGTAAAAAGGAATGCCACCATTTCCGGCACCTCACCGAGGAGACCCACACGAGGCTGCACGTGAGGCAGAACCTCAGACACAATGGCGAGCTGCTCGGGAGAAGGAGGCGTGTCCACCAAGCCCGCCCGCTCGAGGTAGGGAATGGCACGGGCACGGAAATCGTCTGGGGAGAGCTGACGCAAATGGTCGGCGTTAATGGACTCCGCCTTTTTGAGATCAAACCGTGCCGGGTTGGGGTTTACGTTGCGCACGTCAAACGCCGCAGTCATCTCTTCGAGGGTGAACACATCTCGATCCGGGCCAATCGACCAGCCCAATAGGGCGAGGTAGTTCAACAGCCCCTCGGGGATAAAACCACGCTCCCGGTGGTGGAAAAGGTTGGATTCGGGGTCGCGCTTGGAAAGCTTCTTGTTCCCCTCGCCCATCACATAGGGCAGGTGACCAAAGTGGGGAATGGCCTCCGCCACTCCAATGTCAATCAGCGCGTGATACAGCGCGATCTGGCGGGGTGTGGAGGAGAGCAGGTCTTCCCCGCGCAACACATGGGTAATGCCCATCAAAGCGTCGTCGACCGGATTCACGAAGGTGTAGAGGGGTTTTCCATTGGGTCGCACCACAACAAAATCGATCGTGGAGCCTGCGGGAAAGCTAATCGGCCCGCGGACCAAGTCCTCAAAATCGAGCGCCCCCTCGGGCACTTTCAACCGCAAAGCGGGAGTGCGGCCTTCTTCCCGGTAAGCCGCTTTCTGCTCTTCGCTCAGATCACGCTCGTGATTGTCATAGCCCTGCTTTTCATCGCGGCCCATCGCCCGGTTGCGCTCCGCCATTTCCTCTGCGGTGACGTAGCTCTCATACAGGTGTCCTGCGGCGAGAAGCTGGTCGATGATGTTTTGGTAAATCTCGGTGCGCTGTGATTGCCGGTAGGGGCCGTGGGGTCCGCCCTTGACCGGGCCTTCGTCCCATTCCAAGCCCAACCAGGTCAGGGCTTCCAGGATCTGTTCGTAGCTTTCCTCGCTATCGCGCTCCGCGTCGGTGTCTTCGATGCGAAAAATAAAGGTGCCCCCGGTGTGGCGGGCGTAGGCCCAGTTGAACAGCGCCGCGCGAATCAATCCCACGTGCGGGGTTCCGGTCGGAGACGGGCAGAAGCGCACCCGGGTGTCTGGGCCCGTGGCGTGGGTGAACAATTCAGCAGTATTCATAGCCATCTCCTACGAGTGTGCCACCTGAGTGCCACGCCATTCGGCCCATACGATGCGCGCCACGATGGCGACCACCAATCCCATCGCCACAAAGGACAGCCCATCGTAGCCCACCATCAACAACACCACTCCGGAGAGCGCTCCACCCAGTGCCCCTGAGCCACTCATCACCACGTCGGAGAAGCCCTGAACACGGGTGCGCATCTCTCGGGGCGTGGATTCGGTGAGAAGAGTGGAACCGGCAACGGTGGCCGCCGACCACCCCAAACCCAACAGGATGAGACCGACAATGACCCAGCCTTCGACCTCACTACCAAGGGCCGTCGCCAACAGGCTCATCGCTAGGAGCACTTGCCCGACCAACACGGTGGGAATCCGCCCGATTCGATCGGCCATCATTCCGAAAATGGGCGAGAGGGCATACATTCCGGCAATGTGAAGCGAAATGGTGAAGCCCACGATCACCAGACTCGCGCCGTGATCGACCAGGTGCACGGGTGTCATCGCCATCACGGCGACCATGGTGGCGTGGGAGAGCGAGATGGCGACGAAGGCCGTGCGGCGCGACACCGGCCGGTCATTGCCTTCGGGCTTTTCGGCTTCTGTCTTCCCCGCACTCGCCCACCGCGCACTGACGGCAAGAGGGTCTGGTTGAAGGCCGAAGCGATAAATCAGGCTTGCCGCCACCTGAGCGGCCGCCGTAATCACAAAAGGGCCCGCGAGCGCCGGTAGTCCCAGCCACACCCCAAAGGCATTCCCGGGACCAATCAGGTTGGGGCCAGAGACAGCGCCCACGGTCGTTGCCCACACCACCAACGACAGGTCGGTGGCGCGATGGGCGGCGGGCGACACGTCGGTGGCGGCGAAGCGTGCTTGGAGGTTCACCGCGGTTCCCACTCCGATCATTGCCAGCGCGACGAGGAGAACGGGAAAGGCTCGAGTAACGGTGGCGACTACGGCGAGAGACGCGCCAGCAGTAGCGACCCAGGCCCCGGCAGCAAGAGACCAGGAGCGACCTTTGGCTTTAGCCAAATTGGCCAATGGTAGGGCCGCCATTGCCGCGCCGAGAGTCGAGAGGGTGGCAGCCATGCCTGACCACCCGGCTGATCCCGAGAGATCAGTCGCAAGGAGGGCGCCCACCGACAGCGTCGAGCCCATTCCGATGCCACTAAGCACCTGCCCCACCATCAACACGGTGCGCACGCGAATGCGGAAACGGTGGGTGTCGAGGCCGTCTAGGCGGAGGTTAGTCGTGTCGGTCGTCACGGTTTTGTGCCGGATTCGAGAGTGTTCCAATGCCCTCAATGGTGATGTCCACGGTTTGACCGTGAGTGAAGCCACCGAGACCCGACGGGGTTCCGGTGCAGATGACGTCACCGGGTAACAGCGTCCATACTTCAGAGCAGAATTCGATGATTTCGGGAATCGAATAGATCAAGTCTTTGGTGTTGCCCAGGCGTCTGGGCTCACCGTCAACAAAGGTTGAAATGGTGGCATTGCCAGGGTCCAAGTCAGTTTCAATCCACGGCCCCAGCGGGCAGAAGGTGTCGTAGCCCTTTGCGCGCGCCCATTGACCATCGGCAAACATTACGTCGCGAGCGGATACGTCGTTGGCGATGGTGAAACCAAACACCACCGAGCGCCAGTCTTCTTTTTTGACGCGCTTTGCCACCGCGCCGATGACGACCGCCAATTCGCCCTCGTGCACAATGCGCCCCTCCACGGGTGGGATCACAATCGGGTCACCCGGGCCGATCACCGCCGTGTTGGGCTTGAGGAAAATCAGCGGGTTGTCGGGTCCGTCGTGACCCATGTCTTTGGCGTGTTCGGCATAGTTCATGCCCACACAAATCACTTTGGAGCGGGGAATCACGGGCGCGAGGAGTTTCGCGTCGGCCAGCGGCACCCGCGCACCGGTGGTGTCGAGCCCGTGATACAGCGGGTCACCGGCTAAGACGACGAGTTCATCGTCGTCGACTATTCCGAACTGGGGCTCACCGCCAGAAACCGAAAACCGGGCAACCTTCATTGTTAATACCGTAGCCGTCTAGACCGACTGGTTCTGCCTCTTTTGCCGCGAGAGAAGGCGTGCGCGGTCGTTTTGATCGAGCACAACCTTTCGGATGCGCACAATCTCAGGAGTCACTTCGACGCATTCGTCATCCCGGGCAAATTCCAGCGACTCTTCCAAGCTGAGCTTCTTCGGAGGAGTGAGCTTCTCTAACTCTTCCGCCGTGGAGGAGCGAATGTTGTTGAGCTTCTTTTCCTTGGTGACGTTCACGTCCATGTCATCGGGGCGCGAGTTTTCCCCCACGACCATGCCCTCATAGACCTCGTCACCGGGGGACACAAAGAACGTCATCCGCTCCTGCAGTGACATCAGCGCGTTGGTGGTCACCGCTCCCGAGCGGTCGGCGACGATTGACCCCGTTTGCCGGGTCGTGATTGCTCCCGCCCATGGCTCGTATCCGTGGGCGAGAGCATTTTGAATACCCGAGCCCTTGGTGAGGGTGAGGAACTCGGTTCTAAACCCAATCAACCCGCGGCTGGGCACGATGAAAATCATTCGCACCCATCCGGTGCCGTGATTCGTCATCGACTCCATCCGACCCTTGCGAGCCGCGAGTAGCTGCGTGATGGCGCCGAGGTGTTCCTCGGGGCTATCAATGGTGAGCTCTTCGTAGGGCTCATGCAGCGAGCCGTTAATCTCTTTGGTCACCACCTGGGGCTTACCGACGGTGAGTTCGAATCCCTCACGCCTCATGTTTTCCACCAGCACGGCGAGCGCGAGCTCACCACGGCCCTGGACCTCCCAGGCATCAGGACGGTCGATGTCAACCACTCGAATCGAGACGTTTCCGATCAGTTCACGATCGAGCCGGTCTTTCACTAACCTTGCGGTGAGTTTGTGGCCCGAGACTTTTCCGGCCAGCGGAGAGGTGTTGGTCCCAATCGTCACCGCAATGGCGGGCTCATCCACCGTGATCGCGGGAAGCGGGCGAACGTCTTCGGGGTCACAGAGCGAATCACCGATGGTGATGTCTTCGATTCCCGCAACCGCGACAATGTCTCCCGCACGAGCAGATTCCGCGGGGACACGCTCGAGCGCCACCGTTTTGAGAAGCTCTGTGATGCGGACGTTGGTGGGGGTGCCGTCTCCGCGCACCCACGCGACCGTTTGACCCTTTTTGATTTCGCCGTGGAACAGGCGAATGAGCGCAATACGTCCGAGGAAGGGGCTCGCATCCAAGTTGGTGACGTGGGCTTGTAAGGGGTGTTCGTCGTCATAGGACGGCGCCGGCACGCGGGTCAAAATTGCTTCAAATAGTGGTTCGAGGGTGTCGTTATCGGGCAGGTCACCATCCGCCGGCTGGTTCGCACTCGCCGCGCCCGCGCGACCCGAGGCGTAAATGACGGGAAGGTCAAGAATGCTGTCGACATCGATGTCGTCGACTTCATCGGAGAGGTCTGAGACCAAACCCAACAGGAGGTCGTGGGTTTCTGCGACCACCTCGTCGATACGAGAGTCAGGGCGGTCGGTCTTATTCACCACCAAAATCACCGGCAGGTGAGCCGCGAGGGCTTTACGCAGCACAAAACGGGTTTGGGGCAGCGGGCCTTCACTCGCATCCACCAGAAGGACCACACCGTCGACCATGCTCAAACCACGCTCGACCTCGCCACCGAAGTCGGCGTGCCCGGGAGTGTCAATGACGTTGATGGTCACACCACCGGCCGGTGCTGAAGGCCCGGTGTAGTGCACGGTGGTGTTCTTGGCCAAAATCGTGATGCCCTTTTCCCGCTCCAAATCATTGGAGTCCAACGCCCGATCCGTGGGGGCCTGGTGGGTATCGAGTGACCCTGTTTGGTGGAGCATCTGATCGACCAGGGTGGTTTTTCCGTGGTCAACGTGAGCAACAATGGCGACATTGCGCAGGTCTTCGCGACGGGCACGCGCCATGACAGGGTCCTTTCGAGGGGGCTTCGCAGATTCAGAAACTGCGGCGCCCACAGCCAAGTGACGCGCCTTGTTAGCTTAGCGAGCGTTCAGCGCTGAGGCTTAGCATTTGGGGGTGAGCGCCCCCATGACAGAACCCACCGTCGTTTTTGACGGCGAGTGCGCGTTTTGCCGCCACTGGGCGCAAGATTTAGGCCGTTTACTCAGCCGCCCTCCCGCAGCGGTTCCCTCATCGTCGGTGGACCTCGAGCAGTTGGGGCTGAGCCGCAGAGATATTGAACGCTCTGTCTGGCTCATCACTCCCACCACACACCTCGGTGGTGCGGCCGCGATAGCCGCGATTTTCCGCGCGCAACCCGAGTTTCACTGGCGTTTGCTCGGCCACCTGATGGACACCTGGCCGGTGAACGTCCTCGCCGAACTGGGCTACAAGGTCGTCTCCGCCTCCAGGAAGTTTCTGCCCGCACCCTCGTCCACCCATTGTGATGCCCCCCAGCACTAGACGCCTCCGCAGCGAGATTCTCATCGTCTTGGCGTTGAGCCTGGGCATGAGTGCGCTCTACGCGATTGTCGGATTCAGCCGCCGTTTGAGCCTCGAGGCTCCGCTCAATGAGCAGCAGGCAACCATCAACCGCTCACTTGCCGACGAGTCACTCTTTGACTTGATCTATCAGCTACTGGGGATCGCCAGCGCCTGGGCACCGGTACTGCTCGTAGCGTTCCTGCTCTGGTCATCACAGAAACCTCACTTGGGGGCGCTGGGGTGGAGTACACCACGGTGGTCAGATCTGTGGTGGGGGGTCGCTCTCGCGGCCCTCATCGGCATTCCCGGCCTCGGGGTCTATGTCGCCGGGGTTCAACTGGGGCTCACCGTGCAATTGGTGCCGACCGCGCTGGAGCAGTACTGGTGGACGATTCCGGTGTTATTGCTGCGCGCCCTGACCGCAGGTGTGGTCGAGGAAACCATCGCCGTGGGTTACCTGTATCGACGATTGAGCCAGTTGGCGTGGTCGCCTGTTGCCATCATCCTGACCCAGGCTCTTCTGCGCGGCGCCTACCACCTCTACCAGGGTGCGGGGGCGTTTGTGGGTAACGTCGCGATGGGCATCATCTTTGGTCTGTACTACCACCGCACTGGTCGTCTCGCGCCGTTGATTGCCGCGCACACCCTGATCGACACAGTGGCGTTTGTGGGCTATCCGCTTATCTCAGCTGACGTTGTGCAAACTTTCGGTTTCGCGGGGTAGCGTCGCGCGAGTGACCCATCCTGAAGTAGGCCAACTCGCCCCAGACTTCACCCTCCCCGGAATCGTCGTGGAAAACGGTGAGACATACTCGCGCCACTTCACCCTCTCGGAAAACCGCGGTCGCCCTGTGATTTTGGCGTTCTACCCCGCCGACTATTCGCCCGGCTGCACCGCGCAGCTGTGTAGCTATCAAGACGAGCTCGCAACCTTCAAAGACTTGGGTGCGGAAATTTGGGGCATTTCTCGCCAAGACCAGCGCAGCCACGAACGCTTCGCCAAATCAAAAGCCCTCGGCTTCCCGCTTCTAGCCGATGAAAAAGGCGATGTCACTGCCGCCTACGGCGTGAGCTTGTTTGGGATGGGTGTGCGCCGCAGCATTTTCATTGTCGACGCGGAGGGAAAGATTGCCTGGCGACACGTGTCGCTCGTGGGCTTCACCTTCCAAAGCGCTGACACGTTGCGTAATCAGCTCGAGCTGATCGCCAGCTAAGGCTTAGGCAAACGCCTCAATCGGCGGGCACGCACACACCAGGTTGCGATCGCCGAAGGCCTGATCGACTCGTCCCACCGGAGACCAGTATTTGCTGGCCACCCGCGGGTCAGCACCGGCAATATCGTGCCCCGCGGAGAGCGCTGCGGGGTAGCACGCGAGCTCACGCGAGTAGGGGTGGCTCCACTCCCCCGCAATCGCCGTGTGTGCGGGGTGGGGGGCATTGACCAGCGGGTTGTCATCTGCCGGCCACACACCCTGGGCGACCTGGTCGGCTTCGTGACGGATCCGAATCATCGCGTCGATGAACCGATCGATCTCTCCCAAGTCTTCGCTCTCGGTGGGTTCCACCATGAGCGTGCCCGCAACGGGGAACGACATGGTGGGGGCGTGGAAGCCATAGTCCACGAGGCGCTTGGCCACATCGTCAACACTGACTCCCGTCGCTTGGGTCAGCGGGCGAATATCCAAAATGACTTCATGGGCTACCAAGCCGTTTTCTCCCGCGTAGAGAACCGGGTAGTGCTCACTCAGGCGCTTCGCGATGTAGTTCGCCGCGAGTACGGCGCGGGCGGTGGCACGTGTGAGTCCGTCGCGACCCATCAGGCGCACATACGCCCAGCTGATTGGCAGGATGCTGGGGCTACCGAACGGTGCCGCTGATACGGGTGGGCCATCGTGGTGATACACGCCCGCTTTGCCCGTGTCGATGTCAAACGCGGGGTGTTCGCTCGATTGTGCGAAGGGGTGTCCGGGGAGGAACGGGGCGAGGTGTGCTTTGGCACCGACCGGGCCCACACCAGGCCCACCACCACCGTGGGGGATACAGAAGGTCTTGTGCAGGTTCAGGTGTGAGACGTCACCACCGATATCGCCGTATCGGGCGTAGCCGACGAGGGCGTTGAGGTTCGCCCCGTCGATGTACACCTGGCCTCCGGCCTGGTGGACCGCGTCGGTCACATCTTTGATGCCGTGTTCGTACACCCCGTGAGTCGAGGGGTAGGTGACCATGAGGGCGGCGAGGTTCTCGCCGTGCTCGGCAATTTTGGCCTTCAGATCGTCAATGTCGACATCGCCCTTGTCATCGCAGGCAACTACGACCACCTGCATACCCGCGAGAACAGCACTCGCGGCATTGGTGCCGTGGGCGCTAGAGGGAATGAGGCAGACCGTACGGTGGGCATCCCCCCGGGAGAGGTGGTAGCCGCGAATGGCGAGGAGACCGGCGTATTCGCCCTGGCTTCCCGCGTTGGGCTGAAGCGACACGGTGTCGTAGCCGGTGAGTTCAGCAAGCCACGTTTCCAAATGCGACATGAGTACGAGGTAGCCCGACACATCAGAGGCCGGGGCAAAGGGGTGGAGGCCACCAAACTCGGGCCAGGTCACCGCCTCCATTTCGGTGGCGGCGTTGAGCTTCATCGTGCAGCTGCCCAGCGGAATCATTCCTCGGTCTAGCGCATAGTCCTTATCGGCGAGCTGCTTGAGATAGCGCATCATCTGGGTTTCCGAGCGATGCACGTTGAATACCGGGTGTTCGAGATAGCTCGACTGGCGTCGAAACGCATCGGGCAGTGCGTCGTCAGCAGCGTGCTCGCCGCGGTAGCCCTCCAGCCCCAGCGCCTGAGCAAGAGCAGCAAAGGGGCCAGCATTTGCACCACGCCCGGTCGACTCGGCACTCACCTGGTCAAACGACACCTGAATCACATCGTCTGAGACCTGATGCAGCAACACTCCCTGTTCTTTCGCCTGTGCGACCACTTGGGCGGCGTCGCTCACACGAAGTTGAACAGTGTCGAAGAACTCGTCGTGCATGACTTCGAGTCCTGCCGCACGAGCAGAAGCAGCAAAACCTGATGCCTGACGGGCCACCTTCTGCGCCATCTGACGCAAGCCCTCGGGGCCGTGGTAGACCGCGAACATTCCCGCCATCACCGCGAGTAAAACCTGGGCTGTGCAAATGTTGCTCGTCGCACGGTCGCGACGAATGTGCTGCTCTCGGGTTTGAAGAGTGAGGCGGTAGGCGGGATTACCGAAACGATCCTTGGAGACACCGACGAGGCGGCCCGGCATCTGCCGCTCTAGTCCCGAGCGCACCGCCAAATAGCCCGCGTGGGGTCCGCCAAAACCCAGAGGAATACCAAAGCGCTGGGTGGTGCCCACCACCACGTCGGCACCCATCTCGCCGGGAGGGGTCAACAAAGTCATCGCGAGCAGGTCGGCGGCCACCACGGCCACACCGCCCGCGTCTTTCATCGCCGCAATCGCGGCTTCAGGGCTCGATACCCGTCCGGATGCCCCCGGGTATTGCACGATTCCACCGAAGGCTTCGGGAAGATCGCCCGACCAATCCGTTTCGATCAGCTCAATGCCGAGCGGTTCGGCGCGGCCGCGCAACACGGCCTTGGTTTGGGGCAGAGCGTCCTCATCGACCAAGAACACGTTGGCGGACACTCCGGACGCGCGGCGTGCAAGCAACATCGCCTCCGCCACCGCAGTCGCCTCATCCAGCATCGAGGCGTTCGCGACATCCATACCGGTGAGGTCAGCGACCATGGTTTGGAAGTTAATGAGCGCCTCGAGTCGGCCCTGAGAAATCTCGGGCTGGTAGGGGGTGTAGGCCGTGTACCAGCTGGGGTTTTCCAGCACGTTGCGCTTAATCACCGAGGGCGTGTGGGTGTTGTAGTAGCCCAACCCCAGCATGCTGTGGCGAATGGTGTTGTGACCAGCGAGTTCACTCAACTCAGCGAGAACGTCCGCTTCGCTCGCGGCATCAGGAATCGACGTGGGGGCCGGTGCCTGCCGCAAATGCGCGGGCACCGCCTGATCCATCAGCTCATCGAGACTGGAGAGTCCCAGCTCGCCAAGCATCAGCGCTTCAGCTGAATCGTCTACACCTAAATGCCGAGGGTGAAAGGGACTAGTGCTCACTTACTCTCCAATCAGTTGACGGTAGGCGTCTGCGTCCAAGAAATCAGCTGAGTCACTGCCGGTGACTCTAAACAGCCACCCCTCGCCGTAGGGGTCGCGGTTGATCAGCGAGGGGTCGTCCACGACGGCCTGGTTCACCTCGGTGACTTCGCCCGCGACCGGGGCAAAAATCTCACCGACCGATTTCGTCGATTCCACCTCGCCCACAATCGAACCGGCGCTAATCGACGAACCCACGGAGGGGTGGTCGACGTAGACGACGTCGCCGAGCGCATCGGCGGCGTATTGGGTAATGCCCACGGTGAGCTGGTCGCCGTCGACCGCCACCCACTCGTGGTCTTTGGTGTAGCGCAGGTGCGCGGGAACGTCCGACATGTTCTAGTCCTTTCGCCGGCGATAGAAGGGCAGTGCCACCACTCGTGCGGGAATCATGGTCCCCCGCACGTCGAGGTGTACCTCAGTGTCCACCTCGCGGTGGTGGCGGTCAATCAGAGCCATCGCAATGGGATAGCCCAGCGTGGGTGAGAGTGCACCCGAAGTGACGGTCCCGATGGGTTCCATCGACCCAGGGTCCACGACGGGGTAGCCGGCTCGGGCAGAACGCTTACCCTCTGCCTGGATTCCCACCAAGATTTTTTGGCGAGGCTCAGGGTGGTCTTCCAGCCACCTTTTCCCGACAAAGGCCTCTTTGTCCATGTCCACCACTCGCGAGAGCCGAGCGTCCGCGGGGCGCACCATCCGGTCGATTTCGTGGCCGTAGAGAGCCATGCCTGCTTCGAGCCGGAGAGTGTCGCGAGCGGCGAGCCCACACAACTCGAGGTCATGCGCGCTTCCCGCGGCAACAATCGCAGCCCACAGCGCCTCGGCGTGGCCGGAGGGGACATAGATTTCGAAGCCGTCTTCGCCGGTGTAGCCGGTGCGGGCGATCAGGATGTCTGCGTCCTCAAATGTCCCTGGGGTGATTCGGTAATAGCCCAGACCATCAATGTCGGCGCTCGAGTGGAGGCTGGAAACCGCGTTCATCACGGCGAGCGCTTGAGGCCCTTGAACCGCGACCATCGCTGTGTCGTCCGTTTCGTCTTTCACGGTGACGTCGAATTCTTCTGCGCGGGCCACAAACTCCGGATACACCGCGTCCCGGTTACTCGCGTTGGCGACAATCAGGAAGTCGTCCTCCGCGAGGCGGTAAACCACCACGTCGTCGATGATTCCCGCATCCTCCGCGAGCATCAGCGAATACTTCGCCTGCCCCACCTCGAGGGTCGATAGGCGGGAGCTCAGCGAATAGTCCAGCGCCGGGGCGGCTGCTGGACCACTGAGGCGAATCTCCGCCATGTGGCTGAGGTCAAATAGTCCAGCTGATGAGCGCACCGCGTGGTGTTCAGCGAGGTCAGAGCTATAGCGCACGGGCATTTGCCAACCGGCAAAGTCAGTGAAGGCAGCGCCTGCTGCCTCATGCACTCGGTGCAGTGGTGTGGTGGATCCCACGATGCCTCCCCGGTCAAACGCGGGGCAAATGCCTCGCGTGACTCCCCCTCTGTCATTGGCCTGAGAGTTTCACGCGGATAGCGCTTTCACCGTCGGCGGGACAATCGTTGTCCGCTTTTCAGAGTGGCCCCACCACGCGGTATCGGTGACCTGAGAGATTGGCGGGGAGGCTTGCTCCTTCGGTGTTGGTTGTCGTTGACAACCAACTCTCCCGCGCAGTGCGTGGCCCAATATTCAATTGGCCCCCAGGCTAGCAAAGCCACCACGGCTCTCCCACCTGCCCCTCCGGCACAGTTTCGCTAGGCTCGCACCCATGATTAAGCCCAGTGAGATTCGCTCCCGGTTACCTCAGGATTTTGTGCTGGGTGTCGCCACCTCCAGCTGGCAAATAGAGGGTTCAAGCTCCACTAGAGGTGAATCCATCTGGGACCGTTTCGCGCGGATCCCTGGAGCAATCGCTGATGGCACGACTGCCGATCCCGCCTGTGACCATGTCAACCGGCTAGAAGAAGACCTCGACCTCATTCGCGACCTTGGCGTGGGCGCCTATCGCTTCTCAGTCTCCTGGCCACGTTTTATTCCGGAAGGGTCAGGTTCGGTGTCCTCCGTGGGCGCGGACTTCTACGACCGGCTGATTGACGGGTGCCTTGAGCGCGGAGTAGACCCCGTGATGACCTGCTACCACTGGGATCTGCCGCAGGTTCTGCAGGAGAAGGGTGGCTGGCTCAGCCCCGACATGGAGAAGTGGTTTGCGGACTACGCGGGCGCCCTGGGCGAGCGCTACGGCGACCGCGTCACCAAGGTCGCCACTCTCAATGAACCGTGGGTGAGTGCGTTTTTGGGCTACGCCCTCGGCATTCACGCCCCAGGAATCATCAACACACCCCAAAGCCTCGAGGTCGCCTATCGGCTGATGGTGGCCAGTGGCCACGGAATACAGGCTCTCCGTCAGGCGGGGGTGAAAGAGCCCGGAATTGTGTTGAACCTCACGACGGTTCGCGCCGATGAGCCGGGCGTGGAGGCCGCGAGGGACCACATCGATGGGCTTCAAAACCGCTTGTTCACGGACCTACTCGCTGGCCGAGGTGTTTCTGACGACATTCGAGAGAGCACGTCGGTACTCACCGACTGGTCGTTTGTCACCGACGAGGGTGTGGCCGCGGCAGCGACACCTATTGAGTGGCTGGGCATCAACTACTACACCCCCATCCGTGTGGCGAAGCCCGCCCCAAGCGGCCAAGCCACGGGCGTGGGCCAAGACACCGGAGGCTACCCCGGCTGCCCACCGGCTCGCCTGAACCCTCGCCCACCGTTTACGACGATGGGGTGGGAGGTGGACCCCAGCGGCCTGAGTGATGTGTTGAAAGAAACGCAGAAAGCGCTTCCCGGGATTCCACTGTGGGTCACGGAAAATGGTGCCGCCTACAACGACCTCGTCGTCGATGGCAACGTGTTTGACCCTGACCGAGTCTCCTACCTCTCAGGCCACCTCCTCGCCGCGGCTGACGCCATCGACGCGGGTGTGGATTTGCGCGGTTACTTCTGCTGGTCACTCATGGACAACTTGGAATGGGCAGAGGGCCGGGAGAAAACCTTCGGCATCGTGTACGTGAACCCCGAAACCATGCAACGTATTCCGAAAGAGAGCTACCGCTTCTTCCAGGCGGTCGCCACCTCCTCCTAGTCGCCGGTTTACACTGACGCCATGAACCAGCTCACCGAGTTCCTCACCAGCACTGAGGGTGTTCTGACATTGCTGTTCATTTCGCTGTGGACTCTGGTGTGGAAGGGTGTGGCGCTCTACCACGCGGGCAAGAACCGCCAAAAGGTGTGGTTTGTGGTGTTGTTACTGCTCAATGACTTGGGCATCCTCTCGATGGTCTACCTGCGTTGGTTCCAGCGCCAACGCGCCTGGTAAGCCCGGGCTCACCTGCCTACACTTTCATCGTGGCCATCTACAAAGTCCTGCTCTACTACTGCTTCACGCCTCTGGCTGACCCCGAGGCGATTCGGCTGTGGCAGCGCGACCTGTGTGAATCGCTGGGACTAGGTGGTCGAATCCTGATCTCGCCCCACGGCATCAACGGCACGGTCGGTGGCGAGTTGAGTGCCGTCAAAAAATACCGCCGGAAAACCCGCGAATACGCAGCATTCAAAGACATTGATTTCAAATGGAGCGAAGGCACGGGGAATGGTGATTTTCCCAAGCTCTCGGTGAAAGTCCGTGACGAATTAGTGGGCTTTGGGGCCCCCGAAGAGCTCGCCGTCACCGAATCCGGTGTGGTGGGTGGGGGAACCCACCTCACCCCGGAAGCGCTGCACCAACTCGTAGAAGAAAAAGACGTCACATTCTTTGACGGGCGAAACAAGTGGGAAGCTTCAATCGGCCGATTCAAAGACGCCGTCGTACCCGACGTGTCCACCTCGCATGATTTTGTGCGGGAGTTAGAGAGTGGCAAGTATGACCACCTGAAAGACCAACCCGTCGTCACCTACTGCACGGGTGGGGTGCGCTGCGAAATTCTCTCGTCGATGATGATCAAACGCGGCTTCCGCGAGGTCTACCAGCTCGATGGTGGCATCGTCCGCTACGGCGAAACCTACGGCGACGAGGGGCTATGGGAAGGTTCGCTCTACATTTTCGACAAGCGCAAAGCCATGACGTTTTCTGACAACGCCGCCACTATCGGCTCCTGTGTGAGCTGCTCCGAGCCCACCTCACGAATGGAAAACTGCGACGAGCCGTCGTGTCGCAACCAAATGGTGGTCTGTGACGAGTGCTACCGCGTAGGCATCCGTTGCGATGGGCACTCACTCATCACATCGAACACATTCGACTAGCTCTGGCGCTCGGCGGGAAGTGCCTTCGCCACCATCGGAATGATGATCACTCCGGCCACGACGTGCATGACGTTGAGCCAAATGGCCGCGCCAACGCCTTGGATTCCACCAAAGGGCATCACGAAGCTCAGCACTAGACCAATAGTCGCCAGAGTCGTCCACGTTTTCTTCGGAGACTTGGTGCGCCCAGCAATCCACGCCACAATCAAGCCGCCGATGACGCCCTGGAAAATACTGAACATCGCTGGAGCTATTACGGGGATGGCCATACCGCCTTGGGCCAATACGAACTCTTGACCGAACACACCAGTCGCCACAAAGTAGAGCACCTGGTTGATTACCGCGGCCGCGAGAGCACCGAGGAAAAGGTGTTTGAGGAGGGACTTCATTGTCTTCTGCCTTTCGTTGTGCCGGAGACGACAGCGCCACGGGATTACCCCTCGGGCACAGCCCGTCATCGTTTGACGCGTGTTCGCCAAACTAGCTCTCGAGCTCGAGAAGTCGCTGTGTGGCGGCATCGGCGACAATGAACACTATGAACATCACGCTCGGCGCCTCCGCATCGATTCCTCTGGTGGGATTTGGTACCTACAAAATCGACGATGCCCAAGCGGAGGTCAGCGTTGGCGAAGCTCTCCGTGTGGGCTATCGCCACATCGACACCGCCGAAGGGTATCGAAACGAAGAGGGCGTCGGCCGAGCGCTCCACTCCTCCGGTGTCAAGCGAGACGAGCTCTTTGTCACCACGAAAATGTGGTCAGGAAATCCCGCTTGGGGCGACGAGGTCAAAAGCTACTCAGGCACTTTGTCTGCACTAGATGCTTCGCTATCTCGACTGGGCCTTGACTATGTTGACCTCTACCTCATCCACGCTCCGTGTGCCGGGAAGAAGCGTCTCGATCAGTGGGAGGCACTGGCAGAACTGCAGCGACGGGGCAAGGCTCGCAGCATTGGTGTGAGCAACTTTTCACGCAAGCACCTGGAGGAATTCAGGGCTGCCGGATTGCCCCAGCCCGAAGCCAACCAGATAGAGCTTCACCCGTGGTCTCAAAAACCCGAGCTCACAGAGTACCTGCGGCAAGCGGGAATCACCGCGATTGCCTACAGCAGCCTCGTCCCCCTCTCAAACTGGCGAATCTCCACCGGCCTCGATGACAACACCAAGAGCCAAGGCATGGTGGCCGAGGGTGAAGACGAAGATTCGCCCTTCAAAACAATGGCAACCAAATATGGAGTCACCGAAGCCCAACTGCTCCTCAGGTGGGGAGTCCAGAAGGGCTACCCCGTGTTACCCAAGAGCATCCATCCAGAGTGGATTGCCCAAAACTTCGACCTCTTTTCCTTTGAGATCGACCAGACCGATATGGCAATACTCTCTGGTTTGGATCGAGGCCCTGGAGTCGCATGGTCGGGCGGCGATCCGACCGTCATGTTCGACTAAATGCAGCCACTGATTAAGAGATGTGTTCTACACCGCTCAAATGATTGGTTTTCCCCCACATTACGGGCTTTTCCTAAGTCAGCAAGTGTCAGGAAATGTCAGCCAAACCGGTCCATTGGCTGACCGGATGGGCTCCTCGACGAAAGAGATAGCCGCGGGCAAAAACCAAGTTATTGGTCCTTGCCCGCAGCCTGAATCACACCTGGCCTATTTGATGACAATTCCACGAAGTCTAGGAGTTGGAGTTTCCGGGTCGAATCTCCTGAGTACTTCTCGGTCTCCGATTCTGTTCTCCACGCCTTTCATGTAACTGAAACGGGTCGCCGGAAGCCAATGGTCAACTCCGCGCTCACGATTCTTAGAAAAATCGGCACTTCGAGTTCGGCACGCTTCGCAATCCAAAAGGTCGTGGCTATAGCCGTGATGGCTACGCCACAGCCCGTGAACAACCATCGAACGAGAGACCCATGGTCCACCCGGGTTAGTAGGCTCCTCTGACACCTGGTAACCCAGACTCATCGGACACGGTGGCAGATCGAGTTCAATGAGATGCCATTTCGAACCGCCTGTCCGCCACTTCTGGTCCAATCCG
>Ga0181605_10000492_pt1 | contig 38880 bp, 24 predicted proteins | sample 041ome_11_FD_148676 | JGI IMG/M metagenome (GOLD analysis project Ga0181605, IMG submission 148676) | Coastal salt marsh microbial communities from the Groves Creek Marsh, Skidaway Island, Georgia - 041411US metaG (spades assembly) | ecosystem: Environmental > Aquatic > Marine > Intertidal zone...
TGCTCGCGGCGCTCCTGCTCCATACGCTTCGTTGCCTCGCGTTTGGCGACAATCGCTGCTTGCTCTTCCGCTTTCTTTCGCTTCCGCTCATCCTCTTCCGCTTGTCGCTTTGCGTTTGCTTCTGCGCGTTTAGCGGCAGCGCTGTCTTGAGCTGCCTTATTCTCCGCTGCGCGTCGAGCCTCGTCCTCGAGACGTTGCGCTTCGCGCTGCTTGCGTTTTTCTTCTTCCGTATTGGCCACTGGCTCGCTCTGTCGCTGGTTCATCTGATTCATCTCTTGCTTTCGTTGTTGTGCATCCTCCATCTCCTGCTCGCGGCGTTCGTTATCCGTGCGTTTCGTTTCCTCACGCTTCGCAACCATCGCGGCCTGCTCATCTTGTTTCTTCTGCGCACGAGATTCTTCACCAGCCTTTTTAGCCTCCGCGGCTTCTTGTAGCTTGCGCTGTGATTCGCATATTTCCTGCTCGCGGCGCTCCTGCTCCATACGCTTCGTTGCCTCGCGTTTGGCGACAATCGCTGCTTGCTCTTCCGCTTTCTTTCGCTTCCGCTCATCCTCTTCCGCTTGTCGCTTTGCGTTTGCTTCTGCGCGTTTAGCGGCAGCGCTGTCTTGAGCTGCCTTATTCTCCGCTGCGCGTCGAGCCTCGTCCTCGAGACGTTGCGCTTCGCGCTGCTTGCGTTTTTCTTCTTCATTGTTCGCCACTTGCTCCTTCTTTTGCTGGTTCGCCTGCTCGGTCTCTCGTCTTTGGCGTTCAGCTTCCCGTCGGGTGGAGTCGCCTTGGGCATCACCGCGCTGTTGCTCCACGCGCTGTTGCTCACTGCGCTGTTGCTCACTGCGTCGTTGTGCGCCGTCATCGGCGTCAACCGCGTCGCCACCCATGCCTGCGAGAGACAGACACGGCGCGCACAGACTAAAGAAGCCACTTTTCGCCATACGCTTTGCGTCATCCGCCTTCTTCTTCGCGGCGTCGATAGCGGAGTCCATGATGATATTTACTGCTCAATTTAATTGCCTGAATTGGCACGGTGTGCGCTATCGCGTGTCGTGTGCGCGTTGCGACGTCCGATAGGAAATAAGTCGCGGTGAAAACGATAGCGCGCGTTTTGTTTTCTTGCGCACATGTGTTGCACGCGTGTCGCCGCGCTGCGCCGCGCCTGCGTGTGACGCGCCTGTGCGTAGAATTTCGCGTGTTCTCGTTGTCTGGCCAGCGTTGAGCATTCAGGAATGAGCCGCGCGTCTTGTCTCGGCAGTCGCGCGCGTGTCGTGAGATCGCACAAAGTGGCCTGCGTGGAAACAAATATCAAAAGAATATGTTACAAATATCTGCGTGTTCTACGGTTCGTCGTCGTCGTCGTCGTCGTCTTCGTCTTCGTCCGTGGAGCTCAGCATAAAATCCTCTGTGTAAATTCCGAGCGCCCACAAGTCGCAATCATCCAACGCTGGATCACAATCGTCATCATATGCGTCTTCATAAATTTCTTCGCCTCCTACGTGACCGGCGGCGGTGCCAAAGAGGCACGGCTCGCCCCAATCTTCGCGAATGAGCGTCATGCGCTGCGGCCCGTCAACGCGCTTTGGGAAGAAACACAACTTCAGGACGAATGAATACCTCGGAAGATTCGCAATTTGACTCGGTGTGGATACGCGGTGAAGGATGTCTTGATCCATAAGCACCACGCGTCCGGGTTGTGGACGAACAAATACGCCTGTACCCGTGCCTGGATCGAGGAAGAGCGTCTCGGCGTCAAACGCCGCCGGCCACGGTCCCGGGTTCAAGTACACCATCGCACTCACGAACAGCGGACGACCGCGCTCGCGGTTGACGTATGAGCCGAATCTCTCAACCCATGGGGCTGATGGGTCAAGCTGACTCGGATCCATGTCGATGTGCCAGTGAAACATGTCGCCGTACACCGCGGCGTTGCCGACGGCGCTGCAAATGCTCGACCCGCCCCACGCGCCCGGAATGCCATCCGGTTCCAGCGCGTCGCTCGGCATCGTGCGAATGTCATACTCTGGATACATCGCCGCGAGTCGAGCTCGAAATGACCGCACCGCGTCGGTCTCCATCATTGCCGCTAAAGTCTCGGGTGTAAGTCCCCAACTCGGTGGCGGCGACTCGCCGCCGGCGTCGTCCAACCCGTCACGCATTTCTCGATTCCACTTTGTCTCTGGTGGCCCTGTTTCGCTGAAATGATCGTAACCAACCTCCGTGAGCGCGTCTAACAATGCTGTACGTAATGGCTCGCCAACAACGCCATCGACAGCGACGACATGCGACGCGTCGCTCCGCAGTCGCTCTCCACCCGTGTCCCGCGTCGCCGTATCCAAAACGTCCGCTCTATCCATCGCAACCGCCATCGCTGTCGTCACGCGCGATAAATCCCAAACATCTAGTTCACCATTGTACTCAAAATGGACATCATCGTCGGTGTAGGAATCCGCGGCGGTCGTCGGACGAAGGTCCCAATATCGTTCGTGCGCCGACGCGACGCTCGCCGCCGCGGCTCCCACGGGCAACGCGATCAAACCATCGGTGAAGACGCCGAAAATCGCCCCCGGGAACCCCTCTTCGTTCATTTCGAGCTTCAAGTCAGGCATGAGCGCCTTGGCGTCGTCGCCGTAGAGCATGACGACGCGCGTACCCGCCGTCGGGTCGTTCCGTTGGAACACCCCGCTGTCGGGGTTAGCCCCGCCTCGACGAATATCATCGATCGTGCGCCCGAGATGGGCGTCATCGACGCCGAGCACATCAACCACACCAATATCCATGCCAGAGTCTTTCATGGCGGCGCGCAGCGCGTCGACGAGATCGCGCACGCGAGGAACTTCGCTGGACTCGTAGCCCACCAGGACGACGCACGAAGAGGAGCTCTCGCCCGCGTTCGCCGCGACACGGTTCGCGCGCGCGCGCCACGATGTGCGTGAATGCGCATGCGTGCGTGCGTGTACGCGCGCACACGCACGGTGAGAGATCGTCGCGCGCATGGCGCGTGAATATGTGACATACCGGCGCGAGCGCGCTTTATGCTTTATGCTTTATGGAAAGGATGGACATTCATTCATTAAATAACGCTTGACAACTCCATTTGCGTATGATACACTCCCCGCAGTCATGGAGGATGGCAATTGTTATGGTACTTATTTGGACAACTTGTTCACGCATCTGACGCGCATTGGCGTAGATGGGTGGAATCTTGGATTGGAGAGTTACGTCGGCGTCGGCGTCTTCGACGTCGGCGTGTCGCGTGCCACTTTTTACAAGTAAAGCACGTACGCGCCGAGGAGCGTGAGCGTAGCCATCAAGACTTCCGGCACGTAGTGCATGGGATACTTGATAGAGAGGTTATCCTTGAACAAGTTGAACTTGGCGTTGAACGGGTACAACACGGCGACCGCCGCGGCGAGGTAAAAGGCGACTTGCGCGGCTTGGTTCGCTGCCAATAACGACATGGCGTAAATGGCAGCACCAATAGCAGCGGAAGAGCCGCGAATCCAAAACTTTTCCATGGACGTAGGCGTGGCATTGAAGTGATCGGAGACCATCTGCGTAGGTATCATAACGTTCGTCGTCAGTACGCGTAACCGAATTGGAATAATGAAATGGAATAATTTTATGAATTCACACGCACCTTGGCCGGCACAAGCAACATTTGCGCCGCGTACACGCCTGTATGCGAACAATACGAACGTTTTCAGGTTAATTTCATGTCGCGACATCGACGTCTGGCCCGTCGTCAGCGCGATGAGCGCAAAAGCGAGAGTGAATTGAATTGTCATCGCGGGACAATTAAATTAATTCAAATCACAACAAGCGAGGCACCCGACCAGTGCGCGAGACGCACCGAACACGACCGACGTGACTTGCACGTATTGCGCGGCGGATAAGAACTTGGCAGGCGGCGGCGGCGGCGGCGGTGCCTTGGCGGCGATTTGCGCGACTTGGCGCGTGACGTGCGTCGTGGCCGGAGAAAAGCGCGCGGCATTCGCTTGCACGTGCACTCGGCGCGATTTGTGCGCGACGCGAGCGCGCGTCGCGATCGGAGCGATCGTTACAGTGAACATTGAGTGTGTCTTTGAGCGCGGGTGCGTCGGTGGTGTCGGCGTCAAGCGTCGAGGTTTGACGTGGACGCATTCGCGCATGTGGATTAATTGATGCTGACTAGGATCTTCGATGATAGTGGTCGACTTCGGCGTTTACCGCGCGCACGTGTGTGAGTTAAGACGCGTGTGCATTTAAGAACATCGTTTGCATGATTTTCGACAGTAGTTGCCTCGGATGAGAAAGTCGCGGTCGCATTTACCCCAACGTGCTTGGTCCGTGCAGTCGGCTGTGGAATCCGGCGGGACATCGTCGCACGCGCCCGACGATGGTATCCTCGGCGATTGGAGAACAGAAGACGATGGATTTGATCCTAATTGACGTACGAGGGTAAACTCGTCGACTTTAACGCGGGCGCGGCGTTGTTTTTCGGCGGCGGTGGCGCCACGGCGCGCCGTGGTGGCCAAATAGCACGGCGCCGTAGACTCAGTCGGTGCAAATTCGCAAATCAATGCACCGTACTTGTGCGCGTCGTTAGCGTATTCGCACGACGACGACGAACACGATGAGCTGTATACCTTGGCCCAAATACCGGAATCAGTTTGCTGCGCTTCGTTTTTGTATCCTCCGATGCCGACGACGGCGATTCCAGTCGTGCCGCTTTGTTCGCCGGGCTTCAGAGTGATCACCGACTTATCGTATGAAGCAACTTGTAGATCTTGTCGAGTGAATCCATAAACTCGCGTTCCAAATGACTTCATGGTGTACGATCTCGAATACGTGTGCGCGTGACCCGTCACGATGAACGCTCCGTACTTTCGGCATATCTCGTAGATGCCGAAACCTGTGGCGTCGCCCTTGTAGCTCGATTGCAAGGAGTTCATGGTCATGTGCCACACGCATATTTTCCACTTCGCGTCACTCGTTCGAAGTGCGTTCTCCACAAAGTCATAATGTGCTCGATTTGCGGACTCTCCCGGTGAAACAGATCCCACACTCGAAAGCACAAACAGCACGCCTTTATACTCGCACGCGTAATCTTCGCCATAACTACCTCGACAGCTCGCCCCGCGCGGTATTTGGCGCGACAATAACGTTTTATAGCCTCGAGGTCCAGACCAGAGGTCGCTTACGCCGTCCCAGCCATCCACGTCGTGATTCCCTTGACTAGCGAGGTACCCCAATCCCGGCCTAAACGCTTCTTCGGTGAGAAAGCGTAGCCAAGATGTCGGGGAGGATTCGTAGTCTAAATCGCCAGCGTGAATAACCAGTTCAGCGCCTGAGCCGCGAGCAAGTTCGAACACATCCCGCGCGCGACTGAAAGCTCCGCAGTATTCTCCCTTGTAATTTTTACACTCCACTCCATCAACTGTGTACGATGGTTGTCTTAAATTTCCAAGATAATCAGTCCACGCGTCTGACGGGCGGTCATTACCAATACCCGTGTCAGCGATAAACGCCACGCGAAATCCGTGCCCGCACGTCACGTAAAACGCGCTCGCGAGAGTATACGCGGATATGATATTGCGACGCATGTGAAGTTGTGACGCGAAACACGAGGCTCCCATGTGACTTTTACTTTTTTCTTCGATGCCTGCAACTAACAACGCAAAAGCTAAGCTTTGTTGGACTTCATCGCGTCCTTCCAAGATCGCCTCGCTGGCGAAGGTGTGACGCTCTTGGCTTCTGCTTCCCAAGGTTGAAACGTCGTATCGTTCATATCTGGCAAGCGCCACGGCGGACACTCATCTAAGCGTCGCATGCAGCGTCCGCCGAGGAAATGTGGCACCTTGTCGACTCCCCCCATGATTTCTGCTAACTTATCCATGTTCTTCCCCTTGATCTCACCCATGATTCGCACTTTCGCACGCACTCGAGATGGTAACAGAGGCGCGATGGTGCGCCAGACGATTCTCGCCCCGAGTGGCGCGTTGACGAGATAGGTGCGATAGAGGAACTCTGGATAGTTGCGATCAATCTCCTGCAAACGCTTGAACATCGCCAGGTTCGCCTTTGACACCAGCTTGGATGACGCGTCTTTTAAATCTATAACGTGAATAATTTTATCACGAGCAATAACACCCTCGCGATTCGCCATGAAAGGCAACAACGTTTTGGTTAAATATCCTTGCAAGCGCATGCGCTGTTCAACGATGTCATCTTCGCTTACGACGTCCAGCACCTTATTCATATCCAGCCCGCCGAGACGTTCGATGTACACTGCGACCCCGAGCGGGGAACTCACCGAGTACCACGCGCCTTCGTAGACGGCCAGAAATCGTTTGCGTGTTTCGGCGTCTACGTTTACCCAAGATTTCATAGCATCCACGACAGAGTTCTTCTTATGCCACGCCGCACGCGCGCGCAACTCCTCAGCCGCACGAGTCGCATTCGTCCCCGCCGCCACTAATGCACGCTCGTACACATCATTCACATCTACTTCTCTATTCCCACTCGACACGATTTGATCCTCGTGGAGCTCTTCTATAGCGACGAGTCCGCGCAACTTTTTCAACGCGAGCGAGTAACCGTTCGCCCGCCGACGTTCCATCAAACTTTCAGCCAACTTCAACCGCGCCTTGGCCGCACTTCGCTCGCCATCTCTCCCACTCTCATGCTCGCGCCGTCTAAATGACGCTATTTCGCGAAGAAACGCCGCGCGCTCCTCGTTCGCTTCCGCTGACGCGAACGCGAGTTTCACCCACTCCGCGCCGCGAACGCCGACGTACCACACGCACATCACCGCCACCGCGATAAAACTGAGCACGCGAACGCGAAGCGCGGGGTTTTTCTTCAATATAACCACGAATGACGTAACGCCAGCCATGGCGCCGGACGCGACGGACGCGAAGCGGTTCCCAGTGACACCATCGCCAGTGTTCCCGCGACTACTCTCCTTCCGCGCGTCGGCGACGGCGATAGAGGCGATGACGAGCGCGACGAGCAACGCGTATCGACGCACCCACGTGCTGTGCGGCGACATGACCGTGTCGACGCGAGATTAGGGACGCGGCGATGAATTCGTGGCGGATACTGAGGATCTCGGCGCGACAGTTGCACGCGTGAAGATTTTTTTGCGATAAAAAGCTTAAAACGTACGGTTTCTCTCAAGCGCGCGTAAATGCCGTCGTTCATGAAGTGTCGTGCATAAATGATTAAAATCTACGATTACTTTTGCTTGGCGATCATGTCCTCGGACACGCGGTGGATGCAATCGACGAGGTAGGCCACCTTTTCGACGTCCTCCTTGCCGCTCAATCCGGCGCCTAAATTTGCGATGAGCTTTTGCGGCCCAAAATCCTTGAGCATTTGCGTTACTTCGGCTTCGATGCCCTCGAAAGACGCACCGTCTTCCTTATTCAATAACGTCGGGTCGAAGTTACCTTGAACACCGGCCGGGGCGACGCCTCGGGCGTCGGCGTCGGCTTGCAACGCGGCGCGCGCGACGTTGCGGTCCATGGCGGTGTCAATGGTGATAATTTGATAGCCCGCACGTTGGAGGGCGGCGATACCGTACGGGGCGTCGCGCGCGAAACCGAGCAAGGGCACATCCGGATGTCTGCGCTTCATTTCTGCCGCGATCTTCTCCATGCACGGCATGGCGAATTCGTAAAAGCTTTCTTCCGTGATGTGCTCGCACATCGCCTCAAACACTTGCACCATGTGCACGCCAGCCTTGACTTGCTCGTCCAGGTAATCAATCACGACGTCGGTCAAGATGTCCAACAACTTCTGCGCCTCCTTGGGATGTTGCTTCAACCACTTCATCCCAACGTCCGTGTTCTTCTTACTTGAACCGCCAACCATGTAGTACATCAACGTCCACGGCGCGGCGCTAAAACCGATGAGCGGTACGCCCAATCCCTCCGCCTCGATGGTTTCATTAATCTTCTTCACCGAAGCCAATACGTGCGCGAGCTTAACTTTAACGTCGATCTTCTCCGGTACCCGGTGCATGTCTTCCGGTCCCGTGATCGGTCGAGGCACCAAAATTCCTTTCCCGCCCGGCATCTCCACGTCCACCCCCAACGCCTCGGCGATGACCAAAATATCGCTGAACAAAATCGCCGCATCAATATTATATCGTCTAATCGGCTGCATCGTGCACTCCGCCACGTCATTCGGATCCGCCAACAGCTCCAAAAAATTCTTCCCTCGCGTCTTCTTGTACTCCATGTACTCGGGCAAGTGTCGACCGGCTTGTCGAAACAACCACACCGGCGTGCGCTCCACCGTCTCGCCTCGCGCCATGCGAATCATCAAATCATTCGCCGGCTTTGCGTTCGCGCCCGCGCGAACGACCACAGACACCGCCCGCCCGCGACGACCCGCACGCGTCGTCGTCGTCGTCTTCGACGACGCATTCAATCGAACCGAACCCGAAACCGAAACCGAAGACATCATCATCATCGTGCGCGAGATATTTCGTGACACTCTATCCAAGCTCACGCCGAGCTCGTCGCCTCACGTCGAGCACACCGCGCTGAAAACGCGTGGGTGACGAAACCGTGTGATTTCTGTCGCGCTATGAACGCGCGGTTCGAGCGCGAGCGTCGATGGTTGCCGCCTGGCGCGCGCGCGACCGCGCTCGTTATCCACACGCGACTGGGCGAATGTTCGGACAACCGGCGTTCGGACAACCGGCGTGCCCGCCGCCGCCGCCGGGTGCACTGTCCCGTCGCGTTCGACGCCGCACAGCGCGACGCCGACCGCGAGCGACGCCGCGCCGACGCCGCGCGCGGACGGGGATTTTCGTGTTTCGTCTTTTGCGCGCGAGCGTCGGTGTCGATCGGTGACGGGCGCGCGCCATGCCGGGCCCGAGCGCGCACGGGCAGCGCAACAAAAAGCACACCACGGGGAGGCACGCGAGTAAGCACACGTGGAAGCGACATAAGACGGCTGGGGATGATACGCGCGCGATGTTTGGCGCACGTGTGCGGGCGTCGATGAAGGTTGGGCAAGGGGTTGGGAATAAGCAGGAACGCGCGGTGCGGGCGAAGCAGATTAGGGATGCGAATAGGAGCGCGATTATGGAGGAGAAGCGCTTTTCGCGAGCGACGCCAAAGGTTGTTGGGGTTCTGGCATTTAATGCGGATGATGACGGTGGGAGCGATGTGTTGAAGTATTTGGTGGAGTTGATTTCGTGCATGGTGGGTGACGAAGGCGAGTGTGATGTGCAGGAGGTGGTGAAGGCTTTGGTGAACGATTGTACGACGCCGCGGACGGTGACGTGCGGGCGGTTTCGTCATCGCGTGTCATTTTTATTGATGAATCCCGCGAACACGCTCGCGGCATTGGAGGTATTGAAAGTGTGTGACTTGCTTATGATGGTCGCTCCGGTATCGGCGCATGAACCGAGTGGAGAGTTGTGTCGATGTTTACCGACGTTGAAAGCGCTCGGGATTCCGCAAACGTTGCTCGCGCTGCGAGGTCTTGCAGACGTCAAACAAGCGAAAAAGCAAGAGGTGAAAAAGGCAATGATGAATATCGTTTCCAATGAGCTTCAAATTCCGACTGAGCGCGTGAAGACGCTTCCGGCAGATTCACAAGCTGAACTCGCAGAGGTAGTGCGTCAAACCGTAGAGCTTCGCGCCGACATGCCGCGTTGGCGCAATCAACGCCCGTATGTTTTAGCGCATCGCAAGGAGGTCACCGCGGACGCAGCAGATGATCGCTTCGCCACTGTTGTGATCGAAGGTTATGTGCGCGGCGTTCCAGCAACGGCAAATCAACTTTGGCATTTACCCGGCGTCGGTGATTTCCCCGTGGAGAAGATTGAATCCATCGCCGAGCCGCGCTCGGCGCGCTTAAAAGCTAACAGCAAAGATGCTGATATGGGTGATGAAATTTTCATGACATGGACGCGTGATCCAGAGACTGCAGATGCTGTCGTTCGGGAAAATGAGCCCGATCCTTTAGAAAACGAGCAGACTTGGCCGACGGCGTCTGAGCTTCAAATGGCGGAAATTGAGGCGATGAAGTCGCAAAAGCGTCCGGCTGGGATGAGCGACTATCAATCCTCCTGGCTTGCACTCGACGGCGATGCCAATACTGTCAACGATACCGATGTGGTTGACGATGAAGACGACGATATGGCTGATGCACCTGGTGAAGATACGTTTGGCGCTGAAGCGGAGATGCGTGAAGGTGGCGCGGATGTGGAGGACGACGAGTCCGACGAAGAATGGGTCAACGCCGGCGATGACGACGATGACGAAATGGACGCAGAGACCCGTCGAAATCTTGATCTGGCTCAACGCGACAGCCATAAGCGTGCGCTGTTACAAGACGCCGCGGATGAGGATTTACAGCATCCAGACGAAATGGACACGCCCGACCACATCCCCGCTCGAGACAGATTCGCCAAGTATCGAGGATTAAAATCGTTCCGTTCGTCCCCGTGGGACTCCAAAGAGTCGCTTCCGTACGATTATTCGCGCGTGTTTGCATTTGAAAACTATCGCCGTGCGTATAAGCGCGCGCTGGATATTCAAGAGGAGGACGCCGTGGGCGGAGCCCAAATCGGTGCCTACGTGCGAATCACCTTGCGCGGCGTTCCTCGCATCCCAGTCATCGCACTTTTCCAAGGGCAAGGTGGTTACGAACCCCCTCATCCGAATGTATGTCCGAGATCGGATGACGGTAAGATTGGCTCTGGTGTTGGACCGCTATGGACTGGCTGGGTCGGCGGCGCCGGTCCGGTTATCGTCACCGGCTTGATGCAATACGAGACGTGCTTGTCGCTGATGCACTATTGCGTCACCAAGTCCTCGGTGTATGAACAACCATTGAAGTCCAAAGACCCGTTGTGGTTCCACGTCGGATTCAGGCGCGAACGCGCGGGGCCGTTGTACAGCACGGACAACTTGGGCGACAAGCACAAGTTGGAGCGCTTTTTGCGCGCGCGCGTGCCGACCATTGCGAGCGTGTACGGGCCGATTACGTACGGCCCAGCGCCCGTGATTGGGTTCAAAGAGTCGTACACTCCCAACGGCATCCGTGCAGATCTTGCAATGACGGGTTCAGTGCGAAACGCCAACCCCGATCGCATCGTACTCAAGCGCGTCATTTTGAGCGCGTTTCCGTTTCGCACGCACAAGCACAAAGCCGTCGCGCGTCAAATGTTCTTCGATCCTAACGACATTCGATGGTTCAAACCGCTCGAGCTATGGACAAAATACGGATTACGAGGCAAAATTGTCGAGCCCGTGGGCACGCACGGTCGCATGAAGTGCATTTTCAACAGCGTCATTCACCAGCACGACACGATTTGCGTCACGTTGTACAAGCGCATCTACCCGAAATTCCAACCGGGCGAACACGCCGAGCAAGAACAGCAAGGCGGGCGATGACGTCGCGCAAGAAGTAGTCACACAAAGTCATAGGAAACAATCAATTAGCACAATCACCACACACACACACACACACACACACACACACACACACACACACACGACAGAACGACGCGCAAAGCAAAGCAAACCGCGTGGATAATATATATTGACAAAGCGCGCGCGAGATTAATCATCATCCTTAAACTCTCTACGATCCAAGTACCTCGACGGACGCAATTCCGCAATCTCCTCCGGACTCATCTGCTCCCCAGTCGCCTTCAACGTCGCCCGGTTCAGCTCGCGAATCTCCTCCAAGCGCTCTTTATCGCGCTTCTCCTGCCACACGAAAAAGATTGGAATCCCCAGCCCCGCACCGACGCCCAACACGCCCGCACCGATGGCGGTGAGCGTATCGGCATCGAGTTCGAGCGCGACTTGCGCGATGTCGCTCGCGATCGCGCGCGCGCGCGGCGGCGCGCGCGCGCGCGGCGACGGCGCCGGCGCCGGCGACGACGACGGTCGGCGCACGGAACCCTGCGCGCGCACCGACGCGCGCGCGGACGACGACGCGGACGACGACGAGAGGGCAAACATGACGAGCGACGGCGGACGACGCGCGAGACGGGGCGCGGCGGACGGCGGCGGACGGCGGCGGACGGCGACGGACGGCGACCGGCGCGCGCTCGAGTGCCGCCGCGCGACCGCGCGACCGCGCGCGTGACGTCACGGTCGCGTGACGCCACTAATGTATACACTCGGACACCACACGTCATGCGCGCGACGCGCGACCTGACGCGCGCGCGGCACGCACCGACGCCGACGATGTCCGCGGCGGCGACGGTCGACGCATTCAAGTCGCGCGTCGCGCGCGACGTCGTGCTGGTGCGAAACGCGCGTGATGGCACCGCGCGCGAGGCGTGGGTGAAGGCGGATGTGGTGCGCATCGATGCGCTTTTTAAATGCGCGCTCGTGACGTTGGCGGGGGCGGTGTTCGGGTGCGTGGGGGTGACGGGTCTCGGACACGCGGTTTGGGGGTTGTTCTTTGCGTATTTTGTGTCCCAGGTGTGTGAGATGTATGTGATGAAGGTGGATGTCGATCGGTTCGGGGATCCGTTGGAGTTTCTGTTGAACGCGGCGTGGACGCAGACGTTTTTGTTGTGCGCTTCTTGGGCGACGTTTGGAGCGATGACGGGGAAGCTTCCGCAACAACACTAGTGTGCAAATGTGTTGTTATAATTACTTATTACAGTAGAATTAACCAGGAGGACTGGGACAAAATTTCTATGGTACGCGTGTTCGTGAGTGTGTGTGTGTGTGAGTACAGCGGCGACGTCGCGCGTCAACGTCGACCTCGACGCAAGCCGAGGAGTAACTCGCTCGCATCAGAAAGCTCCGACATGCTGCTCTTTGTCGTCGTTGTCGTCGTCGTTGCAGTAGTGTTGTAATCGCCCGCAACCGAGGGCGTAGCTGACACAGAGGCAAAGCCAGCCGCGGCGGCGGTGTACCCGCCGACGCCGGCGCCTACGGTGACGTCGTACGATTGCTGTCCATCGCTGCTTTGCGTGTGCATGGCTTTACTAGATACGTACCGCATTCGAGAATCAGCCGTAAGTGAGTCATCAAACTGTCCTGGTGTGCCCAAAATCGTACGCTTCGTAGCCTCGTCAACGACAGATACGAGCGCGTACGCGCCTCGAGAAACATTTATAAATCTCCCATCTTGGCTCAGACGGCTATACAGCGTGTTTGACGGCGTCCGCCCTGCGAGTTTTACCAGCGAGCGGTCTTGAATAATCTTGACCATTTCGCTCACCTGTAAACCAGCTGGACCAGCGTTGAGCAATAGATGATAACACGCCTCTGAAATAGACTTGAATGGACAATCGATTTCATCAGACGTCGCGCCGCCGCCGCCGCACGGTGTCGCCGAATCGCCCACCGCGGTCTTCGCCGTCCCAGTCGTCGCTGTTGTTGTCGTCGGACCAGTTTTGACATGGTAACGTACTGGTGACATGGGCGTCGGCATTGAGCTCTTATACCTCTTCGTGCTATCGCCAGCTTCGCTCGCGCTCACCAGCGCCGCGATGTGCTTGTACGCGGAATCGGGACCGCCGGTTTCGTGCGGCGCGCCACGCGGCGACCACTTCCCGGTGATGGAAGACAAACTCCAGCCTCTTCTAATCGACGCTCGTTTCGGACGCGTCTTGTTCCAAGTCTCACGAATCCACGACTGCCCGGTGGAATCTTGAAATACTATCAACGACGTGTCGTTGTTCACGCCCACGCCCGGAAAGCACACGACGAGCTTGCCTCGCGCGTCGGTGACTTGCGACACGTACCCTTCGCACCATCGGTTGTTATAGTGCACGTCCACTTCTTCGTTTAATCGCAGGGTGTTATCCACCGCCAACGATTGCACTGGTGGAAGCGGACGAATCGTATTCGACAAAGCGCTCAACGGCAGGCGCTCTTCATCCTTGGGCGTCTCTTCGCCTCCCGCGGGCGCCACGCGCAGCGACACATAGTCGTCGCCAATGTCTAGAATCGTCGCACTCGCCCACGTCGCACCGTGTACGTCATGCGGCCGTGCAACTTCAACCTCAGTACCACGCTCATACTTCAAAACTGCAAAATCTACCAACCGTTGCGAACTCTTTTCGCTCTGGTCGCTCGCCGCGCTCTCGCTCGGCGCCGCGCGCTTACGCCCGCGTTCGCCCCCATTCGTCTCGCCCTTCGCCACCACCGTCTGCTCGGGAAGAAACTCATCCACTAACCTATACGTCGCACGTTTCACCAGCGTAAACGTAGGATCTAATCACACCAAAAATAAAATAAAACAAAAACCACCACCAAAGTCAGTCCTCCGCCTCCGCGACGTTGAATATTCCACCGCATCGCGCGCCGCTCGCGCCCGCGAAGCGCGCCGTCCCCGATCGTATTCGCGACGCAATCACGTACCTTTCGATAACTGCCCCACAATCGTATTCTGTGGCGTCGCACCACCGAGTTTCACCCCTCCAGATCGCTCGCGAACCGCCTCCGCGATCTCCTTCACCTATATATATGTAGGCGAGACATCCACTCAGCGTCAGTCGCCCCATCAAAAAAAGGGCTGCGCGCGGGTCGTCGTCAGGTCGTCGTCGTACGTACCGTGAGCCCCGCCGCGCCGGCGGCGTAGAGCGCGGCGAAACACGCGTGTTTAATCGTGCCATCCTTAAACCTCGCGTGCGCGGCGATCGACATGTCGCGCGCGTCGGCGTCGGCGTCGCTTTTCGTGCGGTGGATGCGCGAGGGACGTCGCGAATTGTCCGACGATGATGATGATGATGATGATGAAATGGAAGCGCGCCGTCGACGACGCGACGACGACGCGTGCGTGCGCGAGCGAGGGATCGGCGCGCGTGCGTGCGTGGTCGTGCGTGGTCGCGCGCGGTGCGTCGGTCGAGCGCGCGGTAAGGCGGCGTCGGCGTGTGCCGCGACAAGGTCGCGTCGGCGACGGGATGTCGCGGCACTGAACCCGGTATTCGAGTGGGTGCGTGCGTGCCTGATCGTGATTGGTCGAGGGTGGGGATTGGGGAATCCACGCGCGCGCGCGCGCGTCGCGCGCGTCACGCGCGCGCGTTCGTGCGCGTTCGCGCGCGTTGGCGCGAGATCGCATCACGTGCGATTGGTTTCGCGCGCGCGCGCGCGCTGGGTGCGCGCGCGTCGGGCGCGCACGCGCGTGATTCGCGATCGCGCGATGGTGGTGCACGCGATGTGGCGCGCGCGAATGCGCGCGCGCATTCGACGCGCGCGCGCGAGCGCGAATCGCACCGCGGCGCGCGCGCGCGCGTGCGAGCGTTTTTTTCTCGAGACGTTTTCGCGCGCATCGTTGTCGCGCACCGTCTTCGCGACCGCGATCGCGCATCGCGAGACGCGCGAAGAATGCGCCCGTAGAATCGCGCGCATCGCGAGACGCGCTTTAGTCGTCGCGCGATCGCGAATGCATTCGCGCGCCGTTCGCGCATCGTCGCGCGCGCGCGCGTCGACGCGCGACACCAACGCCACCGCGCGCGCGTCGACGCTCGAAAACCTATCGCGCGATCACTCGCACGCGCACGTGCGCGCCACCGCGCGCGCGCGCGACGACGACGACGACGAGGCGCAACACCAACGCCATCTCTCGCGCGCGTCGTCGTCGCAGACACTGTTTCGCCAGGGGCTGGGCGCGAGGATTCAAACCGTCACATTTGACATCCACGACGTCGCGCGTCGCGCGCACGCATAAACCCCCGAACCCGCCATTGGAGGCATGCGTACGCCCAGACGCACATCACATCGATGACACCCATCGTGGATTCAAATCGACACCTGAACCGCACCCCATACATCATCGCCATATGCGCCAATTGAGGACCCACACGCGTGCGCGCACATAAAACGACTATGTGTCGTCACGTGATCCACGAATATTCTAGTCCAATACACGTGTGTACAATGATAAAAACGTCGACGACGCCCGCGAGGTCGACGCCGTTTGGCTCGATCGAGCGATCGCGACGTCACCCGTGGTCGTCATCTGGTGTCGTTCATGTCGCACGCCGCCGACGCGCAACGCGCGATGAGCGCCGCCACGGCGGTGAAAACGATCACGGTGCGTGCGATTATGTACGATGCGCGAGACAGGACGCGCGACGAAGGGCGGTGGATTGGATGGTTTTGTATTTATCCACTCTGGCGCGATCGCGCATCGATGGGATGAAAGATGCGATCGCGCGCGGAGTGACGCGTGCGTGGGGGGATGTGGGCGTGACGTGGGCGCGTATGGTGTGTACTGACATCGTGATGTGTGTTTTGATGCGTGTGATAGAGTGGGAAGAGCCGTGTGAGACGGAGCGAGGCGACGACGACGCGCGCTTTGAATCGCGCGTCTCGCGTCGAGGCGCCAGCGGGCGATGAAGGCGTTGAAGGGTCGGCGATTCGTCGCGTTGGTGCGGCGAGCGTGGTTGCGCTTTCTATCTTTGCTGGTGTTGAGGGGGTGATTGAGCCGGAAATGGCGAATGCGGCGCCGATGGAGGCTACGCGTAGCGCGTCGGCGTTGCCGGAGGGCCTCTCCGTGCCCGAGCCGAAGAAGCGCTCGGCGACTCCGGCGACTAAGACGGCGTCTGCGGCGACCAAGACGAACAACGTTGTGAAGTCTACGGTGGTGAAGACCGCGCCCAAGGTCACGAAGGGTGCGTTGGCGAAGAATGTGCAAGATTTCGACGGCGAGTTTCAAATCAAGCTCAACGGCCCGGTGACCAAGCCGGCGGCGACCGCGGCGACGAAGAACGGCCCGGCCCCGCTCCCGTCTGTGTCCAAGGACGTGAAGCGTCAAACCTTCGATGAATCGACGTTCGAAACCGTTCGCTCCGAGGCGAAGAAGGGTCAAAAGGCTGGTGTGCGTGGCCTCGCCAAGGCGCCGACGCCGGTGTACGCCGCCGCCGCTGGAGGCGTCGGCGCCGCCATCGCGGGTGCCTTTGGCGTCGGTGCCAAGGGTGCGGCGTCAAAGGGTGCGGCGTCTGCCGCCGCTAAGGGCTTCACTGCGGTTGATGCCGTCGAAGCTGCGGCCGTCGTCGTCACTGGTGCTGCCGTGGGTGAAACCGGCAAGGGCGTCGTGAAGAAGAACTCGCGCATTTTGAACATCAGACGCACGCCTGAAGGCGAGCTTCCTCTCCCAGTGCAACTCGTCACCGCGGCCACGATTCCGGCTGGTTTGATCGGTACCATCGTCGGTGGTCTCGCCTCCGTTGGTGCCGATGGTATGTCCGCTCCGGCGGCTAGAGCCGAAGCTGAAGCCTCCGTCGCCGCCGCGATTAAGGAAGTCGCCGCGGACAAGCCGCAATCCCAATCGGCGCCGCCGGTGGAATCCGCAGAAATCGCCGCGGCCAAGGCTGAAAAGGCTGAAGCTGCCAACAAGGCCAAGGCTGAAAAGGCTGCTGCGGCTGCCGCTGAAAAGGCTGCTAAGGCTGAAGCCGCGGCCAAGGCGAAGGCGGAAGCTGACGCCGCCAAGGTTGAAGCCGCCGCCGCCAAGGCAAAGGAAGCCTCTGAAGTCGCCGCTGCCAAGGAAGCCACTGCGGTTGCTGAAGCTAAGGCTAAGGCCGAAGCCATCGCCAAGGCTGAAGCCGAAGCTGCGGCTGCCAAGGCGAAGGAGGAAGCCGCGCTCGATGAAGCGTTGAACGCCGCGCTCGCGAAATCCGCCAAGGTTGAATCCAAGCCCGTGGCAAAGGCTGAATCCAAGCCCGCCCCGGCCGTTAAGGCTGCCGCACCGGCTAAGGAAGAAGCCAAGAGCCCGATCTCTTCCAACGCCAAGACGTACACCAGCGAACTCGGCGAAGGCCTCTCTACCGTCGATTACGCCGCTGCCACGTCAAAGACGTACAACGTTCGCGAACGCCGCGCCGTCAAGCCGCAAGCCGCGCCCAAGCCCAAGTTTGAAAAGAAGATTGTCGAGAAGAAGGCTGTCACCAAGGCTCCGTCCGCGTCCTCTTTCGATTTCAAGATTCCAGAATTCAAGGCCCCCGAGTTCAAGGCGCCGAGCATCCCGAGCTTTGACTTGAACTCCGTCGTCAAGGCGCCGGAAGCCAAGGAAGCGGCGCCGGCGGATACCTCCGCCGCGGATGCTAAGAAGGCCAAGGAAGAAGCCGCCGCCGCTGCTGCCAAGGCCAAGGAGGAAGCTGCTGCCGCCAAGGCTAAGGAAGCCGCCGCTGCTGCTAAGGCTAAGGAAGAAGCCGCTGCTGCTAAGGCCAAGGAAGAAGCCGCCGCCGCCAAGGCCAAGGAAGAAGCCGCCGCTGCGGCTGCCGCCGCCAAGGCCAAGGCTGTCGTCGTCGAAGCCCCGAAGCCGAAGATGGCTGTGTCTTCCGCCGGTAGCAACGATTTGGGCTTCGACTTTGGCTCTTTGTCTCAATACATGGAAACTCCAGCGTCTTCGGCGCCCAAGGTTGACAAGAAGGCTGAAGCCGAAGCCGCGAAGAAGGAAGCCGCCGAGAAGGCTGCCGCTGAAGCCAAGAAGGCTGCTGCCGAGACTGAAGCTAAGGCTAAGAAGGCTGCCGCCCCGATGGCTGCGTCTTCCACCGGTAGCAGCGACTTGGGTTTTGACTTTGGTTCTCTCTCGCAATACATGGAGACGCCGTCTTCGTCCGCCGTGAAGGTTGACAAGAAGGCTGAAGCCGAAGCCAAGAAGGCGGCCGAAGCCGAAGCCAAGAAAGCGGCAGAAGAAGCCAAGAAGGCTGCGGAAGAAGCCAAGAAGGCGGCCGCGGCGAAGAAGGCAGCCACACCGATGGCTGCGTCCTCGGGCAACGGCGACTTGGGCTTTGATTTCGGCTCACTTTCGCAGTACACGACGGCGACGCCGACGACGCCCGTCATCAAGTCTGACCGCGCTAATGAAGCCGCCGCGGAGAAGAAGGCGAAGGCTGATGCCGCCAAGGCGAAGCAGCAAGCTATCGAGGATGCGAAGAAGGCTGAACGTGCCGCCGCCGAAGCTAAGAAGGGCAAGTTGGCTGCGCGCGCCGCCGCCGCGAAGAAGGCTCCCTCGCCCAAGCAAATCGCCGCTCCGGTGCCCAAGGCTTCTTTGCCGGGTGCCAAGGTTGATTTCAAGGCTGTCGAGGCGAAGCAATCCGAGAAGGCGTCTGGAATCAAGGCTAAGGCGGAAACGAGCCGTAAGGGCTCCTTCATGGGCGCGACTGCGGATGCCGCGTTTGCCGTCGCCGCCACGCTCGGTTTAGTGTTCGCCACAAAGGATGACAAGTTTGACGCCGTGAAGAAGATGGAAGTGAAGAAGGCTGCGCAAATCACGACGTTATCTAACAAACCCACGCCTGCGGCGAACGCCAAGGAAGCACAGTCCTGGATGGACAAATGGATGAAGAAGAGCGCGAAGCCCGCCGCCGCGGCGCCCGCGCCCGCGGCGCCGAAGGCGGCCCCGAAGGCCAAGTCTGACCCGGTTAAGAACGCCAAGGAGGCGCAATCATGGATGGATAGCTGGAAGAAGAATGTCAAGCCCGCTGCGGCGGCCGCTCCGGCCGCTGCGCCGAAGCCGGCGGCGCCCAAGTCTGACCCGGTGAAGAACGCCAAGGAGGCGCAGTCTTGGATGGACAACTGGACGAAGAACGTCAAGCCCGCCGCCGCCGCGTCAAAGCCATCTGCCGCGCCTGCTGCCGCGAAGGCTGACGCGCCCGCGCCCGCTGCGCCGAAGCCGGCTGCCGCGAAGCCTGGCGACGATTTGACCGCTGAACAACGCGAAGCCGCGTTGCAATGGATTAAGAAGTGGCGCGACGAAGGTCGCCCGACGGATGAATCCAAATTTGACGAAGCCAAGAAATGGTTGAAGGATCGCAACTTTTGAGATTAAAATATACATTCGCGCGCGTGCGTAAACACAAATTTGTTAAATGATGATATATCCAATCGATACACAACGTTTGATACTAAACATCTACATCTCACTCGAATTCCCCGTCGTCGACTCGGGTCGACGTTCCCTCTCCAACCCGTCGCAACAGTGTACGTGAGGCATGTTCGCCTTACCGCACACCCGACACCGCACAACTTCCTCAATAAACGGTACGCGTTTAAACTGATTTCGACGTTTTCGACGCGATGGCGTCACTTTACGCTTCGGAACCGCCATCAACCACGTCTCGAGCACCTTCGACCCCAACCCGCCGTCGCTCGGACACACCATCACATCCTCGTCCTCCTCGTCCTCCTCGTCCTCCTCCTCGTCGCGCACGCCCGAAACCGCGAAACGAACGCACGCGACGCTCGCGTCCTCGCCCCCTCGCACCGCGCCCACCTCGTCCGGCGTCACCAACGCGCGATGCAACGCCGTCACGCGGCCCATCGTCGTCGGCATCGACTCCCCGCGCGCGCCCGCGTGCCATTCGCGCACCGAGCACCCACACCGAGACGCCTGACGCACCGAACGCGCGATCGAAGTCGTCGCGCGGCGCATCGTCACCGCACAATTCGCCCGTGCGGGCGACGACGTGTGACGCGTCGACGACACGACGACGAACGACGACGACGACGACGACGCGCAAGGATTCATCGAGACGTCACCCTAAACCCTCCCATAAACCCTAGTCGACCAATCACGAACCGTAAGAAAACCCGGGTCCGACGCCCCTTCCCCACATTTCTCGTACTGTATCGATGTAAAGATCTATCAAGAGGTCCATACGCCCGTGAGGGTACACACACGCGGAGGTACATACACCACGAAGGTTATCCACACGCCCCGCCCACGCTGCGGCGTATCGCGCGTCACAGCGCGTCGACGACGGTGCCTCTCGCGCGTTTCGCCACGCACGCGCGCGCGTTGTGTGGTGTTCGTCTCGCGCGTCGCGTACGTGGTGGCGGTGCGGACCGGCGCGAGGCGGTGCGGGGCGATGAGCGCGCGCGCGACGATGCGCGCAGCGGTTGAGGTGCGCTTTTCGAGCGGGGCGCGCGCGGGTGCGGGGCGTGGGGCGACGAAGGCGGCGTCGCGCGGGAGATGTGCGCATGGGGGAGGGTGGCGCGCGGCGCGCGTGGGTGCGCGCGGACGGGTGCGTGGGAAGACGGTTGGTGCGTTGTCTGGGGCGGACGCGGTGGCGTTGGCGGACGCGGCGCGAGACGCGTGGGGTATTTTTGAAATCAGCGACGCTGGTGCGCTCATGGATGCCGCGAGTGCGTTAGCGAATGCTAGTGGTGGGGTTGATGTAGGAGATGTCGTGGCGAGTTCGAGCGGTGGGGTTGATGTAGGCGCGATGGTGGACGGCGCGGCGTTAAAGGATGCCATGGACGCGGTGATGGCGGATGAACGCGCGGCGAAGATTGCGAGCGGGGAGATTGTTGTGCCGCAACGCATGGAAGGTTGGCTCGCGCCGGTGTCCGATGCGCTCGAGGACTTGCTTTTTGCGATTCAAGGACAGTTGAAGAGTATGGGTGTGCCTTATTCAACGGGGAACGCGATTATCATTCTTACAATTTTAGTCAAGGCGGTTACTTTTCCGTTAACGAAGGACCAAGTCGTGAGCTCGCTGAACATGAAGAACTTGCAGCCACAAATTAAGTTGATTCGTGAAAAGTACGAAGATGATTCCGAGCGCATGAATGTCGAAATCAATCGATTGTATGAAGAAAACAACGTCAACCCGCTCGCCGGATGCGGGCCGTTGCTCTTGACGTTTCCAGTTTTGGCTGGCTTGTATCGCGCGTTCAACAACGCCGGCATCGATGGTGCATTCGATGAGGCGTGGTTTTTCCTTCCCTCGCTCGCTGGCCCGACGGATGCGAGAGATTTGAGTTGGTTGCTTCCGTTGGATTCAGACTTTGCGCCGCCGATTGGCTGGCACGATGCGTCGCTGTATTTGATTTTCCCAATCTTGACGACGATTTCGCAATTTGTCAGCATGGAGGTACTCAAGCCCGCAGAAGAAGAATCCACTGAAGAGATGAAGAATCAGTCTGTGCTTCTGAAGTTGTTACCATTCTTTATTGGCTACATTTCCCTCACCGTGCCCGCGGGTTTGGCGTTGTATTGGTTTTGGAACAACGTCTTCACGTCTAGCATTCAAGTGTTCTTGCGCAACGGTGGCGCCGTGGCGACTGTCGAAGCCCCTGACAACATCGCGCTGAAAATTCCTCTCGGGTGCGTGGTTATTCCGGAAGGTGCCGAATTCTTGGCTGCGGACGAGGAGTACACCGGTCCCAGTATTATTTGGGATGAGGAGTGGTTGGCGAAGTGGCAGGCAGAGCAAGCGGCGAACGCTCCGGCCGAAGCAGCGCAGGACGCGCTGGCTGCTGGCATGAGTGAAGAAGATGCCAAAGCAATGGAAGAAGCGTTGCGCACGCGTCTCCCACGTAAGAAAAACATAGCCGAGCGCAACTTAGCTACAGAGACTGAGTTGAAGTCAATCATCAAGGATTTCAAGGCGCGAGGCGAGGACCCTGAGACTATTCAAGTGCTTGAACAAGGTCTTGTAGCCTTGCGCGAATACAAGGCTGAGTTGAAAGCAAAGGCTAGCGAAAGTGAAGCCGCCGCAGCGAAGTAAGTGATTATGCTTGAAAGTAGTCTACACATGTCATAACAACGCGAAATTCTAAACTAATCTTTTCACGTTTCTTTGACGAGGATGTACGCCTTGAAGTTTTGTCCACCTGTGGTGCGCATCGTAAAAGAGTGCACGTGTGCAACGTTGCGCAAACCTAAACGTTTCCACAATTCCACGCGCTGATACGTCACCATGACTTTGAACTTTGACTTGTTGAGTTGTTTCGCTAACAGCTCAATCGTCTTTTCGTTGAACACTCGATCGTACATGTAAATGTGCGAAAACCTAAAAGCACCGTATGTTGTAGCATCTCCTTGTTCTAGCACGCATCGCGGCGGCGACATGAGCTCGACAGACTCTTCCGTCATAAAGGCTCGTGAACCGTCGAGGAGATCCGCTTGAACTTCCAAAGCCTTCGTCGCGCGCGACGGCACATATTCAATCCCGAGCGACTTGGAAACTTTAGCCGAGAGCGCGGCATGAAAGACAACCTTACCGTATCCACTTCCAATATCCACGAACGAGCTCTCTTCGCACAAGTCCAACCCGTTTGACGCCCACGCGGGCTGCCCTTTCACTGGCGTACGCAACGGCAAAGGCGAATCCAAATCCGCCGTGGATAACTCTTGTAACAACTGTAACAATCGCTCAATCGATCCTTCAGTCATTTCACCATACCCTTCACTCGCAGCGTTCTCTTCTTCTCCAGGTGTCTCCGTCTTAGCCTTTTTGATCGGCGACGCCTCCGCGCTCTTCGCCTCTGGCGTCTCCGACCCTTCGCCTCCGATCGATCGACGCTTCCGCGGGCCTTCCACGAGCCAATCGCTCGTCAAACCCCAATCCAAGTACGTCTTTTTATCAATGTATCGATACACGCTCTGTGTACGGTCACGAACACCATCGTCAGTCCACGCGCTCGCGCTCGCACAGCCTAAAAACGCCTCCCACAGGACGACGATCGCGCACGCAATGCGCGCACTCGCCTCTACCAAAAGCGCGCAAATCGCGCACGAGCGTACGACACGTACCTTAATCACTGGATCAACGCGCACGGGCGTGCCCTTGATCGGCGTGACCGGCGGTGACACCGCCGCGAGGCCATCGTGAAATTCTGCATTGTCAACGATCGGCGCCATCGATCGTTGCGCTTTGACGGGCGTCGACGGCGCGTCTAACGCGCTCGCGCGGCGTTTGCGCGCGCGAGTGAATGCTAACATACTATGCACGCGTTGTCGTTCGTGCGCGCGTGGTCGGTACGTCACCGCGCGTCGCGTTATGTCGCGCGCAACGTGTTTTTTCCAGTGTCGTTTTGGCGCCAAAAATCATCCCGAAACTTGCGCCGCGTCCGCGCGCGGGTACGATGCGATGTGCGGTGCACATGCAATACGGTAAATGTAGCGGTGGATTACAATGGCGAAGGGTGATGGAAATAATGCCGTGGACGTCGACGACGTACGGCTCACGGCTGGTCGACGTATTGCGCGAACGGCACCATGCGGTCGACGGTGGGCTCAGCCAAGAGCACCTCCGCGGGCACGAACGCCGGTGCCCCGTAGCCCTCGCCCGAGTGAATGAAATCCGACCCAAATAAAAGATACGTCAAGCAAAACACGACGGAAATGGCGGCGATGAATGGCCCAAATCCGAGAAATGTGGCGAAACCGAGTTTGATTAATTGCTCGGCGCGCGCCGGGAAACCGGCGAGACCTTCGGATTGCAACGCACGCGATCGCGCGAGCTGATCGCCGTCATCCACTGGTCGTCTATCCGCCTTGCTCGGAGCGAACCTCGGAGGCGCGTTGGCCGCGGCACCGAGCTTTTCGAATGGATTACTCGGCGTTCCGCTCGCCTTGGCGCCTCCTCCGCGTCGCGCGAGCTCATCCGCGAACGACGAGCTCAACGCGCTGTCCGACCCTTCGTCTTCGTCATCACCCCCGTTGTCGTCATCGCGCGATTCCTCTGCGGCACGCGCGCGTACAGACGCTCGCGCATCGCGCCACGCCACCGACGTCGTCGTCAGCATCATCCTCTGGCCATCGCGACGACACCTATATCCACCCCTCGCCGCCGACGCGCGCGCCGCCGACGCGCCCGCCCGCGCCGCATCGATCGCCATCGTCGTCGTCATCGCACCCTCGATCGTCGCGCGCTGTCGGCGTCGTCGATCGTCGCGAAGAGGCGTGGAGTGCGGCACACGTCAGACCTCACAATCATGCGCGCCGCGCTCGCGTGCGCCAAGACGCGGTCGCTCACTGTCGCGCCCTCGGTGCCGGTGCCTACGATAGGACGACATGACGTGCTCGTCGCCGTGCGCGCGGCTGGGGTGAACCGCATCGACGTCGGCGCCGTACGCGACGGCTACGCCACGGATGTGTTTACCGCTGGGACGTCATCATCGACGTGGATTCCAGGGCGCGAATTCGCCGGCGTCGTCGCCGACGTCGGGCGGGACGTGCGCGGGGTGTCTATAGGCGATCGCGTGTACGGCGCGATGTCGCCGACGACGTCGAGAGGGGCGTTCGCGGAGTACGCGGCGAGTCCGGCGCACGCGTTGGCGCGGACGCCAAACGACGTGACGGATGTCGACGCCGCGGCGATCCCGTTCGCCGCGCTCACGGCGTGGCGAGCGTTGCGAGATAAAGGTGGCGCGCGAGCGGGCGAGCGGGTGCTCGTGCTTGGCGGTGGGTCGGCGGTGGGCACGTGCGCGGCGGCGCTGGCGAGAGACTTGGGGTGCGAAGTGGCGGCGACGGCGCGCGCGAGGCATTTTGATCGTTTACGCGACATGGGCGTGCGAAATGTGGTGGATTATACCGTGAAGCATGCGCTGCGAGAGACGGCGGAGCGCGAGTCTTGGGCGCCTTTTGATGTGGCGGTGGATTGCGTGGGCACGCGGTCGACGGAGGCGCAAGCCATCGAGCGGTTAAAGTTGGGACTGGGACGCTACGTGACGCTGCATGGGGATTTAGGCAAACTCATCGGAGATGAACGAGGGATGATTGTGGGTGCGATGAAAGCTTTTACGGAGTACGCAAAGAAAAAGACGCTCAGTCGCTGGCAAAAGGATGTCGGTTACGAACAGGCGGTGATGCGAATGGATCCAGACGCGATGGTTGAAATAGCGCGACTAGTTGCCGACGGCGCTTTGCGCGTGCCCGTGGGCAAAGTTTTAGATTTAGATGACATTGAGCACGCGTTTGATGCCGCGCGTGATGGCTCTGCTGGAGGGAAAGTGGTGTTGCGTATCGCCAAAGATTAGATGGCGACGACGACGCATCGAGTAAAATTAATTATGTGTATTGCAATATGGAAAACTACTATCTGTTACTACTGCCTAGCACCTCACGCGGTCGTTACGAGTGTATGCGATAAACAAACTTACCACTTCCCGCCGCGCTCCCACGTGTACGCGTCTTGCGTGGGTTGTTCGCCGCCCGCCAAGACTCTTGCTATCGAGTCGCGGTCGGCGTCATCGAGCGAAAAGTCAAACAACGCCAAATGGTCTGGAATATGCGTGGCGTTACGCGCGCCCAGAATCACAGCTGGTACAACCGGCGACTCCAACACCCACTTTGACGCGACATTGGCGATGCTGGTGTTGTGCTTATCGGCAACCGCGCGCAAACATTTGAGTAAACTTTGGTACCAAGAATAGCCGCCGACGTTCCCCACGACGCTGGCGTATTTTCGCAAACTCGACGTGTTCATAACCACCTTGTCCGGTGGAGCGTCCAAATACCGGTCACTTAACAAACCACCAGCGACGACGCCATAAGGCAATAGTCCAACGCCCGTGGACTCGCAAAACTGCTTCATCACCTTCTCTGGTCGACGGTCCAAAAGCGAGTATTGAATTTGGTTTGTCGAAATCTCAGCGCCGGCATCAAGCATCTCCTTCATGCGTTGCGTGTCAAAATTCGTCAAAGACACCGCATCAATCACCCCTTTGTGCTTCAAGTCGGTCAAAAACAGCGCGGCGTCAACGTATCCGCGTTGGTTGTACTCGTTCCAATACATCTGCACCATGTCAATTTTATCCACACCCAACCGTTTTCGAGGCCTGTCAACGTTCGCCATCACCCAATCCTTCGTCATGTTCGATTGTTCGCGTCCAACGCAGCACAATTTCGTAAAGACTTGAATTTCGTCGCGATGTTTACGCGCGTGCTCCGTCTTCAAATATTCTCCAATGATGAGCTCGCTATCGCCGTAGCCGCACGCCTCTGGCCCAGTGTCGAACGTGCTTATGCCTGCATCGACGAACGAGGCAAAATCTTCAACCGCGGCGTCTCCTCGCGTGCGATCGGTCGCGCGATCTCCCCCGTGACCGCCAGAGAGTTGCCAACAACCTTTGATGACGCGCGACGGCGACGTCTTCGTCGAGCGCAGCGGCGCCTCCGCGCGAGGACACCGCGTCGTCACCGCCGCCGCCGCCGCCACTGCGTCATCCGAGAATACAAACGGCGACGACGTCACGATCAGTCCCGGCAAGACGATTGACATGGCGTGCATGTCCCGCCGAGACACCGCGCGCACGACAGTTGTGCTGCTGACTCGACCTCGAGCACGCGGCGCACGAATCACCGCGCCCACGCCGTCGCGTGCGCCCGCCGCGCCCGCCGCGCGCATGATGAATGTGATTGTCGGTTGCCTCGCGCGTCCCAGACGTCGTCTCGCCCGTCGTCGCGCGATCCCGGCGTCGTTCTTTGACGTCGAGCCGCGCGCGAGAGCCAATGAAAAAGCAATCTTCATTCCCGCGGCGCGTTCGAAACGTGCCAGTGTGCGCCGCGCGAGGACGCCATCGCCCGCGCGATGTCCACCGCGTGGTGGGACGCGCCCGCGACGTCGACGACGACGGGCGCGGGCGCCACGGGATGCGTCGTCGATCGCGCGCGCACGGCGAGGTTGACGTCACACGGGGAAGGCGCAGTGACGCGGTTGCTGTCGGCGTCGGACCTGAAACGCGCGATGGCGTCGACGTCGGCGGCGTGCGTGGTTGCGTTTACTGCGGAGTGGTGCGCGCCGTGCGTGCGGTTTAGGCCCAAGTTTGCAAGTTTGGCTCGAGAATTCGGGGAAGTGGCGTTCGCGGAGGTGGACATCGACGCGCTCGACGACGAGGCGGCTGACGCGGCGGCGGTTGAAACCGTGCCGACGTTTGTGTTGGTGAAGGGAGGCGTAGAAGTAGCAAGAATAGTAGGAGTAGCGCACAAGAGACCGGCGCGGCCGATTGCGGCGGCGATTAAAACGTATTTGTTGTAGTAGTCATTTCGGTTTGGTTGGTTTTACAAGACAAATCTGAGGAATAGCCAGGCGTGAATGAGCGCCCAATAGGATAACGCCGCGAACCGCAGCGCGGGTTGCGTGCGCATGACGCGAAAGAATCGCACAAATGCTCGATCGCATACGTCCATCGCGGGTTGTACGGACTTCGGTACGCGACCAGTGACGCGACTATCTCGCCACATGCGCATGGTTTTGCTCGGGGACTCTGCTCGGTCTTTCTCGCCAGATTCAATGTCAATTATGCTCACCGAAGGCGTGCTGTGCTCACTGGGAGTTCTTGGGATTCGACGAGATGCTGACGAAGGTGGTGGCGTCGAAGGCGGAGCGTTTTGTTGACGCGCCAACGCCGCGTTGGCTTCCGAAAGCTTTGCACTCAAATCCTTTTGTACTTCGTTCGCAGTGGCCAAGTTTGCCTCAGCTGTCGCCACGCGGGCTTGTAGCTCTGACATGGACACAATAGATGCGCGTGCTTCGTCTAATGCGTTTCGCAAAGACGCGGCTTCGTACTGAGCTTCACCGAGCGTGGCGTTGAGCTCGCCGACGCGGCGCTGCGCATCCGCGTCACCGCTCTCGCGAACAGCCTCTAATTCCTCAGTGAGTTTGTCAATCAACGCGTTCTTTGCATCTGCAAGGTCACTCATCTCCGTGAGCGTTTTCTCTTCGTTCGCCCGCGCAGTCGCGATTTCGGTCTCCAATTCCGATAAACGCGCCGCCATGGTATTTGCTTCGGACGCGCTCAACATCAATCCTTCGCGCTCAGACTCTAGCATGGTGAGTCGCTGTTCGAGATCAACCTTCGAAGCATTCGCCGCATCGCGCTCTGCGACGGTCGTCTTTTGTAATTCTTGCAATTCTGCGAGCTGTGAGAGCACACGCTTGACTTCGTCGCTCGATTCGCTCCCGAGCGCCTTGACGCGCTCTCTGAGTTGCGTCAGTTCTTTGTTCTTCGCCGTTGCCGAATCCTTAAGCTTTTTCTTCTCCGCTTTAATGGAAGTCAACTTCTCTTCTGTTGTTCGCAATCGCTCGACATAATCTTTCAATTGTGTTTCTTGCGCGTGCTTTTCTTCTTCAACGGCATCGAGCTTCTTTTGAAGATGGCCGAGTTCATCGCCAGTCGCATTCTTCATGAAATCCACTTCGGCTCGCACCGCTGCGAGCGCGTCATTAGTTGTTGCAAGCGTCGCTTCCGTCGCACTCTTTGCGTCCTTCAGCGCCATAAGTTCGTTGTCCAGTGCATTCGCTCGATCGTTCGCATCAGTGAGTTGCTCGTTGAGCTGATTCACCTTGGCTCCACTTTCCTGCTCAAAGCTCGCGAGAGATTCGCGCAGTTGCGCTAGTTCCTTTGCAGCGGCACCTTGAGCGTCAGCGATGGAGTCGTTCAACTTTTGGATTTCCTCGTCTTTCTCGGAGGATTGTTTATTAATCGTTTCCATGGATTCAGTCAAAGACGCAGCGTTTGCTTCAGCTTTCTCGGCGCGGTGTAATAACTCGGCTCGCTCGCTCGCAAGTGTCTCTTTCTGCGCTTCGAGTTCAGCAATCTGGGATTGGTACTGCGCAATCTCATCACCAGAGGACTTTAAGTTTTCAAGCTGGGCGTTTAAGTCGGCAATTTCCTGATCGCGCTGACTTATGATCGCTTCGACGGCTGCATTTGCTGACGTCAATGAAGCGAACTCTTCATCACGTTGTTGCAAACGTGCCGTTAGTTCGACGAGCTGTTCGTGTTGCGCGTTCTTCTCAAAATCAACTGCATCGAGTCTGGCTTGGATTTGTTCAACGTCTGCCGTCGCAGTTTGCCGCGCGGATTCCATTTCAGACTTGATACTCGCGAGTTCTGCATCCTTGTTCGCTAGGGATTTCTCAATGTCACCCTTGAGAGCGTTGAGCGAATCAATTTCTTCATTTGCCTCCTTCAGCGCGGCGACGTACTCTGCCGCACTTTCGGCACTTGCGGACTTTTCGGCGTTCGCGGACTCCAACTGCGATCGAAGCTCTTTGACTTCGTCACTTGAAGACGCCATCGCAGATTCAACGCGCGCGTTCAGTGCGGCGATTTCTTCGTCCTTTGTCTTAAATTCGCCTTCGAGCGCTTGTTTCGCATTCGCCAGCGTCTCGAGCTCAAGTTTCGTGTGTTCTAACGCTCCACTCAGCTCTGAGAGCTCGGCTGCCTTGCGATCATCATCCGATTGCTTCTCACTCCTTAATGACTCAATATCAGCGCGAAGCTGCACGACTTCGTCGCTCGCGGAATTCTTTGCTTCTTCGATGCGCGATACGAGCGACTCAATTTCAGCATCCTTTTCAAACACAGCTCTTTCAGACACATCTAATCGATCAGTGATTTCTTCAATCTGTGTGGCGTGCTTCACTCGCTCTTCTTCGTGCTTTGCACGCTCTTCCTTGATTTCAGCCTCGAGTTTCTGTAAGGACTCCATCGTACCCGTCAAATCTTCCTTGATTTGTTGCTTGCGAGCGTCAGCCTCGGCTCGTGCGTTTTCGGCATCCACTCTCGCCGTGCTCAAATCGGACATTGCCGACTCGAGATCTCGCTGGAGTTGTAGAATTGTCCCGTGCGCCGCGCTGAGTTCTTCCGACATGGACTCTTGGGAGGCTTGCAATGAATCAAGTGCGCCAAGTTGCGATTGCAACGTCGAGTGGGTTGTCTTCAGTTCGGCAAGCTCTTCCTCAATTTTCGCCATGGCCTCAGCCTTAGAGTGTGCATCGGCGAGATCTCTTTCGAGGGCTGCTAATTTTGCGTCGGCGTCGGCCAACTTTTGAGTCAAAGCGGCGTTTGATTCTGCCGCGTTGCGCAGAGTTTCAATTTCAACTTCGAGCGCCTTCTTGTCTGCCTCAATACTTTTGCCCTTGGCGATAGCCTTTTTCACCTTCTCCTTGCCAGTCTTTTTCGCATCTTCGGCGATAGACTTAAGGTTTTCCATTTCTGCTCGCGCGCTTTCGACTTCAGCCGAGGCGGTTTGCAAGGCTTCAATCTTCTCCGCGAGCTGCGTGCGCAACGTATCAGCCTCAGCCGACGCGCTACCCGCATTCACCTCCTTCGCTTCGATTTGCGCCTTCAGACTGTCTAATTCGGGTTCAAGTGTGCGCAATCGTTCTACTTCTTCCTCCAGCGCCCGCTCTCGCGCTTGAAGCGCCGCAATCTCGCTCTCCAATCGAACACGCTCTTCGCCAAACTCTTCACGCAACGCCTCGAGTTCGCGCGTCAATTCGCCAGCCACGTCGCCAGCGATACTATCCGCCTGGAGCGCTCCGATAGCATTATTAACACTAGCAAAATCCCTCGTCGCTTCCTTCAACGCCTCCGCTGTCGCCGTCTTGACGCGCTCCACTTCAGCCGCACGGTCGAGCGTCACCGAGTAATCCTCGTCGATAACCTGCGGCCTCATCCTCGCACTCTCCGGCGAGTGCTCCACCTTTGCCGGTGGCGGCGGTGTAGATGCGCTCTCTTCCACGTCATCATCGCCCACGACGGACTCCGCGCGCAACGCCGCGAGTTTCGCCTCGAGTTTCTCAGTATAAGATGCCGCGTTTTCACCGAGCACTGACGTCGCCTTTGGGCTCTTCATCGACGACGCGCGCGCTGCTTTGCGCGCGCGGAACTCCTCGAGCTTCTTGCGACCATTATCTAGGTCTCTGTCGCGCGCCGACATCGCGCGGGCGTCGTCGAAGGCGGCGGCGTGTGCGGCCGAAGCGCGTGACTCGAGCGAACCAACGACTTTTTTCTGCGCTATTAGTACAATTACAACGCGTCGACGGGTGGTTTTAGGAGTGGTTTTAGACTAGTAATCGTGCTCGATGTAACTTGAAATAAGTGCGGTGGAGCATCCATGGACGCGGCCAAAGGTATCGGCGACGATCGAACGCGTGGCTTCTCGATTAAAAGCGCACGTCGACAAGATGGATTCGGCGCGCCGGGAAAAACCATATGGTGAAGAAAAGGATAACACTGTGTTGGATTTGCGCACATCGTAAACGTGCAATCCGGCGTCGCCCAGGACAGCGACCCAGTTAGGCTGCTCAGCGATTGTCTCACAAGTGAGTGGCGTGCCTGCGAGGAAGTACGTGCGGCTGGTTTCTACGCCGGCGCGCGCGTCCCATAGCTTGATGAAATTATCCGCGCCGACGGTGACCAATCCACGCTCACTGATCGCGCAGCCGGTGACGGCGAGATCGTGCGCAGTGAAGTCAGTAAATGTACCGCGATCGACATTCCAATGCTTGACGACCCTGTCTGCACCTACGGAATAGAATGACGTATGGGATTCAACGCATACCCCGTGAACGCGCGCGCTATGTCCCGCAAGTGTCTTCGCAAGCGCGGGGCTGCGACGTCCAACGTTCCAAATGCATATTGCGCCGGTGACATCAGCTGTAACGAGCATAATTTCGCTTAGCGGCGCCATGCTCGTAATAGCTGATTTGTGCTCGGAGACTTCGTGGTCATTAGGCCAGGTCCAGGCGTTTGTCATGAAATCCCAACTTGTGAGCGCGCCGTCTGCTTTACCAAAGTAAACTGACGATTCCGATTGAACAGCACACATCGCCGTGATCGCACTGTGCTGGATCGGTGACTTATCGTTTTTGGCAGACTGCAAAGGCTGAATATCTTTAACGAGCTTCCAATCTTTTGCATTAAGCACGCGAACGGCGCCATCCTCGCCACCCGTGACAAAACATGAGCCGACGCCTTCAACATCGAGATGGCAACTTGCCAACACTTTCCCTTGATGTATGACGGATGTTGAAGGCTCTTCTGTTTCAGCATCAACCTTATCGTATGTTTTCCGGAAAAGATTCGTGCGTCGAGGGACGTTTCCATTCGAAGTTGATCCTTCGCGGCCCAACCAATTCCACAAACGAATACTCCCATCAATCGTGCCAGTTATCAACGCACTCGCATCACTCGAAATATCAACGTACGTCACTCGACTGCAATGGGACAAAGATAATATCAGTGCGCCGTTACTCACATTGAACACTTTGCACGTGCGATCGAGCGATGCTGAGATCAACAAGCGCCCGTCGCTACTGAATTTTAGCGCAGAAATTGCGCCTTCGTGTGACCTAATCATACCGATGTGTTTGCCTTTCTTTGGCTCCCACATCATAATACTTTGATCAATTCCACCACTCGCGAACATGTTGCCGTTTTGCGTGCACGCGGTGCACGTGATATCGCCGAGATGCCCTCTTAGTTCAAGCGTCACTTCGGGTGGGGCCGAAGTCAGCGATTTGCTTTTGAAGCCACGATTTGATCCGCTGTTAGACGAAGCACCTCCGAACGACGTAGCATCCATCGATGCGAAGCCAGAGGTGGCGTCATCTATGCCGTAATCTCTTTGATATTTCGTTCCTCCTCCCGACGATCGCGTTGCGGCATCTTTCATCGTAAAGAGCCACAATCGCATGATGCCGTCAAGCGACGCTGAAATCATAAAACTCAAGTCGCTCGCGAGCGCGATGGACGACACCGGCGCTGTGTGATCGGTGTTCAGCGTGTACTGCAAAGGATATCCTGGAGCACACGACCAGCATCGAATTTCTTTGCCAGCCGCGCTGAATAGTTCATTTGTCGTTGGGGCAAACGCGAGCGATGAAATGCCATCCGCATGTCCAGTCAACGTCGCGCATTCCCGCCCGAGTGAATCGTCCAATCGCCATACCCGGATCGTTTTATCCTTGGAACCAGACACGACGTACACCGACGTCCGCGCGTTTTTAATCTCATCGTGATTGAGCAAAGTCAACGCCGTCACGGCGCGTTCGTGGCCGATGAAGCGCGCAACAATCTCACCCATCGGAGCGCTCCAGATTTCGACGCCACCGCTGAAGTATCCGACGACAAAAGTCGCGTCGTCCAACCACATGATACATTTTACCTCAGCGCCTCTTTCAAACGCGCTTCGAAATGCAATGTTTCCGAGACCTTCACGAGGCCTATTTTCCCAACGCATGGCGAGGCGCTCGGCGCCGGTTGCGTCGCGAATCGCGCTCTCGCTCGCTTCAATCAGCCCGTTTGAGGAAAATCTTCTCGGTGCGCCTTCTCCAACATCGTTGTTGAGTATCTGACGAACCATTTGAGGACATTGGTGTAATGTTTCAATGTTGCGCCAAAGTACGTCTCTAATTGAAGCCAATTCTTCTGTCATTTTGTTTGACACGCTTTGCGTGGCGTAGTATTGATATGCTTCGACGTGAAAACCAAGACAATGCGAGTTGTAAATCGCGAGTTGTCGAAGCTTACCGTCGATGCCCGAAGGTGCGCCAGGAACGTCGACGACTTCTTCGTTGGAGGATAGCTGTGCTGAAATCCACAACGGACGTTCTGGTCCATAAGATGTCGGTAAAATACGATCAAGATCATCGATTAACGCTTGACCTTCGCCAATCATGAGCTTAACTTGCATGAAATCAACATCCGTGAGAAGCTCGACGAGTACGTCAAACATGCGCGCCTGCGTCAGAAAGTACGGTAGGTATTCAATCGATCGCATTGTCATGTGATGCTCATGTTTCAAGTTAATATTGACGTACTCGCCATTGATATCTCGTGCAAACACGTCGAAACCAGCGTCTTCTTTTATCTTGAGCGCCAGCACCCGTCCCAAAAGTTCGCGTCCCGTGACGCGCTTTCCAAAGTGTTGCGCCAACATTTGATAGATTAAGCGCTTACTCGATTCCTTTGAGGCGTAGCGCTCCATGATGACATCGTGCACGACTTGATCGTCAACCACGAGCGGATCAGTCGGCGTGACGGCGTAACCACCGAAAGAGCTACCCTTTATGATGAATCGAGCGGCCCATAGGAGGTTCATCACGCACGTGTCCATGATGACGGAGAACGGCATCGCGGGGAGCACGTATTCGTGAAGAATGCGCGCGACATCCTCGCAGGTAATTATACCGGCGCCACACGTGATCACAGGAAGTGCGCAAATCAAAACATCCATGGGCAGTAGCTTTTCAATGCCAGCCAGCAACTGGTGATAATGATCGCGAGTTGTTTGCGGAAGATTTGAAACCGCCGCAGTGAAATCGGCGTCGTACGGATCCGCCATCGCCAGCCTCGAGCACATCAAGTACATACCGCGGAAATCACCGGTGCACATTTTGTCCATCGTTTGCATGATCATGTTATTCGTCAAACGAACGCCAAGCGGTCGCAGAAAACGAGTGGCGTAAGCTCTGCGATCTTCAAATTTGAGAACGTCAAGCTTGATTGCGTTTTTGACCGCCTGCGGACACGACGAAGCGAGGGCGACGTGCTGCAATTTGTACATTCGGTGTCGATACGAGTTAATCAATGTGTACTCAACCGCTGGCATTTTTCGATTGTCGTGCAATATGTTCTTCTCAATCGTTGGTTTGCGATCGATACGAACGATGCCAAGGAAAAATTGCACACCGAAAGGGACCTCGTATTCGTTCGGAAGCCATGCGATGCCATGCGGGTTGCTCACAAGATGAAGCGCATCCAGAAATATAAGCACCCTGCCTCGACCTTCGGTTGCGCGGCGAAGCATCTTCATGAACGTTGCTCTTGTCGCATCTAGAGTCGCTGGGATGTGATCTTCGAAGCCGAGATGCTGCTTAAGCTGCGCCGCGAGGTTTCTAAAGATTTGCGTCGGCGTCGGATTCATTCTGCCTTCTACCGATCCATAATCGCTCAGTATCGTGACTGTGTCCACTTTGGCACCGTAGCTGTGAGGCGAAAACAGCGTGCGGGCGCGCCGTGCACAAAATTGTAAGAGCGTCGTTGTTCCACCACCGCTGAATCCCATTACGACGCTCACCGTGGGTTGACCAGTTTTCATCGCCTTTGTAAGCACTCGCTCTTCCATAGCGCGATGGGCGTAAAACGGCAGACGCTCGCTCAATGAAATCTCCGGTTCTACGTCCGCTGTCTTGACTATACTATCTTGAATTTCATCAGGCTTGAACTCTGCTTCAATTCTTGAAAGAATGTCACCAAAGATGGTATCTTCAAACTCTGCTAGACAAGTGGTGCGCGGTGGTAGCGCAATTTTTGTCACGTTTTCCGTCGCACCAACTGCCGCAGGCGGTAAGAGTTGCGCGTTGTAAAACGTCAAGTTTACTTCAGGATGAGCATAAAGCGTTGAGACGAGAGACCCGACGCGTTCTTGTAATAGTGGATCTTGACTTACCATAAACTCGAGCGACTCCGTATCTTTCCATTTTTGTAGCTTTTCGTATACGGATTGCTTTGGAGCGTACGCAAGAATATGTTGTGTTCGCAACAACTCTGCGTGTTCTCTTGCCTCGACTATTCTCTTTCTTTCGGCGTTGCTCATATCAATCAACGCGTGTGTTTGCTCGACTACAGACTTTCTCTCCAAATCATCATACACTCTGAGAACGTGCCCAAGTTGCATTTCTATGCGGCTATAGTCATTAGGTGCGTGCTTTAACCATGCGATATCGCTAATTGCATTTGCGTCCGCTTCTGCTCTCATGAAATCTGCGTAATCGCGCAGTTGAACGCTGGCGTACCAATCGATTTCATGACTCCCCGAAAGCAAGGCGACAAAAATACCACCCATTTTCATCGCGTGCGCAAGTGAATTGATCGCCTGTCCTGGACCAGCCTGCGGGCAGTCATCCTTTAAGTCGACATAGTGCAGTCGTACTCGTCTATTACGGCAGTGCCAACGTAATCGCGGTAGGATTCGATTCCGAAGTAAGTTACGTTCTGCGCTTGTCCCTGGCATGGAGAGCACATGCAACGTAATCTCTCTATACCCATCATCTCTGGTTTCACATCGGTCTACCAGTCCCAGGGTTTGCGCTGGCATGCGTTTCGACGGTAGACTGAGCGTTTTCGCAATATCTGCGTGCGTGGCATGCTCTAAATAGTGTCCTACAATTGCCGACAACATGACCAGCACGCCAGAGCTTCTCGCTCGGCGCAGTAGCTCCAACAACTTCTGTGCTTGCAATGCCGGTGGAATCGCCACCACGACCATTCCGACGTGCTCAATCAGTTTCAAGAATCCCAAATCGTCTCCTGGCATGTACGCTACCTCACGAATCTCCCAACCTGTTTCTAAAAGCTCAGTGACGATGGACTCGGCGCGTTCGCGCGTTCGCTCCATCTCAATCAACGCGCGCCGCGCACCCAGCGTGTCCACTCCACGATCCACTTTTAAAGACTGCATAATACGTCTATCGTCCTCACTCGGACGCAGCAAGATCGCTCGACGCCGTACGCGCTCCAGGGGCTCACTGGCTGGAGCTCCGACGCGTCGCTTGTACTCCACCGGGTGCGGCCCGCACGTCGAATACGGCGTCGCCGTCGAGGCGTGCGAGTGCATGAGTTCCCGCGCAATCTCGCGTTCGTTCGTCTCACTCATGTGCTTTAGCACAGCCGTGCGCGAGGTCATCGCGCGCTCGAGCGTTCGCGGACCCCGCGGCTCTTCGTTTTGCGCATTCGGCGCAAACGCGTCGCCGTCGGTCGCCACCGCCGCGGACTCGGCGGCGGTGCGCTTTATTTTGGGCATGACTCCCTTTTTCATGCCTTGCGGCGATGCGCGCGCGCGCGAAACTTCGCACGCGGGCGTGTGTGGACGCGCGCACGACTTTGTGCTGATAACGGCTTTCATTTTTCATTCTCGGGTAGCGTCGACCAGCTTTCGTCGCTTTCGTCGGACGATGGGCGACGTATGACGAGTGCGGAAATATGATTATTCATTAGCACGTTGCGAATATAAAATGACAAAGATTCGAAACTAACACGAGTGTTTTGGTGAAATCTAAAGCGTTGGCGCGACAGAGAACGCGTACGGACCTCCGCGCGCGCGCAGACGAATAGCGAGTGGTTAAATAATTACCAGCCACCACCGTTCTCCAACAAGTTGGCGAAGAAGTCAGCCGGGGCCTTACCCTTGAGATCCGCACCGGCATCGCGACCCGCATCTAACAAGCTCTTGGCATCCCACGCACCTTCACGCGTGGTCTCCAACACTTGCTTGCCATCCAAGGAGGCAATCAAACCGCGGAACTGCATCTTGCCGTCAACTTGGTGGCAGTGAGCGGCAATCGGGGTACGGCAAGAACCATCGAGGGCAGCCAAGAAAGTACGTTCGCATTCAACAGCCATGCGCGTTTCTTCGTGGTTGAGCTTGGCCAAGAATTCGAGCATGGAGTCGTCGCCGCCGCGGCACGTGATGCCGATGGCGCCTTGCGCGACGGCGGGCAACATTTGGTCGGTGGGAATGATGAGCTTGGCGTGTTCGGCCAAGTCCATGCGCTTCAAACCGGCAATGGCGAGTAAGGTGCAGTCAACAACTTCTTCCTTGAGCTTGCGGATGCGCGATTGCACGTTGCCTCTAAAGTTCACGCACTTCAACGTCGGGAACTTGTACAAGAGCTGGGATTGACGTCTCAAAGACGCGGTACCGACGACCGCACCTTCCGGCAACTGCTCCAACGTATCGTACTTCAAGCACAAGAATGCATCACGGACATCTTCTCTGGGCAACATGCACGGAAGCACCATCCCTTCCGGCAAGTACGTCGGCACATCCTTCATCGAGTGCACCGCGATGTCGATTCTCCCGTCGAGCAAGGCGTCGTCCAACTCGCGAGTGAACAAACCCTTACCACCAATATCCGCCAAAGGTTGGTCAAGCACCTTATCCCCAGTGGTCTTAATAATGCAAATCTCAAGCGCACCATCCTCCGCGAGCGCAGGGAAGTTCGCCTTTAACAAATCGCGCGTCATATACGCTTGCGCCAACGCGAGCGGCGACCCGCGCGTGCCAATCTTCACGATCGGCTCATCCACCGCCGCGCGCACGACCACGTGCGAACGACGCGCCACAACCGCCGTCGCCGCCTTACCGCGCGCAGTCCGTCTCGGCATAGTTTTACCCATGAACGCTTTCGCGTGTTGCGTCGTCGACGCACCCATCGTCATCATCATCCCTTTCGTGTGTGGTTATCCGATTGATTGATTCCTCGCGAACGCTATCGAACGCGATATCGAACGCGACGTGCGAACGGTGAACGGTGTGTGTGTGTGTGAACTGTGCGCGCACAGGCGAAGACGACGTCGTCGAGCGCGGCGTGTTGTGACCACCCACGACCCACGACACGACCGACGCACCACCATCATCATCATCGCCATCGTCATCGTC
>Ga0181605_10000502_pt1 | contig 38461 bp, 47 predicted proteins | sample 041ome_11_FD_148676 | JGI IMG/M metagenome (GOLD analysis project Ga0181605, IMG submission 148676) | Coastal salt marsh microbial communities from the Groves Creek Marsh, Skidaway Island, Georgia - 041411US metaG (spades assembly) | ecosystem: Environmental > Aquatic > Marine > Intertidal zone...
TTGGCACATATTTAAATATTGTATTATATTTGCTTTATTGAATTCAATTAATAATTATTATTATGGCTAAAGCTAAAAAAATCACAAAGGATGAGCTGGCTGCTGTGCAAGGCGCAGTAAACAGTATCAACAATCTCTACATTAATGTGGGTCGTGCTATTGTTGAGGTTATCAATAACTCTGGTAACTTAGACAACCTTCAAGCTGCACTTAATGAGCAGCAAAAAAGCTTAGAAGAAAAATACGGCTCAGTAACTATAAACCTGCAAACAGGTGAATACGAAGAGGTTGTTGAAGAAGCTGTAGAGGCTTAATCATAACAAGCTTACACTCAAGGGGTTACGGAAACGTAGCCCCTTTTTTTATACCTTTGTGTTCATGAAAGCAAAGAAGAAAGATTCAAGATTAGAGCGTGCAGGCGTATCTGGCTACAACAAGCCAAAGCGCACGCCTAGCCATCCTAAGAAGTCCCACATCGTAGTGGCTAAAGTAGGAAGTACAATCAAGACTATTCGCTTTGGTGAACAAGGCGCATCAACAGCTGGCAAACCCAAGTCTGGAGAATCAGACCGCATGAAAAAGAAACGTGCTTCTTTCAAAGCACGTCACGCTAAAAACATTGCCAAAGGAAAACTTTCTGCCGCTTACTGGGCAAATAAAGTAAAATGGTAATGGGAAAGAAAGGTCTAGCTAAAGTGAAGGATTTATTTTGGTACAGCGACAGCGAACCCAACGAAGTGTTGATAGCATTCTGTCACATCTTTGCCCTTCCTGCGGCTCTATGTGTAGACTTTGACAATCCATCATTTATTCTTATTACAGGCGGTATCCTCGCTGGTAGTTTTCAGATGTGGGCCGTACTATGGAACGGCACACTAAAGATGCGTCTTATAGCTGTGCAGGTGGCTGCACTAATTGCACTAGGCACAGTTGAGAACTTATTCGCTACAGGTCTTATGAATGGGTCTCGTGTAGGATGGGCAATCATTATGCTGTTCGCTTTATGGAATACGGTAAGAGTGTATAAAGAAAAACTAGACAAAGGTGCTTAAACAATTACAACAGCTTTGGAAGTACAGCGACAGTCAGCCTACAGAGATTACTCTAGGTGCTGCGCTTATGATTCTTGCACCTATCGCTACAATGATGGAATTAGGGTTTATGCCTTTCTATCAACTAGCGCTTATCTCTGCTGGAGCATACCAGCTATTTTGCATCTCTAAAGGTAAACTTCAATGTAGACTGAGAGCGTCTCTATTTACGTTTGGATTGTACAGCTCTACTTTGGCGATGTATTTGCTATCTATTGGTTTACCGACTCCATCTCACTACGGATGGGTGTTATTGGTTATATCTTCTTTTGGAAACTTGAAAAGATTAAAAACAGAAGACATACACCGAAATGGATAATATCACACAAATAATAATCACCGTTGCTACCGTTGCTGGTTCGGCAGGGATATGGAAGTTCTTCGAGGCTCGCCTAAAGGTAAAGTCAGAAGAGAAGAAAACAGAACGAGAAAATAGTGACGGAGTGCAATACAGAGACGACCTAAAAAACAGGGTAAGAAACCTTGAACAATTACTTGCAACAAGCGCTGACGAGAAAGACGAACTGCGTAATCAAGTGCTAGCGTTGACCCAAGAGGTGTCTGCATTGCGTGTCAAAGTGGAGTTCTTGGAGCGTGAGAACGACAGACTCAAGAACAAATAATTTGTACCTTAGCACCTCGTTTTTGTCTAACTTTTTTACACCTAAAATTATGAGCGATAGCTTTGCCGATTTCGTCAACGAATTAGAAACAGCAGAACAACCAACCTGTTCAATGGAGAACCCAGAGGAATGTGAGGCTTGCGGAAGCTAAAAATTGTAACATACTGACAAACAAAGGGGTACGAGAAATTGTATCCCTTTTTTATTTAATTTTGTAACGTAATTCAATTTATTAAACAATGAGCGACTTAAACAACGACCTAGAAGCTATGGTTGGTGACATGGGGTTAAACTTCGTGGAAGAGCCAACAGAAAATACAGAGCCTGCAGAACAGACTCCAGAGACTCCAGTAGAAGAACCTGTACAAGAAGTACAACAGTCTCCAGAGCCTGCACAGGCGGAACCACAGCAAGAGGCGGCTGTAGAAGAACAGCCTCAAAGTTCTTTACAAGAGGATGATATGTCCGAAGAAGAAATGGAAGCTGCAATGCTTTCTTACTTAAGCGAAAGGCTGGGTAGAGAAGTGAGCAGTTTTGATGACTTTAACGGAAATCAAAATACGTCAGTAGAAATTGACGAGCGTGTAGCTGCGATTAACGAGTTCGTTAGAACGACAGGTCGTGACCCTCAAGACTGGTTTACATACCAAGCTATGAATCCATCCGAAATGGATGATTTGAGTGCGGTTAAAATGCAGTTGAAGAGTCAGTACGGAGACCTTAGTGATAGCGACTTAAACCTTCTCATCGATAACAAGTACAAACTGGACGCAGATATGTACGATGAAAACGAAGTTCGTTTATCACAGATTCAGCTCAAGATGGATGCCGACAAAGCTAGACAAGAGATTGATTCTGTTCGTTCTCAGTATGCTGCACCTGTTAAGCAGGAGCAGCCTCAGCAGGAAGAGCAATTTGAAGGAATCGTAAATGAAGAGTGGATTGGGACTATGTCTGCCGAAGTTGATGCCCTGGAGGGTATTGAATTTGAGGTATCAAAAGACAAGTCTTTTACATTTGGATTAGAAGATTCTTACAAGTCTCAACTCAAGTCTAAAAACGAGCAAATAGAAGACTTCTTCTCAAACTATGTGAGTGAGGAAGGTCAGTGGGACTTTGAAAAGTGGAATATGCATCAAGCTGTTTTAGATAATATCGAAACGATAGTAAAGACAGCTTACCAGCAGGGACTTGGAGAAGGACAGCGTGGATTGGTAGATAAGGCTGCAAATGTGCAGTATTCTCAGCCGAATGAAACCGCTAATACTGGTCAGAGCAACACACCTAGTATTGAAGAACAAGTTAGAAATGCGCTTGGATTAAATGATAATGGATTGACTTTTAAAATCTAAAGAATAGAAAAAAATGGCTGTTGCATTAGGAACAACTAACACTAACGCTGGAGCGTTTGGTGTTCAAAAATTAGACGCAGCGAAATATATTTCGTTGTACGACTTGGTTAACAAACCAGACAACCGTGACGCATTGATTAAAACTTACGGTAATCAAGGTATCACTGGATTCTTGCAATTGGTAGGTGCTGTAAAAGCACAAGCAGTTGCTGACGAAGTTACTTACTGGGAAGAAGAGCGCTTGCACAAGAAAGCTTCTGGTACTGTTGCAGACGGTACTTGGACTGGAGCTACAGGCGATGTATTGCGTCCAAATGACGTAGTATTATTGGCTGACGGAACTCGTGCTTTCTACAATGGTGCTGAGCTACTTGACGTTGCTACAGGTAGCGCAGTAGCTAACGGTACTTACGAAGTGCCAATCATTGGTAACTTGTACGCTCAAGGTTCTGACCAACCAACAGACTTCTTGGAAAGCGGTATCGTTAAGCGTACCAATCCTTTCATGATTATGAAAGAGGTATACAGCGTTACTGGTTCTCAAGCTACTAACATTGGCTGGATTGACTTGGGTAATGGTGACTACCGTTGGTACATGAAGTCTGAAGCTGACCAACGTCAGCGTTTCATGGACAAGCGTGAAATGATGATGCTTTTGGGCGAGCGTGCAAACTCTTCTTTGGGTATCACTGGTTCTGAAGGTTACTTTACTGCTATCGAAGACCGTGGTTTGGTTCAGTCAGGCTTGATTAACACTATCACTGAAGTTGACGATATCGTTAAAATCTTCGACCAGCAAGGTGCTGCTTCTGAGTACGCATTGTACGTAAACCGTGAACAAGACTTGGCTATCGATGATATGTTGGCTGCTGGTCAATTGGCTTCTGGTACTGCTGCTACAACTGTGGGTGCTGCTGCATTCGGTTCATTCAGCAACTCTGCTGAAACTGCAATCAACCTAGGGTTCCGTTCATTCGCTCGTGGTGGTTACACCTTCCACAAGCATGACTGGAAATTGTTGAACGACCCAACATTGTTGGCTGGTTCTCAATTCTTGGGTGCTGCTGTACCAATGTCTCAAGTTGCTGACCCTAAGACTGGTGATAAAGCTCCTGCTCTTGAAATGAACTTCAAGGCTCTTAACGGTTACAACCGTGAGATGGAGCACTGGATGATTGGTTCTATCTTGGGTGCGTCTAACGCAACTAAAGATAACGTTGAGTTCCACTACCGTTCAGAAATGAACTTGGTGACTCGTGCCGCTAACCGTCACTTGTTGATTAAAGCGTAAGCACAGCTTATATCGAGAGGGGGTTATTAAGACCCCCTCTCTTTTTAATTTCATTTAATAAATAATAAAATGCCTACAAAAAAATCTACGGCTATACCTGCGTCTAAGGTTAGCCGACCTAAAGCAGCTCCTGTATCTGCTCCTGTATCTACAGTATCTTCTTCAAACACCAAAGTAAAAAGGGTTCAAGAAGACCCCACTAAAAAAAACAAGGTTTATAGCATCTTGAAAGGTGGAGGAATCTGGTACAAATTGAAGCAAAACAACATCACTGTATTTGATGATGAGACTGGTAAAGTAAGACAGCTTCGATATGCTCCAAACGAAAACTCTATATGGGCTGATGAGCAATCAGAAAACATTATTCGTGAGCAAATTATTTTTGAAGCAAAGAATCTTGTTGTTCCTTACACTAAGCCAAATCTTCAGAAATACCTTGAATTGCATCCAGACAACAAGGCAAACGGAGGAAGCATATTTGAAATTGTTGACACGGCTAAATCAGCTGAAACAGAACTAGAGAGCGAATTCTCTATGTTGGAAGCTGTTTCTATGGTTCGTGACAAGTCTATTGATGAGCTTTTACCAGTTGCAATGTATCTAGGTATTAATACCAATCAAAAGAACATGGAGATTAAGCGTGAGCTTTTAAAAGAAGCTAAAGCCAATCCAAAGCGTTTTATTGAAATGTTCGATAACCCAGTAGTACGCACTAAGTCTGTAATTATGAGCGCTATTGACTTCCAAATCCTAAAGGCAGATGCAGATGGACTAAAGTGGTTTGATAGCAACAGACTCATTGTTGCAACACCAGCAGGACAAGACACATTAGATATCTCTACTCGATTCTGTTTATCAGAAAAGGGAGCTTTGGTTTATGAAGAAATTCAGAACCAGCTAGACAAAATCTAATGTAACTTATAAGTTACTATGGTACAGGGGGTTGCAGAAATGCAGCCCCTTCTTTTTTGTATCTTTGTACAGACAACAGAATTATTATGGCATCTGTAAACGAAGTTTATTCAGGACTAAAGAATCTGGCGAACAAAGATGAGCGTGGCTTTATCACTCCAAAGGTGTTCAACACGTTTGCAGCTATCGCACAGAACAAGATATTTAACGACCTTTTCAATGAAACGATGAAGGCGCAAACTATGCGTATGCGTAACATTGATGCAAAAACGCACCATTCTTACACCAAGAGATTAGAAGAGGATTTAGCATACTTCTCTAAGGAGTCTACTGTTAGTCAATCTTCTGGCGTTTTTGAAAAGCCAGAAGACTTAGCACGAATCATATCAATGAAAACGCATGGTGCTTATGTATTTGGGACATCAACTTCTACATCTATTGACGTTATATACGATGAGTCTAAGATTGAGTACGTTCTACAGTCTGACCTGTCTGCCCCAAGTTCTACTCACCCTGTCGCTATTGTTGGCAATGACATAGAGGTTTTTCCAACTTCTATAAAAAAGATAAAGGTTAGATACTATAAGCAGCCAGAGGGTAGAAGCCCTATAGATGGAAGTCGCACAGCGCTATCTCCTAGATACAACGCTCTTAGCCTTGGTGCATCTAATGAAGTATTTGACCCAACAACTTCTGTTGACTTTGAATTGCCTGACCACTATGTACCTTTATTGGTAATCGAAATTGGTAAGATGATTGGTATTAATCTGAAAGACCAGGAAGTGTTTGCATATGCATCTGGTGAAGCTCAACAACAAAAACAGTAATAGATGGCAAGAGATACAGTTTCAGTAGACCAGATTGTTAACGACTTTATGTTGACCTTAGATGGTGATGACTATGCAAACAATGCTACATCAACCATTGTAAGGAACTATGCGCTTCGTGGAATCCGTGAGATGGGTTTCGACATCATGAAGCGAATAAAGTCTCTTAAACTTGAGGTAAATACGGATAACAGCACAGTAGAGTTACCAGATGACTTTGTTGACTACACTAAGATTGGTGTTGTAGCTAAAGACGGTCTTATCTATGTGTTTGGAGAGAACAAAAACCAGAACATGGCGCTGCAATATGTTACTGATGCAGCAGGTAACCCAATAGATTCTAACTCTGATGGTGTTTACGACAGAGAGGATGCAAAGTTCGTAGCAGAGACCAGAGCATCTGTGTCTGATTTTGAGAGCTATACCTTCAGAAACTTCTTGTACGAAGGGAATATTGGACGTGCATATGGTATAGGTGGTGGTATGTATTCTGGGGAATTCAGAATCAACTACGAGCAAAACAGAATTGAGCTATACTCTACTGAAGGGTATGGTGAGGTTGTTATTGAATATATTGCAGATGAGGCTCGTTCAGAGAACCCATCTATTCACTTGTATGCTGAGAACGCATTGCGTTCATACATATATTACAAACTCATTGAGCGAAAGGCTAATGTACCGTTTGGCGAGAAAGGACGTGCTAGACAAGAGTACTACAATGAGCGCAGACTTGCTAACGCAAGATTGAAGAGCTTTACTAAAGAGGAAGCTCTCAAGACTATTAGAAAGAACTACAAGCAAAGCCCTAAAGGTTAATCTATGGCTATTGATAAACTCATACCTCAGTATCTATCTTCGGATACTGACCAGAAACTTGTAAAGTCTGTTGAGATGACAGACAACCTTAACGTAAGGGTATCCAACAATGATGAGGGTACTGCTGGCGTTATAAAAAACATCAAGGGTACTGAGGCTTTGAGTCCTAAGACTCCAGCCGATGCATTTCCTGCTGGAAGCAATAGAGTCATAGGTTCTGTAGACAATGACAAAAACAAAGAAATTCTATTCTTTTTGTGGAACAGCAACGGAGACCATGGGATATACAGAATAAACACTTTGGTAGACACCTTTGAGAAGGTTTACGAGGATTCTGTACTAGGGTTTCAAAAGCTAGGATACGTTGATTGTGATGTTATTATAAACGACAAGGAAGAGACGTTGCTGTATTGGACAGACAACGTCAATCCTCCAATGAAGCTTAACGTAAACAGAGCTTTAAACAATGAGTATCCATCATCACTTACTTCTGGTAGCGATGAGGAAAAGCTGTTAAACCTAACCGTAGCAAAACAGCCTCCATTACAAGCGCCTACATACAACATTGTAAATAACCCAGACCTAACTTATAACAACATAAAGAACAAGGTCTTTCAATTTGCATACAGGTACAAGTATACTGATGGTGAGGTTTCTGCTTTATCTGAATATTCTACTGCAGCTGTATCATCTGCTCAGTTAAAAGACGGAATCGTTGACGATTCTGCTTTAGACTTTTACAATCAGATAAACATATTTGTTAGAAACACTACTCAAGATGTTAAAGAGATACTTGTTTACGCCAGAAACGGAAACAACAATTCTTGGTTCGAGGTAGACAAAATACCTAACACAAACAACAACAATGCTGTAACTGTTGTTTTTAGAAATGACAAGCTAACCTCAGCACTTTCGTTAGACGAAGTAAATAAAACATTTGACAACGTACCTCAGAAGTCTAAGTCTTTGGTAATCACCAACAACCGATTATTCTTCGGTAATTATGTAGAGGGATATCCGAATGTAGATTTAGATGTAGAGACTAGCCCTACTTATAGAGTAAAGCCTATTGTGCGTCATATTGATGCAGATATAATGCATACGTCTCCGTACAAGACGGCCACAGAAAGCTCATCTACTGACTTTAATTTTTCTTTAGATTTTACTCAAGTACCCTCTACAGTAAAAGCTGGTTCTATTGTTGAGATAGATTTTACACTTATTGTAACTTCTTTAGATGTAACGCCTGTTACATCGTATGGCTCAATGTTTGTTGCTTATGAAATTCCTGTTACAGGGAAGGGAGAGGTTGAAGATATTGTCCGAACGGATAACATATCAATGGATGAGTGGGAGCTTCCTCTTGAAGCAATTGTATTCAAGAAGTCAATAAATGTCTCATCTGATACGCCAAAAGCTCAGTTTATATCAGATGTAGCTGACTTACTAGAAGCTTCTGAATACTATTCTGTTATTGACTCTAACTATCCTGACAAAGAACAAGCTAATGGCTGGGAAAACAGAACCAACGGTGAACCAAAATCAAATGTATGGGTTGCTGGTAAGGCTTCGTTTAAATTAGAAAAGGTTGGTTTACTCGGAAGTAATTACGAATTCAACCTACACTTTGGAGGAGCACAGATTTATGCGAAGGCTTTAACTAAAGGGCTTGACTTCAGCACATTTAGTTTCTTGCCAGATTCTGAAACTCCAGTAGAGATTGTAAAATCATCGACACTAACTATTGGTGGTACATCTGGATACAACATGTACGCTGCTGCATTAACATCTACAGCTGAATATCAAGTTGCAGGATTCTCTGGGAGCTCATCTTTCTTGTCGGAGGATATAAGTGGGTACAAGTCTTATAAAGAAAATGCTTCTCACGATTTTGGTATTGTTTATATAGATGATAGAGGTCGTTCAAGTGGAGTAAACAAAATTGACGCTGTTGAGATTACATCTTTGTCTTCTCGTTCAACTACATTCGCTAATGTTATCGATTTCCGAATCAAGCATGACGCACCAAGCTGGGCAAAGAGATGGCAAATTGTATATTCTGAAAACAATACATATAATAAGTTCTTGCAGTATTCTGTGTCTAGAGCAATGCCAGCATATTCTGATTCTGTGTCGGCTGTATCGGAAAGAATTTATTTGTCTATGTCTACCTTAGAGGGCAAGGCAAATTCCTACAAAGAGCAAACAGCTGCTAAATTAGAATACAAATACGAAGAGGGTGACAGGCTAAGAATCATTAGATACGTAGACTCTAACGGAAACTATGTGTATCCAGATGGATACAACTTTAAGGTTCTTGGATACGAATACATATCAGATATTAAAGACACTCCGTTCTTAACACCCCCAGGATATCAAAAGTCTGCTACAGGTTGGTTTTTAGTTATTGAATCAAAATCTGTTCCTGGGTTCTCATTTAACAGTGTTTTATCTGGAAACGATGATTGGGGAAGTAACACTCTTATTGAGGTATACAACCCTAAAAAAGAGCTTGATGAAAAGGTATATTACGGAATAGGTAAAACTTACGAGATAAACGGAACTGTACATCAAGGCGATAGAGAAACATTAACACAGCCTTCTGTAACATTAACTGTTGTTGATTCAAGTACAATTACATCTTCAGACAGAATGTATGTCAATGATGAATTGACGGTAGATGGGATTAACATCACTATAACAGAGGTTTCTATATTGACAGACGGAACATATTCTTATCAGTTTAGAACTGGTCCAACCCCTCCAAGTGTTGGTTCTTATTCTGTCTTAATAAACAACTATCAAGACGCAGTAATCACTTGTAATCAAGGAGACGTTTACTTTAGAATCAGAAAGATTAGAAAGCCAAACATGTTCTGGCAAGAATACTTCTTAGATGAAAGATTTGAGAACAATGTTTATGCTTACGATATAGACTACATAGAAGATTACTCTGTAAGTGATTTCTTTGATTCTAAGACTATTTCTAGAGGCAAGCCATACGCTTACCTTCCAGAGGCAAGAGAAGTTCGCAGAAAGTCTTCTGTGACATATTCTGATGCATATGTTTTAGACTCAGACAGACTAAACCTAAGTTCTTTTAATGCAAGCTTTGCCAACTGGACAGATTTAGATATTGCTCACGGTGGTATAGATAAGCTTGTTGGTCGTGGTGATTCAATCACAGTCTTGCAGGAAAGCAAGACCTCTCAGTTGCCAATTGGTAGAAACCTTATTGAATACGCAAATGGTGATGCAGGTGTGTCTGTATCTAAGAACGTAATAGGTGTACCAAGTTATTATGCTGGAGATTATGGCTCTTCTGGAAACCCAGAGTCTGTCATTGAACGATTCGGTGTTGTATACTTCTCTGACTTGAACTCTAGAAAAGTAATTAGGCTGTCTGCTGATGGCATTACGCCAATCAGCGACAAAGGCATGGACAGCTTCTTCCAAAAGTTATTTGAAGACTTGGATAAGAATGTATTGACTCCTAAGATTGTTGGTGGTTTCGACCCAGATAATGGAGAGTATCTAATTACAGTAGAAGATTTCTCTGATTCAAGCATTATTGTACAATCTTCAGACCCAGAGTTAGAGCCAAATGTATATGAGGTAGAGGTGACTGAAGATGGTGACTATGCTCCAACTCCTACCTACACATCCAGTCAAGTTATATGGAACACTATTCCATTTAACTGGAATGAAATATGTCAAGATTGGGACGAAGTAGGAAATGGATATTTAGAGATAGACGGAGTATTCTATATTGATTCGACTCTTCAAGGGAGCACAGGGACTGTTACCATATTGGTAACTGATGCAGCAAACTCTTTTGTAGCTGTTGCCACTTACAACTTGGGTACTGGAGTTGTCACAATTCCTTCCCAAACATGTGACGGAAGAAACATGGTTACCAACTTCGGAGGCTCTGAGTCTAGCGGAGTTACAATCTCTTACAAGCATAAAGAGGGTGTGTGGTCATCTAAATACAGCTTCATGCCTTCTAACTACGCTAACATCGGAAACGTATTATACAGCTTCTTTGAGAACAATGACGGACTAGTATGGAAGCACAATACAAATGAAACAAGAAACCTTCTATATGGAGTTCAATACAACTCTATGTTTGAGGTAGTGTCTAATTACAATCCATCAATGATTAAGACTTACCAAGCCCTTGGCATTGAAGGAAACGGTAATTGGACTTCTGAAATAACTAACTCTACGCAGAAGACTAGTATTTCTGAGTTTGATGAGAGAGAGGGTCATAGATATGCAATGATATCACGTGATACTATCAACTCTAAATCGCATCAGATTTATTTGGGTGTAGTGGAGTCTGTTTCTGGTAACAATGTAACGTTTACTACTCCTGTAAACAAATTGCCATTTGTTGTTGGCGACACATTAAAAGTAGCATCAGGAACAGATTTAAATACTACTGGCTTGACAATATCTGGTCTTTCGGATAGAAAGACTATTATATGCTCAAGCTCTGGTATTAATGTTGGAGATAACGTTTTTGTTGAGCACAGTTCTATAGTAGATGGCGACCCAATCAGAGACGTATATGCATCGATTAAAATGTCGTCTACAGATACGGAACCATTTGAAGTTCATGCAATATCTGTACACTACGACAGGTCTAGACTACACAACGATAGAGTCAACTAAAAAGATTAAATTTGCAATATGGCAATCGACATTGAAAAATTAGCACAAATGGGGTCTATGGCTGCTGGGGGCGGTTACGCCCAAGCAGCTCTTGGTGGTGCACAAACTATATATGGTTTAACGCAACTACCTAAAGCTAAAGCAGAGTTTGAGAGAGCTCAAGCCGCTGCTCCGTCATTAGACACGCCAGCACAGTTCTACGAGAACTATAAAAATGCATATGATTCAGCATTGGCTGGAATGCAGAACGATGCCATTCAAGCTAACCTAGCTACATCTGTACAGGCACTACAAGGTGCTGGAGGACGTGCACTTGTTGGTGGTTTAACACAGGCTACCAACCAATCATTATCTGCTCAAAACCAAATGCTCGCTCAAGAGCGTCAAATGAGAATGGCTGCTGGTCAACAACTAGCCGCAGCTCAAGAACGTGCTATTGGACGTAAAGAGGCTCGCAGTCAACAAGAGATTGCTTATGCCAATCAAGCATATCAGGCAGCATTGGGCAATATAGGCTCTGGACTAGCTTCTGCTGGAGAGGGACTTATGTACGGAATTAGCGCTGGTGGTGGATTAAACATTGGCAAGCAAGGTGGAAAAGAACAAGGTTACAAAGTAGCTACTAAAAAAGAGTTTAATGAAGCTGTTGACCAGGTTTCGGAAAACGCTTTGAATATGGAAGATACTGTTTTAGAGACAGTACCAGAAGAAGTAGATAACGTGGTGTTTGATGATTCTTACAGAAAAAAATATGAAGCTGATAGACTTAAAAAGAATGTCGTTCCTAAAGCAAAGGGAGATATCATAAGTAAGGCTAAACCAGAGCTATCAACTACTTACGGAATGTCGCTTCAAGGAGTGGCTGCTCCTCAGTCTGAGCCAATTAACTCTCTCTCACCTAAGAGCGCATTTGGCACTCCTGCAACACCACAACTGCAACCTGTATTCCAACAGCCTAATACTCAGATTCCATTCCAAATGTTAGACCCTGTTGGTGGTAGCGCTATACCATTAGAGTACAGAAATGACCAAGCCATGAAACAGCTTGAAGCGTTGCAGAAGGGATACAACCTTGTTTCTCAATACAATAAGTATTTCAACAATGGCGGTATGATGACTAATGGTGCATTTAATCACAACACCAATCCTATCGACTTAATGCAAAATGGTCAGAAGGTAGGTGAGGCAACAGGTGGTGAATACATTTTAAATCCAACTCAAGCTGCTGCTATTGCTAAGCAAAGCAGCTTCGCTAGAAAGCTGTTTAAGAAGTTTGAGAAAAACGCTAAAAAGAAAAAGTAATGGCAGGACCGCTAGGAACAACAGTATTTCAAGTACCTAAGCTCGGTGAGACTGGTTTTAAGATTGACCAAGTAAACGAGGCTAAGCGTAAGCAAGCACAGCAACAACTAGAAAAAGAAGTTGCAGCCACAGGTGCTGAAAAAGCATATATGGACAACGCCCAAGGGCTTACTGGTATCTACAAGCAAATTGCAGATGCTGAGTTCCAGGTGTTCCAGCAAGCTGCTATTCAATACGAAAAAACAGGTTCGGCAGCTGACGAAGCTAGAATGAAACAAGCAGCATCTTCGCTTACATATTCTGTAACTGCAGGTAGAGGAATTCTTACAACTGCAGGAGATGAGTATGTTAAAAATAAAGCAAACGGATTTAAAGATGTAGCTCTTTCTGCTTCTGAAGCATCAGAGCTTTATGCTGGCTTTGTAAACAGACAAGGAGAAGTGATTGTTAAGAATGGACAGGTTATGGTAAAGGATGGAGACACATTCGTACCAGCCACACAGTCTACATACCTACAGTCTTCTGTAAATTTAAATAACTCTTTTATTCTACCAAGAAATGTAAAGCAAGGTACTTACGTAAACTCTGGTGCTTTTACAAATGAATTCAAGGGTGCAATATCTGCTGGTACGTCTGTAGCTGATGCAGAAAGCAGAATTGGAAGTCTTTATGATAACAAGCTAAATAACAAGGAGTTTGTTTCCGATGTATTGACATCATACGCAATAAACAAATTGGGTATGGTCGATGACCCATCTAAACTTAGCGCAGATAAATATCAAGAGATTCAAGAGTTAGCATCTGATGAGCAAATCATGAGTGATGCTGTTTCTTGGTACAAAGAACAAATTATGGGTGAAGTTGCTCCGCTATGGAAAGCAACAAGAACAGGCGGAGGTATTCAATGGGGCGTTGACATCGGTCCTGGGACTAAGAAGAATCTAAATGTTCGTGAAAACATTAACGTAAGAGTTACAGAGATTGATGCAGACGGAAATGCCTCAGCTGGAGAGATTGAAACTGAAGCTTATGCAGGTCTGCCTACAAACCTACAGGGCAAGGGATTAGCCGATGCAGGTTCTCAGAATAAGTATGACATTCATGCTGTTGCTGTTGTTGACGGTAAGCTGGTAGCTAAGAAAGTTGTTTCTGAGGGTGCTTCATTTATATCTCTAGATTCTGGAAGAAAATACACTACTGCAGTAGAACCACTATTGCTTCAAGAGTGGGATGCACTTCCTGAAGAAACTAAAACATTACTTGTCGCTAAGTTCGAAGCAGAGGGCTATAACCTTGGCGAGATGATTAGCACTTTGAAAGACGTGTCTCAAAATAACGTAACTTCGCAAGGAGATAATAATGGTGGTAAATCAGCTGGAGATGCTCAGCAAGAGCTTATAAAAACTCTTAGAGATAATGGGATGAGCGATGAAGATATCGCTAAAATCCTAGAGGGATAACCACATAAATTTTTATAGATGTCTGACGGTCTTAAAGAGGTTTTGCTAAAGGCAAAAGAAGCAGGCGCAACGCCAGAACAGCTTCTAAAAATAGCTCAAGTTTATAAAAAAAAAGATTCTACGGAATCACCGTCCACTGGGGAGGAAGAGACTACAAGTGGGGTTTCTACAGAAGAGCCTAAGGCTGCTGAGGAATCTGCTGTTGAGATTCCTAACTGGATGCGAAACTTCCAAGACAAAGCTCCAAAGGTTGAATACGAAGTAAAAGGCGTTTCAGAAAAGGCTAAAAAGCCTACTGAAACACAAGAAGAGTACGTCCAGCGTGTAGCTCCTACAGAAGGAGAAAAGGCTTTTCAGAGTCGAGTCTCTGACTTTAGAGCTGAAGTAGGTGTTGACACTTACGACAGTATCTATGATGAAGCTGGAATCCCAGAAAGACTAAGACCAGAAAAGGGTAGTGGTGTATCCGTTCTATTAGAACAATTTGATTTAGAGCAAGCTGGAAAGTCCAGAGAGGCTGACCAAGCTATTGACGAATACGAAAGTTTATTCAAAGGCAAGCAAATTCCATTTGCTGCAGGTGGATATGGCACAGTTAATTCTGTTGAGTCTACGCCTGAGTCTGATTTGATGACCGAGCGTGAATTAGAACTAAAACGTCAAGAAGCTTTATCTAAAGTAAACCAGTCCCTAAAGACAGATTTCCAAGACCTAGATGAAGCTAAGAACTTCGTCTATGATAAATACGAATACCACAAGACAAATCTTGCGGAGATGTCTCTTGAAAAAGCAAAGCAAAGTTATATCGATGACAAGGCTTTGTTTAGTAAAGGAGAGCAGCTTCTATCATTAGCATTAGGAAGAATTGGCTGGGACGGTAAGGTTATGCAAACTGATGCCGTAGAAGAAGTTGAGGGGTTCTTTAATGCTGTAGTTGACCCAGTGGTAAGGAACGTTGGATTAAATGCAGCTATAGCTACCATGGATGCCATGGGTAACGGCTATGGAGCTGAATTGCTCCAAGCCGAAAAAGATGTAAGAGCAACTCAAGGGCTTTTAAACGTAGGTCTAGACCCCCAAGATTCAAGAGGGATTACGGAGACATGGGATGAAGGAGATAAGGGACTAGCTGTTCTCAAGGCTTTCTACTTTGGTTCTCAATCTATGGGTTTAATGGCGGCAACCATTATACAGCCAGAAGTTGGTCTTACCATGATGGGTGTTTCTAGCGGTCTTGAAACTTACGGTGCATTTAGAGACAGGCTAGACCTTAGTGCAGAAGACAAGAACACCCTAGCTATATCTGCTGGTGTTGTTGAGGTAGCTATGGGACAAGTGCTTGGTGGATTGGCTAACGTAAGACGTTTTAGAAGCGCTATGGGCATATCTGACGACATTGGTGCAATGTCTATGACAGCTAAGAGAAATGCCTACAATCGAGCTATAAATTACTTATCTCCATATAGCAAAAGAGTTAAGGAGGCGTTGAAGTCTCCTGCTGTTAGAGGTACTGGTAGATTTATTTACGATACAGGTGCGGAAGCTGTTGAAGAGTTTGGTGTAGAATTGTTTAATCAAACACTCGCACACGCTATTGCAGGCGAGGAGTTTGACCCATACGCATTGGCTGATGCAACACTTCTTGGTGGTATGATTGGTGCTCCTATGGCTACTGTTACAGGAGCAAAAGCCTACGGAATCGAGAGTCACTTCTTTAATAAGCCATTACGTGAGGACATGGAGGCATATGAGACACTACAGACTCAGTATGCCGACTTAAAACAAGCGGCTAGAGAAGAGAAAGACCCAGCTAAGAAAAAGATTATACTTGAGGAAGCTGCAAAGGTCAGAGAAGAAGGACAAGAGCTCATACAAAAAGCAAACAAAGCATATGATAGTTTGTCTTTTGATGAACGTGCACAGCTTTCAAAAATAAATAAGGAGATTACTCGTCTTGTTGACGAGATAAAATCTACAGACAACAAAACAATTAAAAGCCGTAGAAAAAACGAGCTTGCTGGATTGTTGTTGAAAAAAGCTCAGATTGAAAGCAAGGCTGGACTAGACCTTCAGTTGTCATCAGAGCAAGAAACTGGTATTGACGAAGTACAAGCACAAAGCATTGCTGAGTATAGAACAACTCCTGTTGAAGGACTGCCGTTGCGTACAGCCATGGACATGGTTGCAGAGATGGAAGCTAAGCGTGAGAAACGACTAAAAGAAGCTGAGTCTAGAGACAGAAGTCCAGAGTCTCCTATGGAAAACTCTTTGAATCAAAGAGTTAGATATATAGACCCAGCAACTAACGAAACTGTTGAAGGGGTATTAGCAAAAGACGGACAGACACTTGTAGTAGAAACAGACGAGGGTAATATCATTGAACTGGGTAACGCAGAACAGCTGGCAGGTCGTAGTCTGGAATCTCTAAGTCTATCTGCAGCTGAGGGTATCCTTCAAGTAAACGAGGATGGTTCGTTCACTTACGCTCCTGTTGCTGGAGCAAAGGGAGCTTCACAAGGTACTAAAATGTACAACCGCAATGGCGTTAAGGCTATTCGTAGAGATAAGAATGGAAACGTTAAGAACGTTTTACTTACGAGTGAAGACGGTTCTCAAACATATAACTTAAAAGGTGAAGATGCTGAAGAGGCGGCTTACCAAATTCTACTTAAAGAAACCTCAACACCAGAGGGTCAGAAAAGAGTAGATGAAGCACTTGCTCAAGAAGCACAAGACCGTGAGCTGTTGGCTGCAGCATCGCCAGCTCCAGCACCTGCTCCTGCTCCAGCCGCTCCAGCGGCTGAGCCAGAACCAGCACAACCTAAGATTATAGGTTTAGAAAAGCTTTCTCCTGAGATGGGTGCGTCTGTGGCTAGAATGCTGAATGCTATCATCCACATATCTCCAAATCACACTGTAGAGGTATTAAATACTAACGAGGATGTTAGGAACAAATGGAAGGAGCTATCTGGCGAAGAGGCTGATTCTAGACTTAAGGGATTCAATGACCCTAACACAAACACTATATACATCTCTCAAGAGTCTACTCTGAATGACAGACGTAGCGATGGATTGCATATAGCAAAACACGAACTCATGCACCCAGTGGTCAACGCTCTTATGAGCTCTGACCCTGTATTAGTTCAAAGACTAGTTTCTCAAGTTACAAGTCTGTTGATGTCTATGCCGACTAACAGAGTTGCTCAGCTTGTATATGCTCATGCAACACAATACTCTGGCAACAAGTTCAATGAAGAACTACTTGTAGAGTTCTTCAACTACTTCTCTAACGAAGCAAACTTCCAGGAGGCTGTAAAAGAAAAGCCTAGTCTAAAGAAAAGAATCGTAAGTGTGTTAAATACCATTCTAGAAAGAATGGGACTAACATACAGATTTAGCTATGAGTCTCCCAACACAGAACTTATTGAGATGCTTTCTCAAGTTAAGCAGGCATTCGATAGTGGCGTTCCGATGGAGATTGAAGCTGCAGAAGAAAACAGAGCAAGTGGTCTACAAGCTTACATGGGCATCAGAAGTGCAGAGCCATCTGTGATTTCTGATTTTGAAGCCAACATGATGCTGAGTCTACTTGATGGAAACTATGCAGCTCAGTTCGGAGGAAATGTTGAATTAGATGACTTCACATTTAGGGGATTAAGAGCAAAACCAGCCACATTTGATACTTTATCTGCAATTGCTGTCTTTTTGGCTGATAAGCCTGTAATAGAAATAAATCAATCTGTTAAAGAGGGTATTGGAGATAAATCAGAACTTCTTTTGGACGTATTGTCAAGCTTTGGATATAGAGTTGTTTCTAATGGACCTTCTACTATAATGGCAGCTCCAGCGTTTAACAACATGCTTACTGAAACTACAGGCGTTGAAAGCGTTACGGCTGATGATTTGTTAGACATGTCTATTGAATCAAACAGAGCGCAGGTAAGTGAAGACGTAATTGGCAACCTAGAAAAGGTTGCTGATGCACTAGGTATTGATGTTGCATACATAAACAAGCCTGACATCAATGCCGCTTCTGGATACTTAAAACCAAGCAAAGCGAATGGTATAAAGTCTCCAGTTGTTTTCTTGAACGTTGCAAATGCTTCTCCAGAAACATCGCTATACGGTGTTTCTGCGATGATGATAGAAGTGATGAGAAAGGCTGCAGGAAAGCCTACGAAAGCAACATCATATCTTTATGAACTAGAAGCCGAAATAATGCGTGTATCTGAGAAGCTACAGGCTTCTCCTGACACTCTAACAGATAGAGAGAGAAACTTCATAGTTCCAATCTTGTTTAAGATGCGAAGCTATCAGTCTCAATCTTCCCAAGTCCCATCATCCTACCGTTCTAACCAAAATCAGCAAGGTCAAGCTTTAGTATTTGCCTTATCTGATGTGTTAAACGAGATATTACAGATAAATTCTGTAAGAGCTTCAAAAAGAGCAAAGGATGTTGGCGTAGAATTTGAGCAAGCGTTCTTAGACATCGTAAATGAAAATGCACAAATACCTGCAGGTAGCGTAGAAGCTACACCATTTGACATTTTCCTTAAGGCTGTGTTTGTTGATAAGGTATTGTCAAAAGCGGTGATGGCAACATCGCTAGACGAAGCTATTAGAAAAGAAACAGCCGCAGCAAAAAATGACATTGCATTAAAAGACTTCAGTGATTTTATTATTGATTTCTTTGCAGACACAGTTAGTGAAATATCTTCTGATGCAAAGACTCTTGGATTAAGCTCTATTAAATTATACAGAGCTAAAAATTCATTAAAAGAACAGGAGGAAACATTATCTAAAAAACTCCAAGAGCTTTCTGAATCATTAGGGATAAACCCTCCTCAAAAAAAATCAGAATACTATAAAGAGTTTGAGTCTTTCTTTAATAATATGGGGAAGTATAGTGCATTGATGGCAGCAGCAAATCCTAATTCTGCTAATTACGCACTTGAAAACCCAGGTATAGCTATTGACATTGTAAACTCGATAGCTATGGACCCATCTTTGGATGTGGATGAAAAAGATATGGCATTGTCAACATTATCACGTTTGGCTCCACAACCTTCCAATCAAGCTGCAAATCTAGCATCTTGGTACAATGGTACTGATAAGATGATGGATGGCAGAAGTGAAGTTCAAGAAGCTAGGTTTATTTTTGAAGAATTAATAGGGGATTTAATCGATAGCAGACAATTTTCAACTATAGACGCTATTGGTCGTGTTATTAATAACAAAATAACAGAAATTGATAGTGCTGCATCAATGAATGATGCATATGACATTTTCAGAAAAATGAGTTCTGTAGAAAGAATGCTTTTCTTACAGTATGCAGCATTGAGAAACACTAATTCAATAAAATCTCATTTAGAATTACTTTTAGAAGAAGCTTCCCAAAAAATAGATTATGATGATTTTCAATGGGAAGAAGATTTTTATGAAACTAAAGATTATATAAAGAATTTTCAAGAGTCAATAAGAAGTACCCAGACATTAACCACAGAGCTTATTGGTTCTATTATAAATACTTTTAGAGAAAGTAGAAGGTATGCAGAAGGAGCCTCAGCTTCAGAGGAAGCTTTGATGGATTTGGCTGAATTAGCTGGTATGCCTAATACAAGTAATTCTTACGCATTGTTATCGCATATATTGACTGACTTCAATGAAGCTTCAGATTACCTCCCAAGTGAATCGGAATATAATTCTGTTTTAGAATCACAAGGAGACCCAGTAATTATTTCAGAGGTATCAGATATTAAATCAAAAATAGATGCGGATAAAAATGAAATTAGGTCTTTATCTGATTTAATAGTTAATGACTATGGTCGTTTTACTTTTATTCAATCAGAAGCAGAGATGCTTAAGTTATCTCCAGATGAAATTAATGATTTAGAAAGCGCTATTAAAAACGCAACGTTAATCTCTGGCACTGATGTAGAAGAGTCTATAGAGAACATCATTAAAGAAAGACTTTTAAAAGGTGAAAGCGTTCCAGCTACAAGAAAAACGATTCTTGTTTATTCTGAAAGCGCTCCTCCAGGATATGAGTATACCACTTATAGCATAAGTGCTGGATACAGTGTTGCTTTCCAGCATGAGGGTGACTTTCAATCGATATCAAAGCTCCTAAAAGAGCAAGAGGGGTGGAGTGACGAACAAATCGAAGAGTTAAGACAAAAAAGAGAACAAACAAATCAAGATTTTAATGGAGCTATTCCTAGTTCGTGGGACTCTTATACAAACATGCCTGCATCGTGGGGATATGGGAACAGACTAGGTATAGAGATAATGAATGCGTTGCATGACATGTCTCTTACACTAGGATTACCTGTACATAGTTTTAGTCCTGTAAGTAGCACTTACTACAGTGCATTATCTGAGGAGTATTTAAGACGTAATGGTGTTGATGAAGCATTGATTCAAAAATATGCTGTCACTACTAAGGAGATGCAAAGCGAGGAGGTCCCAGAGATGTTTAGACTTATGCTTTACAACACTTGGGCTAAGAGAAGACTTGGTGAAGCAGCTCTTGTACTAGGCTCTCAACAAGAGTTTTTGATAGCTGTTCCTAAAGAAGCTGGTAGTTCAGAAATGAATCTATACTTGATTGGTCCTAACAGAATGAATGATTTGTTTGAACGTGAACAATCAGATAAAATAAGAAATCTATACAAAGAAGAAACCCTCTGGATTCGTCAATCTTTATCTAGCAATCCTGACATACCCAGAACTAGAGATTTATTAAATCAAAGAGGTATAAAACCTCTTACTGAAGAGCAAATAGAAAAGATTTCCAATAAGTTTGGTGTGCCAATGACTATGGAGCAAATCAAGCAGAGTTCTGATGAATTTGTTTCTACGTTCAACAAAAGAAATATATTTAACAAAGGAGGAGCTATTGGTAAAAACATTGTCATGCCATCTTCAATGACATTTATTTCTACTAATGCTAAAGGTGTTCTCTCTATACCACCTTTAACAACTGTATCTAGCTCTGAGTTCCAGGCATATCTTGATGGTAGAGACAATTCAGATAGATTAATGGACGCTCAAGAAGCGCTTAGAGAGCGCTCTGAGGCTGCTCTTAAAGATGCTACTGAAGTTAAGTGGTGGTCTTGGGACTATATTTCTAAGCGCTGGATTAATAGAAACCAGAAACTAAGAGACAGTATTGAAAAGGGTCTGTCTGAATACACTCGTTCTGTACTTACAAGAAGAGCAGGTGCAATCAGATATGCGGATACACTATTTAAGAAATACGAGAAAGCTATCTTCAATGGTCTGTCTATCGCTGAGGAGAAGTTCCTTGATGATATAATCTTCTTGAGAAGGGTTATCCAGATAGATAAAAACAGAGACTTTAAGAGAGCTCAAGCTGAAAGGCTTCTTGAATCTGAAAAAGCTCAGCTAGAAGCCTTGAGACAAGCGCTTAGAAACACCAGAGATGAAAATCAGAAAAAAGATTTGCGTGAGCAGATTTCTGATAAAAAGAAAGACATTCGTGCTGCTGAGAAAACTATTGAAAACAATCAGCGTCCACAGCATCCGTCACATCCAGAGTACAATGAAGTGAATCTAGAAGAGGCTACTAAGCGTTTAGCAGCTTATGAGCAGCGTTTAGGAGCAGATAAGTACAATATGCTATACAAGAGAGCTGATGAGTACTTTAATGCGTTTACAGACATCCTAGAGATGGCTTTAGATGCTGGCTTGATTGATGAAGGAACTTTTGACAGATTTAAAAATGACGATTACTCTCCTCGTGTATTCTTAACTCATTTCTTTGGAAGCGCCCACAGCTCTGCGTTTAATGGAACAAACTTGTCAGAGGACTTTATCAAGACACTGAAAGATGGTTCTAATGAAGACATATTCTTAGACGCTAGAATGCTGTTGAGCAATGCCCTGCGCTCTATCAGAGCTAAGGGGCATCAAAACGAGCTGCTATCTGCAATGCACAATGAAGCTAAGAAGAGAAGCTTTGAGGGTGTTGACTTTATGAAGGAGTTTAACTTAAGCAGAAACGGAAAGGTTGAGAAAGCTTCTAAAGGATACACTAACGTATACTACAAGGTAGATGGTAAACTAGAAGGATTCCAGATTAAAAGCGAACTGGTTGAGCAATTGTACGGAAACGTAAAAGATGCTATCGTGATGAGTCCTAATGTTCGCAAAGGATTTAGTCTTATTTCTGGAACGCAGATTACGAAGTTCTTTGCTACTGGAACAAGTACAGCTTTTGCTATTACAGCTTTCATGCGATTTGTTCCTGAGGTTGTATTTGGTCGTGGTGTATACGACAAAAAAGGACGTGGGTTTGTGCCTCTAATGATGGCATATGCAGCAGTAGATTCATTGATAGGTTTAAAGGACGCTGTTTTCAATAAGGAACTAGTAGAAGAGTACTTTAGAAATGGTGGTGCTACTACATGGATGGTAGCTCAAGGTAAACCTAAGAGAATTGTAAAGAGAGCTAAAGCTGGTGCTGTAAGAAATGCTGTTGACTGGCTCGGAAGACACTTTATGAATGGTATCTCATTTGCTGGTGAGAAATCTGAACTTGCAGTGCGCTTGGCTATTTATAGTCGTGTAAAAGACAGCTTAAGAAAAGAGTTCCCAGACATGCCAGAAAATGAACTTCAGTCTATTGCTACTGAGGAGGCATTGATGCTTGCTGACTTTGCTACGTCTGGAACGGTTGCAAAGTCTTTAGATACTATTTCTCCGTACCTAAACGCTGGTATCCAGGGTTTCCGTGGAGCTGCGAGCTACGCTAAGAAAAACCCTAAGATGTTCTCAAACAAGATGAGTCAAATGTTTGTGGGAAGCTTTGGTATGGCTTTGATGGCTGTTCTTTCCGTAGACGATGATGAGTGGGAAGCTATTTCTGATTACAAGAAACAGATGTATGTAATGATTCCTCTTGGAAGAGGTGAGGATGGTAAAATGAATTGGTATACTCATCCTAGAGCTCATACATTCTTGGCTGTGCCTGCTGTAGCCTTAGTACTGGCTCAGCACACTCGTGATATGATTAGAGGAAAGTCTATTGAAGGATACAAGAAAGAAGGATTGTCTGGTCAATATATGGATGACTCAGAATACATCTGGTCTTCAATAATCAAATCATTGCCACTACCATCTCTAGCTCCTGTATTTAATGCTTATGCAGCGTATCAGTACAACTGGGATACATGGAGAGGAGAAAAGATTTACAAGAAAGGTGGAGATAAAGAAATGGATGCTTACATCGAGGGTCAGTATGACCCATATGTAAGAGACTTCTACAAAGTTATCGCTCTTGAGTTGCAAGACAAGGGGATAGATGTTTCTGCTAAAAGAATGCAGGCAGCTGTAGAGAAGATTATTACTAGTGATAAGAACCCTGTAGTAAACTTGATTTACAACTTCGCAGATGCTCTTTTGGCTACTGGAGATAATCTAACTGATTTAAGAGACAAGCAAGGTATTACTGTAGATGAGGATAGCGTTTCTAAGAAGTCTAAATACTTTGACTCTATACTTGGTGTAAAAGGTAGAATATATGTCGCTCCTGACAAAAAAGAGGGCGATAAAGCCAGAGTAAGAGGAGCTAAGAAAGAAGAGAATACAGAGCTGTTCAAGCAAAAGCAAAGTGTTAAGCAGGTAGCTAAAAAATACTTCGGTACTACAATCACGACACTTCCTAAAGATGTTGTAGATACTATTATGAAATTGACTGATGACCCAACAAGACAAAGAAGACTGAAGAATTACTTCATGTATCTGTACAAGGGAGAACTGGTTGATGACCAAGTGGTTAACGTAATATTTAGCGATAATGACTCTGAGCGTCTAGCAAAAATCGAAGACATCTTGGGAACAGATGTTAAAGACATGGACAAGCAAGACTTCAATGACGTTCTAGTACAGCTTAAAACAGCTGGAATGAAACAATCAGAAATCCAGAGTCTGTTGTATCACTTCATTGAAAAAAAGAAACAAAATTAAATTTAAGCATATAATACTATGAAAACACTAAAGAAAACATTTATGGGCTTTGCACAGATTTTTAAAAATGACAACGATTACAATGAGAAAACCATCATAGGTTTTCTCTCATTTGCTGTAATGGTATTGGTAATGATTGCTGACGTAGTCAGTGGGGCTATGGGTAAGGATTTGGTTATCAATGAATTCACATATAACAGTTTTGTTATAGTTACATTGGGTTCATTTGGTATTGCTGGCTTGGAGAAGTTTGCTAAGAAATGACAAGAGGTATGGAGTTAGAGGTACTACGATTCAGTAGTCAGAAAGACAGCACCAATGGATTATTATTTGACGTTACAGGAGGTAAGAGACGGTTCTTATGCTATACGCTTGAAGACGAACATAGAGCGGATAAAGTCGCAGGAGAGACAAGAATCCCTTCTGGAACATATCGGATTACTCTGCGGACGACTGGAGGATTTCATGGAAGATATTTAAAAAAATATGGGGATATGCACAAAGGAATGCTATGGGTTCGTGATGTGCCTAATTTTGAGTATATCCTTATACATACTGGTAATACTGATGAACACACTGCTGGGTGTCTCATTGTTGGTGATAGTCAACAAGCGAATTTTGGCGATAGCGATGGTTTTGTTGGCTCGTCTACTCAAGCATATAAAAGAATTTACCCTGCTATTGCTGAGGCTTTGGAAAAAGGGGAATCGGTAAGCATATCATATAGAGACTTTGATTATTTAGGATAAAGATGAAAGCAAAGAAGAAAGACCCTATTTACGTAGATAAGGACAAATTAGACGAAGTTGTTGTAACTCCGTATACTAAAAACAAATATGCTTTAGAAGAGCGTCTATCAAATAAATCTACTGGTGGATTAAAACCTAGTTATCCAATTTTTGATGCATTATTGGGGAGAGGTTTATTAAAAAGCGCTATAGATAAAGGAGTTTTTCCTTTAGCTAAAAAGATAAGTGGCAAGGCTAAAAAAACAGCAAAATACAGAGCTCTTCAATCAATGTTGGCTGCCAGAGATGTAAACGAATACACCAATCAATGAAATGGCTGGTAAAGTTAATTCTGCTAAGCTCATTAATGAGTTGCAGCGCTCAATGGCACTTGAAGAGAGCGGTGCATTTAGACCCTACCATACTGGAAAAAGACACGTTGATTGTGAACGACACGGTTGTAACCCCACCTGTGGCTATCACGGATACTGTGACTTTGAAGCAACACGATACTATAGAAGTAGTGAAGGAAAGGCTGAAAGTGCAAGTCGTAAAAATGAACGACACGATTATTATAAACGCAGAATGCGCCTCGGATACGATAGTTCGGACTATTGAAGTTCCTTATGATAAGATTGTTTATGTTGAAAAAGAAAGCTTGTTGGATAAGATACAAAAGTTAGTTTTGCTTTTTGCTGTTGTGGCTCTAGCACTTAAACTAATTTATAGGTATCTATTCAATGACTAAGAAAAAAGAAAAACAGAATACTAACGATAAACGTCAGTACTGCGAGACAGAACCTAAGAAGTGTGATGGCTCTTGCGGATGTAGAAAAAGAAAAGGGGGCAATTAAGCCCCCTTCCCCAAACCAATGTAAACCAAGTACCAGTCTTTCCTAGCAGTCAAAGACCCTATGTAAGGATATTTCAAATATATATTATTCTTTCGACAATACTGCAAACGAACACAAATTTTTTGGAACGAGATAAAACTCATCGATACCTTTCCTGTGTGCTGTTTTAATTGTCTTTATCTGCCTGTACTCTTCTTTGTATATCTTCTCTGAGTGGCAGTAAACGATAGCTTCTGTCTCCTTGCATACAATAGCATAGTAGAATCCGTTTTCGCTTCGTTTGTGATACTTTTTCTTTCTTCCTAGAAATGATACTGTATCAAACTTGTAATCATCTACTCCTGTAAACGGATATCCAGTCTTTACTTCAGCCTCGTATCTAAACTCTTTGCCATCCTTAGTAGCTATGATGTCAACGTCATAGTCTTCTATCTCCTTATCAACAACTTCAAAGCCATTGTCTCTTAAATGCTTTGTGATTCTCGCTATTCCCCACTCGTTGTTGCTTGCGTATTGCTCTGGAGAGAACTGACCTGCTTTATACTTGCTCATCGTACTCTTCTGAAGCTGTTTGAATCAACTCAAGTTCTTGACGAATTCTTGTTAAGAAGCTTTGCTTGATTGATTTTAATTCTTCAGGAGTAACCTTTGGGTCTCCCTCGTTTGTGTGACAAGCCTCATACAGCTCATCGAGCAAGTGATGTGCATTTAAGCAGGAGAGGTTGTACAGCTGTGATAATTTGTCGAGTGTCATAGCTTGTTTAGGTATGTTATGATTTCATCTACTTGACTTCTATTCTTTGGGATGAATAGAGCGTGGTCAGCCATACCATTGTTCATGAGGTAAATCATAAACAGCTTCCATCTAAGAGGAAAAGAATCGTTTGCTCGAACGAATCCTTTAGTCTCGATGATAACCTTTTCTTTTGGTAAGTAGAAATCAGGCTTATACTTAATAGCTAAGACTTTCTTGCCAGTTGCATCTACTAAGTCTTTGTTCTTAGGAACAGACTTAAAGTAGTCGGAGGGGTATGTAAACCCCTCCACAAGAGTGAACTGCTCTTCGTACTTAAACTTGAACTTGTTTTGTCTGAGAGAGTCTCCGCAGTACTTCTCAAGTCCGTTCTTGTAGATGCCGTATGATTTCTTTTTAGCCACATACCTAATTTAACGGAAAAAAACAAGTTTTTATTAAAATTTAATTTTAGTTATTCACAACTAGAACGCAGATGCAGGGTCAATTATCTGAGTCTGAACCACATCCAATGGATTGTCCAAGATGCTTTTAAACAGCGGCTTTCCGTATGCATCGGTAAATCCTGTTTGAGATAAATTCATTTGAAATCTCAATGGTTCATCAACACTACTAGGCTGTCCACCTGTCTCAGTCTCACGTATTTTTCTGACGTGAAACTCAATGGTTCTTCGGTCAACAGGGTCGTTTGCTTGAACTTTCCTATGAAATGTCAAGAAATCATCGCTGCGATTCACATGCTTACCGCCTCCTTCAGTGTCCTCTGCATAAGGAGCTACTGGAAGACCATCAGCTCCTTTTCTTCTCTGCGCTTCGGTAACTGCGTGCATATTCAACCATACTGCAATTTGGTGATTATTAGCAAAGGTTAGAAACTCAGAAGATGCCTCATAGTGATACTCGTGGGTCGATAACCCACTTCGCTCACTCATGTCAATACGCAAAGAGTTATAAGGGTCAATAAAGTATCCTTTAAATCCATCCTTAGCCAACAGCTTCTCGCCAAATATGATAAGGTCGTAATAGCTGTATACCTGCTTGTTACTAATCAGTACAAAGTGCTCTGACACCCACTCATAGATAAGTTTACGCTGAGCATACGACATATCTTTTAACGGCATGTTTGCTGCGAATGACATCAGCTTCATTTTAATTGAAGCTGTTCGGTTCTCTGAGGAGTATATAATCCACTTCCATCCGTGACGTACTGCTGAATTTACGATTAGGTATAAAGCGAATGTGGTCTTACCAACATTCGAGTGACCATTTATAATTGTATAGTTAGTCTTGTACCTCCAGTACTCGTCCAACAGCTTTGAACCTGTATCCAGACCCAAGTCTATCTTACCTTCAGCGTAATCACAAATCCATCTAAAATCTTCATCATCGGAGGATACGAATGACATGTCTCCATCGTTGATGAGCATGTCACGTTGCGCCTTGTCTTCCGCATCTATAATCTCATGTATGGGCATTGTCTTGCCCTTGGCGATACCATCTGCAATGGTCGCCATAGGGTCATAGTGGCTATCGTATTCTCTCTTAGAGAACTCACGAAATAGTACACGTACAACCTCATCCTCTTCCATCCTACCTGCTGAAATGTACCCACCGCAAAGGATAGAAGCTTTCAGAAGGGTGTTGTGTCTATGACCATCTTCCGCTCTGCGTACCATTCTAGCTGCGGTGTTCAGCTTCATGTAGTCTGTAAAGACATAGTCTTCGTTGACTTCAACCTTAGTTGCTTCGTGGTCAGTTATGAACGCAGAAAAAATCTTAGCGCTCATCTGAACGATTAGCTCTGGGTCATAAGATTCAAAGCATGCACGAGATAAATTCTTACCAGTTCCATCTACCTCAAGACCATAGCTTCTTTCAAAGTATTTTTCAAGTGCTCTGAAATGGTCTTCGTGTCTCTCTGGATTACTGATTCTAACAAGAGCTTTAACTCCATTTCCAGATGGAGATACCCAACAAGAAAAGACGTATTCATCCGTGCCAAGCATACGTTTCACGGATGGTACATCTACGTTATCTAAATCGATTACAATAAATCCTGAGTGCTCAAAGATGTCATCATCTTTTCTAGATGAAAATGTTCCAGAGAACAATACTACTGGAAGCTGTTTCTTTAGCCCCTTATCCTCGGTAATACGAAGTTTTTCAACAAGGTCTTTGGAGTTTCCTCTCTTAATGTTTTTGATAGCATCTCCTAAAGAGATGTATTCTGGATTATCCTTGTCCCATATATCACGGAAACAAGTTACTTGGATTTCATTGGGGTTCATTTTGGTTTACTTAATTAAGTTCTTGTTTGATGATATCCTTTGTGATGAAAACCCTCTACTGCAAGAATGGTTTCTTGCCAGTCACGTAGATGCGGCTCGTCTTTCTCATCTTCAATTGCAATCTTAAGTAAAATTAAGTAACCAATCAAGTCTTTAACGTTATCTTCTCCATAACCACGAAAGCCTTGAGTCTTTATACGCATAAGCTTGTCGTCAATACGTGCACACAGATTGTCCACTGCGCTACCATCAGCAAATACGTTTGCTGGTTCTAGAGCTGAGTCTCCATAGCTCTCGTTCTTTTCAATTAGTAAATCAATAACCTCTTGACCTACAGCTCTAATCTTGTCTTTTGTTGTAAGATTTAATTCAATTTTCTTTGCTTGTCCCATTTTATTTCCAATTATAATCTTCTACCCACACAGGCGTTTTCTTTCCTACATACGCACCAAAGATGTTAAACTCAGCAAACTCTATTGCCTCATCAGCACCCATCCCATCACGTTCCATAAGTATATCTACTACTTTGTTTCTTGAGTAAACTACTTTCCAAAGGTTAGGGTCAAAGCCTATGATTGCTCTGTCCAACCCATCTGCAAATAGGACATCTTCGCTAGGAGCGAAGTCCTCTTCTATGCTCTTTCTAATCATTCTCGATTCCGTTATCGTCTAAATCTCTTAGACATAAATCAACTATGCTCATTATCTACATATTTTTGAACTATTTCACAAGCTTTAGCAAGACCAAACATATGGCTAGGCTGGGCTGAAAGAAAAGCGATTTTCATTTCACGAAGCAACTCCTCCATTGGACTTCTGTTGTAATTGTGAGGTATGGTTTCGTATCTACTTTCTATTTCAGTGTATATATCTTTCATCTCTCTTTGGTGTTAAGTTTTTTCCAAGTAACGATTACAATAGGAGTCCAAATGTAGCCTTTGATATATACTCTGTTATAGATTCTACGAAGTGTACCACCGCTTGCTCCGTTTGACCACTTTTCAAAGTTTAATTTAATTGTTTTCATTTTTATTTTGTTTTAAAGGTTAATAATGCCAATAATCTGTGATACTGGCAAATGTTAGTTTTTATATGCTTACGCTTATAATTTGATGGATAAGCCCATCTTTATATGCTTAAACGCTCATTATTGGTGCAAATAAGCACCATTCAATCTGTTTAAATAAACATTATTGCATATCGCAATACACGATATTTTACACTTTGTCACACTATTACCTTACTTATGTGACAACATCGTAAGGTTATACCCTTACTTTGTGTACCACTTTGGTACGCATCAAGGCAAGTCTTCCTCAGTTACACGAATAACAATCTCATCCTTACCTCTGCGTTGTAGTATGGTACGCAGTTTACGTGCTTGTTCAATTGTGTTGTAGGTTCCATATGTAACCCCCTTACAAATAACTTTAAATAACTTTTTCATAGCAGGTTCTTTACTCTTCTAAGTTCTTGGTCAAGCTGTAGGTTTCTAGTCTCAAGACCCTTGACATACTTCTTGACAGCTTCAATCTTTTTTAAATCTTTCTTTATACTCTTCTTATATTCTTCAAACTCTTGAATCTTCATTCTCAGTTTACGAGATATTTCAAGATATCTGAAATGTATATCTCCTGCTGAATCAGCAGTGGCTATGGTCTTAGGCACGATGCCATTGTCCATTAGCAGGTCTTCAACTTCTCGGTTAAGGTTGTCCCATATTACTTTGTAGTCTCCATCAAACCTGTAGTTCATCTCGTGATTTCGACAAGCGTGTAAAACAGTAGCGTGGTCTTTGCCGAGAATCTTGCCTATCCTCTGTAGAGGAAGGGCAACATTCTCTCTAGCGATGTGCATAAAAGCGTGTCTATGGATTACATTGTGTCTTTCACGACTAGGTCCTACTTTGTTTGCTTTTGTGTAATCATCCCAAAACCTTCTCAAGGTTTCAAATGATATTACTGAGCCTACAATCTTAGAAACTTCGTCATTCATTTTCCTTGGTATTATGGTTGTGTATTTCCTCTAAGGTAGATTCAAGTATGGATTCTACTCCTCTTTGAATCTGCATCATCATAAACTCATCCGTTTCCGCAAGTTGTTTGATATGGGGCTGAACAAATCGTTCAATCTTTGTCTCAAGTCTGTTCATCAGTTGTTTGATGTCATGCCTGTACACTCCAGTTGTCTTTAGTTCGTCCATTTGCTCAAGCGTTGCTTGAAGCAGTATAACCATCTTCACGGCTTTCCGAAACCGAATCAAATCTTTGTCCATTGTACTTAATAAATTCTACTACATTCCACCAATACTCTCTTCTTGGGCCTATGGGAGCCAACACTAGACATTGGGCGGCATGTATCATTGCCTCACGCTCTCCCATCTGATTTCTCAGTTCCATGGCTCTATCAAAAGCACTAGTCATCTAGCGAGTCTTTAATCAGTCTACCAATCTTCTCCTCATCGAGGTGTAGAATCCTGCGTAACTTTTGTCGCTCTTGTACTTTTGCTTTTTGATAATCAGCTTTTGAGCAATCTGTTCCTAGATTCTGGAACAGCTTTGCGTTCTGCTCTAATACGCAATCAATGATTGCTTTGTCTGCCTTGCTGTCGTGATAAGCCATAATTTAGAATTTTAGTAATCGTAATCTTCGTTCATATTTTCTAATAAGATTTCCCATATTCTCTAGGTGCTTATCAACTCCGTTGTGGAATCCAGTTGCTGATGAACTGACAACAGTGTTAATGATGTCCCAATGTAAGTCTGAGATATATCTCTTAGTGTAACGCAGGTGCATCTGCTTTCTTAAATACTTTTTCATTTTTCAAAACTCTATTTGCCTTCATCATGTGTTTAATAGCTTCAGCTGTTCTGAAGCTATCGCAATAATCAAGGTAGGTTAAATACTTTTCTTCGTGTTTCTTTACAGCGTATCTAATGTTGTTGGTGTCCTTTATGTTGAACAAGTCTCTCAAGTCATAGATACTAGCACAATCTATAAAGGCATTAATAAATGCTTGTCTTTTATTTGTGTTCTCTCTATCAGCTTTAGAATCTATTTTACCAACAACGTTGGTGTAACGCTCTAGTGCATATTCAAGGTCTTCAATCTTGAATTCCATATCCAATTAATTTTTTTTCTAAAATTCTTAGTATTAAAACATCTCCGTGTTTGGCGTTACCATAGACAGCGTCCTTTACTCGTTGCACTGTCGTAGGTCTGCGGTTTAGTTCAGCGACATTTTCTCCTTTACTGACCACCTCAATCTCACGCTTGAGTGTCGATTTCCCTTTTTTGTAGCTTACTAACAGCTTCATCAGATAAATCGGCATTGTCCAATTTGTTGACACCTATCTCGAATTTACGTTTAATTACAGGAATAAGGTCAGACATCAAGAACCTGTCTTTGTTATTCTTCATCAGCATACAAGCATCTTCGGTCTTCAGTACTACGCAGTTGTTGTTGGGCTTGTTCCAAATACAAAGCACAGCGTAGTCTGAGTCTCCAAGGGTATCAGTATCGATACAATCGGTATTTATGTAAGCTGTATTATCTTTTACATAGTAGTTCGTAAAGTATATCTCGAACTTGACTTTCCCCTTGGTTTTTGGCGAAATGAATTCTGCATATGGAGGATTGAGGGACTCGCATTTGAGTCCCCAATCCAAAGCCATATACATTCCAATAGCGTTACTCCAATTCTTAGACATAGCGCCTTGGTATGATTCCTTGTTCATTAGAACGGCAGGTCAGCGTTAGCAGTTTTACCTTGATTTGGGTCGTAGACCTTAATCATGTTGTAAGCCTTGCCAGCCTTACTCATTCCAGACACAGCAGTAAGGTACACACGACCTTGCTTACCGTCTTTTCCTTGAGTTGCGTAACGCTTCAAGTCATCTAGTTCAGAGACTGTTAAAGAGAAACGAGATTCGAGACGAGGAGTCTCGCAGTAACCCACTAGCGGTGAGTTGTCTTTGTTTTGATTTTGTGACATTTTAAAATCAGATTAAATTAAACAATGCAAAAGTGCTTGTATCCTTGGTAGGATTGTTGAGCCATCTATCGATGTTCTCAATGGCAGACCAAAACTTCCGTTCCCCATTTGAAATGGTAGACTCCGAAGCTTTGTAAACGGCACACAGATAAGGCTTTGACTTTTGTTGACAAACCCAATAGAAGGTGTCAATGCCTAAAACTGTGGTGTAGATATAAGCTTGAATGTCATAGTTATAACTATTTACATCGTACTTAAATCCACTTATAGAGCGAGTAGTTTTGCTGTCAGAGATGAATCCATCTCCTAGTACGTCAAGAAACCCTCTCACAGGTATCTCATCTATCCATCCGTTAATCTCGTACTGAGCATCTCCAGTCAGATAGTCTCGAACCATTTTGATTTCGCCAGTCTCTATGTCAAGAACCTCAGAGTTGTCGAGGCGGAGAATCATATTCTCAGCCATCGACATATCCTCTTCGGAGACTATAAGCTTTCCAGAATCCTCCGCTTCCTTTTGTTGTGCCCCCACAGCCTCTTTATAGGCTTTAGAAGACCTTGGATTCTTATAGTCTTTGCTTAGCGCTGAGACTATCTCAGCATCGTCTAACACATAGAATTGGTCACTAGCCTTTTCAGGCTCAAGAAGTAGACAATCGTATAGCTTACCAAAGGACAGCGCAGGGGAGTCCTTTCGGAGCAGACCCCTCATGTATAGCTCAAACAGTTTCATGTCTTGGTCACGTGAACCATCTGCAGCGTACTTGAGAGCGGAGTACGATAGATATCCCTTACCTGTTACCTCTTGTAATCTAAGTGCGAAGTCCATTACTTGACGAATTTCTTAAGCGCACCTAATTGTTTCTCAGAGAAAGTACTTCCGTACTTGCTTTCGATTTGAGCGTAAGCTTGTGCTTTGTCTTTAGCAGACTTTAAGTAGTCTATAGATTTTTGGAAAGCATCGGATGTTGGCGATGCTGTAGTAGTAGTAGTAGGAGTTGATTGTGAACTCTTGCCGTGTGTGTTGGTAGCATCAGCATCTTTGGTATCATCGATTAGGAACATACCATTGAGTGCATACTTTCTAGCATATGAGCTAGAACTACCGTAAGACTGAGCAATGTCCATACCCTTACGATTAGGGTCAATACCTGCTTGAGCTGAAGCATAGATGCTGTCAGTACCATCGGTAACGACAGCAGTCGCATTGATGAAAACAGCACCGCCTACTTCCATGACCTCATCGGTCACACGCATAGACAATCCATTCTTTGCAAGTAAAGGTTTAACAGCTTCCAAGATATCCTCGGCACTGCGGTAAGAATACTTACCGAAGCTGTTGTACTGCCCTTTAGGGGCTTTGAGTTCTGACTGCACTTTGATAAGTGCCTTGACTAATTTTTCCATTTGGTTGAATTGAATTATGATGCAATCTAGTTTATTAAAATTACTTTACCAAAACTTTTCGACAATAAATTTTATCAGGCATGTTGCCGAATACAAATTCGGTAACACCACATAGCCACATAACATCTAGGTTGTCTTGGTCGTTGTAGTACTTGTACATAGCGCCATCGGATAAGTCTTGATACTTTGTGAGCTCATAGAAATTACCCTCCATAGGATTGATGGACATCTCAACCCACACCTCATCGGTGTGGTTGGATATGTTGTCAAGGAATGTATCTGCGCCTTGCACCATCGCAAGCTGATACTTAGAGCCAATCCAATTAGGTAGGTCGATGAACCAGCCGTCTCTGTCCTTGTAGAATCTATGGATTCTGTGTTGGCTGGGCTTAGAGATAAGCTTATTAGCTTGGATTAATTTCTTTTTGCTGAATTGATAAACAGATTCAAAAACTTTGTTCATAGTGTATTATTATATATTATATTATTATATAAACCATTATCCCCATAGGGGGGATAATGATTTATCTATTATTATCTAATAAGGGGGGGAGGGTTAAAAAACCCTCCGCCTCCTGAGTATATATACTCTGCCTAGTATATTAATACTAATCGTTTTCTTGTTGATACGCTTTAGGTTTAGCGGTACAACTTTGTTGACTAGTATTAAAGTCCTATACATTTACAAACTCTCTTAAGGTGTTTTCGTCAACCATCTTGAGTACCTCGTTGTACCCAAGGTTAGACAGCTTGTAGCCACCACCTACCATGAGGTATGTGTTCTTTGCATCTGCATCTCTAGGTGCTGCAACGTGGTTAGTGTAACGAGTAACAGCATTAAACAAAGACCATAGTGTCTTGCCGTGTGTATTGACCTCGGTCACAAGTGATTGTGCAAAGCTTTGTACTTGGTTAGACTTACGTGTTGACACACTATCAGTTGGCGCATCAAGGCTAACGTTAAACATAGCACGAATGGTGCGGTCAACAGCTTCATCAGTCAATGTAGTTGCATCGAACGCCTTGTAAGTTTGAATCAAGTTGAACTCTTCACGGATAGCATTCTGCAATTGGCTAATGCTAATGTCGATGCTTGATTCTGCATTACGAGTATGGCGGTGCTTAGACTTCATCTCCTTAAGTGTGCGGTAGAATCCATTGCTACATACCAACACTTTGTTAGCGACACCGAATGCAATAGAGGTGGAGCCATCGTGAGAATTCATAGCTGTAATAAATCTCTTGATGTTGGATGCACCAACACGCTCTTGCTCAAGCTCTGCTTGTAAGTAAATCTTTTTACCACCTTGCAAAGAACCACCGCTTGTGATAGGGATACCTGCTGTGTCGGTAAGTTCTACCATACGCTCTACAAGTTGAGAGTTTTGGTAGGGTGTGTAACGCTCTCCTGCTGTACCTAGCCAAGCGTTGTTGTCGTTACGAAAGATTCCGTAACTCTCAGTCGGTAGACCATCCTCAGATATTAGAGGTTTCTTTTCTACTGACCAATTAAGACCAGTACTTTGTAAGACATCAAATGTTTTTTGAAATGTTTCCATTGAATTGAGTTTTAATTTGGCATCATTGCCGTTGCAAATATAAATTGAAATGAATGCCGATGTCAAGTAATTAGCCATATTTTTTTTCGTCAACATAGCTAACTACTTGATTATCAGCGAGAAAAATTTTAATTAAATTGATTTGTCATTGGGTATATCCTTGACTTCTTTGGTTTTTGGGTCAACCACCACTAGTTTTTTTCTTGATTGCTGAGGCTTTACAGTGAAAAGTCCAAGCTTTGTTACGTTTGATTTACTCATAGTTTATTGTATTTTTTCTTTTTCTAAAATCGTTAACTGCATGTGTTCGAATAGTATCTCGTCTATTCTATTTTGAATTACGCTACTACGACCACCTTGCTGACGCATCAGCTCAGCTCCAAATCTAGTGAGCTCATTCGTCACATACTTTGGGTTATCATTGATGCCTGATTCATCATCGCCAATGTGAGCTTGGTCAAAGCCAAGCACAAGATTACCATCCGAGTCAAGCTCATGGTAGGTTACACCACCATGTGGTTGATACCACCAATACTTTCTTATAAAATCCCATCCATACTTATCGTACAACTGAGTGAATATGTGACTAGGAGAAAGCACAGCATAACCGCAGTAATGTCCAGTACTAGACTGCATGTATTTTAATTCACTTACCCCTAACTTGTTTGGGGTATCTATTATTACAAAATCATTCATAGTTAATACCATTTCTTGTTAAACTTACGTGAATAGAACTGATACTCTTCGTATGCTTCGCTAGAGGCTTGTTCTTGTTCTTTGTCTGATGTATCACGAAGATAGTCAGCTAACAAGTCAAGCCATTCAAGATGCTTGTGTTCTAATTCATATCTGTCTTTGTAGTAACAAAGCTGTTGGATTAATTGCTCCTTAGAGTAGTTGCCGTACATATCAACAGCTTTACCCAAGTCTTCTATATTATTAAATTCGTACATAGATTATATATTTAAAAGTTTACATAGTTCTTCATAGTAATACTGACCGCTTGAACTCATACGTTGATGGTCAAAGCATAGGTTAGCTACCAACTCTTTTACCTTTTCTAGTTTTTCTTTTTGTGTCATAGTCTATTTTCTTTTATCCAATTGAAACTTTTATCGATTACTTTCATTATCTCTTCACTAGTCCAAAACTTTTTCTCCTCATCGGAGATGGGTACTTTGTGAAAGGTATCCTCTCGCCATTGTCTACTAGGTAGGTGGTACACACCATTTTTATCCCAATAACCAAAGTCTAATACATCGCCACCATCAGCGAGTTCAAAGTCATAGTAACTTAGATAGTTATTTAGCTCTTCTATGTCTACTCGTTCTATATCGAGTAGCCAACTTGTTTTATCCATTGACCCTGCCCATTCTATGGAATCTAAAGTTCCATCTTCGTTTACATAGACATAGCCATCGCTACTGATAAATTCCATAGGTATTAATTCTTTTGTTTTCATAGTCCTTTTTCTTCTAGGTAAACCTCACCGCACATTGCGATAAGGTCGTCTACATTAATAGTATATGTTCCGCATTCCTCTAGATTCTCACGAGCCTCTTGCCCAATTTGAAATGCTAGGTCGTACTGCTCTTGGTCGCTACCACTAAAGTACCAAGCCAAGAAATCTGCCTTGTCTATATTCATAGTCATTACTTATTAGTATTATATTCTTCAATTAAGTTTTTAACATCGCTATATAGCAGTTCCCATTCGTTATCCCAAGAGGTGCTATCATCTTCAATCTCCATTCTAAATAGAGAATAGAGGTCATTGATTTCCTCCGAAAGTTGAGGGTACTCTTTTACTTTGTCTTTGCAATAGTCAGTTGCTACTTTGATTATATCCATTGTTTTGAAATTTAAGAGGGGGTATCAGCCCCCTCAGTTATACATTCGTGTTCCATAATATCTCCATTGTCATCTACGATGTCGTAGCAACAAAGGTTACAAGTGGTATACTTCATTACTTTTCGTAGTTAAGTTTAGCAGATACCATTACCTCAAGGCTATCAGCGAACTGCTCGATAGAGGTATCAATCATAGACTGAACAGCATCAGTGCTGACACTATTACCCACACCTTGATTCTCAATCTCTTCAGAGATTAGTTGGTGCATACCATCTCGGTCTGCAATCTTTTCAGACACAGTCTGAGCAAGGATATCCATATCAATAGCATCAGTCATTTGGTCTTGCAATTGATTGTAATCAATGTATTCTACAATGTCCGATAGGTCTAATGAACGAGCTACATCTTCGGTGTCTATGTGTCCTGCAATGTCTGAATTGTCAATGTACTCGACTAAGTCGTACATATCTATGCTACTTGCAATGTCGTTGTAGTCAATATTGTCTCGAGCAATTTCGTTCCAATCGGTTTGCTCTAGGTCGTTAACTGAGCGAGATAGTCGCTCGATGTGTTTCTTAGCATCATGTAGTAATGCAGTTAGTTTTTGGTTTTCTTCTTGAATCTTGTCGATGCCTAAGAATTTGATGATTGCGTTTTTCATGTTGTTTGAAAATTAAAAGTTGAT
>Ga0181605_10000519_pt1 | contig 37740 bp, 7 predicted proteins | sample 041ome_11_FD_148676 | JGI IMG/M metagenome (GOLD analysis project Ga0181605, IMG submission 148676) | Coastal salt marsh microbial communities from the Groves Creek Marsh, Skidaway Island, Georgia - 041411US metaG (spades assembly) | ecosystem: Environmental > Aquatic > Marine > Intertidal zone...
TCGCGCGCGTACTTCAAACACTCCAAATGTCCATTCTTGGCGGCAGATGAGCACGTCTTCTCGTCCCAAGGAAATCCGTGAGCGCACGCGTACTTCAAACACTCCAAATGTCCCTTCTCGGCGGCACTCCAGCACGTCCTCTCGTCCCAAGGACACCCGTGCTCGTGCGCGTACTTCAACAAACACTCCAAATGTCCATTCGAAGCGGCATAAAAGCACGTATCGCAACCATTCTCGCAGCCATTCGTTCTTTTCTCGTCGTTCTTTTCGCGCCGTTCGCGTCGTTTTCTCGTCGTTCTTCGCATCTCGTCGTTCTCGGAGGTGCCCAGATTTTTTCGACGCGGCGTCGCGCCGTCGTCCTCGTCCTTCGCCCGCGCCGACCGCGCGTCGCGTCGCGGCACGCGCTCTCGCGTCGTCCTTTTCCCGTCGCGCGCGGTCGCTCGGAATCGTCGAGTCGCGCGTCGCGGAGTGACGCGCGCGTCTCGTCTCGGTCCGACGCGACGCCGCGGCGATCGCGGCGGCGTCGAAGCGCGACGCTCTCAAACGCGCGCCCGCGTCGCGCGGGAGGTTTTCGGCGAGACGGCGGTCGTTCGCGAGATCGTTCGCGAGATCGTCTGAAGGGCGCGCCCGCGCGGGACCGTGGATGACTAGATTACAACTCGCGACGCTCGGCGCTCGGCGCTCGGCGCGGCGCTACCGTCCCAGTCTCGTCCACGAATTCATACCCTTGACGATTTTGAGGTTCTCGTCCATCTTCTTCTTCGCCCCGCGCGCGGCGGCGCCGCTGCGAATCAACGACTCGCGCTGCGCGGCGAGCGTCTCGAGCACGGACGCGCCGACGTCTTGCGTCTCCGCGAGGACGTCGGCGCACTTGGACAAGACGTCCGACGACGCGTCGAGCCGGTCGGCGCCGCGCATCGCGTCGACGCGCCTCGCGCGCTCGCCCGCCGCCGCCGTGGGCGCCGAGCGCGCCTCCGACGAAGCGCGACGCTCGAAAAGTTCGTCGCGCGCGACGTCTTCGCTCGCGCTCGCGCTCGGCGCCGCGTTCGCGTTCGTCTCCGTCGCCGTCGACCCCACGCGCGCCAAACTCTCCGCCGCGCCCGCGAACCACGTCCCTCGCGCCGCGCCGTCGCCCTCCGCCTCACCATCGTCCCCTCGCGTCGCGCCGACGCGCGTCGTCGTCACCCCGCTCATTTTCTCTCGCTCGCGCTGTTCCCGCGTGAACCGCCTCGCGCCTCGCGTCCCGCTCGCGTCGTCCGCGACGCCCGCGTCGCCCGCGCCGCGCACCAATCCTCGCAGCGCGCGTCCCATCGTCTCCCACACCGTCGTCGTCGTCGTCGTCGTCGTCGTCGTCGCCCCGGCCGAGCGCGCGCTCGGCACCGCGCTCGTCGTGCGTTCGCCTCGCGCGTCGCGTCGCGCGTCCTCCTCGAGCGCGCGCGCGCGCGCCGTCGCCTCGCCGTGTCGCGTCAGCAGCGCCGCCCTCGCGCGCGCGCCGTCGGCGAACGCGCTCGACCGAGCGTCGCAGATCGCCGCGCGCAGCGCTCGCAGGTCGTCGTCGATCGCGCGCAGCGTCGCGACGACGTCGTCGAGCGGGACGTCGTCGGCGTCGTTCGAATCACCGGCGCGGACGCGCGCGTCGCGATCGATCGCGCGGCGCACGAGCGCCTTGGCGACGCGCACGAGCTCGCGCTCGACGTCGTCGAGTCGCGCGTCGAGCGTCATCCGCGCGCGTCGCGATGGCGACGGCACTCCGCGGACGGCGATGCCGACGACGATGATGCCTCGAGCGTCCGCGCGCGTCGCGGCGTCGCGCGACGCCGACGGCGCGTCGCGCAAGACGTGCGTCGTGACGGGCGCGAACACCGGGATCGGGCTCGCGACGGTGCGCGCGCTGCGGGCGTCGTGCGAGTACTCGAAGATTACGCTCGCGTGTCGAGACGCGAGCAAGGCGCGACGCGCGATCGACGCGCTCGCGCGCGACGGCGCGGCGTCGACGTGCGCGCTGGTGTTTCGAGAGCTCGATCTGGCGAGCGTCGCCAGCGCGCGGGACTTCGCGGCGTCGTACCTGGACGACGAGGGCGACGACGGGTTGGATTGCCTGGTGAATAACGCGGGCGTCATGGCGGTGCCGAAACTCGAGCGCACGCGCGATGGATTTGAATTGCAAGTCGGCGTGAATCACTTGGGACATCACGCGCTCACGGCGGGGCTGATGCCGGCGCTGGCGAAGAGCGAGGACGCGCGGGTGATTTGCGTGTCGAGCGAGGCGCACAGAATCGCGGGGAAAGGCTTGGCGCGGGAGGATTTGTTCGGGGAAAAGAATTACAGCGCGTGGGGACAGTACGGACAGTCGAAGCTCGCGAACGTGTTGTTTGCGTTCGAGCTCGCGCGAAGGTGCGAAAGGGCGGGACTCGGGAACGTCACGGCGTCGGCGTTGCACCCGGGCGCCGTCGACAGCGAGTTGGGTCGATATCTCCAACCGCCGGATGAAGAAATCAAGTGGTGGCAGACGAAGCTGTACGATTTCATCAGATTGAATTTTTTGAAGACGACGGAACAAGGCGCGGCGACGAGCGTGTTTTTGGCTCGAGAGATCGCGCGGGGAGAGGCGCGGGGGAAGTACTACAGCGACTGCGCGGAGAAGACGCCGGCGAAGAACTGCTTGGACGTGGACGACGCTCGTTGGTTGTGGGATCGCTCCGCCGAGCTCACGGGCGTGGGTTTCGATTCGCTGCTTTGATGCTACTAATGTAATTCATTCATTTCAATTGTGCTGCGCTATTTAGGGGGGGGGCTTGCGCTAAATCAATCGCTCAATTCGTCCGCCGGAACGAAAGACGCCGGCGCCTTCTTCGCCTCGGCGACGTGTCGGTTCCGTTCCTGCTTCCTCTGTTGCGCTCGACCAGCGACCGGCGATCGGCGCGCGACATGCTTTGCCGCAGGCGATGGTTTGCGAAGTGGTGATGGTTCATCGTCTAACATCGCCAACTCGTCGACGACGCGTTTCGCGAGCGCTTCAGATTTCGCCTTGCGACGGGGATCGTTCTTCGTCTGAATAACGACGCCGGGGTGACGAACAATCGGATGCGCGCGACCATCGCCACCGCGCGATGATGTCGCCGACACGGGAACTGCGGTAAAGACTTCATCATACGGCGCTTGCTTTACGTGCTCCACGAACACGTTTCGCGTTTTGGCGTTCTCGATTAAATCCAGCCACACGGCCTCGCGTTTGAGCACCTCGGCGTAACCCACGATCCACGTCGAATATCGACCCCGCGTGAGCGCCACGTTTAATCGTCGCTCGTCTCTGAGAAAGCCGATATCCGTATTCGGCGGATCGGGGGCGACTTTGTCGCCTTCGGGGTACGCGCGAACGCACGAGATGATCACGGCGTCGAACTCTTGTCCTTGCACTTGATCAACGGTACCGTACGTCACATGCGCCCACGTCCGAAGCGCGCCATCTTTCTTCAACAATGGCTCCACGAAATCGCGCAAACGTCGCACTTGATCCAAGTAGGGCGTGATGATGCCAACCTTCACTTCACTCTTGTGGAGTTGCGCCGAGACGGCTATTTTCTTGTAACAATACGACGCGAACTCTGCCTCGGCGGAATTGGAGAAGGAGCGCGCGCCAGTCTCGTAGCGATCTTGGTTCATTTGACCCTTAACGTTGAAGAACTGATACGGACCGCAGTTAGAGAAGGAGTGCCACGGCGCGACGCGATCTTCGTAAAGAGCGCCGGCGCCGCTGCGCAGTAAACCTCTGTAAAAGCGTTCACTCGGAAACTTGACGATGTCTGGATGCATGCGATATTGATCCCGAAGCGTAAAAGTGGGTACACCACAGTCAGACAGACGTTCAAAAAGACTATATCCGTAATAGGCTCGCTGCGCTGATCTGGAGATGACAGTCGGTGCGAGCTGCTGCGAATCTCCGACCATGATTATGACGCCGTCGGGCTTGATCCACTGCAACGGAATCAGCGCCGCCGGCTCGACAGCTTGCGACGCCTCATCGATGATGACGACGTCAAAAGGTTGAACTGAGCAATACGGTCGCGAGTCAGCAGCGCGCGGTGCTGCGTTTGACGGCTTTTTAACCAGTTGTGCCATGGAAGATAGCGTCCCGCACACGACATTTGAACGGTCGATGACGCGCTCAAAAGGCGTCGACACGACAACGCTGCCTTCAATTCTTCCCTCTTCGGCGAGTTTCGCCTTCAATTTCGCGTGCGCCGCGTCTTGGATCGCGAACAATTGAGCCTTCTTTGCTTCCAGATCGGCTAGTGCCTGACTATACACCGGGACACTATCCTTAAAAGACTTTTGACGATTTCGCAATCGCGTGACTTCGAGTCGAATCTGCGCCTCGACTTTAGTTCTCTCCGCTTTCGCATCTCGAACCTTGCTCTCGTAATACGCTGCGTTTTGAGCGTACGTGTTGTTTTCGCGACCTTCTACGTCGACACCGTATTCTTTGAGCTTCGTGCGCACGTGACATCTCTCCGAAGCTGAACCAGACTTGATTTTTTCATCCGTACCGATTCGAGTGACGTCGACGCCTCGAAGGCATTTTCGTACTTCCGCGTGCACCGAAGATCCATCAACGAGCCGATCAACGATATGATCAATCGCGGCATTCGTTTGCGCCGTACATATAATTCTCTTCCGCACGGGATGACCATATTGGTCGACGCCGTTCAAAAGCGCCGCTATCAAGCTCACAATGACGTGCGTCTTCCCAGTTCCCGGTGGTCCTTGAATCAGCACCGGCAAGTCACGACTAGATGCGTGCTCATGCGCGCAAGCACCGAGCACGGCTTGGCGCTGCATTGGATTTAGCGATGACTCAACCGCACTTAAAGCCGGCGCAGCGATGTACTGATCGGCATCGTCGAGGGTGTCGAACAACGACGAGAGCTGCAAAACTTTGTTGTTGATTCGTGATAGAAAATGCTCGCTCACGTCGAGCGCTTGCAGCTCTCGAAGCGTCGTCGCGAGCTCGAACACTCGCGTCACCTTAAGGCGAGTTTTCATGGTGTGAAGCTTGCGCGACATTGACGTTATACGCACGCCGGAGTTCGGGGCAAAGTGCATTCTGATAACGACAGTTTCGTTCGACGCATCCTTTTTCGCCGATTCCACCCAACCAAACACGTAGTGCGTCGCCCGTTCCTTCACGGGGCTCAACGGGTCATCGTCCTCAAGAAGATCCATGTTTCGCTGTTCGAATGCGTACGAAATGGTTTCAATCATCACCAGATCGTCCGTTTTGAATACCGAACGAGCATTGTCAGAGTTGGCTTGTGACGCGAGCGGCTTTGACAGCTCAAACGTTTCAAACACACTCGTCGAATTGGCTACGTCTTCTTGCCGAAGCTTTGACACGGTGAAGTCATCGCTGTAGAGTCGATCGCAGGTCTGGAGCGCACGATCTACGTTCGCGCGCAACTCGGCGAGAATGAGCGGAATGAAATGCTCTCTGTACTCGTGAGCGTTCGCGAACGACCTCGGCGGACTTTCGCGGCTTAAGTGACTGTCCTTCTCGTGTAGCGTCACATCCCCATGCCGCGCCCGCACCGTATCACTTTTGAACTGCTCTTTATTGAGGCACAGAATGCTTCGGATGAGCGTCTCTACGCGATATGGAGAGCGGCGCGAGCTTGATGGCTTGAACTGGCGGCTAACATTGGAGACTGGCACAAGAGCCGGCGCACGCTCGGCACTGTTGACGGCGGGTAGGACAGTCATGTGCTTCTTCACTCTCGTCAGTGATGCATTAGATGTTGAGACTCGCTGCTTTGACTTCTTCGAGGTCGCTGAAGGTGGTGGCACCTCCATCACTGCAGTCGTCGTTTCTTTGCTGATTCGCCTCTGTTGCTGATTTATCGCGTGATAATCCTTCGCTTTGGCAACCTGATGGTCCGACGTCGTCGTACTCACCCGTCCACGTGTAACGGCGGTTTCCGATAATTCTATCGACGCCACGGTTTTCCTACGATCTAAGTTGTACGTTTTCGTGGTAGGTTCGCGCTTGCGCATTTTGAACGCCGACGACGTTGCCGTGTCTCCCTTCGTCGACGACGGTGAGACATCCTCGTTGGATTTGCGCTTCACCGATGCGAATAGCTCCTTGGTAGCTTTGCGTTTGGGCCGCGTTTTCTTTTGGTCCGTCGGCCGCAACCATTGGGGGTCATTCGACGTCGGCTCGTCGTCCTCTTCATAGGGAGTAACTCCAAATTCTTCGTCTGAATCCAGCGCCGTCGTCGGGACCGCCGCGCTGATGCGATACGGCGATGAAGTCTCGGGAAGTGGTTCATCGATCACCACGACGTCTCCGATATTTTCTTTCTCTCCCCCGATGAATGGCGAAACCATCGAAAAGATACTCTTAAGCTTTTCTTTGATATTGTCGCTTAGTGCGGCGTCGCCGCGCATGCTCAATAGCTCGCGAACACGCTGGCGCCAATCACTCTCGTCTCGAATGCTCACGCCCGGTGAAGAGGGCTCATCTGAAACTTCAGTCTTGAACAATCCAATGCAATCCAGCCAAGCATCTGCGATCCCCTCCTCCGCTGACCCTATAAAGCTCGCGGGCTCCCAAGCGAGAAGATTCCTCAGAATGTTCGCCGGCTGCCTGTTGAAGATGTGCTCTTGCTCGCGTGCTTTGATCAATTTCCAGTACATCGTGAGCATGCTCAACATACTGTAAAGAATGTCATCATCGGCGGCCAAGGCGCGTCGCGGCGCGTGCTGCGTGATCGTTTCGAACACACCGATTGAGGAAATCAACACCTTGGTCACGTTCTCGCTAAACGTCCGCAAGCGCGCCTTGTCATCTTTATCGATCGCCTTCACGAGATGATGTGTCTGTACAATCGGCGCGCTCGCGGCCTTAAGTAGCTCGCTCACGTCTTCAGACGTTTCTGAAGGCATCCGTTTCACGTCTTTCAGTGCGCAGTGCGTCGCACCGAGCACCGCTTTGGGAATGTCCGTGTGCTCGTCGTCGAGAAACATCTTCTTGTAGCAGTTCTCTCTGTTATCTTCTGCGTAATGCTTCTTCAAAACTTCACCCGCAGCCGCTACCAGCGACGTGCGTTGTGACATCATGCACATTACCGCACCCTCGGTACACTTTGGAGTGTATTCGGAACGGTCAAGCGGCCTCTTGCTCGATTGGCTCTCCGGGCAGTCGAGTAACGATTTGAAAAACCATTCCCCACACTTGCCAAGAAACTTTCGCAAGCTATTCGCGTTCTCTTGGTTTTCCGGCACGATCTCAACATACGGAAAGATACCACGCATCGCATCGTTTTCACTCTCGTCGTCATTCCGCGCGAATGGCGCGATGAGTCCCATGGCGTACATGACTGCGCTCACATATCGCGGTCTGAGGACGCCCGCGTGCATACTGTTGATCGCGGACATACTATCGAAACCTAAGGCGTACTTCCACATGCTCGTGTTGATTTTCCACCTCTTTTTCTGTCGAATCGTGTTCAAAATTTTCAAGTGCAACTCGCCCAACGGGGTCTCGCCTCTGATGCGCTTCTCTCGAGCCCATCTCTCCGGTTCGAAGGCAAAAAACGCCGGATCAGCGAGCGCGCTCAAAGCGATGGCGTCGGCGCAAATGACGTATCCAATCGTGTCCACGAGACTACCACCTAATGCGTTTCGGGCTTTCGTCGCCTCTCGAGAAAGATCCCGGTCTGTGGCGACGCTCTTGGTCCAATCCATACCAACCGTACTGAACCAGTCGCCCAAAGTCAACACAGCATCGTCCACGCCGATTTCAGAGTACTGCTCCTCGACCGCTCTGCACGCGGCAAGGCGGCTGGCCCACTGTACTTCGGCGCTGAATGTCGCTTTTGAATGCGGGATATCTGCAGCGAGTATGTTCATAACCTGCCTCGCCTGTACCGCGTCGCCCGTTGGAAGGAGAAGGTAGACGTACTTTAACGCAGTCAACGCGCAAATCTGTTCCGCCTTTCTATCTTTAGGCATATTCAGCGCCGCTTGAAACAAATCTTCAATCAAATCCGCGCGATCAACGCCGACGCGTTCCCAAAACGATTTCGCCGCCTTCGGTCCACGAGGTAAAGCCTTGAGAATCACTTGGATGACTTCGCACGCGTTGCTCGAGAGCGCGCGCGCGCCTTTTTCGTTTGATCGTTTCATGGCGCATGCCGCCAAACGGAAGACGATGGGATGCGTCGTGAACACCTCGCGCACTATTTGGCTATCGCTTCGCTCTAACGTATACGCCAGCGCAAACCATAGCCTTGCCTCCACCGGGACGAATGGCTCGTGATCCTTGGGCATGTCGTCGCGAATCTCCTCGCACGATGTGCGCCTCGTCGATTCTCTCTCCACCTGAGCTCGGGCTAAACACTCGATCCAAAACGCCAACACCTCGTCCACAACGTCCCTGAGCGCGTTATCGCTCGTCAACGCTCGCATGCGCGTCTGTGGTAACCCCGTATCTGCATCCATCACCGGCTCGCCGTTTTCATCCGTCTCGGGCTCCGACAACAACTCCTTAACCGACTGTCTCGTCTTCCTGTCATCGATCGCGAGCAGCGCAAACAGTCCCGGAAACGACCCACACGGTCGCTCCCGTATCTCTCGCATCAAAGACGTCGCCCACTCATCCCCACCCGCCTTCGCCTTCTCGCAAGTCTCCGCGAACGCCCGCGCCGCCGCCTCGTAAATCGCCCGTCCTCTCGCCGGCGCCGGCGCCGTCAAAATCTCCCTCAACGCGTTCCCTCTCGCGCACTCCCTCAAAAATTCCGTCTCTATCCGATCACTCGTTCCTTCGCAATCAAATCCTCGCTCAACGCGTTCAAAATCAAACCTCAACCGTTCGTTCTGAGTCGCCTCTTCGTCTCCCGTCGACTCGACGCCGCCTCGCGCGTCTCGCGCGTCTCGCCGCAGCTCCAAAAACCCATCCAGGCACCGCTCGCACGTCGACGTGCAGTTCACGCTCACGACGCGCGCGTTCTGTCCCTCATCGACGCGTCCGCGTCGCGTCGCGCGATCGACGCGGCGTTTCGCGACGTCGAGATCGCGCGCGTTCGCCACGAGCGTCGCGTCGTTCGCGAGTTCGCGCTCGAGGGCGTCGTACGCGATGCGCGCGACGTCGGCGTCGCCGCAGTACGCGTGCGTGCGCTCGACGTCGGTGAGCTCTTCGAACAGGCGCGGCATCGCGCGCGCGCGCGCGCGCCACTGGCGACGGGCGTCCGTCGATCGTCGTCGCGACCACCGGTCGCGACTTTAATTACACCGACGGCGCGTCCGAACGCGCGCGCGCGACGACAAACGACGCGGGACGACGCGGACGTCACGCGCGCGCCGTTCGACGCGCGTCGCGTCGCGAAATGCGTCGTTCGACGCGCGCGCGTCGCCGATGGTTGACGAAGGTGACGCTTCGACAGTTTCGATGCGACGTCTCGACACACCGAGGCGACGGACCGAACGACGCGGGCGCGAATCGCGACGGCGGCGCGCGCGCGCGGCGGCGACGCGTCGCGCGGTCGAGTCGCGCGCGCGTTGAGACGCGCGGCGATCCGCGGACGTCGGTCGAGCGCGTCGAGGAAAAAGAGTGAGAAGCGTCAGAAAAGTCTCTTCGGTTCTCGGCGCGAGTGAGGGCGCGCGCGCGCGCGCGCGGGATGACGACGACGACGTGGGACGTCGTCGTGCGCGCGGGTGTCGTTGAAGACGATCGGGCGAGCGAGACGGTGCGAGATCGGGTGACGCACGTCGTCGGGGGTGGTGGGTTCGAGCGCGCGAGGGCGAGGACGTTTGAGCGGCGCGTCGTCTTCGTGGACGCGAAGAGCGAAAAGCGCGCGAAATCGAATTCGAAACGACGTGACGCGGTGGAGCGAGATTCTGATCACGAGAGCGCGCGCGCGGCGCACGCGGCGGTGAAGGTTCGTGATGCGGCACTGATGCGGATGGATTTGGTTTCGCGCGGCGGCGCCGACGACGTCTCGCGCGTCGATTTAGCGAATCGTCGCGAGTGGCTGCGTGCGTCGAAAACGTGCGCGCCGGCGATCGCGAGTCGTTCTTTCGAGAATGTGCGCGTGAAAGATGCGATGCAGAAGATCGATGAGGCGCACGGGGACGGGATTCGAGCGATGCGGGCGTTGTGTTTTAAATCAAACGCGCGAGCGAGATCCATCGCGAGCGACGCGTCGTCGGCGACGCACGTCTTAATCGAGACGCGCGATGACACCGACGACGAAACGAACGACGATGACGAGGGATTCGGTATCGCAGTGACGACACGCCACGTCGTGCGAACCGTTCGTGAGTACCGTCCGCGTTGGCGTTCATGGCTTCCGGAACGCGTGCCGGGACAAACAAAAGCCGTTGCCGCCGCCGCGACGAGCGTGTACGGCGAGCGCAAAGAAGTTAATTTCGATCGACACCGTCACGGTGGCCGAGCCTGTGGTGAAAACGACGAGTGTGCGTGTTGACGATGAGTCTTCGTCTGAAGATTGGGCGTGGCCTTTTCTCGACACGGGGTCCGTGGCGGATGGTTTGATTCGCGTAGCGTGTGCGCGAAGCGACGAGCGCGCACGAGCGCCCGCTGCCGCGGTGGAGATCACAGATTACAACAATCTGACAAATTCTGCGACGTTCACATACGAAGACTTATTTGATCGCAGTGTTAAAGCTGCCGCCTTCATGCGCCACGTGCTCGGCGTGCGCCCAGGCGACGTCGTGGGCGTTTTGAGCAGTAACTCTCACCAAGTCTATCTTCTCCATCACGCGTGCAGCTTGGTCAGATGCACACTCCTGAATCTCAACACGCATTTGGTCGCTCGCGAGCTGTCGTACATCGTTCGCGACTCGCACTGCAAGTTCATCTTCGCTCGAGCGAGTCACGCCGACGTCCTTCACGAAGTGATCGACGCGAGCAAGGTGTCCGCGATCGACGCCGTGGTTTGGATCGGCGACTCGCCACGTTTCCCGCGAAGCGTGAAAAATTTCGACTGGACGCTCGATGTCATGGCGTACGAGGTCCTGAGTCGCGCTTTCGTTGTGAATAACGCCGAACTCGCGAGTAAGCGCAACGCGCATTTGTACTACACGAGCGGCACAACCGGGAATCCGAAAGGGGTGACGTTGACGCATGACATTGTCCGAGCGCACGCGCACGCAACCGGCGAGGAAATGCGTCTGCAGGAATCCGATGTATGGCTTCATGCGGCGCCAATGTTTCACTTAGTTGACGCGTTCGCAATTTACTCCATCACGAACGTCGGCGGTCGGCACGTCTTCTTGCCCGCGTTTGAGGCGTCACGGCTGTTGCGAGTCGTCGCTTTTGAGCGTGTTACCGTGAGCAATCTTGCGTCAAGTATGGTATCAATCTTAGCACACAACCCATTTTGCGATGTGTGCGATTTGTCGTCTTTACGTGTGGTTTCGTGCGGCGGATCGCCTTTGCCGCCGACTGTAGTCAAGCGCGCAATCGCGTTGTTTGGATGTGAATTCTTCGTGAGTTACGGCATGACGGAGTGTTGCGGGAAAATATCTATGAGCATTTTGAGTGATGACTTTCGTGAAGCTCGCTCACTTGAAGAGCAGTTGGACGCGATATGTACGAGCGGAAGGCCATTCTCATTGATGTCGGTCAGAGTGACGAGGAGCGACGACCCAGACGAAGACGTTCCGAGCGATGGAGAAACGGTTGGCGATGTACGCGTGCGCGGCCCTACGGTGTTTGCGGAATACTTGAATGATGCGGACGCGACGCATCGTGCCTTCGACGAAGATGGTTGGTTCGCCACGGGCGATCTCGGCGTGATGCGTCCGGATGGTTATCTTGTTGTCGTTGATCGTAAAAAGGATATGATTTTAAGCGGCGGCGAAAACGTTTACTGCGTCGAAGTGGAGCGTGTCTTGCACTCTCACGATTCTGTGCAACAAGCGGCAGCTTTCGGCGTTCCACATGCGATCATGGGTGAATCTGTGCACGCTGCGGTGACTCTGTGGGGTGAATCTGCCTCAGCCGACAAAGATGCCATCGCGCGAGCGCTTTCCAAGCATTGCCGTGAACGTCTGAGTGAGTTCAAGTGTCCAACAGAGATTCACATCGTCGACGTGTTGCCGATGAATGCGAGTGGGAAGATTTTAAAACGCAATTTGCGCGAACTCGTTACCGATGAGGCCCATCATCGTCGTTCACAAAACGAGACGCGTTATTTGCAAAGGCAATTTTCTCGCGCTGTCATCACGACAGAGCCATCAAAGCCAAAGTCGATCACATCCAAAGAAGACGTCGATGCCGATGACGACATTCCAGGCGCGGAGATGTACGTTTCAGCTCTAGTACCGCTCGCCGCGGGCGATATAGAATGTAGGTTGTCGCTGCACGGCGAACGTTGGATCGTCTTTGGCTCGCACGCGAGATTGCAAGATTTGATTAAATCACTTGGCGCAGACGTTGAGGCGACGAATCATGTCGTAGATGCTCGAGAAGATTGGTTCGCGCACGCATCTCGCTATCGAAAGTATTTAGTTGACGTTAAAAGTGGCGATACCATCGTGCTCGCAGAATGTCTTCAGTGTTTTGAGTCGAAAACGGACGGTGAGGCGAAAGCGGTGGCGGCGGCGACGTACCTCGCCGCAGGATTGGTGCTATCTCTCATACGCGCCATCGAAGCCGCCAATGTGAAGAACGTCCGAGTCGTCGTCTTAACATCCAATGCTTTTGTGGCGAGCGACGAAGCTGAACTCGATGGCATCCGCGATGGCCGCATCAGTCACGCGCCATTGATCGCAATGATGCGCGTCTTGCGCCGCGAGCATACTGGGATTGACTTCGCCACACTAGATGTATCGCAAGATGGCGAACGATTGGCGGGACCGGATGCATTGAAGCTTGCGATTCAACGGATCACTGACGACGAGAGCGTGTTTGCCGAGCGAGAGCTCATCGTTCGCGACGCGTCTGTGTCGACTCCTCGACTTCGACGCGCGTATCTACGCGGTGAGTCGCGGCTCGTCCACATGTTCGCATCCGGCGCGTCGTGCGTCATCATCGGCGGACTAGGCGCGTTGGGTGCTATGCACTTGAACTTTGTGGCAAAACAATTCAACATCCGCCGATTTGTGCTCGTCGGTCGAAGTATTCGAGAAAATGCCATCGCGAGCGTCTCCGACGCCGTCACGAACTCGAACGCGACGTCCATCGACATCGTCGCCGCGGATTGCTGCGATGAGGACCAAGCGCGTGCAGTCTTTCTCTTGTCTGAACCCGTGGCTTTGACTTTGCACTTGGCTGGCGTTTTAAACGAACACGCCGCTGTGGATGTGACGCGCGCGAGCTTCGTCGCCGGAGCCGAAGCCAAAATTGATGGCTCGTTGAACATCTTCGCCGCCTTGTCCGAGCGCTCATCGCAGCTCGCGATCGCGTCGACTTCTATTTTCGGACATATCGGGCAATTGCGTTTGACGTCTTACGCCGCGGCGAATGCGTTTCAAGACGCGCTATGCGCAGTGAAGGATCGATCGACGGGTGGGGGACCAGACCGCGTCGTCGCCGTGCAGTGGGGCACTTGGGACGAAGCTGGCATGGCGGCTCGCTCGGGCGCGGCGTTTCGAGCGTACTGGACCAACCTTGGTATGGGTTTCATCACACCAGCTGCTGCGCTGGAATTCGTTCGCCGGATTGTAGAAGCACGCGCAATCACTCCGCCGTCGATGGCGTGCTTTCCACCGACGGATTGGTTCAAGTTCTTCAACGCCACGCGATCCGCCGGCGCGCCGCCGGCGTTTATCGAGGAGTGCTTGCCGCCGCCAGATGATTCAAGCTCGAGCTCTAGCGTAAGCTCGGAGCCGTTGACGACGAAGGCTATGGATCCATGTTTCATCAGCACGGTGCGAGGCGTAGTTCTCGAAGTTCTCGACGCCAAGACAATTGACGACGACGCGCCGCTCATGTCCGTCGGGCTCACGTCTACTCGAGCTATTCAACTCACAGATAGACTTTCGAAGGCGACTGGTCGCGCTGTTCCTTCGACTTTAGCGTTCGATTATCCTACACTTCGTGATATTTTGGCGCACTTTGTGTCCGACAACGATTTGCATCTGCGCTCAATGTCTCCCAGTGTCGTGGAAACAGGACGAGATGAAATCACTAAAGTATATTTCATCGCTAGTGCGAGCATCGCTCCGAGCGCCATAGGGCGAGGAAAGTTTATGGATGGTGGAGACTCCGTGGATGTCGTACCTCTGACGCGTTGGGACACGGCAGTCGCGGAGTCACTCTGCGTCTTCGGCGTCTTCGTCGAAGAGTGCTTCATGTTCGACGCTCGCGTATTTGGTGTCTCGCACGCCGAAGCGTGCGTCATTGATCCTCAACAACGTCTGGTTTTACGTGTCGTCGCATCATTGCCAAAGCCGACTGCGGCTGCGAGCGTGCATCTTGGTGTTTCCCAAGTCGAGCACCCTCGCATGCACTTAAACGCAAGAATCGAGACACTCTCGCCATACTACGCGACATCGGCACATCTTTCCGTCGCCGCCGGTCGAGTGTCGTATGTTTTCGCCCTCACAGGATGTGCAGAGAGCATTGACACCGCGTGCTCGTCGTCACTTGTCGCCATTCACCGCGGGTTTGTATCGCACCATCGCCGGGATGATGCGCTCGCTGGCGGGGTGAATTTAACGTTAGATGTCACCTGGAGTTTGGCGTGTGCAGCGGCTAATATGCTCGCGACCGATGGTCGATGTAAGACGCTCGACTCGAGCGCCGACGGCTACGTTCGCGCTGAACAATGTTCGATGACGTTGGTTGGATCAGATTTAGAGCGATCGTTCGTTGAGCTCGCGGGCGCGGCTGTGAATCAAGATGGTCGCAGTAGCACATTGACGGCGCCAAACGGTCCAGCACAAACGCGCGTCATCCGAGCTACGTACAATGCTTCGAAACATTCAGAAGACGAAGTTCCGATCTTCGTAGCGATGCACGGTACCGGCACTGCGCTCGGTGATCCCATCGAAGTCGGCGCGCTTCGAGCGGCTGCGCGCGACGGCGTCATCATTCGCGTTTGCGCAGTGAAATCAATCGTAGGTCACAGCGAGCCGGCGAGCGGCGTCGCGGGGCTGCTTCTCGCCGCTGATGGTGTTCAAACGTTCAAGTCTACGGCGATGACGCATGTGCGCGCCGTGAATCCGCACTTGACGAGCGGTGACAACGCGCTCGACTTGGCGATTCCTCGCGCACGCGTCGCGATGACTGATGCGGAGTCAGCCAGTGCGTCGGCGTTCGCTTTTCAGGGCACAAATGCGCATGCTTTAGTTCGACGGATCGTCTTTCGCGGCGGCGAGTCCACCGCTGCGTCGCCGATGACTGCGAAGCTCGAGCGATCGTTTGCGTGTTGCCAAGCCAGATTTGGGCACGGTTGGATTAAGCACGGGGAAATTTTGTACGGTCGCATCGTTTATGTGGCAAAACTTGTCGCGGATTCGCGCGCAAGCGCAGCTCTATTTGATCACGCGGTGCATGGCGAACGCATCGCGCCCGGAACGTCCCTGCTCGAACTATTCCTTGAGAGCTTCACGCAGAGCGTTTCGAGCGGAGCCAATCACGGTTGCGACATCGTCATTCCACATGCCATGCGATTGGTATCGGACAAAAAGAACGGCGGATTGGTCGTAAATGTAATCGCGAGACGACATGACGGCCGCGCGAGCGTGACTACGGGTCCGCTTTGTCGTCCTCGGACGCACTTGTATGGCCGCGTGTCGCAAATCACCGCCGTGGGTAAACCGATGCATGGCCATCGTCAACTATTTGCGAATAAAAGTGCAATAGTAGCAAAGATCACGCGAGAACACGCAAGTGCTACCCGCCAGTCGCAAAACACTACCGTCAATGTGTATGCTCTCGACGCCGCCATTCATTTAGCTGAAGGCGTTTTACAATGGGACGGCAAGTTCGCCGCTCGTGTACCAGCGGCTTTGGAATCTATATTTTGTGCGTTTCGTCATCGAGGCGACGGTTGGCGCGAGCCACGGACAATGTACACGGAGTGCGCGACGACGAAGGATGGCGGCGACAGATCGCGGAGAGCGTATCACAATCACACAATTCCGGGAACTGTTCTCAAACAGCTTGACATTCGGCCACCGTTCCGATTCGTGCGCGCGGATAAGGACTCGCCGATCGTGGATGATGCGAAAAAAATAGCGTCGAACCCGAAGTCATACTCGATGTATGTCGCGATAGCACTCGTCACGGCGTCGACGCGAACGCGAAAGCCTGCAAAGCGCGAGCATTTATCGCCCAGTGCGCGAGCGCAATCCAATAGCGGCACAAGGTCAGTGACGGCGTATGTTCATCACCTATCCCTTCGATTCAAAGTGCTGTACACGATAACTTTGCACACCTTCGGCGCATCATCGAGCACATTTGATGCGCCGTCTGCTTTAGTCGGCGCTACGCGAAGCGCGGCACATGAACTTGCGTCAGAGTACGAGTTCAAGTGCGTCGATCAGCATGTGAACGCAGTCGAGACGGATGAGGACGGTGCGTATGATCCTTGGCAGACGGCAACGTTCCAACATGATTCGTTAGTCATACACACGCTCGCCTTAATGCCATCATCGGCATTGACGGAGCCCGTACGCCGTCGCGAGTTACTCGAGCGTGCCGCGAATCCGGCGCCTCCGCTGCTTGTATTCGGTGGATTCGGCGCCTTGGGTGCTCGCGCGGCTCAAGGTTACACGCACGGTGGTGATAATCGTCGCGTGATAGTTGTTGGTAGATCTGGACGTGCTCGTAACGTGGCACGACGAACGTCGCATTCGGCAATCATTCGCGCTCGACGGCTAGACACCGCCGTGATCGAAGACGCGCGAGATAACAACTTAGATCCGATGACGCATCGATCGCGCATGGTGTACGCAAGTGGCGTTTTAGCCGATGCATATGCACGTAATGTTACTGCGAGGTCGGTCTTCGCCACGTTCGGGCCGAAAATGGTGCGAGACGACTTCATGGATGTTTCGTTGAGAGCGTCTGAGTGCACGGCGGTGTTTTCAAGCGCCACCGCATGTGTGGGGAACGCCGGTCAAATATCGTATGGCGCGGCGAATGCGACGCTCGATCGACGGGTCTCCGCGGCGTCGCGCGCTGGTTTGAAAACGATTTCATTGCAATGGGGTGCGTTCGCCGGAGGCGGCATGGCGGCGGGCGTAGAGACGCGCATGACGCGAATCGGCATAGGTTTGCTTCCCCCGAGTGTGGGCGTGGGCATCTTGCGGGCGTTCATGGTAAAATGTTTCAGTACATCACGTTGCTGTGTCGGCGCGTTCGATTGGGCGACGTATACCGAACATCATGCGCGCGCAAACGTGTCGCCATTTTTTGCGAACGTTGTCGGTGTAGCATCTTCATCCGGTGGCGAGAAACACGTCACGCAGCTTCAGCCGAAACAATCTCGCGGTTCAGCCGTCGCCCTGGACGCAAAGCAAATCGTTTATGATGCCATGAAAGCGATACTAGGATCAGACGCAAGTGTGAGCGACGCAAACGCACCGTTTTTCTCGCTGGGTCTGGATTCGCTATCGAGTGTGGAATTCACGACGGCTGTCGAGAGCAAGTTAGACCATCGACTTCCCGCCACACTCGTCTTCGACTACCCAAGTCCTTTGGCGTTGGTGCGGTACATTCAGTCGCTTCAAGAAAGCGCTACGACGATGGCTGCAAAAGGTGAGTTCGACGACCGTCTTCTACCTGAGCGCGATGAAGCACAGAACGAACGCGACGTCGTTTCAGCAGCCGGCGCCGACGCGCCGGGAGCATACAACCACCGCGGCTTTGACATCGGCCACCAGCCGTGGCGAGGCGATGACAGAGTATCCCGAGTCATGTTTGATCGATGGGATTGCGAACGCACTGAGTACGCCACCATTCCAAGATTCGCTGGGTTTTATGCTTGCGATAGCTTTTGGCGAAACTTTGATTCACAGACTTTTGGTTTGCAAACGAACGAGCTCGTCGTCATGGATCCACAACAAAGATCAATTTTGCACCGCACGGCGGTATCATTGCGACGCATGTGTGTTGATGATGGGCGTGCATCAGTATACATCGGTGCAGCGACGAGTGATTATAAATCGATCGTGTATGAAGCGCGATTCGAAGCGAATCCATTCTTCTCTACGGGAAGCGCGTTCATCTCCGTCATCGCCGGTCGAGTGTCGTTCGTCTTCAATCTCTCTGGTGGATCTTTGGCTATTGACACCGCGTGTTCGAGCGCGATGTGCGCGATACACGTCGCTCGCGGCGATGTGGATGTACCTCTTCGAATTACCGGCGGTGTCAATGCGCTCTTGGACGCTCGCTCAAGCGCGATGTTCGCCGGCGCGGGTATGCTCGCCAACGATGGGCGATGCAAAACATTTGACGTAGCTGCGGATGGTTACTCTCGGGCTGAGGCGTGCGCTATCGTCGTCATTCATCGTTATTGCGTCAAACCGACTGCATCGATCGTTTTGTTAGCGGGTACCAGCGTGAATCAAGATGGGCGTTCATCCGCGCTCACGGCTCCAAATGGACCATCGCAGACACGCGTGATTCGCGACGCGACTTGCGTGATCGACAGAACTGATCTGCGGCTGCTGAGTCTCCACGGTACAGGTACACCTTTGGGTGACCCCATTGAAATCGGCGCCGCTTCCGCGGTGATCCCGACGAACGCAGTGCTGATGGCGACAAAGACTTCGTGCGCACATTCAGAATCTCCATCTGGATTAATGGGCGCCCTCGCCGCATTAACGACGCTCACGCACGCGGCTACGTTAGCGATCGCGCACTTGCGGATTCTAAATGCGTACGTCGAGCAAGTGCTCAAAACGACCGACTTTGCGACGCCGAGAACAAAGTTTGCCGTCACGCGCGCGGGGACGTCGAGCGCGGCAGGCGCGAGCGCATTTGCGTTCCAGGGTACAAACGCGCACGGTGTATTTACTCGATCTCACGTGTCTTCGTGTGGGACTGGAGCTCGAACAAGGCTATTCTGGCACCAGATACGGTCGTGGCCCGCGCCTCTCGCGTCTCCTTTGATTCAGCGACGCTATGATGATATATTTTCCATTCGCCCGAACATCGGCACGTATGATCATCGAGTGCGCGATCGAGCGATTCTTCCGGGCGCTGCCTACCTCGAATGCATTCATGCTTACAGTAAACTTATGAACGCTACATTGACCATCGCGCAGTCAGCGTGCTTCAACGCGCCGTGTCTTCTTACGACTCCGGAAGCGCACGTGTATCTCAGAGTATCACCACGGTTTGGGCGCTCAACGTTTGAATCGTACAGTGATCGTACATTGTTCGCGTTGGTCAATGTGGCCACAGCGTCCATATATCAGGTGGCGCATCGTTTTGATGTGCCAACGCGTCAGCGTCGAATATTTGAAGTCGCTGGAATCGTGTCTCGTTCGTCTTCAAGGGCGGTTGAAATTGACGCCTCGTTTCATTTCATTTCCGCGACGTGGCGCAACGACGACGGCTTGCGAATTCCACGAACGGTGGATTTTTCTTGCTTGACAGAAAAGCTTTTGGGCAGATCCATGGGCATCGCGTACGTCTCTCCGCATATGCACGTGAGTAAGCATGCGTCGGTGGACGCTCGTGTGGTCGGATTACGAATGGCGCCGCTCTCTTCGTCTCGGGTGACATTTAAATCGCCGACGCCGCGAGCGTACGTCGTTGCCCGTCGGCGAGTTGTGTCACGCCGTCCGTCGCAATCTATCACCTTATCGTGGAACGTTAGTAATCATACACGTTCAGCGCTTGTCGCGTTGACAGTTCCTTGGGCGTCGGCATCTTTGGCGATTTTGTCTGAGTCGTGTGCGTTCTTTGGCGCAGTTGCATTGGCGCGGTCAGTTGCGATGGAGTCGTCGCGAGTACGCTTTATTCAAGTGAATGATGCGCACAAGCACATGCTTGATCGACATCGGGTAGTATCCGAAAAATGTTTAAACACGCGCGCCCCGCTCGCGCATTTTGAGCGAGTCTGCCGCACGATGGACGAAATGTTGATCATTGGAGGCGCCGGCGCTTTGGGTCGGCACTTCACAAGGTATTTCGGCGCGTTTACCCATGTTCGATGGACATCGACTTCTGGACGCGCGCGCATACTCGCCTATTCAGCAGTCGATACAATGCTACAAGTTGACGTCCAGTCGAGTGACGCGCCACCGCCGTCGCTCGTTGTGCGCGCGAGCGGTGTGCTCGCAGATGCTTCTTGGCGCAACGTCGCCGCGCGGTCTGCGCGTTTGGTCTTCGCTTCGAAATTCGTCGGCATGGACGACTACAGCGCGCACGTTCCAGTAGTTCGCGCGGTTGCGCTTTCGTCAATAGCTGGTTTGCTTGGTTCACTCGGGCAGGCTGTGTACGCCGGGGCAAACCAAATGTTGGATGAACGATGCAAGACGTTTGCCGCAAGAGGCTTGGACGCAAAGGCGTTGCAGTATGGTCCGTGGCTGGGCGAAGGTATGGGGAATGACGACGCCGTGCGAACGCGTCTGAAGATGATCGGTATGGGTTACTTGGATCCACAGATAGCGGTGGCGGCGACACGAGCCATCGCGATGAACATGTGCTCGCCGACGGTGACGTGCGTGGCGACGGTGGATTGGACGACACATGCGAAGGCGACTCATCGCGGCAGCGATGCCATGCTCGAGAACCTCACCGTTGACATGACAGACAACGGTATACCGAATTCGAACGTCGTAACGTCCAACGTCGCAGAGTCCCATCTCACGGCTGCGACAACGAAATCTTGGAGTCACGCTGCGGCGCTCAAGGTTATATGCGCATGCGTGGAGCGCGCCATCGGATCAAGCACGGACGCGAGCGTGCCCTTCATGGACGCAGGTGTAGACTCGGTAACGTCTACGGATATATCCGGCGAGCTCTCGCGTGCGTTCGCGATGACCCTCCCGGCAACGTTTTTGTTCGACTATCCCACGCCCATTTCTGCAGCGACGTTCATTTCACGTGAATTGAAGAGTATTACAACGCCATTGTCAGATGTCGTCGCGTCTTCGAGCGTGGAGGACGCAAAGCGTAGCGTATTCTTAGACGGCATTTGCGCGTTTGATGCCTCGCCGAACGCCGTCGATGACATCAACCCAATTCATAGCGACAAATGGGACATCAACGCGGCGCGATGCGCCGATAACTTGAGACTTCCCGCTGCGTTCATGCGGTCGATGTCGCGCCTCGATGCTTTCGACCCCGACGTATTCGGGATGCATGTTGACGAATCACGTCGATGTGATTGTCAGCAACGGCTCGCTTTGCGTGCGGCTTCGGCTTTCCGCGACGCACGTGATACAAAGTTTGCCGTGTATGTGGGCGTTGCAAGTCGTGATTACGGCGACGCCGTGAGCGCGACATTTTCATCGAGGACTTCATACGACGCCGTGGGATCGTTCGGCTCTGTAGTGTCTGGGCGCATTTCATATGTATTCAATTTCACTGGTCCTGCGTGTTCGATCGACACTGCGTGCTCGTCTGCGCTCGTAGCGGCTCACATGGCGCGCGCAGAGATGGCGCTCAGACTGTTTGAAGACGCGTGCACGGGCGGCGTCAACGTCATCCTGCGGCCGACGGTGACGGAACAGTTTAATCGCGCGGGAATGCTGTCGCTGAGTGGGCGATGTCAGACACTCGATGCTGCGGCGGATGGCTATGTCCGTGCCGAATCGTGTGGCTTATTACGCCTGGTCGTATCCGAAGAATCCTTCAAGCGCGTGGCCAACTTTCGCGCGAGCCGGGTGAATCAAGACGGTCGTTCGAGCTCGCTCACTGCGCCAAACGGTCCATCTCAAATGGAAGTCGTCGTGGCTTGCCAACACGACGATGCCTTCGTCGCACACCTGCACGGCACAGGGACACCATTGGGAGATCCGATCGAAGTAAACGCATTGCTCGAGTGTCGCTCCATGGTGCGATTGGAGGCGAGTAAGAGCTGGATCGGGCATGCCGAACCGGCGAGCGGCATCATCTCCGTCGTGTACTTGATGGATCAATTTTCCGCGAGGCGATCGTCAGGAATCGCGCGATTGACGCGTGTCAACAGTTATATCGCCACAGCGAACGATGTGCGAATATGTGTGCACCGTATTCGAGCGCCGACGACAAATTTGTTGTCTGCCGGCGCGTCGGCGTTCGCTTTCCAAGGTACCAACGCGCACGTGGCGCTACGATTCAATCAATGCAACAATCGGTCGTATATCACGCAAAGATTAGGTGTCGAAAACGCGCGTCGCGTGTGGTTTGAACCGTTTGCATTTGTCACGCTCACGCGGGTCAACGTCACACACGTAGACGTCATTCTATGGATGGGTAGTGTCGCCGCAATCGTGGGAGTCGAGGATCATCGCGTTCGCGCACGTGGCTTATTTCCAGGAGCTGGGATGATGAGACTCGTCGCCTCGGCGGGAGTGACGTGTCTCGACACACACGATGCGCGATCGTCGCTCGCGTGCGTTGGCGCAGTGATTCCGTCGTCCTGGCTCATGTCTGAAGGCGGTGGTAGATATGAGTTGCGATTGCGACAGGACACGGGAGTGTTTGATATTGCAACACAACATTGTGTGCGATTTAAAGCCACGTCATCGTCCTGCTCCAAAAGTGGTACTCTTTACAAAAGTAACGCTGGCTCACACCAATCGCAGCTCGGGCGAGAAGGGTCACGCGCCAGACATTCGTTACCGCTGGATGCCGAATTCATCTACGAGGCGCTCGCGAAACGGGGACTCGAATACGGTCGCCGATTCCGTGTTTTACGTACTGTTCGCACTCAGAACGCACATGTCATGTCTCGAATCGCCGTCATAGCGGGCGTTAGCGATGAGTTGGACCGGATTGCAGCTTTGGACGGCGCCATGCAGCTCGCAGCGCCGACCGCGTTGAATGTGAAGCTTGCAGTTCCGGTGGGATGTGATGCATATTTGGCTTGTGCAACTGACGATGTTACACGCAATGGGTTTGTTGCCGCAAATGTTCATTCATCATCTACTTCGGAACACACGATGGTTTCGGATGTCGATGAACAGGACGCGTTTAGATTGCTTCGTCTGTGCGCAAAAACGATTGGGAAAATTGGGCAGGTACGCCGAGCTTCCGCCGCGGCGTCGTATTACGTGGAACGACACGCGCTCGTCTTTTTGGCGAACAAGACGTTCGGTGACCTCGTTCGCGATCACGCGCGGTGCGCAACATCTGTTTTAGAGTCACTCACTTGTGTTCGCGAGGACATCGGTGCGGATGTCCGTGGCGTAGAGACGGAGCACGCACTCGGATTAGTCAAGTCTGTAGCGAGCGAGACGTTTCTGCACGATATACGCTCGAACGGATCTCGTGCGAGTGAATCTCATGAATGCGTGGATCGACTCGCCTCCAGTAGCGCGCATCGCTCGATTACACCACGGCGGATTGGTTTCGGCGCGGCGATCGAGTCGCCGCAATCAATAGAAGGTGTCAGAGTTATTGGCGCGTTCGGTGCGCTCGGCGCAGTCGCAGTACGTTCGGCGATAGAGAGTAGCAATCCGTCTCATATGTCACTCACTGGCCGGACCGGACGCGGTCAGTATGATTTTCAAACGTCATCAACATTCGCACTTTTGTGCGTTCTCGATGGTTCCGCACGAGACGCCGCAAGTCGAAATTTACCAAAGTCGAAATCGATTCATCGAGATTATTTCGTCAGCGGCGCGATCATCGATGCTTTATTGCGTAATCAGTCCGTGGCAGTGATGCGCTATGTGTTCGCGCCGAAGACGCACGCCATCAAACTCGAGACACAAGACGATCACCGTTCGCGCTGCTCAGTCTCCGTGTACTTTTCTAGTATCGCGGCGTTATTAGGATCGTCCGGGCAAGCAAACTACGCTGCAGCGAACGGGACGGTAGATAATATGGCGCGGTGTAGACGTCATACTGGTATGAGTGCCGTCTCTGTTCAATTTGGTCCTTGGGCATCACGTGGGATGGCGACGCGCAACGCAGCGACCATGCGTCGATTAGAGAGTATGGGCATCGGCGCTTTGAGCGCGGACGAAGGCGTCATGGCGCTCTTAAGCGCGTCAGATTATACGAGCACAGTACGTGCCGTGATATGTTTTGCTTCATTTAACGTCCCCGTGCTTGCGCAGGCGTTCGAGCATCTTCCTGAACTATTGTTGGATCTCTCGCCACCTACCGTTGCATCGAAAGGACTGAGTGTCTCTTCACCGACCGCTCCTCCGGCAATCTCACTGGATGCAGAACGAGTTGAACGTGACATTGCTGGTATCATCGAGCGTGCGCTTGGTTGCAAGATAGCACGCGATGCGCCGCTAATGCAGTCCGGTCTCGACAGTCTCAGTGCCGTGGACGTCGCGAGCGCAGCGAGCGAGCGGTTCAAGGTCAATCTTTCTTCCACTACGTTCTTCGATCACCCCACGATAGTCGCCGCAGCGCGTGAAATCGTTCGATTACGGCTCGGTCGCGACGCGTTGGCGATGCATCATCGAGCGACTGAACGCACGGTGATGAGATCTGAAACTGAAGCGTCGTCACTGCCTCGCGTCGTCGCTCGCGCCGGCGAACTCGCGTTCGGAGCTATGGATCGCGATTCCGTTCGTTTCATTCCTGTGGAGCGCGAATCTAGTTCATACATTGACGCACCGAACGCATTCAATGGCTTTGCGACGACTTTTCTACGCGTTTCAGAGTTCGATTCATACGCATTTGGTCCCGCGACGGCATCTGAACTCATCAGATTGGACCCACGTCAGCGACTTTTGATTGATGCCGCGGCGAAGTGCCTTTTCGATCTCAAATCTGAGCCAACAGTTGGGACCGGTACGTACGTCGGATGCGCCGGGAAAGACTATGTAAACTTATTACGCCTACACGGTATGGAATATGGCGCGTTCGCCGCGGTTGGGAATGAAACGTCCGTCGTCGCCGGTCGCTTGGCGTACGTCTTTGGACTTCAAGGCCCAGCGCTGAGCGTAGATACAGCGTGTTCTTCATCCCTCTGCGCTGCGTCGCTTGCACTAATGGGATGTTCGAGTACGCCGCGAGCGCTCATCGCAGGCGCGTCACTCGTGTTTACGGATGATATGCATCGAGCGCTCGGTGGCGCCGGCATGCTAAGCGCCACGGGTCGATGTCGCGCGTTTGATGCCGAAGCTGATGGGTATGGGCGTGCAGAAGCGATTGAGGTGCTCGTGTCTGACGTAAACGGGTCTATCGGTGCAGTTTTTGCCGGTGGAGCGATGAATCAGGATGGTCGTTCGAGCTCATTGACGGCGCCGAGTGGGCAAGCCCAGCGAGACGTCATCGAGCGTGCAAGCGATGCTGGAGAGCGATGTGCGAGAGTGTTGCACGCGCACGGCACGGGTACTGCACTAGGCGATCCAATTGAAGTAAATGCGGCAGTGTGCGCGCTCGAGCGAGCAACTGAGACGTTGCAGTTTCAGGCATTGAAGTCTTGGATCGGACACTCTGAGCCGGCGGCTGGGATTGTCTCGCTCGCTGTCGCGCTCGCCATGGCGCTGGGAGCTCGACGATCGAGCGGTATCTGCCATCTGCGGCGCGTAAACGATCACGTGCGGTTCATGAGCGGCAACAGTGACTTTATTGCCGTCGCGCCGCGAACACGCGTGGCGAATGAGTGCGCGTCCGCAGACGGCCGTTTGCTCGCGCACGCGAGCGCTTTCGCGTTCCAAGGGACCAACGCGCACGTTGTCTTATCAGCATCATCTTCTGAGCTGTGTACGAACGTCATCAGGCACGCAAAACGTGTCATCACGCATTCGCACAGATACTGGCCCGCAAAGGCCCACTTGGTTCGTTCGGTGACGTGCTCGCGCCATCTTGCGATGCGACTCGAGCTCATTTCAGAGGATACAAGTGTAATCCTCTTGATGTCCGCCGCCGCATCGTGCGCTTTGAACGGCGACGCGTGCGTGTTCGTGGATTTTGTGACCACGCATGAATGCCGCGCCGTTCGTCGGCTCGAAGTAAAAGGAGGTTCGATTCGATCACCTTCGCTTTCGGCTTACGTTAGACGGCGAACAACGCGCATTGGCCAAGTCAGAGATCTAGTCGTGTCCGCGTTTACGTCGGCGACAGTGCGCTGTGTGCGTCTCATGCGCTCGTCCACAGTTACTGGTGTACTGAATGGTACACCCGCAACGTGTGACGCGTTCGTCGTGTCGCAGAATTCATTGGAGTTTGGTCGGCTCATCGCCGCGGAAACGTATTCTGGAGGACTCTCTGTCTGCGCCTCGCGAGGAATTCTACTTCACGCCGCTGGTCTCTCTCGACATCATCGACGACTTAAGTCTCCACGACGTCAAGTCGTATGCTACGAAATTGTCGATAACGACGAAGTCGTTGTCCCGAGAGGTGCACGGGAGACGTCAATGGTGATAGTTTTAGTACAAACGGTGCTTCCGTTCAGTCAATCAGCAACAGATCCATTGGGAGGCGCCTTCCGCGTTGTCCTTCGATGTGCCGACGAAAGTCGCCCACGACAGCGCCTAAGACCAGTCGCGAGCGACTACTGCACCGATCATCGAGGTTCTTTGCGCAAAGAAACATTATCCGGTGCGCTTGTGCTCGGCGGCACAGGCGCACTCGGTCGAGCCATCGTCACGTCCATCTTGGTTGATTCAACATCTTACTCACGAACTGGAAGAACGCAGTACACTGTGTCAGACCACGAAATAGTTCGCATAGACTGCGCTGTACGCGCAGATCTAGCAGCGGTACCGTCACGGCGCCATAGGAAACTGGCCTTGCACGCCGGCGGTGTATTGTTGGACGGCGCGTTGATAAACCAAACTCACGACGCCGCTCGGCGCGTTTTCGCACCGAAGCTTCCCGCGGCGAAGAACGTGGTCGATATCAATTCAAAGTGTTCGCGACATATTTTGTTTTCATCAGTCGCCGCACTCGTGGCGCCTGAAGTGCAAGTGAATTATGCGAGTGCGAATGCAAGCTTGGATGAATACGCTTTGTACTCACGCATGCGCGGGTCATGTGTCACAAGCATACGATGGGGTGCGTTTGAAGGCGTAGGTATGGCAAGCGCTCGGACGCTCGCGATGGGCTTGGCACGACTAGGACTCGAACCGCTTCCGATGCACCGTGGCTTGGAGATTCTAAGAAGCGTCGCGCTTGGCGCGACCACACCGGCGACGTTCGTGGCGTCACCGTTCATGCAGAGTTACTTCCGGCGTGAAACCGAGGAGACAACGACCGCTTCCGAAGCCAGTTCGCTACAGAAACGCAGCAACGCCGCCCATTTTGATGCAAATACTATAACGAGTGGTATTGCGAAGATCGTTCACGGCTTTTTTGGTATGAGAGATATTCCTCTTGACGCTCCGATGATGGCTAACGGCCTGGATTCCATCTCGAGCGTGGAGCTCCGCGACGAACTTTCTCGAGAATTCGACGTTGAACTTCCTACGACTGTGGCGTTCGATTATCCATCGATCAATGCGTTAGCTGCATTCGTCGTTACAGAGCTCGGCACACGTGAAGGTTCCGTCAAAGTGCAAAACATTGACGTCGATGTTCGCGAAGCCAATCCGACCATAGCTCGAACGTTATACGCAATCGCGAGATCTGCGAGATTGTTCACAGGCGACGACGCGAATGACAATCTTCTAAACGAAACGAAAGGCGCTATTGCGGTACCCGCGATGCGTTGGCGAGTCGATGCCGACGGCGTGCGTTTTGCTGCCTTCATAATGAATGTGGATGCATTCGATTATGAATTATTCGTCTCTAGCGCGCCCGAAGCGAGAGCAATGGATCCACAGCATCGCGGCGTGCTCGAACGCGTGTATGCGTGCGTAATGGGACTAAATACTCACATCAACGATGCGGTAGGTGTTTTCATAGGTATTCAGCACTTCGAATATGGCACAATTCAAGATCCGCCTGGCCCGTTTTCAGCCACCGGCGTCGCGCTGTCGGCGTGCTCTGGGCGGGCGAGCTACGTCTTCGGTTTCAACGGACCTTCGCTTAGTGTAGACACCGCATGCTCAGCAAGTCTCACGTCGGTACACTTGGCGATGTACGACCATTCAGCCTCTCGCGCTTACATGTGTGGTGGCGTGAATTATATGCTCGGACGAACGAATTGCGACGCAGTGCACATCGCCGGTATGCTCGCACAAGACGGGCGATGCAAGACGCTAGACTCGCGTGCAGACGGATACGGCAGGGGTGAAGCGGTTGCGTGTTTGCTTCTGTCACCCGACGAAACTGCGTCGTTCTTTGTCGTGTGTGCCAGTGCATGTGGACAAGATGGACGCAGCACCTCGCTCACGGCTCCAAACGGGCCAGCGCAGCGGCGAGTCGTCGCTCAAGCGTGGTTCGCCGTGGAAGATTTCGTCGCGGATATCTCTATGCACGGTACTGGCACGCCATTGGGTGATCCCATTGAATGCGGATCACTTCGTGAATTCGTTGAGCGTGACAGGCGTGGTCGTTCGCTATCGCCCATCACGCTCTTGGCGAGCAAGTCTTCTGTCGGCCATGCAGAAGCCGCCTCAGGCTCGGCATCGTTGCTTCATCTCGCTGCTCGGTTCGATTTGAGCGTCACACCCAGCGTGGTTGGGCTTTCCAGGTTAAATCAGCACGTCGTCGTATCTTCGCTATTCCATATGCCTCGGCAGCGTACGGTGCTGACGATGCGCGATGGCGATGTAGCGTCTGGATGCTCGGCGTTCGCGTTCGTGGGTACGAACGTCCACGTCGTTGTTCGAAAAATCTCGCCGTCAATCGTGGCATCAAATCGTGTCATATTTGATCGTGAATCATTATGGCCTCGCATGCTTCTTCCTGATGTGATCGCGCAATCAGATGGTGCTTTCGTTCGGTTGGGGCGTGGAAACGTGGCGGACTTTGTCGTCGCGCGATTACACGAAGGCGCGACGTGTTGGGCGGTGGCTCGGTTGATGTTGGCGTGTGCGTGTGCATGTGATGGTAACCGTCGACGGCAGCGCGCACTCGCGACCGATGTCGTCGTTCAAGCGATCGCCGTCGCGGTTGACACGGCCGTCGAGGTGAGCGTGCACTGCGATTTGGGTAGCGTCAGTGTTCCGGCGCTCGGCGCTAAAAGTCGGTGTCTCTGTTCCCGGTCGTTGTCGCGCTCTTCACAAGTTGTTCAAAAGTTTAAACCAGCACGTATGCTGTGTGTCGTGCGACACGAGGGCGTCATAGACGCCGTGTCGGTGATAAAAGGTGTCGCAATGACCACCATCGAGGCGTATCATTCGGCGCATTGCGAATCGCTCGTCACCTGTTCGAAGATCACGGCGTTGACGAGCAACTCCACCGCGCGTTATGCTACGCGCGAAATAATGATTGGTTATGGAACGAGTTCCGAAAAATTGACGCCGTTGCTTCTTGCTCGCCCGCGATCGACCGCTATAAGGCAGCCCTACGCGGAACGCGCAAAAATTCAACGAGCAGACGTGACGACGGTTGTGTTCAAAGTCCTTCGAGAGCTCTTTGGCGAAGAAATGGGACCAAACGACGATTTATCGTCGAAAGGGTTGGATTCTATAGGCGCCATTGAGCTCGCGACGACCATCAAGAGAGAGTTGCACATTGATGAAGACGTGGACATGGCCATTTTGGCGACTTTACCGACTGCGAGTAAAATCGTCGCATTCCTACAAGACTTGTCATCATCGACCGTGAACGCGCTCGAAGTTTCGACACCATCGTCGAAGACGGAGAAGTCACAAATGGTGAAGTCTTTGAGGGCGAGCGATCGCACGCCGAGCCTCTACCTCGGTGCACCCGCTTTTGGCGATGGGCCTCTGGCGTACATGAAACTCGTACGAGCGCTCGAACTCGGCGCGCATCCCGCGAGAACGCTCGAGAGAGACGTCACTCAGCAGCCTTGGCCACAGGTCGCGGTCGATCACGCTGATTTGATCATGCAGCAACAAGGGGAGGGCTCGATCGCGATCGGTGGGCATTCGCTCGGTGGCGTGCTCGCGGTGGAGACGGCGCTGGCCATTGAGCGCGCCGGTCGAGAATTGTCGACGATTTTCTTATTCGACGCACCACATCCAGCGCAATTTAAACCCGATTGGAACGACCTCCCAGAGTCTATAAGTGACGACGAGAGTACTGGGCTGAAGTACATGGAAGTTGCGTTGCAGAGCTTCCATTTTGACACCGTCGCCGCTGGATGGTCAAAATTATCACGCGAGGAAAAGTACACCATGTTTGAAAGCGTCGCATTTCAAGCTGTCGGTCGTGAATTCGACGCCAAGAAGTTAGACGAAGACATATCACGCGGACCGTACGCCGCACAGTGGAACAGCGGCATGCCTCTAATGGAAGACGGCTCGATTGATAGCGGCGCGTGGTGGATGTTGTGCGGCGTCGAGGCGGCGGAGCGGACGGACACACGCTCGCCGCGAACGGGCACCGCTTTCGCACGCGTCAACGCTAAAGTTATTCACTACAAAGCCGGAATTGAGAGCGCGGCGTTGTTTGAAACCGACCTCCTTTTAGAGGACAACGGATCTGTTCTTCAAAGCGTCGGCGGATACGTGTGGCCGCTCGCGTGCGATCACGTGGAGATCGTGAAATGCAGAGGTACGCACATGAATCTGATGACGGATGAAATTGATGGTGGTGATTTAATTGAAACCATCGCTCCGCACATGCGTCAAACGCTGGCGTTGCAATGGCGAGATCTTCATTGCATCGAAGGCGTCTCGAAACGTCAACGTTCATCCTCATGGACGTCTCGCGTGTGGCATTCCGATCTCGGTTTGTGGATGTTCGCGTCTCCAGCACTCGACGAAGTCGAAGAACTCCCATCCAATCAAACATCGAAGACGAATGAGAGTATTTTGAACGCCGTGAACTCTGTGGAAAAGTTCGATTGCGCGGTGATGGGGCTGAATCATCAAGCTTGGGACCAGTCACCTTTGACGCCGCAGGTATGGATGGTCGGCTCTTTGCTCACCGACGTGGAATCATGGAGCCATGTGTGCGTGGCATCGACACTTTCGTGTCGCGCGGTGCACATTCCACGCGATGCTTTGGCAGTAGGTATGTGCGAGCGTCTCGCCGCGCGTTTTGTCAGCGCCATGCGAAACGCGTCTGGATTTCACGAATGCGCCGACAAGTTCGAGGCACCGATCATCATCGTGACATACGGCGACGACATTGCGTACGAGCAATTGTCGCACGAAATCGCGCGGCAGCTCAAGCGTCGCGGCGAGAACACGATAACGCTCATCATCGCAGCGAAGAACGCGCCGCCGAAGTCAAAGGACGCGTTCGATTCGCCCGCGATTCAAGCGCTGTCGCTGAAACTCGCCGAAACGAGCGTCGAAAACGCGCCCGCGACGCTCATCACACATCTCAAACGCATCAAGGCCGTCAAACACGCCAAGATTCTTAAACACGCGAAGCGCTTTCTGTGCGCGAGTCGCCCGCAGAGCGTCCGCTCGGAGGCCTGGCGCGCCGAAATCGACGCCGAGATTCGCCGCGCGGAGACTTTGCTCGAGTACGCTCGCGCCGCGTTTCATCCTCGTTTACGAACGCGCGGATCATCTCTCGCGCACGCACGATTATAGCGTGGAATGTCAGCACATCCGTCCTCCGCTCGACGCTCCCGCATTTTAAGCCTCGCCTCAACCGCCGTCGACATGCGAGTCTCGGTGCACGTCGCCGAACTCGACCTCATCGTCAACGTCGACGTCTCTCCGGACTGTACGGTCGCAGACCTCAAAGCTGCCGTCGCCTGTGAGTTCCCAGACGGCGATCCGCGCGATATAACGCGCGCCAAAGTTTTGAAAGATGCCAAGCAGATTCCAGATGCGTCAAGTTTACGCGACGCCGGCGTCGTGCAGGACGACCTGTTGATCGTGTCGCTGGGTGCATCCGGTGGGGAAAGCATCGCGTCGGCGGACGCGCGCGCGCTTGCGGCGGATGGTAGCGCAGTGGACGCGCAGGCGATGATGGAGAGTTTTCGCGGCAACGCCGGCACGCTCGAGGCGTTGCGTCGGCAGGGAGGAAGCGAACTCGTCGATTGCATCGAAGCGAACGACGTGGAGGGGTTTCAGAGAATGATGCGGGAGATGCGGAAACGGATGTTAGCGGCGAGGGAACAGGAGGCGGAGGAGATGGCGTTGATGACGAGCGACCCGTTCGACGTCGAGGCGCAGCGGAAGATTGAGGAACGCATCCGACAAGAACAGGTGTTAGGCAATTTTGCGACCGCGATGGAGGAAACGCCCGAGGCGTTCGCTCAGGTGGTGATGCTATACGTCGATCTGGAGGTGAATGGAGTGGCGCTGAAGGCGTTTGTCGATAGTGGGGCGCAGATGTCGATCATGTCGGTGACGTGCGCGCGACAGTGCGGACTGGAAAGGCTCATCGACAAGCGGTTTAGCGGCATCGCGAAAGGCGTGGGGACGCAGAACATCATTGGACGCGTGCACCAGGCACCGATGAAGGTGGGTGAACACTTCTTGCCGTGCGCGATTACGGTTTTGGAGAAGGAACAAGACATGGACTTCATCTTTGGTTTAGACATGCTGCGCAGACACGCGTGCTCCATCGACTTGAGGAAGAACGCCCTCGTTATCGGTTCGGTCGACGTGGAGTTGCCGTTTTTGAGCGAGAGCGAAATTGGAAAGACAGCACAGGAAGCGTTTCAAGGCAAAGCGCCCGAGGCGGCGATCCCGACCCCCTCGGCGGCGGTCGCGACCCCCTCGCCGGCGGTCCCGACGCCCTCGACGACGCCTTCGTCTTCGTCGGCGCACGACGAAGAAAAAATTGCTCGATTAACCGCGCTCGGCTTTTCTCGGCAGCAAGTTATCGACGCCTTGAACGCGACGAGTGGTAACGAAGAGTTTGCGGGTGCGCTATTGTTCGGTTAAACGCTGTTGTCATGAATGAAACGATCTTGTATGCGACTAAAGCGAGGTGTGAATTGTTCGGGTAAATGCTGTTGTAATGAATGAAACGATCTTGTACGACTAAAGCGAAGCGTGAAAAGTACGAGCGATGACTTCCTCTTGATGTGCTCGCGAGAGTTTGATGAAATTCACCGCATACCCGCTCACGCGAATGGTGAGGGTGGGATAGTTGTCTGGATGCGCCATGGCGTCTAACAGTACCGATCTATCGATACAGTTAACGTTCAAATGTTGAGCGCCGTGTGAGAAGTAGCCATCCAGCAACGCAGTCAAGTTCGAGACTCGAGTCCCGTCCGTCTTGCCGAGCGATGGCGCGGTGATGGAGAACGTGTTGCTGATGCCATCCATGCAACTCGCGTACGGGATCTTTGCCACAGAATTGAGTGAATTCAAAGCACCCGTCTTGTCGCGATTGTGCATCGGATTCGCGCCCGGCGCGAACGGTTCACCGAGTTTTCGCAAATCCGGCGTCGCGCCAGTATGTTTCCCGTACATGACGTTGGACGTAATCGTCAGAATCGAAAGCGTGTGCTCGGATCCTCTATACGCTGGCGTCTTTCGTAAACTCGAGATGAACGTTTCCACAACACTGGCGGCGATGGTGTCAACCTCATCGTCGTCGTTGCCAAACGCGGGCCAATCGCCATCGACCTCGAACCGAGTGGATAATCCCGACTTTTCGTCGCGAATCATCTTGACTTTTGCGTGCTTGATGGCGCTGAGAGAGTCGGCCACAACGCTCAACCCAGCGATGCCGAACGCCATCAACCGCTTGCAATCGGTGTCCATGAGCGCGAAAAACAAGGCCTCGTAGTTGAATCGATCATGCGAGTAGTGGATGCAGTTCATCGTCTCCACGTAAAGCTTGGCGAGCCAGTCCATGTACGCCGTAAAACGCTTCATCACGTCATCGTATTGTAAAACACCTTCAGGAACTTCGTCGTCGAACAGCGCGGGCGCGACGCGGGCGCCGGTGATTTCGTCGCGACCGCCGTTCAGCGCGTAGAGAAGAAGCTTGGGTAGATTGCATCGCGCGCCGAAATATTGCATGGTATGCCCCAACTGCATTCCCGACACGCAACAACTGATACCGACGTCGCTCGATTGAAACTTTTCCCGCAGTAAGTCGTCGGAGATGAACTGAATTGAGCTCGACTCGATGCTGATCGCCGCCGCGAATTCTTTAAACGGCTTCGGCAACGATTCGCTCCACAAAACCGTCATGTTTGGTTCCGGCGCCGCGCCCATGTTGCGTAGCGTTTGTAGAAACCTCCAAGAAGTCTTCGTCACCAACGTGTCGGTGCCGTTCATCTGCATGCCACCCACGCAACACGTGGCCCAGATGGGATCGCCGGCGAAAATGTCGTCGTACGCCTCCGGTCGAAGATGCCGAACGAGTCTCAGCTTGAGCACAAAATTGTCTATGAGTTCCTGCGCGCCCGATTCGTCGATGAAACCAGCCTTCATGTCGCGCTCGATGTACACATCAAAAAAAGCGTCGACTCGACCGAGAGAAATCGCCGCGCCGTCGTGTTCCTTCACGCACGCGAGGTAGGCAAAGTACGTCCACTGAACCGCTTCTTTGCAATCGCGCGCGGCGGCGCCGATGTCGAAACCGTACATTTTTGCCATCGCCTTGAGCCGCTCCAACGCGCGAATTTGCTCCGACACCTCAAATCGTGCGCGCAAGTCCTCCTCGTCGCTCGTCGCGATGGCATCTTTGTCGATTTGCTTCTCCGCGATCAACCGATCGACGCCGAACAGCGCCACGCGGCGATAATCCCCGATCAAGCGCCCTCGTCCGTACGCGTCCGGGAGCCCGAGCAAGAGATGCGCCTTCCTCGCCGATCGCATTTCATCCGTGTACAAGTCGAAAACCGCGTCGTTGTGCGTCGTGACCCAATCGTCAAAAAACTTCTTCGCGTCCTCCTTCATCGTCGCGCCGCGCTCGCCCAGCGCCTTCTCCACCACGCGCAACCCTCCCAACGGCTTCATCGTCCGCTCGAGCGCGCGCGTCGTCTGCAGCCCGACCACGACGTCGTCCACCTCCTTCGACAGCACGTACCCCGCGCCGTGCGACGTCGCTCGCGACGGCGTCTCCGCATCCACCGCCAGCGCCCCTCCCGCGCGTCGCTCCAGCTCGAGCAACCGCCGCGCCTCCGCCAGCAGTTCCAGCGTCTTTCCCGTCGGTTTCGCGAGCGTCGTCGCGCAGTCGTCCGCGCGCGGCGTTCCGCGCGCGCGCACGAACGCGTCCACCGCGTCCACCGCGAGCGTCATGTCGTCGTCGTCGTCGTCGCGCTGTGCCGCGCGTCGTCTCGCGTCGTCTCGTCGTCGTCGTCGTCGCGCTGTGCCGCGCGTCGTCTCGCGTCGTCTCGTCGTCGTCGTCGTCGCGCTGTGCCGCGCGTCGTCTCGCGTCGTCTCGTCGTCTCTCGTCTCGGCGCGGCGCGGCTCGGCCGAGAACGTCGATTCGCATCCCGACCCTTAGGTCAAAAAAATCTCGCGCGACATTCCGAAGCGACATTCCGAAGCGACGCGCGCGAATCTCGACGGCCGCCGACGCGCGCGCGCGGGCGATGCGCGCGCGATGGGACGGAACGCGCGCGCGATGGGACGCGCGACGCGCGGGACGCGCGCGCGCGGTCGTCGCGGTCGTCGTCGCGGCGCTCGCGCTCGCGAAACGGGCCGCGGGGGCGACGCACGCGGTGACGATCGAGACGGGATCGGCGCTGAGCGGACGACGCGAGGCGGCGACGGGGACGCAGGAGGCGCTGATCATGGTGACGCACCCGGCGGACGTGGCGGTGGACGAGGCGAAGCTGACGAAGGTGTTTAAGACGCAGACGGAGGCGTACTTCGCGTGGGCGTCGTACGGGGCGCTGACGCTGAACGTGTCGGTGTTCTTTCATCAGCTCAATCAGCTCGATTTTAACGAGAAGGACGCGGACGGGGCGTGTAATCCTCACCCGGATGCGTCGGCGGCCGACAGCGTGCATTATAACCCGTGGGATGTGAGCGCTGATTTTGTAGAAGTGTACGATTCGTACGCGGGCGAGACGAACCGAAACTCGGGAAGGAAACACATGCGGACGTTCATGCATTTGACGAACAACTGCACGGGGACGTGCGAGTCGAACACGAACGGCATCATCTGCACGCAGCCGTACTCGTCGGTCACGGCGTGCGCCGACGCGGATTCCACGACGGAGTTGTGCGATACGACGGAGATTCACGAGCTTTTACACGCAATCGGGCTCAAATATCACTCGGGCGGGTACAAGTGCAAGCAGTCGGATTACGACGACTCGACTACGACGTGGCGGCTTTGTGAGTACAAAGATTACGGTGGCGTCTTCGACGTCTTGGGCTCGGGCTCGGACACGTACGGGAAAAAGATGGCGTGGGGCGTTTCTTCGTATTTAAGATGGGACATGCACTGGCTCTCTAACGATAACGTGAAAGTCATCACGAAGACCAACGGACGCGTTGACGACGACGCGGCTGATGTGAGTGAAACGTGCATCCTGAGTTCGTTGAGTGTTGATACGACGGAGTCCTCGACAACGCGCGCGTGCGTCGTTCGTTTCTCTGATGATACCATGTCGGATTTGGGTACGATCTGGCTCGAGCTTCGAAGTGGCAACAAGTTCGACAATCTTATCGTTACCGGCGAGCACAGCGGATTCAACTCTCTCGGTGTGCTCGGTTATCACGAAGGGAACAAGTTGATTGATTTCTACCCACACGCCGCTGATTCAACAGACGCTGCGAAATACGACGACTGGGAACAGACGGCGCTGAGATCGACAGAAAACGACGGCGTTTGGATAGACTCCGTGTCAGGACTAAATTTAACGGTAGCCGCGTTCGATTCATCATCTCAAACGATCACGGTTACCGTCACGTTTGGCCAACCGGCGGAGTGCAGCAAAAGAGGCGCGAAGGCGTATCCGAGTCAGTTTCTTGGCTACGGGGTGTGGCACGTCCGCATGTCAAACGACAGCGAGAAAGATAAGTATTATCCAAGCGTCAATTTGGCCGATTATCCCGGCGACGCCTCGTCGATCACGAATGACAACTTCGAAACCAATTATTTCACGACTTCTTACTTTGATCAGTACATCCCTTATGCTACTGACGGAATTCAGTATACGGTGCAACAAAAAGAATGCTATAAAGTCGTGCTGCAGTATAGAATGAGCGTGCAAAATTTGGATTACGGCGCGTGCGCGAAATCTCACTTGACAGTGCGCGGGTTGAATCTGCCCGCCGGTTGGCGAGTTGACGAGGGCGGATGCGTGAACGCAGCAGGCGCACAAGCAGTCGTCGACGATATATGTTTCGTCGTCGCCGTGGACCCGAACACTGCCGATGGCGCTTACGAAATCCGAATCCAAGCCGCTCAAATCAACTACAGCGATAAAGCAGTGATGGCGGCTACGGAGACTGTCCCACTCTGGGTTTGCGTGGGCGGATACAACCATTATACTCAAGCGTGGGGTGACAACGCTTGGACGTGTGACTACGGGCCCGTGGGATCTAAAACCAGGGTGACAGGTAGTTCTGGCACAATAATCAACCGGGCGTCGAGTACGTACGAGGCGAGCTCGACGTATTATTCGACTTCGGACGTCTCAGCGAGGAAGAGCAGCACGGCGATTCATTACACCCGGAATCCTGAGGTCACGAACGACGGCGCTGACCGTCTGCAATCAATGTCCAGTATCGCGATCGCAG
>Ga0181605_10000522_pt1 | contig 37712 bp, 38 predicted proteins | sample 041ome_11_FD_148676 | JGI IMG/M metagenome (GOLD analysis project Ga0181605, IMG submission 148676) | Coastal salt marsh microbial communities from the Groves Creek Marsh, Skidaway Island, Georgia - 041411US metaG (spades assembly) | ecosystem: Environmental > Aquatic > Marine > Intertidal zone...
AGCACGCCACCAGGCTTCAGACCATCAAGACTCTTGGCAAAGAAGTAATTGTGAATACTGAATTTGGATAAATCCTTACGCTTACCGTCATACAACTTCTGGCTACCAAAGGGCGGATTGCCTATTGCCAGGTCGAAATAACCGTCTGGCATAGTGAAGTCCTGGAATCCCATTGGTGTTTTAATGCTCGCACCAGGGTAAAGGTGTAAGGCAATGCCTCCGGTAATGTGATCAAGCTCTACGCCGGTGATCTGACTCTTACCGCGCACGCCTGCCGGCATCATCCCTAAGAAATTACCAGTACCAACTGAAGGCTCAAGCACGCGCCCACCAGAAAAACCCATCTCCTTCACCGCCTTCCAGATTGAAGTAACAATCTCCTGGCTTGTGTAGTGGGCATCCTGCGTGCTTCTGCGCGCTGCGTCATACTCAGCATCGGTAAGCAACTCTTTAAGCTGTGCCGCCTCTTTTTCCCATCCTTTTGATACCTTGCCAGCATCACCATAAAACGCTTGAGGAATGCCACCCCAACCAACGTAACGCGCAAGCGCTTGCTGTTCTTCTGGCGTAGCCTGGCGGCCTTCAGACTCAAGCGACTTCAGGATCTTGATAGCTTCCAGATTATTCTTGAATTTGGTTTTCTGGCCACCCTCACCGATACCCATATCAGGCGTGATAGTGAACATCTTAGCCGGTCGCTGCTCTGCACTTGTGGCCTTTTGAGTTGTATCACCCTCAGGTGTCGGCGCTTCTTCTGCTGCTTTTTCTTCAGCCTGAATTAGCTCTGCATCCCCTCTTGATACTGGTCGGCCTGCATTGCCCGGCTTTTCATCTGTAACGCTTCCTGGTACATCGGTGCCGCGCTGCTCGCCTTGTCCGGTTCGCTCTGCTCCGCTGGTGGAAACAGGTGGTTCTCCCTGACCATCTGAAACGCCTCGTCCGGTTGATAGCCCTGGTTCTCCAGCTCGCTCACTTCCGCCAGTGTCTGCTCTGCCGCCTGCTTCAACGCCAGTTCCAGTGTCCCCTGCTTTTTCAGTGCTTGGTACTTGCTCGGCTGGAACTCCTGCCAGTGTTTCTTGGCCTGGCTGATCCAATTCTGTAGGTTCATTGGTTTGCTCCTGTGCTTGCTCTGGTTGCCAGGCTGCTTGTAAATCGGTGAGTAGCTTTTGCTTTTGCGACTCTGGTAAATCAGATCGTTCAATGGCTCGCTGAACGGCCACGCCCTTTGATTGTCTGTTCTCTGCGCCTGGCTCACTGGCAACATTGTTAATACGCCCTTCAATATCTCTGCGCACTTGTCGCTGCCCTGGCGTCAAAGTGGCATAGTCAATTAAACCGGTTAACGCTTCTGCGTCATTCCACACTTGGCGAGCCGCATCACTATCAAGCTTGCCAGCCTGGCGTAACTTGTTAGCGTAATCTCTCGCCTTCATTAAATCGTTTCGCCAATCAGCTTTAGGCGTCAGTGCATCGTCAACTCGCTCGGCGGTATCTGCCACAGGAATATCCTCTGCGCTACGCTTTCCAGGCTCTGAGGCAATATCACTAGGCTGTTTCTGCTGTGCTGGTTCAGGTACTCGTCCAGGCTCCTGGCTTCGCTGCTGCTGATCACCTTGTCGTTCAACGCCTGCTGTATCCACTCTTGCATTTTCTTCACCACGCTTCTGGTTGTACTCCTGAATGCGGTTATCTCGAATGAAAACGCCCCCATCCTTTTTGAAAGCATAGGGGTCAATTTCTTTGGCCTGGTCCAATGTCATTTCACGATCAATGACGCCGGTTAGTTCCTTTCCTCGCTTGGTTGTGTGCTGAACTCTCTCAGCGCCTTCACCATAGACTGGCGCCGCATCAGCTGGTTGTGCTTCATCTTGAGCTTGTTCTTCAATTGGCGCTTCTTGCTTGGGCTCATCCTTAACTTGCTCCTTGGTCTGTTCTTCAACAACCACTTCCTGAGTAGGAACTTCAAGCGGTACATCAACATTCTCAGTCATTGCTGCCTGCTTTGGCGCGTAATCAACTACTGGCGCCGGTTTAACTCCGCGCTGTTCAAGCTTCTCTGCAACAAGCTCTGCCATGCTTTTTCGCTGCACTGGCTGCTGCTGTTGCTGAGCATTTGCAGGATCAAAGGCTTGTGCTGCCGCCTGCTCTGCTGGTGCAAACTGAGTTGCATCAACAATTTGGTTAAGAACCTCACCAAGTCGGCGCTCTTTGCTTTTTGATACATCAACACCGGATTTTACTACGGCCCCAGCACCACCCATCAAACCAGTAACGATGGTTGTTGGAACTACCTGTTTACGGAAAGCATCACCAACACTAAGCTCCTCATTGGTCATTCCGGCTTCGAGTTCAGCGCGATTCTGGCCGACTGCGGTAGCTGTTTCGGTCACATTCTCAGTGCCAAGTGTTGTCGCGGCGCGCTTAGTAATCTCCATGAGCTTTTGTTTGCCCATGCCTTTGAGTGGCGCAGTGAAAGCGCGTAAAAATACAAGGTTTCCAACGGCTTCTGGTATCGCTTCCCATGCGCCATACTTTGTCGCGGCAGCGTCGAACTCAGCGTAAGCTTTATCCCATTCTTCTTGGGTAAGCTCACGCCCATAAATTTCTTTGGCTTTTTGGTTTAACCCTTCTTGGACGCGGCTCAAGAACTCATCACGGCTACCACGATAAGCAACAGTCCCGGCTGTTGTACCTGCCGCCATACCTGTAGCGATTGGATTTTTGGTAACTAAACCAGTTAAGGCTCCAGCCGTAATAGCTGATGTCATTGTGCTAAGGCTGTATCCGAGAGACTTACCTATTCCGTAGAAAGAGTCATAGTTGGGGTCTGGGTTTTCTGGCGGCTCCGGCTCAGTGTAATCAATAGCGCGGTCTAGCCATGTTTTATCCGCCGTTTCATCTCCACCACGAATGGAACGCATAACGGTATTGGCTGCGCCAGGTATGAGATCAGGCAACTCCTTGATCGTAATATCGGTGGCCTCTGCAAGCGCCTGTATGGTTGGCCTGCCTTCAGGGTTAAATACAGGGCGACTACCGCCAACGCTCTTGTAAACCTCATCGACTGACACCCCTTTCTCTTTGGCTATCTGGCGAGCCTGATACTCAATCCATGCGGCATCTTTGTTGGCTGGAATAATGCCTTTGATCTTGTCCCACAAGGTAGGCTCATAAGCCACCATCTGAGGACCTTCTGGCACATTGCGCGCAGCGCCGGTAAACCCATCTATTTCTGGCTCACCAAAAGAAAGCGCATTCGATACGCGCTGCATGATTCCTGGTTGTTCTGGCTCTGTCTTCGGTCCGTAAAGCTCATTGTGCCAGGCGGCCAACTCCTTGGCGCCCTGGGTATCCCCTGAAAGGTGTGCTTTCTCAAGTGCTGTTAGCAACTGGTCCTTTGTAGGTTGTTGGTTCTCTGCCATCCCCGCCTCACTGTGAATACATTTCAAGTAATTTGTTGCGGTCTATATTACCACTTTGCCCCAAATCTTGAACCTGAATACCAAGCTTTCTCGCTGCTTGTGTTACAGCTTGCGAGCGAGTAACGCCACCTTGGCTATAAATCTTAGCCGCTTCAGTTGCAATAGACTGGACCTTGCCGCGTGTGGCCGGGTCAAGGTTTTGAAGGTTGCCTTGCTGGTCAAACAAACCACCAAGCAACTCGCCAGCCTGGCGATACATCAATGACTCATCAGCTGACTTTAAGCCACCATCGCCACTCGCACGCGTTAATGCGTTCTGCCGGCTTGTCTGACGGTCAAGCTCTTGGCTACTTGTTGTGCGCTCGATAACTCGGCCATCCTTATACAAGCGGTCCTCTGTGCCAAACGTCATGCGTTCAGGGTTCTGTAGCAACTCATCAACTTGGCGAGCTCTGGCAAGCTGCATTTGAAGGAAGTTAGGATCGTATTGCTCAGGCATTTTTGCTGCGAGCTCTGGGGATACACTTTGGCGCGCAAGCTGATAAGCCTGCTCAGGGTTTTCAGACTGAAGAACATAGGCTGACATTTTGCCAACTGCATCAATATTTTCTTGCGTTTGCTGGCGCTGGCGATCATCCATCTTGCTCAATGAGTCAAGCATCTTCTTAGCTTCTTCAGGGTCAAAAGCGTTTAACTCTTGCATGGCTTGTTGATCGCCAGCTGAAGCCTTTGAGCGCAATTCAGAAAGAGCGTTACCACGCTGCCGCGCTGCATCACGATCTTCCTTCTTCCAGTCCATCATCAACGCGTTGCTCTCGCGTGACTGACGCGCACCTTTCACGGCCTCAACGGTTCGGTAAACCTGGCCTAAGTCAATTCCAAAAGCATTAGCCATGGTTAGCCCCCCTGCATCATGTTGTACATTAGGTAGTTTTGCATACCTTGGTTTGCTGCCTGGGCGTAACCTTGATAAGCGCTTGCCCTGGCGTTGCCCTGATTTATTGCGTTCTGAGCTAACGCATTGCCTGTGGCTAACGTGCTCTGCGTTACATTGCTTGCCATATTCTGCCTTGCATTTGCATCTGCCTGGTTAGCCACCTGGCCGACATTAGATAACGAAGCAAGCTGATTAAAGTTCATGGCCTTAGCACCTGCATTCCTTGCGTATGCGTTGGCATATTCGTTACTTGCAAAGTTCTGACCATACCTCGTTACCGCTCTATCCTGAGCGCCAGACATAAGCCTACCTCTCGCCGCTGCACTTGCATCAAGAGCATTAACGCCCTCTTGCATCCTGAATTGGTATCCAGGATCAGCTTCAAACTTGAAATTGCTTGGATCGAATCGACCTGAAGCAATGCCTGCCTGAAGCTCACCTAATGCTTGCGTGCCAATCTCACGCCATGGAGCATTATCTTCACGCTGCTGGTCAAACACTTCTCGCTGAAACTCGATAGTTTCGCGGTTAGCCTGGACTTGGGCATCACTGGCTTTTTGTGAAGCTTTTGACTGTGCCTTGCTTGACTTGTTTGCTGAGTATGCGCCAACAACGGCGCTACCAACTACTGCTGCTGCAACAACTGACATGGCTCATTCTCCTGTTCGTTTGGTAGCGCTGCACGCTCGCCGGGCGGTAACTCCCGGAATTGCGCCATGCTGAATACCGTTAAAATATCTTCAATGCCTTCAGGACTTGTGGCATCTGTCTTGTGCACAGTGATCCAGTGCGTATCTTCGTGAGCATATCCTGCACGCTTCCTTCCTGGCACACCTTCCATGATGTTTACGCCGGTCAATCGCTTAACACCATCAGGCGTTGCAACTGTAATGTCACCACTCAGCATAATGTCCACATAACCAAACTTGTGGACTCGCCCAGTAAGTAGCGTGCCCTTTGGAATAGTGAGCTCACGCGCATACATTCCATTCACAAAACGGTGCTCTACTGGCATTTCAACCTGCTCATGATCGAGCATGATTTCTTCCATGGCCTCAATTTTTTCATTAACCTGCTCAGCTAAAAGCTGGTGGACCTGCGCCGGTGTTAAATCATCCATTAAAACACCTCTACGCCAGATCCCATTACAACAATGTCAGTGCTTGCAGCTGTTCCGGTTTTGCAATGAATGGCATCGCCAGGCTTCATAATCTGTCCTTCAAGCTGGTAAGCTGGCCATGCCTCATTTGCATCAATAAGTTTGGCGCTTACAACCTTGTTTGCGTTAGTTGCAGAATCTCCCGCTGGAACAATATGGACGTCTATTGCCTCAGCATCTGCGCCATGGTTTGTGAACGTAAGCTTGCTAATGATTGTTTTCTTGCTTGCCGGGCTGGCATAGTAAGAAGTCAAGGTATCGCTGATAGCTTGAGGCTCAATAATTTGTACTGGTACGGCTTGCATATTAATCTCCTAAATTCCTGAATAACTTTTTGTGCCAACAAAGGCCATAGATGAGACCATGGCCTTTACCGACTCAATCTCTTTTTTTAGTTCGGCTATTTCACTGCTATGCGATCTATTCATAGAGTTAACCATAACGCCAACCGATAATATTGCCTCAAGCAACTGTTGAGTGTTATCTGATTTAGATTGCATAGCAATAACCATTGCATTACCAATCACGTCATTTAGTTGTTGATGACCTAAGCTGCTACCAATGTTAAAAACTTGCTCTCCTGGACCGTCTTGTTGAACAGGCTTGACTGAAGGCTGCGACTTTAATCCAGTCATAAGCTTTACTATAAAATCACTTGCATCATCATTGCCGCCAGACCGCTCCCACAATCTATGAAGAAAGTCGGAAAGAGCCCTTGTTGGATAGCCCGTTCTTGGGTCAACAACTTGCACCGCCAATGGTGGCGGATCTACTTTAATTCCTGCCACCTTTAACCTCCGCAAAAGCTGAAATCATTACAACTGGAACCGGATCAGACACAACAACTCTAAGCTGTCTTTGCCTGAACATTCCCAATCGGTTCCACTTGACTCTAGTGAGATAATTACCAATCTTCCCAATATCTGCAAAGTATTCATTGCTCCATGTTTTACCACCATCATCGGACCAAGAAAGCATTGCTTGCGGGTTACTTCCATAACCATCAACAATTCCAACGCCAGACTCCATATCTATTTCAAAACTGCTCATTGAAACCCTGCTTCTTCCTGCGTGAACTTGTGGAGTAACAAGCTCCCTTCTTATTGGGTCCCCATGATCGCTGTAAGAGCTCATATCTAGCATATAGATAATGTTGTTTTGAAAATCACCAACCAAGTGTCTGTCGTAGCACCTTGCGTAACAGTTTGAATGATGCCTACCCCACTCGATATGCGATCTTTCATGCCACATTCCGGTAGATACGTCATAGCACCATGTTAAGTTTTGAGAAGGAAACGTGACCACATAAAATAAATGGCCTTCCTCAGTGTAAGTGTAGGAAAATGAATCAGATATTTTTCCATTTTCAATGCTAAACTCAACGGCGTGCGTGCTTATTCTTTGAGGTATATATCCATTAGCACGATATACAACACCATCCTCACCAAGCCAGAACACACTATTATCAATCTTTGTTGCGCTATGAGGCGCCGCTATCCCTTTCTCTACAAAAGCGCCCTGCATTCTTTCAAATGGAAAATCTGGATCGCCGCTGTTGTACCAAACCTCTACACTGTGCTCACCAAACAACCACAACTCTCTGTGGTCTGATAGGACAGCAAGCGTATCATCTGGCGCCCCCTCAGCGCTTGCATAATCAAGCGGGTCAAAATTAACAGACAAAAGCTCGCTTAAAAAAAACTGACCTGTATTTGCACGATTAAAAATGAAATACCCATCCTGGTATGCAACTGTGTTTGCTGGATACCAGCCATCACCAGAAAGCTCAGCAAGCCCACCTTCCGTACTGTATGAATAACCTTTGTTGCCATCAACAAATACCAATATCGCACCATTATCAGAAGCGCTAACCCTGCCAGAAAGGAACACATCACCTATCTCTGACACCCCACCGAACTTATCAACCTTGTATAGCTTTGTTGGCGTCATGGCATAAAGCCTGTTATCCATAACATGAAGGCATAACACCGGACCGGTAGGAAGCTCTGTGAATTTCGCGGTACCTGGCGTTCCGTATATTGCAACCGGCGACTTGCTATCTGGAGGCATAGACTCAGCGTAAAGATTCACAAGCCTTGAGCCATTAACCGCCTGGCTCCTGCCTTTATTTGTTCCGATCGCTAGTTGAACTGGTATTTTCATAATGGACCATGGTTAATGTCATACCCATTCTTGCGTATCAATCCTGAGTCAACCTCAACCGTCCCCATGCGGGTTTTGCTGTTTGTCCGCTTCAGCACCATGATTGCTTGCCGAAAGCCTGCTGCAACTGCTGGCGTAACGTCAACGCCATACTCTGGAGCAAGCTCGATAGCCAATCCAAGGCGAATGGCCTTGTCATATCCTGGTGGAAACTGAACAGACTCAGTGAGTGCTGGTAACTCGGTGATAGGCTTTGTTGTGACCAACTTCAGTGTATCTCCAGCTGTGGGAATGCAACTGAACTCAAGGCGGCCAAGTGGGTATTCTGGTTCGTAGTAAACGTAGTCGGGTGTATTTACAACCGTATCCTTCAAGCTGATATTGGCCCAAAGGTTCAAGCTGGCAATACTTACCGGCATCTCAAGATTACCGGCATCACGAATACGCACATTCTCAATGGTAGTGGGGCGAACAGTGTCAAAGTCTCCACCAGGACCAATGGTATAGGTTCGCTTGCTGCTCAGTGTGAATGACTCATGCGTCAATGCGGGAACAAGCAAGCCCTCATTACTCCAACTATCAAGCATCTGCTTTGCATATTGAAGTGCATCCTGTGCTTCAGAAGGCTTTGCCTGCTCCCCACTGGCAAGCACGCCGATAGTGCGCAAGGCACCATCAATCAGTTGCTTGGTCGTTGCCATCTAGTTTCTCCTGGATCTTGGCAATCAATGTTTCTTCCTTCCAGGCTTTGATAAGCTTTAGGCCAAGACCTTTACCAAGCTCAACGTGCTCATCTTTGGTAAGGCTCTCAGGGTTCTCCTGGAATGCGCTTAACAGGCCCTGCTGTTCAGCTGCAAGCCCTGCGTCTCCATCATTGCCTGATTCTTCAGCCTGCTTGAACTCTGCCGGCGAGTCGCGCCAACCTTCTTGCTCAAGATCGTCAATGTCTGCTTCATCTTCCAGGGTAAAGAGTTTTGCACCCTTCTCAGGATGATAAAGCCACATACGCTTTGGTTTATTCTCTGGCATTGCGTTTCTCCGTCAATGATAAAAGGGCGGCACTAGGCCGCCAGGTTAACTATCTTAGCCTGCTGCTGACCACATACGGTGAGCAAGTTCAGGATAGATAAGGTGAGTACCCCATACCGCATCAATACGGGTGATCTCGGTTTGCTGGTTAATGTCGTATGCACCCGTCATGCACAGCGACAAACCAGAATCAGGATCACGCACGCGTGACTTGACGGTAGCTGACTGAGGCAGCTCAAGGTCAACCATTGCCAGGGCACAAGCGTCACGATGGAACAGGAAGTTCTGACGGTAGCTTGTGTCTGCGGTACCTAACACGGTGATAGCTGCACCATCTGCTGGCGCTGCTGACACGTTCTGGAATGCAGAAAGGCTCACAGTGTTACCTTCAGCATCCACAGTGGTCAGTGTGCCATCGTTGATAGCAGGGCTTACCGGGATAGTTGCATTGCCTGAACCATCACTATTCACATCTGCTGTCACAACAAAGTGCTGTAAGCGGCCAGTTGACTGATAGCTTTGCGGATTGATCTCATAGACGCCCGCAAAGGTAATAACATCACCCTCTTTCAGCAATCCAGTTACACCAGTGTCCCAGCCATCGGTAACAATGCTTGAACCAGTTTGGTCTGCACCATTAGTCAACGGCGTACCACCATGCGCACCAACAACGTGAACAGGAATGTTCGCAGACTCAAACAGGTCAAAGCCTGCAAGTGGCCCCATGTAGCCCTTCTGCAACGCACCTTTCACCATTGCTTCATTGTACTTATTGCTGATTGCGTCACTGATTTCAGCGCCATCAAGCATATTCAAGATACAACGGCGCATACCATCATCAGGCACAGCCACGTTACCCATGTAAGCTTTCGCCAGGTGGAATGACTTGGTGCCGATCGCAGTGCCTGGCGTGCCTGAACTGAAAAACGCTTTCTTCATTTCAAGCAGAATAGAGCGGTCAATCACGTTTGCCAGCTGGATAATACCAGACTTCAGGTAACGCTCTGAGAACTGCTCAATGCTAAGTGTGCGGTCACGCATGGTTACTTCCAGACCAAAGTGCTCTTGGCGGTTAATCTGGAATGGGATTGTCTGATCGACCATCGGCTGCTTCTGCAACACACGACCTGACGCGGTTTTAGTACGGAAAGGCTTTTTCAGGCTGATAGTGTCACCAACCTTTGCAAAACGCCTTTCCAGGTCACGGTAAACAAGCGGTGCTGTTACCAAGTTGTTTTTGAGAAGGCGTAACGCCTCTTTGATGATAATGTCATCCGTTAAGATGCGATTACCCTTTTCACCTTGTACGCTCATGGCTTAATACTCCAAAGTTTCTGTTACCAAAAGCCTCGGCCACCACGTTGTTCCTTTTCGTTCTGAGTGCGCTCGTATTCAGCAAAGTCCATATCTTGTGGTGCCTTGCTGGTTGAGTCGCTTCCCTTAACAGGATCAATCGGGTCCGGGGCGCTAGTTGTCTTTTTACCGGGCTGTTGCGGTTTGGCTGCAAGCTTAGCTTCGATTTTTCCAATCTCCTTTGCTTGGGCAATAGGTGATAGTTTCGCAATGCGTGCTGCCTCTTGCTTGTTCTTACCAAGGTGATAGGCAATTGCTCCTGGATCATCAGAATCCGCCATGGCAACAACCATATCGCGGGTGATCTGCAAATCCTCTTGGCCGATTACTTCATCAAAGTCCTTGAGTGTTTTGCGCGTTTCGCTAAATGCGTCCTGCACATCCTCAAGTGCTTCAGTGAACTCTGTATCTTGGTCGCCTTTGTCTTTGCTGCTGTCATCAGCTGCGGCCTTGTCGTCCTTCTTGCCTTTGGCGCCAATCTTCTGATCGGCTTTCCAGTCGGCTAAGGAATCAAGGTACTCGTCATAGCTATCAAAGTCTGACGGATCAGGTTCGCCTTCATCGTCCTGGGTTTCAGGCTTAGCCTTGCCACCCTTATTGCCTTCAGCTTCTTGCAGTTTACGCTCTGCTTCTTGAGCTCGGCGCTCTGCTTCAGCTGCACGCTTGGTCAAGCGGTCAATGCGCTTCTGAAAACGGCCACGGCCTCGGCGGTGGCTCGCTTCCTCGCCGGCATCGTCATCGGCGTCTTGTTCATCGGCATCATCCTTGCCACTGTCCTGCTCTTGGGCGGTGGCCGATTCATCACCCTCTTGTTTTTGAACCTGAGTTTGCTCATCTGCCTTTGCAGGCTCTGGTGCTTGCTCAGTTTCGGCGGCCTCGGCAGTAACAACTTCAAAGTTGTCGGTACCAGTGGTTTTGTTTTCGTCTGCCATGCGCGTTCTCTCCTGTCGCGGATTGTTTAACCCCATGAAGCCATGGGTAGCTTATAACTACTTGACATTATAACGTGAAAATACTAATGAGCAATCACGTTAAGCTTAACCTTGGCTTTGAGCCATTAGTTCTGCCATCGCCTCAGCAACCAGATTACGCACAATTTCTTCCAGTGAGCCTGGCCCGGCCATCATTGCGGCCTGCTCTATCTCTGCCAGCTTTGCCTGCGCTTCAGCTGTCTTAGCTTGTGCCATTGCCATATCTGCTTGTGCTTTGGCGGTGTCTGCTTTGGCTTTCTCCATATCGGCTTGAGCCTGAGCCATGTTAGCTTGCTGCTCTGGTGACGGCTGAGGCGGTTCAATGCCTGCTTCCTCCATTTCATCCTGATCAAGAATGCCTGGTGGCAATGTTTTCTGTAGTCGGCGCGCAATATCCTGGGCGCCTGGCCAGTCCATGTTCTTGGCAATAAGATCAAGGACCACTCCACCGGCTGCTGGCACAGCCTGTACAAACTGCATTAAGCTGTCTGCCGCTTCCATTCTCTGCGTTTGGTAGCTTGGACCTGCCTTAACAGTCACATCAAACTTACCTGCTGCAATATCGTTAACCAGGACTGGCTTTTGAGTTTCCTCATCCATAATCATCTGGTTTATCTGCACCCAATCGCCTTCACCATCATGGAAGCGTAAGCGCAACACACGCTCACTGTCATACACACGCGGGATAAGCTCAATCAGTATCTTGCCCACACGGCGAATAGCGCGACTCAAGTTGTCGATATAAGCAAACGTACCGCGATCACCCTGGCGCTGTCGTGCAAGAATTGCTTTGCCGCTTTGCTCATTACCCTGGGCGCCAACACTCGCATCATACAGGCCAATGGTCGCTTTCATTTCATCAGTGGCGCTCAATGCAAGCTGAAGCTCTGCCGCTGGCATACTGGCCGGCATATCACGCTGAGGACGGTCAACACCTGGCAATGCGTTGTAGCGTAGAACGCTCATGTTCTTGCGGTTAGCCTGATTCCATTCTTCCTCATAGCCTTCAATTGATTCTGCCGGCGCCACCCATGGCGCTTTAGGCGCAAGAGCAACACGCTCAGTTGCTGCTGTCATCCAGTAGTTGTGCATACGCTGAGCGTCCTTACCAAAGCGAATAAGGCCACGGTAGTAAGTCTTATCGCCTAGCACCATTTCCTTGCCAAGCACCGGCACCACTGGAATGGTTGAGCCAGGCCAATCAACTGAACCTTCCAATACATCGTATGCTGTTACCTTCATCCATTTAACCTTGTACGTCTTGACGCGTCTTTCACGCGTGACTGTCGTACCAAGGTCGCGCAACTCATCAAGCACATCCTTTACTTCATCTTCCCAAACGGTGCGGCCATCACTCAGCAATAACAAATTTCTGGTAACTGGTTCACGGTAGAAGTATTCAGATACACGCACGCCTTCTTCATTGGTCCACCAGCTGTACTCGCCACGCTCTGCATCACTGAGATCCCCAACTGCCTTACCTGGATACCGCTTCTTAAACTCGGCCTTGCTCATGCGCTCACTGATAAAGCACCAGTTTGCATCACTGTAGTCTGGCTCTGTTGCGTCCGGATCCATCAGCACAGCAAAGCGGTTATGAATGCTCTTAATGCACAAATCCAGGTCAAAGGCATCGTCAGTGCTGTACTTGGTTAGTACGCGCAACCAACCAAAGCCACCTTCAACTGCGTGCTGGAATGCGTTGTCATAGTGCGCTTCTGCGTTACTTGTGTATTCAATGTTGCGGATCAGACTTTCATATACTTCTGCCAAGCTGTAATCAGAAGTACCAGCAACGTTAGGCACCTTGCTTGTGTCCTTGGTGGCGTTAGCCTCAACCGGGTGAACCTGTATAGCCGGGCGGTTCTGTCGCTGATCACCCAATACTTGGTCAACATATTGCGGCAACTTATTGAGCGTTAAGCATGGGCGGCCTTCGTCCTCACGCTCCTTGCGCACAGACTCAGGCCATTGTTGGCCGGCAAGGAAGGCAATATCTTCCTGTGCTGCATCAAAGTTATGCTTCCAACAAGTAACGGCGTGTGCCGCTCGCTCTCGTATTTCCTGAAGCATTGCCTCTTGGCTGTCGTCATCCCTGGTCTTAATTGGTTCGTTACCTGGTAGCATGGCTTTCTCCTGTTACGCGCCCATCCAGCCACCGGTACCCATCGGCATTGGCTTGGCTGGCTTCTTCGGTTCTTTGTCTTTCCAATGCAAGCCCATCTGCTGAATTGCATCGGTGTAGTTTGTTGCCCACTTGGGCCCTGTCTGATCTTTGAAGGTTTCGTTGTCGTGATCCCACTCGCGGCGCAATGCCTTGAGACCATCCCAACCTTTCTCACACCTGGCGTTATCAATCCAGATACGCGGGAACAGCATCTTCAAAGCGTTGATACTGTCACGCTTGCTCTTACAGCGCTCAACCAGCGTGAACTTGATACCCATGGTCTTGGCTACCTCAATGCGGCTACGCTTGGTCATCAGGTCACGCACTGCCAGATCGTGAGGCCCTAAGTGCTCAGCGTATCGAATGCCGTACTTGTCGGCAAAGTCATGCAGCCAGTTGATATAGTGCTCCATGCCTTCGTTGTTGTTGCCATAGCAGGCAATCATTCGTAGCTCTTTGCGGTGCGGCTGCATAAGCCACACAACCATATCGTCATTGATACCAAGATCCCAAAACGTGTAAACCGGCAATGACTTCTCAACCGGTATGGCACAGTAGCGACCTTCCTCAATGAGCAATTCAACCTCTTTCTTGTACACAACGCCTTCAGCTAGGGCCTCATCAGGGTTTTGCTGGTACTGCGAGCTAAACATATACGCGTCTGCTTTCTCCATAGCGAGTAACACCTCTGTCGGTTCTTTGTCTGGCCAGTAGCTTGTGCGCTTGCCGGTGAACTTGGTGTCATTAATACACGCCTCGCGCATATCTGCCGGCAACGAATCCAGGTATTCCCTGTCAATGAGCGCCGGGACCTTATACACAAGGTAGTCATCCGGTGCCTTGTCACTTAACAGGAAGTCGGTACTGTCTCCCTTACCAATGCGCTGCTGAACCATAATGATAGGCACGCCATCATGTGCCAAACGTGAGCGCACGACTCGGTTCAGCTGTTTGTTGCCCTTATCCATCACCTTTGCGCTGTTCTGGTCTTTAGGTGGCATTGGATCATCAAGTATAAGCGCACCGGTAAAGCCTTCTTGCATGAAGCCTGCCCGGCGTCCTGTTACCTGGCCGTTGATACTGGTACCAAACATTCGGTGCATATTGTCGTTCTGGTCATGGTACTTCCAGTCACTCTTGCCCTTGGTGTCCTTGCTTTGCCTCATCGGCCACAGTGATTGAAATTCCTCGCTGTCGATAATCTCTTTTACCCTGGCGCTGTTTTCAGTTACCAGATCATCGGAATAGCTAAGCGGTAACCACCTGGTTGAACGGCCTTCCTTGATACACTGGATGATGCACCACACTGGCCAATGTATTGACCATATCTCTGTCTTGGTTGAGCCTGGCGCTACATTCACAATACCGCGCTTAATCTTTCCTTGGTAAACCTGCTCAGCAAGCTGACACTCATAAGTGTGGTGCCAGTTCTTCCTGAAGTATTGGCCTTGCAGTAGCTGGAACCAGATACGCATAAAAGCCTCAAAAGAGGCTTCACTCATCACCTTAACAGCTATCTTCTCAGCGTCCGTCATATCCTCCCACTTCAGTAAGCGGATAGGCTGGCCGTTCGGTAGGTGCTCAAGATCACTCATAGGCGTTCAAGTACCTTGTTGATAGCTTCAGCAATGTCAGGCGACTTAACATCAGCCTGGATCTGCAATGGCTTACCATCCTTGCCGGTGACTTCATGCTTACTTGGCGCGTTCCATCCTTCCAGGTCTGCAATCTGCTTGATGGCGCTATGCGGATCATGCAATTCAAGCTTTGGCCCAAACTTGGTGGCTGTAACAGACTTGATTGCCGCTGCCGCTTCAGGCGTGAGATCATCACTGTTCTTGATTCGCCACACTGTTTGCTTTACCGGGTTGCCATCTTCATCTTCACCAACAACCTGCTCAGCAAATTCAGCAATATCTGTCATCGTGACGCGTGCTGCACGCGTGAGCCTTTCGAGCGCCTCCTGTCTTGTCATTACTGCATCACTGGCGGCCGCATTCATTAGTGACTCATAAAACTTCTTCACCTTAGCGTCAGTTAGCATACGACTAACGATTGCATCAGCTGATTTCTCGCTCTTTGTCTTACCGCCAGCTGCGTAATAAGCCTCACGCTGGCTCATCTTCCCTGTAGCCAGGTTGATAACAGTCTTACGCTGAAGCGGTGTCAGCTTACTGCCAAGCTCAAGCTGTTCTTCTGTCAGCGTTACACTCATGGTCTAATCCTTCTTGTTCGGATATTCCTCATCGTCTTTTGCTGTGCTGAATGGCGCTTGGCCGTTTTCTGGCTTCCAGTAAATACGATGTTGAAACCACTTTTCCATAATGAATATTGCCCGGCCTCCCATGTGGCCGCTTATCCCGGTTAATGCTGCTGTCATGTAGAAGCTCATACCCATCTCTGCGCATAAGTACGCGGTAATGAGTCCAGCAAAGCCGCTTATGGCCCACTCGCCAACAAGCTCAACCAGGGAAAATGGCGTCTTGGTTTTTCTGACTCGGTTAATGTAAGACACGGTGCCACCCCATATTGCAAGGAATATGAACCATAGGTACCCAAGGCCAGCATCAACCAGCATCTTGATAATGTTTGAACCGCCTTGACCATCAGGCATACGCTACCGCCCCCATATTCCAGTTAGTTTTGACTTGGGCCGCCACCTTTCTGATCTCATTTACCAAGTTGATAGCCTGATCAACGGTTTCAATCACAGTGATAGCCCCCTTAAACCCTCCATGGAACTTCACTTGCGCTGGTGTCAGCCTGCGCTTGCTCGGAACCTTGCCCCCATCCTTTACTTCTACCAATACGGTAATGCCACCATAGCCAACAACCAGATCGGTCATGCCATCATGGGCGCTGCTTGTGATCTCCACGCTAACACCCATACCCCTCATAACTTCAACTAGCTCCTGCTGGTTCGCGTCAGTCTTTGCTGCTCTGCGTGCCATTTATTGTTCCCTTGCCTTACCCTTCAGCTTTTCGTATGTGCGCAAGCCTCCCATACCAAGCATGGCGAGGATGAGCTCGAAAAGGTTATCTGTTGGGATTGTTGGCACTGTTGCTACAGCGCCGGTGGTGGATATGATGAATGTTGCTACCGGGTACCCGACAAATTGCCAGAATACGCCTATACCGCAAGTCCATCCAATGAACGGGCGCCAGCCTGCTACAAACAAAGACTTATGCGCCGCTTCCTGCTTGTTAATGTCAGCCTGGGCCTTATTGAGCTCAACCATTGCATTAAGCTCTGCCAGTTCGCCATTCTGTTGCAACTCAATAAGCTTGAGTTTTGCTTTTTCGGCTGCTTCCTTATCCGGTATCAGCTTATCAATGATACTTGTCACTGGACCTATTAATAAATCAAGCATTGATAACCTCCATGTGCGGATAGTCCCAACCATGAAAAGAGCGGCCCTTGTTTCCAAACGTGCCGCCCCATCGTAGTGAAATCGTGATCTTGCCTTGCGCTTTTAATCGCTCAGCTGTCGAAAGGATTGTTGCGGCCACCATTGCCAAGTGAACCTTATCCCAACTTGCCGAACCATTAAGGTAGGCGTAGAAGTCCAGCGCATTGCCATGCTGGTGATTGCTCAGCTTGTTGTAACCATCGGCCTTGCTCTTGTTATCCAGGAATAGCGAGTGCTGTTCTTCCGCACTCCTTAAACCGCCATACTCAGGGATACCAAAGTCGATAGGTGATACAGCTAAAGATTCGTGAAACACCAAAACAAGCTCAGGATGAACGCCGGCCATCCTGCTCTTGCTTCTTTCACTAAATTTGAACGCCATAGAACACCCCGTTTTTATTGTCAATACAGGGTTGATTATAAACCAATGTCAATATAAGTCAGCCTCTTTATAATCGGTTTCGCTGGCGGTCTATTTTCATCATCAATGAATTAAGGCGCTTTGCTGCCGCTTCCGCCTCGCTTCTTAATGTCACAACAATCTTACCAGGCAATAACCACCCGCCTTTTGGCAATGCCTTTACCGTTGCCATACCAATGTGAATGTCCTTGCTGGCTACGTCTTGCCAGTCTGTTTTTGCTTGTCCTTTCATCGTTGGAATATCCACTGTCAATCTCCAAGGTTAACGCGTGCCTCACGCGTGAAGCACGCAACAATAACGCGACTATCTTTAATGACCGGCCACGTAACGGTCAAAAAGGGATGTCGTCATCGAAGTCCATTGGCGGCTCATTGTACTGAGGCGGTGCGCTCTGCCTTTGACTTGCTCCCTGTTTCGCCTGGGCATAACCCCCGCTTTGCTGCCCCTGGAACTGTCCGGAATTTCCGGATTGTTGCCCTTGCGGTTTACCGTCAAGCATCTGGAACTCACCACCAGGGCCAACGACAACCTCAGTAGTGTACTGATCTTGACCTTGCTGGTTCTGCCACTTGCGCGTGCGTAACTTGCCATCAATGTAAAGCTTTGAGCCTTTGCGTGTGTACTCGCCGGCCACCTCTGCCAACTTCCCGTACAACACAACACGGTGCCACTCGGTTTTTTCTACCGACTGCCCTGTCTGCTTGTCTTTGTACTGCTCACTGGTGGCAATGCTTAGATTTGCCACGGCGGTACCGTTAGGCATGTATCTGATAGTTGGATCGTCACCGAGATTACCAACAATGATTACCTTGTTAATTCCGCGTGCCATTGCGCTCCTCCAAAGTTTGCCAGGCTTCATCTTCATCGCTGATAACACCATGCTGGCGGTCAACGCATTCACCCCTGGCTTGTTCAATTACCTGGTCAAACGCTTTTATCAACCCTTGCGCCTGCCCTCTTATTTCGCCGTTCATGTGCTTCTCGTGCTTCTGAGCCAGTAATCCATATTCACGGCGCGACACATCAAGCAATTCCACCAGCAATTCAATGTTGGCTTGCTGCATCCGTATTAACTCGTTGGCTTTGTGAAGGTCTTTGATTTCTTCCACTGTCACCTCCTTTCCAGCTGCTGCGTATGCCACTTTGAATGGCACACCTAACTGAAGCATTGTCATTATTGGCATGAAACAAAAGCCCGGCGCATGGCCGGGCCTCCCCTGTTAAGCTCTGAACTTACCTAAGTAAGTGATCAGCTCATAATCTTCAAAGCTGTCGTTCAACAACTCCATGAACTCTTGGCCCATTTCTTCCTGGACTGCTTCAAGACGCTTAATGCGAGCCACCAGCGCCGGCGCCTCACCACCAGTCAGCACAGATAGGCGTAACTCAAAGCTTCGTTCTGCCAGGCCGTTGTAAGGAATACAGGTGAAGCGGAACCCTGAAGGCATACCATGATCACTGCGCGCTTCAACATTTTCCAGGGCGCTGCGACTTGCTTTAAAGTCCTGAACTTCATGATCTTCCTTGCGGCTTGATTCGATAGTCAGGCGGCGAACAGCACTGATAGCCTTGGTCAACGCAATAGCATCACCTTCAGCATTGTATGCCTGGATATGATCACCCCAATCTTCCAGGAACTCAGCCAAGCGCTTTTGCGTCAGCTTGTTACCGTCAACATCCAACACGGCGCGATATTCTGCTGTTTTCTGAAGTTGAAGCTTTGCAGTGTAGTCTGCATGGCCTGGCTGTTCTTCTGTGCCAAGGTTGAATACCGTCACTGCGTTCATGGCTTCAGGATCAACAAAGCAAGCTGCACCAGTGCGGTCATGGTCAGTACAGTAGCGCACAAAATCTTCAGGGCTGATTGTGCTCATGGCGCCACGATAGCGAACACGGCCAGCCATGTAGCGCTCAAGGTTTTGAATGTCGAACTTCTCCGGTGCAATAACAACCGGTGTCTGAAGGTTAACTTTATCCAATGCGGCTTGTACCGCTTCTGCTGTTTGGGCCTGTTGGATCTGCTCAATTGCTGATTTATCCATAATATTTTTTACCTTTAAGTAAGATTTTTACATAGGGCGCACAAGGCGCCCGGCGTTTAGTTGACTTTTTTGGTGTTCGGGAAAGCGCTCACCTTGTCTGAAGGTTCGCCTTTCTTGTCGAACATTTGCCCTTGGTTCTCAGGGAAGAACGAAAGCGCACCACGAGTACCAACGTGCATTGGCGTACTGGTTGAGTTGTCCTCACTGATTGAACCTTTTGAAGTTGGGCGCTTGTACTTCAGTACATGGTCAATCTGTACCTGGTGACTGCTACCAATCTGCTTAATATCAAGCGTGATACTAACAGTGCCCTTCTTACCATGGTCGATAACTGACGCGGCCACATCACTGAGGATTGCTGAAAGCTTTTCCTCAAACACGCCACCATCAAGGTCGGCAATAAACTGATCTACTTTTGTGCTCATAAGTCCACCCCATAAACAATGGATTCAAGTTCCTGTGACGCTTCAAGGCTAACGCCATGTTTGTCACACCACTCCGCCAGGCTATCCAGCGATTGAAGCTGATGTTTCAGGCGGTACCCTTCCAGGCGCCACAACTCTTTTCGCGCCGATTCTTCAGCATTCTGCTTGGCTATTTTCATTCCAAGCTCTGCGTCAAAGTTTTCAGGACTGGCACACGCGCTTATCTCGGTTGCCACACTGAAGCCATTACTCAGGAATGCTGTTGCCACTGTCGTAGTGGTGCCGGGCACCACATAGCAATGGACGTTAAGATCAGCAACCAGGCTATCAATGCGAGCCGGCGTAATTCGCGGCGCTGTCAAACCCTTGTCCTGGATCTCTTTTTCTACTGCGTTATCATCCACGGTTTTTCTCCTGTTGGATTCTGTCGTAAATTTCCTCGCGGTGAACTTCAACATCACGCGGGGCGTTAACTCCCAATTTTACTTGGGAACCATTGACGCCAAGCGGTACAACTTCGATAACCTCTCGCCCGGTGTCGATGATAAGTTTTTCTCCAATGCGTCTAGTTAAGAATCAGCACTGATATACTCCTTAAATTCTGAAAAAAGGCGATCTTCATCATCGCTTGTTAACTTATTCTCAAGCCAGCTTGCTTGCCTTCCATTCCTATCAAGAATTTCAAATTCCCATTCCTCTGGATCGTTTGGCTCAAGGCTGGCACTTGTTATCGTGAAATTAGTGCCAGGGTAGTAATGCGTAACCCTGCAAATACATGGAATCCCTGACACCTTAGTTTCAAATTCAGTCGTCATTGCCATGTTGAAAACCTGAAAAATCAGGGCTTGAAGGCCAATTAGTTATTACGCCATCACCGTCAATATTAAGCTCTATGTAATCACCATAAGAACCAGGAATAACACCGTTTGGAACATAGCCGTTGTGTATTTCTGCGATTACCTCGCCATTTGAATCAATAAGCGAGTAAGTTCCCATGTCGCATACTTTTATATGTAGGTTACGCACATCACCTTTTGGCCAGCCATATATAACCCCAGTTTCAACATCAACTTTTACTTTCCAGCACTTTTTACTTTCATCAAGCATGGGGAAGTCTGTGGGCATGTCATCATCATCAGAATCGCCAATATATCTAGGCTCAACATCAATAATGACGTATTTAACATCAAACTCTTTTTCGATTAAAAATGTCGCTTTCATGGTTTCTCCTAATGGCGGCACAATGGCCGCCTTTGATTTATTTAACTGTCACTACAAAGCCGGTGAACTCATCACCAACAATATCAACCGCGTACTGATCCATAAGCAGACTTAAAATTGCGCTGCTGTTTGAACTGTCGCACACAACCTTAATGGTTACTTCGCGGTCCTGCTCTGGTTCTTCTTGTTCTGGTGCAACCTCCTTGGCTTTCGCCTCTTGCTTATGGTGAATCGCGTCAATATCAACGCCTGGAAACTTCTCTTTGCGCTCAGCCTCAGCCTTTGCCGCCTGTTCAGCTGCTGCTTCTTGCTCAGCTGCTTCTTGCTCAGCTGCTTGTTTGGCCGCTTCTTCTTCAGCTTTCTTGGCCTCTGCCTGCTCAACCATTTCAGCCTGCGCCGCCATGGTTTCAAGCTGAGTGATTACCTGCTTATGCGCATCAAGCGCCTCTTGGTGACGATCGCCAAACTCTGCTGACGGTGGCTCATAGTTTCTCAAGCTTGCAATCTTGGCTAGTATTTCAGCTGCCTTCTTGCCCATTAAATCCATTGGGATCATGCGTAGCTTGTTGATACGATCACCAATCTGCTGTTGAAGCTCCATAGCCTTGCGCGCTTCCTCGGCCTGCTTGCGCTCCTGCTCTGAACGCTCAAACGCCAGGCGCTCGGTGTACATTTCATTAAGGCGCTCAAGTGTTTCGTTTTTGGCTTCAGCGGCTTCCTTGCTTAGCTCAAAGAAGTCCTCAGCTGTATCAATGCTGTCAACTTCCTCAATCATTTCAGCAATAGTGGCGCTTTGCTGGTTGCGAGCCCGGACCACCCAAGAACGGATACCTTCAATTTTGGTGCGCAAGCGTGCAAGGCGTTCTTCCTTCATGCGCTTTTCTCGGTCATCAAACTCTTTCTTGGCATCCTTCATTGGCGTTTCGAGCTCAACCAACGCTTCAGTAATGCGCTTTGCTTCTGCATCAATGATTCGCCCGGCGTCAAGGTATGGCTGCTTAATGCGCTTACGCTCTGCATCAAGCGAAGTGCGCAAACTAACAAGCTCTTTCAAGCCATCCTTCACAAAGTTGTAGCCTTCCTCGGTATCAAGGCTTGGCACAACACCATAGCGCTCACGCAATTCAGCAAGCGCCGCTTCGGTCTTGTTGAAAACTTCTACTTCAACTTTTCCGGTTTCAATGTTAACTTCGTTTAGTGAAGTCATAGGGTTTCTCCTTTTGGATCACTGTCAATTTAGGCCCGGATTATTCCGGGCTTCTTTTTCCGCCACATTCAGGGCACTTACTATCTGGCTTGCCCTTTCCGACAACACCACAATCCGCACAAACCAGGTCAACGTCTGGCGCTATTTCATCCATGCGAGCCTGGAAGGCATCAACAAACGGCTTTTTCGCCTTTTCTTGGTCAATACCAAGCACCTGGCACTGTCTGGCAATCTTCTTCAGGTGGCCCTGGTGAACTGTGCGCAAGGCCGCCTTGTTAGGGATTTGCCCATAGGCTTTAAGCTCGCCTTCTGCCCACTCGCCAAACTCCTGGCGCTGCTTGATAAGCTCAGCGTCTGCATCATCAGCTTTTTTCACAGACTCTTTAACGCGTGCCGCCTCAACGTATGTCTGATCATCAAACAGGCCAAGGTACACATCAGCACTAAAACCAAGCATTGAAAGGCACTTCTTGATTGCATCGGTCAGGCTTTTCTTTGGCGCATCAAAGTCAGTCATTGAGCCATAGTGAGTACCAAGCACATAAGGCGTGTGACCAAAGTGGCTAACTTCTCGGCGCTCTCCTTCATCATCCAGGTACCAAAGCGTTAACTTGATGGTGTGCATGATTGAGTTACCAAGAACATTGCCGTTGTGAATAATTGGGCCTCCCTGGTCAAAGCGTTCTTCTGTGATCTCGTAACCCCAACCTTTACCAATAGGGCCAAAAATCTCAGTTGCACGCTTTACCATGTAAGTGCCGTTAATGCTGGTAACGATTCGGCCATTGAGCTCTGAAGCCTTGGTGTATCCAGGCGCTGTTTCGTCAACCTGCTTCCAGATAGATAGGTTTTTATCACTCATCGTCATCACCTGGTTTGTATTCAAGCGCCTTCAATGACTGAATGCGGTCCTCAATGGTTTTCACTTTTGCGTGCGTATCAGCTTTGATTTTGTCTGCTGTCTTTTCAAGCATTTCAATCTCGGCCGACACGCGGTCTGTTTGCGGAACAGCAACAATCACCTCATCAGTTCCAAGCGGAATGTAACCATACTCGCTCATATCTGAAGTGAAGGCTTGCGGCTCATCGGTATGCGGTGAAACTTGGATATAGATTTTCACCTTGATTGTTTCGGGTAGGGTGTTAGCGGTCATTGCCACTCTCCTTATCGCAGTTTGTTTCAGGGTTGAAGTTTGGCCAGTAGCCTTGCTCGACCATCTGGCAGTAATGCGCCTCCTGATCAAGTTGGTCCTGGTAATCCATGGAGCCAACCAGGCCAAAAAGCCCAATCATTGCAGCCACTAACGCGGCAGACTTAATTTTCTTCTTCATAACGGCTCACTCTCCGTATCAGCGTTGAGTTGAAATTTACAGCCATATAATACACGTGTCAATAGTTATGTTTGCTTTTTTTAATTTCTCGTTGTAGCATTCACTCGAATCATCAAACCAACTATGAGGAAACGAACATGAACATTGGCCGCTCAGTAAAGGTAGCGTTGGCACAACGCGGTAAGACCGTGACCTGGCTATCTGAACAACTTGGCATTAGCCGCACACGCACCAGCACAATTGCTAACTCTGAACGGGTAAGCCTATCCAATATCGAAAAGCTGGCTGCAATCTTTGAACTCACTGCATCTGAATTTATTGCATTAGGGGAACAGGACTACAACAAGGAATAACCATGGCACGCATACGAACAGTGAAGCCTGACTTGTTCAGGCATGAGGACCTACACGACTTAGAACTAGAAACCGGCCTACCAGTTCGCTTGGCATTCATTGGCTTGTTCTGTGTTTGTGATAAAGCCGGGCGCTTTCGCTGGCGACCAAAGCAATTGAAACTAGATATTTTGCCCTATGACAATCTTGAATTTGAGCGCGTGATTGACGCGTTAGCCTCGCGTAACTTTCTCGTGAAGTACGAAGTTAAAGGTGAGTTTTACGGGTGCATTCCTACTTTCACGCGCCACCAGCACATAAACAACCGGGAAAGTGAGTCAATGCTGCCTGATATGTCGGATGGTACCCTCATCAATGAAGGTACCATGCCTGAAAGTCCCGTAATTACTGAGCCTGAGAAAGCAAACAGCACTATCCCTATCACGCGTGAACAACGCGTAGAGCACGCCGCAGAAGGGGAAAAGGAAAAGGAAAAGGAAAGGGAAAAGGAAAGGGAAGGGGAAAGGAATAATATGTCGCGCCAAATACGCGACCAGGTGAAAGAAGTTTTCGACCATTGGATAACAACCATGGGAAAAACATCACAAGCCAAGCTTACCGACAAGCGCAAGAAGTGTGTTGAGGCAAGACTCAAGGAAGGTTACACGGTAGACCAGATCAAGCAAGCAATCGAAGGCTGTGCAAAGTCACCCCACCACATGGGGCAAAACGACTCTGGCACTGTCTACGATGATCTGACTTTGATTTGCCGCTCTGGTGACAAGGTTGAACAGTTTGCCAATAACGTAGCCAAGTTCACCCCGACTTACCTCAACGGACCAGGCACTGAAACCCTAGAGCAATTTGAAAGCCGCGTAAGAAACCAGGCCGATAGAGCCAGCGCGATGATTGACGACTTACCAGACTAAGGACCAAACCATGACAGTGATTTGTGATTATTGCGGCCATGCTGCAAACCTTGTGACAGGCGAAGTGATTTACCCTCACCGGCGCGACTTGTACCACCTGAAATTTTGGCATTGTGATAACGGGCACCCGGCTGCATACGTTGGATGCCACAAACCAGGCAATGGCCAGGGTGACGGTGATAAGCCACTTGGAAGGCTTGCCGATAAGGTTTTGCGAAAAGCCAAAGGCAATGCTCACCAGGCTTTTGACTGGCTTTGGCAAGATGGAATTATGCAGCGTAATGAAGCTTACGCCTGGCTTGCTGAAAAATTAGGAATTAACCAAGAGGATTGCCATATCGGAATGATGGACGTTGCTACCTGCAACCGTGTGGTGGATCTGTGTATGAACAAACTTGAGGATCACCGCAATGCAAAAGTCTGACTTCCCTCTCTTCACCGCTGTATGGTCTGCAACCTGTGAGCTATACGGAAAACAGCCAAGTGATGCTGCGCTTGGCATGGTCTTTCGTGCGCTGTACCGCTATGACCTGGCAGACGTTAAACGCGCCTTGGATGCGCATATCAATGATCCAGGTGACGGTAGATTCATGCCAAAGCCTGCTGACCTTGTTCGTCACATTGACGGTGATCCAGAAAGCCGATCACTACAAGCATGGTCAAAGGTTGAAAACACCATTGAGCGCGTTGGCTCATACGGAACAGTGGTATTCGATGAGCCTGCAATCATGGCTTGCATTGAGGATATGGGCGGCTGGATAGAGCTCTGTAAGATCACCAACGATGAACTTCCTTTCAAACGGAATGAATTTACCAAACGCTACAAAGGATATTTAAACCGTCCACCTGAGCGTTACCCATCAAAGCTAATCGGCGTTACTGAGGCGTCAAACACCAGGACTAATCACCTTGACGCAATACCTGAGCCGGTTCTTATCGGTGATACTCGCCAGGCTTTGCTGGTACACCAATCAGGATCAAACCAGAAGAAAGGCCCGGTATCAATTAGCCAGGCAATGGAAATGATGCAACTGGAGCATAAGAATGAAGATTAAACCTTTCTCAGAAGTGCCAAGGCACGAATGGCCAAGGAAAAACAAAAACCTGTTTAAAGTGTTTTTATCAAGTCAGTTCCTTGTTCAGGAATACCATGAAGATGGCGTTATCAGATTAAGCATTTGTCAAACCAAGCGAAAAGGATCCAAGTGGGCTGACGGAATAACCTGGGACCAACTTCAGGAAGTTAAAAACGCAGTTGGGTACCACGACAAATGCGCCGTTGAAGTTTTCCCTGAGCGATCAAAAGTGGTGAACGTAGCAAATATGCGTCACTTGTTTGTCCTTCCTGTACGCCCTGATTTTGCATGGTGATTTATGGCAACTGAAATAACACTGGTGAAGTGCCAGGACGGATCATTGCGTCCGGTAACACAAACCGATCAGGACCTGGTTAAATCCTGGAAGCTTGGCCAAGGTGTGCGCGTCAAGGCTGTCATGCTAAAGCCGCGATCAATACAACACCATCGCATGTTTTTTGGTGGATTGCTTGGCTTAGCAATGGAATATTGGGAACCATCTGGCGGCTTGATAACGCCTGCTGAAAGAAAAACATTATCTGGCTTTGCGGCATGGCTTGATAGGCAAGGTGGCAACACTGGCGCTGTTAGGCGCGCTCAGGATGAATACTTGAAACAACTAAATGAAAGGCGCTCTGAGCAAATTCAAGCGCCAGAAAAGTCTCTTGACGCACTCCTTGAGTGGCTAAAGCTTGAGGTAGGGCATTATGACCTGGTTGAAACTCCAGTCGGGATTATGAAGCGAACCAGAAGCATAAATTTTAACAGCATGGATCAAGATCAGTTCAGGGATTTTTATAAGCAGTGCTTCTCTGTTGTATGGCGATTTATACTTTCAAAAACATTCAGCACTGAACAAGAAGCGCAAGCGGCTGTTGATCAGTTGCTGCAATTTGGATAACCTTTGTTTGCGGCTAGGTTAGCTCCCGAAAGCCTGAATCGTGACAGGTTGCCGCGTCTACATTCACGGATTAACTAACACGAGGTTAATATGATTACTCAATCAAAGCTTAAAAAGCTTCTTCACTACTATCCTAACACTGGCGAATTTACTTGGTTAGAGCGCAAAAATAACAAGCGCTTTAACTCGCTATGCGCTGGGAGTATTGCTGGCTCAAAATGCCCAAACGGATATTTAATAACATCAATAAACAACCGCTCAATACGACTTCACAGGCTTGCTTTTTTATACATGGAAGGCCGAATGCCTAGATATATTGACCACAAGAACAGAAATAAATCTGACAACTCTTGGGATAATTTAAGAGAGTGCACTGCAAGTGAAAGCACTCACAATACAGGAAAGAAACCTAACAATAAAAGCGGATTCAAAGGCGTTAGATGGAACAAGCAATGCGGAAAGTGGCAGGCTATCGTCAAGTTAAATTATAAGCAATATCATGCAGGGTTATTTGAATGCCCTAAAGAAGCTGCGATTGCTTATGACAAAAAGGCAATAGAACTTCATGGTGATTTTGCACAAACCAACAAGATGATGGGCCTACTATGAAGATCGTTTCAAAGAAGTTGCGCGATAGCGCCAGGGATGAGGAATGCACGCTGCAAATTGTCGGCGTGTGCAACTTCAACTGGCAAACAACAATACTTGCTCACCTACCTGACGAATCAAACGGTATGAGCACCAAGTCAGACGATATTAGCGCGTGTTATGCGTGCCACGCTTGCCATGATGCGATAGATAGGCGCAATAATGACGCGTCAATGACTGGTGAGGAACGCGAGTGGTACATGCGCCGGGCAATGGTTCGCACCTGGCGCCGGCTAATTGAGAAGGGAGTAGTTACCATCAAGGGAATGAAATAAGGCCCCGAAGGGCCTTTTTTTAAGCGTAGTCTACAATTAGATAATTGTTAGCTTCTCGACCTATCTGATCAATTGTCTCAAGCTCAGCAAACAGCATAGAGCCAGATACATTCATCTGTGCTGACGTAACTGAAACATAAAGAACTCCAGATGTTACCGTCAATCCAACCACGAAAACTGGGGCACCAGGATCATTAACCCGAACAACTGACAGCTGCGTTGGCGGCATGTGAGTAGCCCATGTATCAGAGTTACCGTTAAACAAGCCAGAAAACGCGAGTTCTTCATACGTCATCTTAGAACCACCGCCTGCCGCTTGATTTATGATGCCGTAAAGCTTCAACTTACCAAGAACAAGCGCAATAGTATTTCCTGTCTCGCCACCGGTTGAGATTTTAAATAGGTTCACGCCGGCGCTTATGTCACCTGTAATCTTCCCGTATGTTAAGCTCTTGCCTTTTTTCCCTTTACCTAGAATATCAACACCACCAAAACCAAGAATAGCCATTGAAGATCCTGATATTGGCCCACTGCTTCTCACGCCACCTTTGCCGCCAGTTACAGTTTCTCCGTCAATCTCTCTTGCACTTGCTTTTTCAGCATAAACATCTTTTGTTTTTATGCTTCTTGCCTTCAGCCCGTCAATCTGTAATGGGTTAAAATCAAGTACAGCAAGTTCTTCACCTTGATCGCTGTCATTTGGCGCTGCTCCTGGCGCTGGACCAAGAAGCCCATTTATGAAAGCGACAATGTAGGAACCATAGTCCTGCGGATAGAATATATACCTATCTGACCAAAGAACGGTTTTTACCGGGTTATCCAAATCAGAAATATCCCAAGCAACAGTTTTCTTGTTATCAGGATCGCCAACTGAATCGGTACCATTAAAGCCAACCAGATAATCACCGCGCTTGGTAAATGATGATAAATTGAATGAAAGTTCTTTAATTAGCACCGGCGTACTTGTTGAAACGTCAACAACGCATACTCTTGATGTTGACGCAAACCCACCAACATAAAGCTTGTTGTTTTCTATAACTCCGTATCTTGCAAATCGAATTTCCTGAATTGCCGTTTTTGTAAGTAATTGCGGCTGAGTTGGCACACTAAGATCAAAACATAGCAAACTGTATTCAGTTGTCGCGCTTGTATAACCAATACACCAAACGTGCTTTCCGTTTGGAATCATTTGCACCATTGATAGGCCATTAGCGCTCTCATCAAAACTTTTTAGCAAGATTGGTGCTTTAGGGTTTCTTATGTCATAAAAATCAATTGTGCCATTCCATCCTGGGCAACAAAGGATACCGCTTATTACATGAAGCATTTGCAGGCTGGATGCTGTTGCTCGATTAAAGCTCGCAACTTGGAATGGGTTTTCAGGATCTGCAACATTCCAGATATATACCACAGTTGACCAAGAGCCAAGATAAACAAAGTTCCCGTACTTAGCCAAACCTCGAACACCAGTACCTGCAACGCCGACATTATTTGAACTGACTCGCTTCACGTTGGATGGGTCTGATATATCAAAAATATCAAAGCTTGGTATATCGTTGTTTGCTGCGTCATAAGAACCTTTTGATATTGAATAAACATAATGCCCGTCAATTTCAAACCATGTGGCATTTACTTGGTTAACGTAATCAGAACCAAGCAAGCTAAATTGCTGCTCAGTCGTGTTCCTTTTAGCTATGCTTGAGACTGGCACCTTTTGCTCAAGATCTGATATATCGGAAAGAACAAAAGCTTTACTTGCCCCACCAGCAAGACCAGTTGACTTGCTGAATGTCCCATCAAGAACACCTGTTGCACCATTACCATTCCATACAGTTGTTCCTGTCGAATCAACGTATATGAAGTGAGTGTAAAGAGAAGAATCAACACCATTTTTTATGTAAGTTACTTTTGACTCGTCACCATTTGTATATTGTGCGGCAACAAGCTTCTTTATGTAATCAGGTAAAGTTTGCTCAGAAACCAATGAAACCCACACACTAACAAGTTGAGTTGTTAACGATTCATCAGCCGATACTGTGACGAATGTTTCACCTGATAAATATTGAGCGTTAGTTACCTCACCATAAATAAATGACGCATCTTTTAGGCGCAACTTTCGCCCTGCCGTATAAATATCGGTTGCATTGCCAGACACTTTGAATTGGTTGGCGCTTACCTGAGTAGCCCCTTTTTGATTAACCCACTCTTTCCCTAGCTGGCTAGGATCGCTAACAGGGTCTGTTGTATTAACCTCAACATCATTTACATCTTTGACAACAATCTTGTAACTACCATCAAGGTAAATGTCAGCATAACCAGCTGCGTTCAAAATGACTGGGTTAGTATTTTCTGTTTCCTGACCTTCCGTTGTGTATGTTGCCTTGGGCGTGTTTGTACCTGCCTGGTATGTATAAACCTTTCCAAATGCTAAAGGTTTTCCATCAGCGCTATTCCATGCTCTGAACTTGGTACCAACTATTGATACTGCCATGGTTATTCTCCTGTTAAATAATAAACATTATAACGCGCACTCCCTATTGGGAAAGCGCGCTTTCAACTTGTTCCAGGGCCTTGTTAGCCTGCTCGTAGAACTGCGCAAGTGCGTTGTTCTTCTGCTGGTACCAGTTTTCTATTCTCCTTTCCTTTTCATCCCTGGTCAGATCCGGGTTGTACTTGATTGCCGCAAGCACCGCTTCCTGGTCCTTGAATGCGCCATCAATCTGCCTAAAGGCGTTATCCATGCTGATAAGCAACTGGTTAACTTTGTCGGCTGAAAAGTCTTTCATTGGCTGCTGATCGCGTATTGCTTGTGCGGTCAGTAGGTCAAATGCAGACTTAGCGCCGGCTGCCTTTTTCTTGAGTTCAAAATAACCTTCAGTCCATTTTGTTCGATAAGGGACACGCTGCCCCTGGAATTGATAGGTTAGGTAGTCAATCGGTTCTTTAACGAATGGACGCGGCCCCCACTCTTTTTCATTCCATAGCAAGGCTTCACTGCCATCTGAGATATACGCCTCAACGTAACGCAAGTAACCTTTCATGTAATGCTCGGCCACCAATGGCGACACTCCAAGCGCTTCACCAAGATTGCGGTACAGTTGCGGCGTGCGATCAGTGAATTGATACTCGTTAGGAACGTGCATCAACTTCTCAGGGACAATAGGCGCGCCTGTGAATTTCTTATTCCTGGCCACCTCAATCATTGGCTGGAATATGCCAGGGTAATCACCAACACCAAGCGTATTAGCAAAAGTCCATGCCAGCGTCTGCGCTGCCTCTTTACCATCACGCTCCTTGATATAGTCAAGGCTTACTTCTGGTATGGTTGCGAACAAATGCCCTATATCGTATGGACGCGGAATTTTAAGAGGCTTCTCTGCACCAGGAAGGAAGATCCACCAGAATCGCGCCTTTTGGTCTGGCGTCAATGCCTGGTACCGGTCATCATCCTCATTCAGCAACCACAAGATCACTGTCATAAGAGTTAGCACTCCACCAGCCGCCAGGAATCGCACCTTAGCATCATCAAGTTTTGCCAGGTTGCTACCCTTCATTTCACCGCGCAATTCAAATATCTCTCGCGCTGTTTTATCCAGGCCCTGAATACCGGCATTCATAAACGGAACAGTACGAAGGAACTTGGCCCACAACTCATTGCGCCCCATCTTGCTAAAGTCTGTTGCAACTTCCCTAGCCTCCCATGCAGCCTCAAGCGCATTCTTTCCAGCTTGGCGGCCACGGCGATAATCACCAAGGCGGCTACCATACTCAAATGCACTAGCAAAACGGTCATACCCCGCCAAAAACTTAGCTGCGGTATCCCACATATTGCGGCTTGGCAGATCAAGCTGTCGGCGCTTTCTGGTTTCCTCTGTTCTTGCCTCTATACGGGTACCATATCCGCCACCATGCAAACGAAACTCACGGTAAAGCTTGGTGTGGAATATGGCGTGCCCCATACCAATCAAGGTATCCCATACTGGAATGAACTTGTTTTTACTGATCACAAAGGCGCTCAACGTATCGCGCACAGCGTTTGGACCAAGGAACTGAAGCATTGACGTTACAGTGCGGGTTTGCAGGTTCTTAACGCGGAACATGGCATTAAGCAACGCGCCAGACTTAAAGCCTCTCATACCGGTTAGCATATCCACCAGCAACGGATTGCGAACCTCAAACCAGGTGCGCTTACCATCAATGATGGCACTATCAACGTATGTTTCTGCTGTCGTTGGCTTGTGCCCAAATGTCCAGAAGTTAAGCAGATCAGGGTTAGACTCAAGGGCCTGGGCAATATCATCAACATCAGTGATCTGCGCATCAGGATCGCCGGCCATAATCATTCCATCTTTGCTTACTGTTAAGCCAACATCAGCCATGGCTTCAGCAATTTTTGCCGCCATCTGAGTTTGCTCAACCTTAACCAGCTTGCTATCTGGCGATAACTTAACTGCAAACAGGGAACCATCCTGGCTAGTCATAATGTCCCGGTATAGCGTTTGCTTGGCCCTGGCAATCAATGCCGCCCTGATATTTGAGTAAAGTCCCTCAACAATGTTTTCAGCAATGTCTCGCACGTTCTGAGTGCCGCCGCTCAATCGCTTACCAATTGACGTTGTGCCAGCCTGATCACCATCTTCAAGGCGCTCTATTACCCGGTGGAATGGAACATAGTTTTTGTTGGCATCAGCAAAGGCTTGCTTCTGCTTCCCATCAATCAGGCCCATCTGCTCGTAGAAGTCCAGCATTCGCTTGTTGAACTCCTGATACTCCTTGAATACATCACGGAACTCAGGGTATGTAACACCAAGCTTTAACCCGGCCTCAATCTCTTGCTTTGTGAACAGCCTTTCACGGCCCTGCTTCATAAGCTCATTGGCCCGGCGCGCCTTGAAGTAATCCATAAGCAAGTCAAAACGCTTCCATCCATGTTTTGATACCGGCCAAAACACTTGGTTAAGCCCCTTGCCGTTAAACTCAAAGGTCCCATCTTCAGCAAGTGAAGGCGTGCCATCTTTCAAAATCGCTTCATGTAACGACTCTGAACCATTGATAAGCTGGAACTGCTTGAATGGGCTTAACGCCGCATCACGAACCTCACCATGAAGCGTGCGCTCAACAACCTTGGCTGCATGGATCTTATCAATTACTTCCTGTCGATAGCGCTCAAGCGGGTATGACTGCATGTACTGGATGATCTGCTGAGACTGACTTAACTCTTTACCAGACTTGGCACGCAACTGAGCGCGAGCGCCTTGCAGGTACCACCGGTGCATTTCATCCTGAAGCTTAACCATCTTCTTATTGAGCGTTGAATCTTCAGCAAGCACCTGCTCAAAACGCTGGGTAAACAATGGCGCCGCCGCTTTTGCCTCTGCATAGTTTGTGAGCCATAGACGCACAAATTCAGCAAAGCCTTCTTTGTACTTCAGATTCTTCTGGCTTGTATAGCTCAGGCCGGCAACCTCATCACGATACTTGGTATCCTTGTATGCCCTGGTAAATCGCTTGTTGTAGCGGTAGTGCATATCAAGGTAGTGAGCCATTTCATGGGCCATAACCTCAACATCATCATAATTAGCAACACGAACTTCACTGTTATTCTTACGGTAGAAGCCAAGCTTTGACTTGCCTTTCACTTTGCCTTGATAAAGCCTTGGCCCTATAACATCCTCGACCATAACGCGCACACCCTCACGGCGCGTTGGCTGTTCCTCTGGCTTTAACTTCACCACTCTATCACCAATGGAAAACTCATCACCTTCAGGGCGCTTAGGTACGCCAGCCTGGCGATATGTTGGGCGCCAGTTAGGCATAGGCACATCAGCTCCAGCGTTGTACATCATTGCACTGGTGCCATCCTGCTCTATTTCTTCCTGATCCCTGTTTTTAGGTTTCAACTCTGCAATAACCAAGGCATGACGCGCCTTAACCTTTGCAAGCTCATCAGCTTGCGACCAATCAGCAATCTGACCTTCAAGATCTGGAATGTCACGCTCAGCCTGTTTGATAAGCTCAGCCTCATTCTTGGCATCAACACTGATACGCCTAACAGTATTGGTAATGCGCATAGCCAAGCCAGTAGGATCAGCTTCAGCAATATCTGGAATATCAACCTGGTATTCCTGCTCGCCCTCTATGGTGATCACGAACTCAGCACCACTGATATTATCCAGGCGCAACTTAAAGCCAGCATATTCACCGATAGGCTTTGTCTCTTGCCCGGCATCAGCCATCTTATTGGCCGCCGCAAGCAATGCCTGGCCAGCCTCTTTGTGCTTATCGTACTTGCCGCTATTGATTGTGATAGAGAAGTCTTTTGGCGCTTTCTCTGCCTTTTTAGCATCACGCGTAAACTTCAGCATTCTATCCTTACCGGTTTCAATGCGTAGCTTCAGGCGGCGCACCTGATCTCGAATGCGGAATTGCTCGCGGTCATGCTCATCTTCAAGCTGCTCAAGCTTTCTGATCTTCTGGCGCAAGTCCATTTCCTCAAGGATAAGCGGGTTGCCACTTGAGGCCGCTTTCATTTCAGCTGCATTACTTGCCTCGCCGCCAACATCCTCAATCTCACGCGTCTTGGTATTACCCTTGCGCACCTGCTCAATGAATCGCGCCTTAGTTTCAATGGTCTGCCACATACGGCTATCAAGCGTCTGCTTGGTTGCGTAGCGGTTAATCTCAACCTCAAATCCATCAGGGTCACGCTCATAAAGCTTGTTGCCCTGGCGAATGATACGACCTTCACGCTGTTCAAGGTCAGAAGGCCGCCATGGTGCATCCATGTGGTGTAGCGCAACAAGGCGCTCCTGCACGTTCATGCCGGCGCCCATCTTGGCGGTAGAACCAAACAACACACGAATGCGACCACTACGAACCTTACCAAACAGTTCTTCTTTCTGAAGCTCCGTATTAGCATCGTGAATAAATGCTATCTCCTGCTCAGGAATACCCTTATTGATAAGCTTCTGGCGCAAGTCATCGTAAACACTGAAATCACCATCAAGCGCCGACAACTCATCAGGACTCATCTTGTCGAGTTCATCCTGGGCGCGCTCATCACCGTTATCTGCTTTTTCAATCAGATCACGGATTCTCGCCGCCTCTTTTGCCTTGGCGCCTTTAGGTGTGCTCAAGTCAATGAATACCAACTGAGCGCCTTTGTCTGCACTCCATTGGTCATAGATACGCTTAATGTTGTCTGCTGCCTGATTTACTTTGCTACCTTCATAGTCGCCGTACATGGCAGGGTCTATCATGCGCATATCAAGCGCCGCCTTCCTGGCGTCACTCATTATCTTCAGCATGTTATCCGCGCCCTTTTCAGGCTTCTTAGGCAAGTGCTCAGCACGCCAAACAAGACTTCCTTCAGGGTATGACTCGCGGCCATTCTCATCGGTGATAGGCTCGCCAATATAAGCGGCCTGGTCATCACTTCGAGTAACAACAACATTCTGAGGCTTGCCGCCTTTAACCTTTGGCACCGGTAGGCGCTTGCCCTGGGCTGCCAGTTGGCGGTTAATGTCATCACGGTTGATAACATCACCAAACGATAGATAGCGCTGCATAAGCTCAGGGATGTTCACAAATTTACTGAAGCGACTGTTTAGCTTGTAGGTGCCTGAAGGCGACAACTCCCAATCAGTAACAACCTCACCATACATGCGCGCCCATGCGTCAAAGTGCGCAATACCCTGGTCCTGCAATGCCTGGTAATCCAGGTAGCGCTGCATGGTGTACATTTCGGCCATGGTATTGCTGATCGGCGTGCCGGTGGCAAATACCACGTTATTCCCGCCAGTTTTTTCCAGGACAAACTGAGTTTTCATAAACAGGTCTGCCGCCTTCTGACTGCCTTGTGGATTACCAAGGCCGGCAACGCGGGTCATGCTGGTGGCAAAGCCAAGGTTTTTAAACTCATGCGCTTCATCAAGGAATAGCGCATCAACACCAAGCTCACCAAAGGTTAAGTTGTCATCCTTGTTCTCAGCATCAAATAGTTTCTTCAGCTTTTCCTGAAGGCGCTCTTTCTGCTTCTCAATCTGCTTAATGCTGCGTGACTTCTGCCCGTCCTGGGCCCGGATATTCTGAATAGCCTCGTCAATGTCACGGATCTGCTGGTTGATAAAGCGCTCTTGGAACTCCTTATCCATTTCAACCTTACCAAACGATGAGTGCGCAACAATAACAGCATCCCAATCACCGGTAGCAATGCGAGCAAATAAGCGCTTACGGTTGCCTTTCTCAAAGTCCTTCTTGGTAGCTGCCAGCACATTTGCGCCAGGGTAAAGCTTGGTGAAGTCCTCCGCCCATTGCCCGACCAAGTGATTAGGAACAACAAACATCGGCTTCTTAGCTCGGCCCATGCGGCGCATTTCCATAGCGCCAGCAACCATAGTGAAAGTCTTACCAGCACCAACAACGTGATCAAGCAAGGTTGTGCCAGACTGAACGATACGCCAAACAGCGTTAGCCTGGTGTGGACGCAACTTGATAATGTCGTCACTGACCTTTCCAGGGAAAGTAAGGTGCGAACCATCAAACTCACGCAAGCGATCGGTGTTGAAGGTATCGTTATAAATCCTGGTCAACCGACCACGCCGCGCATCATCCTGCCAAACCCAACGGCGAAACTCTGCCTTTAAACGCTCAACCTTTTCATTGGCCGCATTGGTGGCCGCCTCATTCACGCGTGTTGTGTTTTCGTCAATACGGTCACGCACAACAATCTGCTTTTGGTTTGCAGCTGCTGCAACAATGTCAGTAACCTGAACTCGGTCAGTACCCCAACGCGAACGCGCCGCCTCAGTTGGTACGCCATCAATAGACCATTTTGCATTGGTAGGGATATAAACAGCCTTGCCGCTTTCATTACCAAGCACATGATCAACAAACGACTTCATATCTTCACGCGGCAACCAGTGAGCACCAGGCTTAACGTCAATATCAACGGCCTCAATATCTTCAGGCTGAACCGACTCAAGGGCCTGGACGTTGCGCTTATACTTGCTGTCTGCCTTGGCAAGCTGCTTTGCCTGGGCAAGCTTCTGCTTAACATTACCGCTAAGGTATTGATCACGCGTTTCAAATCGGCCAGGCTCAACTTCAAACACAAGATCACCAAGCTCATTGGCAATGTATCCTGGCGTTTTGTTGTAAAGCTTAGCCATGTAATCCATATCAATGACGCCATACTCAGACAAGCTTGCTGCCATGGCATCCTTGGCCGTTGTCGCTTTGGTGGGCGCCTTATATGGTGACTGAGTGCGCTTGTAGAATATCGCCGCCTTTTGGGCGCTTGGCTTGCGTGATTGCTCGCCGGTTTTCTTCGCCATTGCTGGCGTAATTCCTTTATCGAATGATTCTTCAAGGGCTGCAATTTGCGGCCAGGTAGGATCATCACGGAACAACCGCTTATTGGCATCTGAGTTTATTGGCCCATGAGACTTAACAAACGCGTCATATTCACGATTAAGACGCGTGCGCAACGCGTCAAGTGCCGCATCTTTCACGCCTTCAGTAAGCTGCGCCTTTCTCAAATCGGTGAATACATCACGGACCTTTATCATTCCCTCAACGCGCTGGCGCGCTTTATCGCTTGCAAACTCAACTGGCTCAGCCTGGACGCTACCAAGCTCATTATCCTGGCGCACCATAACCTGGCCGCCATCCATGAACATACTTCCAACCTTGACGTTATCAACACTGGTGGATAGCTTAACTTCCTCTTTTGCTGGTTCTGCCTTTGACTCTGCCATAATACCTTTTGGTAGCTTAGCCAAAGCCTCACGCAACAACGCGCCGGTGTCCTGACCTTCACGCGCTACAAGCGCCGGGTCATTTGGGCCATACATAGAACCGTATGCACCCCACTCACCAAGCATCATGTCGGGATTTTTTACAAAGTATTCATTCAGTGGTGTTTCAATGCCTTTGGCGTCTTTCACTGTTTCAGTGCGCTTCCATGAAGGTCCTTTTCTTGGTGTGCCTTCTTCGCGCTTTTGAAGGAATACAATATCAGTTGTTACTTCTGTCCCGGCGTTCTTCAGGAAGGCGTTGTTAGGCAAGCGAACAGCGCCAAGGAAGTCTGCACGATTAGCCATGTACTCACGCGCTGCCTGATTGCTCTGACCATCCATAAGACGGTTAGATACGACCATTGCCAGCACGCCACCAGGCTTCAGACCATCAAGACTCTTGGCAAAGAAGTAATTGTGAATACTGAATTTGGATAAATCCTTACGCTTACCGTCATACAACTTCTGGCTACCAAAGGGCGGATTGCCTATTG